>WNFF01004331.1_pt1 | contig 21023 bp, 19 predicted proteins | sample 5400441 | NCBI WGS metagenome assembly WNFF01 (sample SAMN13153345, study PRJNA577476) | soil metagenome | isolation source: 120 cm saprolite under Douglas fir tree site 2 hole 3 replicate 1 | place: USA:California | collected 2015-04-18
AGCCGTCCAGGATCGGTATTTCAATCGAATCAATGTCGATGAAAATGTTGTCAATGCCGCAGGAATAGATGGCGGCGAGCAGGTGCTCGGTGGTGGAGAGAAGAACGCCCTGCTTCATGAGGCTGGTGGCATAACTTACACGCGCCACGTTGTGGCCCTGCGCCTCGATGGGAAAGTTATCGAGGTCCACGCGGCGAAAAACAATGCCGGTTTCGGCCGGCGCTGGGACGAGACGAACGTGGCCATAGACGCCCGTGTGGAGTCCAACGCCTTCGGCAACAGCCGAGCGCGCGATAGTAGTCTGAAACATTGGCGCTCTGAATGGTAGCACATTGCGGGCCAGACTAAACTCCGCTTGTTCTTTAGTATCAATAACTTAAGAGCAGCTACAAATCAGATTTGAAGATGCCTGTGGCAAATACACAACATTCTTGCCGAGAGCGGCGTGTCTTTTTGGGACAGTCTGCTCCCTTCTCTAAGCTTCCCATTTCTTTCTTGCCGCGTCCCAAACAATTGCAGTGTTATAATCAGCGCTTGTAGATTTTCAGGGATAGGTGAGGAATGAATCGAGCGGCTCGCATCGGCATCGTTGTAGTTTCGGTGGTGATCTTCTGTTACGCGGGACTGGGACACGTTCTGGGACGCGCAACGGATGACAAGGCTTACAAGTCCCTCACGGTTTATGGCGAAGTCTTGCAGAAGATCCAGCAGGACTACGTAGATGACCCGAACATGCACACGGTGACTGCGGGTTCCCTCCACGGGCTGCTCGAATCGCTTGACCCCCAATCCAGCTACCTCACCCCGCGGGAATACGACGAATACAAAAAGAAATTGCAAAATTCCGGCACCGGCGAGACCGGCTTGACGCTCAGCAAACGCTACGGCTATGTGATCGTTCTCTCCGTTCTTCCGGATAGCCCGGGAACCAAGGCGGGCGTTCGAAGCGGCGACATCTTCGAATCTATCGGCGGGTTTACGACGCGGGACATGTCCGTGGGCCAGGCTCTGAACCTTCTGTCGGGGCAGCCTGGTACCGGCATTAGAGTGGCAGTTATTCGACGTGGAAAAGCCACGCCCGATGAAGTCGATCTTGTCCGCGAAAAATTGGCTACCTCGAAAATCATCGTCCAGAAGGCCGATTCGGACATTCTCGTGTTGCGCTTGCCTTCGCTGGATGCGGGGCGCGCCGATGAAGTACGCAACCGCTTGCTGGAAGCAGAGAAGCAGGGCGTTCGCAAGGTCATTGTGGACCTGCGCGAATGCGGGCGCGGGCCGGTCTCCGAAGCGATTTCTCTAGCGCGGCTTTTCGTGCCGTCTGGGACCCTCACCACACTGCGCGGCCAGACGGTTTCGGCGCAGGTTTTTTCGGCTGAACCAAAGCAAGTGGTATGGAGAAACACTCTTTCCGTGCTGATTGATGCAACCACCTCCGGCGCTGCGGAAGTTTTCGCCTCTGCCATCGTTGCGAATCATCGCGGCGACGTCGTGGGAGAGCGCACGTTTGGTTTGGCGTCCGAGCAGAAACTGATCACCATGGATGACGGCGCTGCGCTGATCCTTACCGTGGCGAATTATTACAATCCCGGTGGAAAATCGATCCTGGAGGAAGGCATCACACCCACGGAAATTGTGCGCGCCGTTCCGGAAGATTCGGATTCCGGCGATGACGATGCGGCCCCGGCACCGGAAACGCAGAAAGAACCGGGCCTTGGCCCGCGGCCGCTTTCCCCGGAGGATCCGATCTTCCACCGGGCGCTGGACCTCTTGAACCCTCCTGTAAAAAAGGCCGCGTAGTATTCCGTGGTCTTTCAGGGCGCTCTGAAGACTTCGTATTTCTCTTTCTCAACCGATACGGAAGCAAATCTGGCCCGGCTTGCCGGGTTTGTTCTTCTGTTTGTCCTGGGCTGGGCCACAGCCGGCTGTAAGAAGCCAGAGTCCGCGCGACCCGCGCCAGCGAAAATTCACTCCATTACACGAGAACTCGCTGCCGCGGCTAAATCGGCGGCACCCACCGGCTCCGAAATCCGCGTAGGGTTCCAGGCCCTCGGTGCAAATGGGGGCGTCACCGATCATCTGGACGTGACACTTTTTTCGACCGGAGCGGATTCCGCTACGCGGACTCAAGTTGCGAAACTCCAGCACTCTTTGAGTTCCGTAGCGACCCGTCATGGCCTCACCGAAGAGCCATCGGAAAGCCGCGAAGGAGTACTCTTCTTTTTTCTGAAGTCGGGCGTTCGAACGCACGCGATTCACATCCACGTGGGCGCGAAAGCCTCGCTGCACGCCGGTGGTCCTCCCGGCCCGCTGTCTGCACCGCGGCTCGCGATTATTTTGGACGACCTCGGCAGTGACCGCGCCGCCGCCGAAGCGATCTTTGCGCTGCCCTATCCGCTGACCATCTCCGTTTTGCCAAATCACGAGCATTCCACCGAAATTGCGAACGAAGCGCATCGGCGGGGCTACCAGGTGATGCTACATCTGCCGATGCAGTCCATCGCGAATGAAACTCCCGAAGCGCAAGAATTGCGTCTGGGCATGCCGGCGACGCAGGTCACCGCCTTTGTCGAGCAGTTCTTAGAGAATGTTCCCGGCGTGGTAGGCATCAACAATCATCAGGGTTCGCAAGCCACCTCCGATCCCGAGCTCATGGATGAACTCATGCCGGTTTTGCGCGACCGGCATCTCTTTTATGTGGACAGTCGGACTACGACCGCGACGGTGGCATTTGATACTGCGCAGAGCTTCGGGGTTCGCTCCGCCTTTCGAAACGTTCCGTTCCTGGATGATGTCGCTGAAGTCGCGGCGGTGCGCAAGCAACTGGAATTGGCGCTGCACGGCGCTCGCGAAAAGGGCGAGGCCATCGCGATCGGGCACCCGCACCCCGCAACGCTTCAGGCGTTGCGCGAAATCTTGCCGCGCGCGCAGGGAATCCGCCTCGTATTCGTATCCGAACTCGTGCACTAAGAAAGTTGCGCGGGGCCTAGTGGGGCGTGGGATTCGAATTCTTTGCGGGGTAGAGCCGATGCACCACCAGGGCCAGGATGGCCATCGTCAGGAAACTGAAGACGCTTCCCTCTGGGCCGACCGAGCCTCCCGTAAGCCACTTGGCGCCGTGCAAGGAAGCGTTCGAAAGGTGCCCTTCAAAGACGATCCCGCTATTCGGGACGGAAAAAAGAAACGTCTCGCCGAAATCAAAGCTTGCATGCCACCCGACGGCCAACCAGAGATTGCCCGTGCGGCGAAGCGTTAGAGCAAATACCAGTCCAATCATCACAACGGCCGCCGCGCCAACCCAACCTTCGCCGGGATTCCCCAGATGGATGGCGCCGAACAAAATAGAAAGCAGGATGGCTGCAGGCCAAAAGCCGATTCCGTCAGCCAAAGTAAATTGTGTATACCCACGAAAGAGAAATTCCTCAAAAAGGCCAACAAATACAAAGAAGGTCGCCCACACGATGGCCCAGCGCAAAATGTCAGAGCCAGATAATGCCAAAGTTCCAAATGAATACCCGCCAAAAGCAGAGACTAGACCGACCAGAGCCGAAATCTCCAGTAGGCCGATCAGGAAGCCCCGCCAGAATAATTTTCCAAACGCGCTGTTCGCAGGCAGCCCATAGACGCCGGGTGAGCGATGTTCGATGCGCGACATAATCAGTGCCGCTCCAAAAACCACCACGAAGCTGAATATCTCTCCGGCAAAAAGATAGCGTGGAGATAAGACGCCACGTGCGTGAGGAGCAAAGTGCCGGAGGACCATTCCACCGCCAAACCCAATGGCCGCCACAAAAACGGCATAGATGATCAGACGCCAGCCGGCGCGCAATCCTTTTTCATTCAAGAAGATCACGCTCACAGGTCCCACGGGCGGAGGGGGCGTCAGTGGCGGGAGTGAGGAAGGGTCGGTAAGCGGTTCAGCGTCCAACAATCACCTCGAAAAAAATGAAAGTTCCATACCGCAGTCAGACACGTGGAAGGATTCCCGTGAGCGCGCAGTCCATATAACTCAAAATATCTTTTACAGGCAAGGTTTCTTTGGAGGAACTACGTGTATTTGCGCCCTGCTTCATCTTGTCTTGGAATCGCCGGCTTCCGTATTCGAAACGGCTTGAACTGCAAGACTTCAGCAGGATGAGATAAGGCCTCCGGTTAACGAGCCACGGGAGTTGCGGCTGCGCCAAGGATGCGGCGGCTGTCTTTTCCTTGCACGAAGACTACGGAATGCAAATTCTCGCGTTTCCATTCCGCGCTCAATGGAATCGTTGCGTCCCCGGAAAATGACGTTTCGTCTCCGGCTTTCGCTTCACCGATCTTGCGAATGCCTCGGACGACGGCGGCGTGATGCAAATCCTCGCCAGCGTTTTCCCCTCGTTTCACCGCGGAATGAAGCCCTGTTTCGGTGATTGCCAGCCACACTTCCGCCGTATCACGGCCAGGAGTTTCCGGTAACCTGGTTATACTTACTGACAATTTTTCTGCACGGAAGTCCGGCGAATTCCCCGGCCGCAGAGTTACCCGGGCTCTCTGTTCCGCCGCGGCCTGCTGCACCGCCTGCCAGGCTTTCCGCGATTGGCTGCCCACGAACTCGGTTTTTCCATCGACCACCATTTGCGGTGTATAGGCATTGCCATTCCCAAGGACCCCAGCGTAGACCTGCTGCCGTACGGTCCATTCGCGCGAGGAAAACGGGTCCACCCAACCTAGTTCATTCCAGTAGTCCACGTGCTCTTCAAGCGCAATCACTTCGGCATTGGCGATGGGCTGTTGCTCCGCCATTCGCGACAGCAACTCGTCTGCAGGAGGACAGCTGGAGCAGCCTTCCGAAGTGAAAAGCTCCACGACCACGGGCGTGCGCGTGGGCTCCGCGGCAGGCGATGCCGATGGCGTACGAGGCCAAATCGCTGCCACTACTGCGAAAACAGGTAGGAGGCTGAGCGTCAATCCAGCCAAGAGGGACTTCATGGAGAATCTCCCGTAGACAGCACAGTATCTGATACTCACCTTAGCAAAAGGTTTCCGGCATTTGCCGAAGAACAATACTTTGCGCCCCATAACCTATATGTTAGCGTTAACTGGTTATTGGAGGCTTAACTCTGCCTTCCCCGATCTCCTACATCCGGTTACTTGGCGGTCGGCTCTGCCTCGACTTCGTCAACACTACCCCTTCCCATTCGGAGCTCTCTTGGGAGGGACTGGTTCTTCTTCTGGAGGCCACCCGCATCGTCTCCGCCGAACGCGGAGCCCAACTTCTCGCTCTGCCTCAATCGAATCCCCCCGCGGCAGAAGGACTGCTCTTGAAAGCCCGGCGCCTGTCTGCCTCGCTTCGCAAGGCCCTGACGGCCATGCATCGAAAGCATAAGATCGCAGCGGAATGGGTCGAGCCCATCAACGAAATCCTGCGGGTCACCGAAGGACATGACGAGTTGATTCTCGAAGACGGCGCCTGGCGCATGGAATTTATCGCGCGCGAAGGCGGCCTGGATTGGCTGCTGGCTGCCATTGCCCGTTCAGCTGCGGAGCTTGTCGCCGAGAGTCCAAAGGCGCCTCTCAGAATTTGCGCCAATCCCCAATGCGGACTCTTCTTCTACGACAAGTCCCGGACACATCGCCGCCGCTGGTGTTCCATGTCGGCTTGCGGAAACCGCAGCAAGGTCGCCACTTTTGCACGCAGGCATTCGGCTGCCCATGGCGATGGCTGACGCAACCAGTGACCTCCACCTCGTCTTCACTTCACGTACTTCGGCGATTCGCCTTTGGACCAGGGATCATAGCTATGCGTGAACACCAGCCGCTCTGCCAAAGGCGGATGCGAGTATAACCAGAATTTGATAAAAGCCGGCGGATTGGGATCCGCCAGATCCAGTTCCCCCAGGACTTGAAATGCGTGGGCCGCGACTTCTTCCGAATTCGGCACCAGCCCGTGAATCACTTCCAATCCGTAAATGTCCGCGGCATGTTCTTGCATGCGGCTGAACCCGTTGATGGCGGGGGATGCGACGAAGAGCAGCACCTGGAGCAGCAACAGTAAGACAGTTAGCGAAGCCCAATCCTCTTGTCCATAAATCTTCCAGTCCTTGGCGCAACGGTCCAGCGCCCAATGCAAACCTCGAAACAGAAAATAGAGCGCCACCAGGAGCGCCATGGCGCCTACCAGAAATCCCTGACGCACGTGGCCGAGAACGTAGTGCCCCAGCTCATGGCCAACGATGAACAATGTCTCCTCGGGTGCCGTCTTCTGAATCGTCGTATCCCAGATGACGACCCGCTTGGAGGCGCCCAATCCCGTCACGTAGGCATTGATCTGGTTCGTCTTCCGGCTTGCCATCATCAGGAAAATGCGTTCCGGCGGAATCGGAACACCGGCATGTTGTGTGAGTTTTTCGATGGAGGCGACCAGGTCAGGATGCTGCTGGCTAAGCGGCTCAAACCTGTTGAACAGCGGATCGATCACCAAAGGCGTGATAAAGATTGTGCCGAACAGAATTAGCACCGCAGGAAACCAGAACTGCAGCCACCAGCGGCGCGGGCTGAACCGTATGACAGCAAACAGGATCACGGCCAGCACGGTTCCGAACGCCATCCCGAGGAACTCCCCCTTGCTCCAGTCCCACAGCCAGGAACCCCAGCCCTGGATGGATTGTTCGTAGCGCAGGGAAAGCGAATGCCAGTAGCTCCTCAGGGGCAGGTTGAGAATGCCAATCGTTGCCAGCAACAGGGGAACAAACACCAACCCCTGGATCCATCTTCGATCGCTCACATTCTCAGCGATATCTCGAAATTTCGCTGCCAGTCCGAAACGAAGAATCAGGATCAGAAACACCGCGCTGAGAAAGTAAGAAACAAAGTACAGCATGTATCCCGCCCGCGAATAGGCCACCGCTTTCTCATAGCGTTCATGGGAGAGCGTGTACTGTTCCGTTCTTGTCTGCTCGGAACTCGAAGGTGGTCTGTCGGGCAAACTAGTTTGCGGATGGGCCGTTTGGGACTGCGCCGGTGGTCTGCCGGGCAGACTAGTCGGCGGCGCAAACCATCGAACCATCGGTAATTCCACCCTTGAGGCAGGAAGGGGATTCGCGGAACCGCCGGCAACTGCTGCAAAAGGAAACAGGACAGCAAGGGCCAATACGAAACGGAGACTGTAGAGACACCGTCCCAGAAGACCTCCTCGCGGATTCCCTGGCAAGATTTTCCGCGCGCCTCCGACCAGGCACGCGCCGCGAGTATGCCGCACCATCGCTTGAACCGCAACAATTCATGCTATTGACTAAGATGAGCGAAACTCGTTGCACGTTCCCACGCCTTGGAACTGCAACAGGCTAAGGCGAAGTCTTCCGATGCGCGGTTGGCAAGCAGTAGTTCCGAACGGCACCTGAGGTTGTAAGCCCGATATGTACAATCGAGGTCCAGCGTTCGAGTTTGTGATGTCCGGAACGATGGAATAAGTAGGAGGCCCCCATCGAGACGGCAGTTCCCGCGGCCTCGACTACCGCAAATGCCGCGTGATTGTCCACGATATCATTGGTAAGCAGAATTTCGTTGACGCCCCGCCGCCGCATGTTCAATGTTGAGGAGTAGTCCAGCGCACGCGACGCTCCGACTCCGGCAAAGAGCCAGGCATTCTTCTTGTCCCAAAAGCGGTGTTCTTGCCGCAAAGGCATCGTCTGACTCCTTGTTGCGCGCGCGGAGTCATCGGGAGATGGAGTCTGAGCAGCTGCTAGCGGCGCCTGTCCATGAATCGCGCTCGCTCCGGGCACGGCCATCAAGGCGAGCAGCAAAAAGCTTTTTCCGTTCAGCACTCTCTTTTCGCTCCGCACAGGGCCGTCATGCCGCTGTCTCTTCTTCACAAGTATATTCGGCGCAAAAAAATAATGCGCGATTAGACCGTCGTGGGTCTTAATTGGAGTGAACGAAGGCGCTCTCTGTTGAAATGGGCCCCGGTTTCTCTGAGCCCTGTTTCACATGGTTAAGCAGGAGCGCCTTCTCGAACCTCCGCTTGTCGAGCTCGTACTTTACCGCCCTCCGACTTGATGTGCAGGTGGGCGTCCTCCTGCTGCCACTTCCGTGCCAGTTCGTCTAAGTCGCCCATTACCTTGCTGATGTCCTTCATGCGCTTCGTGATGCCGTAGGTTACCGAAGGGGGAATGGTCGGCTCATAGTCGCGGAAGACGAAGCCTTTTTGCTCCAGAACGCGGAGGCGCTCCGTCAGCACCCGCGAAGAAATCCCCTCCACCTGCCGCCGCAGCGCTCCGAAGCGCGTGGGGCCGTTTGTACTCAGCACCCACAGAACGTGCATGGTCCAGGGCCGGGCCAGGATTTCCAGCAACTCACCGAAGGGGCAAGAGGGTGGTTTTTTGGCAGTATGTCGCATGGAAGCTCCTCACTTGGTTACTTTAAAGTCCCTACTTTACAAATGCAAGTAGTTATTTATAGTAACCAATGGGCACCTCAGGTCATCTAACGAGCGAAGGAGAGGAAGAAGATGGCAACGAATTCCATGGCAATTTCCCACGGTGCGGAGGCGAGAAGCCTTCCCCAGGGTGCGGTGGTCGTTTTAGGACGATTTTTCTACACGCTGATTTTCCTGATGGCTGGCTCCAATCACTTTTCCGCGAAAACCATCGCCTTTTCGGCTTCTCAAGGCGTGCCTTTGGCTTCGATCGCGGTTCCGCTTTCTGGTGTACTGGCCATCGCTGGCGGCCTCAGCATTTTGCTGGGCTACCGGGCAAAACTTGGCGCTTGGCTCATTGTGGTGTTCCTGATTCCGGTTACCTTGATGTTGCACAAGTTCTGGACCGTCACCGATCCCATGATGGCGCAGATACAAATGATTCTCTTCATGAAAAATGTCGCCATGCTCGGCGGTGCCTTGCTGATTTCTCAGTTTGGAGCGGGACCTTTCAGTCTTGATGCCCGGCGCTCGCGCTGAACGCGACTAAAAAGAGAGAACCAAAATGAACAATCCATCGGAACCAACGAGTCTTGCTGCCATCAAATCCCCGATCTCACAGGAGGGCCTGGATCAGCTTTTTCTCGAAGCCCGGACACACTCCACGTGGCTTCCCGAACCAGTGCCAGTAGAGCTCCTGCGCAAGGCTTACGAATTGGCCCGTCTTGGGCCAACCAGTGCCAACGGCTCGCCTGCCAGATTCGTTTTCCTAACCACTCCAGGCGCCAAGGCGCTCCTGAAGCCAGTTCTGGCGCCCGGCAATGTCGACAAAACCATGGCCGCTCCTGTAACAGTTATCATCGCCTGGGATACGGAATTCCACGAGAATCTTCCCAAGCTCTTTCCACAGGCGGATATCCGCTCCTACTTTGCCGGAAATAAACCTCTAATTGAGGAGAACGCCTTGCGCAACAGTTCACTGCAAGCCGCATACTTCATCCTGGCCGCACGCGCTTTGGGACTAGACTGCGGACCGATGTCCGGTTTCGACGCGGATAAACTGAATGCGGAATTCTTTCCTGACGGCAAGTGGAAGGTCAATCTTCTTTGCAACCTGGGCTATGGAGACCCGAGCAAACTCCACCCACGCAATCCTCGTCTGAATTTTGAGGAAGCCTCTGTGATTCTGTAGAAATCTAAGTCCGCAGCACCCTAGCGGGCCCCCTTTTGAATGAGTGGTTGGCAACTCGGGAACAATCCAGAAACGGAGTTCAGGGAAGCAGCGGGCTTCCTGCGCTATGTCAAACAGGCCCACTAGCTATTAAGTTGTCTGATTGGCACGCGTCAGCGGCTTTGGATTGTCATTCCCATTTCGGCAGCGTATCTTGAGAACTGGCCCAATTCCGCTCTCCTTGAGGAGTTGCATCATGTCGCGCTTGATTTCCTTACGTCTGGCCGTTTCCATTGTCCTGACTTCGGCGTTGCTTCCCGCGGCTGCGTTCGCGCAACCCCAAGATTCCGTAGCGGAGGCCGCCCGCCGCTCGCGTTCGAAGAAGAAGAGCTCCGAGAAGCCTGCGAAGGTCATCACTGACGAAACTTTGGAAGTAAAAAAGGGCGATGTGCAGAGCGCCACCGCGGAGCAGCTCAGAATGCCCGGCACCCCGGAAACACCGGCCCAGCCGGCTCCTGCAAATGCGCCATCTTCCGCAGCCCAGAACGAAAAGAAGGCTCCCGAAGATGAAAAACTTGCCAAGGAAATCGCTGCGTTAAAGGAACAGATCAAGCAGGCCCAGAGCGACGTCGATCTTGTGAAGCGGGAACAAGCCTTGCAGCAGGATACCTACTTTTCGAATCCTGATTACGTGCACGACACCGCCGGGAAGGCCAAATTAGACGCGATGAAGCAACAAATCACCGACAAGCAGCAAGGCCTCGACCGCCTGAAAGCACGCCTTACTGAATTGCAACCGGCGAATCCCGCCGCCACATCGCCAAAGCCCTAAAGCACCTGGTCTCCAGAATCCGTCTCGAATCGTGATACTTGCCCCGTTGTGCAACGCCCGTGCCTCCATCGTCCCTGTGTTTCAGCCGACGCCAGCTGCACCATTGATTTAAGAATGTGACAGAATTGGTTCGCGTTTTAGATCGAACGGAGAGGGAGCGATCATGCGATCCGCGAAGGTCATTCTTTTCATCCTCAGCATTCCTGGCATCTGTGCCCTGGGGCAGCGAATCGCCTCCCAGACACCTGTGCAGGGCAAGCGCATCGTGATTGCCGCGAGCGCGGTGCTCGATGGCAAGGGCCAGGTGCTGCACGACACTCGGATTGTGGTCGAAGGCTCGAAAATCGTCGCGATAGACCCAAAGGCCGGGCCGGTGGACTACGACATGCACGGCTTGACGGTGTTGCCGGGCTGGATTGACGCGCACGTGCACATCACGTGGCGCTTCGGTAAGGACGGGAAAAACGCGGGCATGGCAGGAACTACGCAAGAGGACGCATACGAAGCAGCTTCCAATGCGTGGGTGACGCTGATGGCGGGCTTCACGACGGTGCAAAGCGTGGGAGCGCCAAATGATATTCCGCTGCGCGACGCCATCGCCAAAGGCATTCTCCCCGGCCCGCGCATCCTCACGGCCGTCGAGCCGCTGGTGGGGCGAGGCGAGCAGACGGGGACGCCGGACGAAATCCGCAGCTTCGTACGGAGGCAAAAGGAGGCAGGCGCGGACCTGATCAAGATTTTCGCGTCGCAGAGCATCCGCCTGGGCGGAGGATTGACTCTTTCGCGGGAGCAGTTGAAGGCCGCCTGCGATGAAGCGAAGAAACAGGGCTTGCGCGCGCTCGTACATGCCTACAAAGATGCCGTGCGTGCCGCGACTCTTGCCGGGTGCACGGAAATCGAGCACGGCACATTGGCGACGGACGACGACCTAAAATTAATGGCCGGGAAGGGCGTCTATCTGGATCCGCAGGCGGGCCTGGTGATTGAGAACTATCTGCGGAACAAGGAAAAATTTGTCGGCACGCCCGGCTACACCGAGGAGGGATTTGCGGCGATGGACAAAATACTTCCCATGAACCACGAGCTGGTGCAACGTGCCGTAAAAATTCCGGGACTCAAAATCGTTTTCGGTACGGACGCTCTGGCGGGTTCGCACGGCGGCAACGCCGAGGAGTTCATTGACCGCGTGCGTGACGGCGGACAGGACCCCATGCAGGCAATGATGTCTGCAAATTCCATCGGCGCGGAAGCGATGGGCCTGGCGGGCCAGATCGGCTCCATCGCGCCGGGATTGCAGGCGGACATCATCGCGCTCGACGGGGATCCGTTGAAAGACATCACCGCCGTTCGGCGCGTCGCATTTGTAATGAAAGGAGGAATTGTTTACAAGAACGCCGCGCGCGGAGCGATTCCTAGTTATATAGGTGTCGAGCCTTGATTCGGCCATTAACCAAGGACGATCAACTTGGGAATGCGGCATTCCCAAGTTCAGGAGAGTATGGAGCCAATTTTAGTCAATTCCGTGGATCTTGAGGCTGACCAGCTGGTCGACGGTTAGATTCTTCATGCCGCGCGATTGCAGATGGGTGATGAAGTCGGGCGTCACTCCATGAATGCGCATGGCTACCAGTTGATCCGGAGCAGGATGCGAATAGCCCAGCTTCTGAAGCTGGCCGATAAACTCAGGCGAAACGCCGTGAATGCGGAACGCAATCAGCTTGTCCAGATCCAAATGATCGTAGCCTTCGTTCTTTAGCTGCTCGACCCATTCCGGCGTCGCGCCGTGAATCCGCATGGCGATGAGTTTGTCTGCGTCCGGTGTGTAACCGGCCTGCTTAAGGCTACGAATCATTTCCGCAGATACGCCGTGGATTCGAAAGGCGATGAATTTATCGCTGTCCGAAAGGTTCAGTCCCGCGGACCGGATCTCCGAAACAAACGCCGGCGACACGCCATGGATGCGAAAGGCGATCAGCTTATCGCTGTCGGAGGCATTTAATCCCGCTGCACGAATGCCTTCGATGAATTCCGGTGTTACTCCATGAATCTTGAACGCGATGAGTTTGTCCGTGTCCAGCCCATGCAGGTTCTTGGCTTTGATCTCCCGCGCGAATTTCAGACTGACGTCATGAATGGCCATCGCCAGTTGCTTGTCCGCGTCAATCCCTTCAAAGCCGAGTGCCTTCATTTCCTGCGGATATTTCGAATCGGCCAGGAAGTGAAACAGGCCCGCTCCCTCGCCATCCTTCAGATATCCTTCACATTCGAACTTTCCGGAGTCGCGCGCGATCGTGAAATGAACTTCCTGCCGCCCGGCCTTCGTGAAATCCAAACCGGAAAACTCATTCGCGGGCCAATCGGAGCTGTAGTGAAAGTGCCGCTCGGCTCGGGAGTCCATCAGGGAAAACCCGACCTTCCCCGGGATGTCGGAACGGTGAATCGTCCAATCGCCGCCCTGCGATTGGCCGTGAATCGTGCTGACCACGCTAAACGCCATCGCCGCGACGATTAGAACCAGACCGAAAGCTCGTTTGTAGTTCATGGAACGCACTCCTCCTCGCGCCTCTCGCAACTCAGAAAATATCGGCGTGCTTCAGCGAAATCAACTTGTCCAGCGTCAGATTCTGGAATCCATGCTTGCGCGCTTTCTCGATGAATTCAGAATTGATTCCCATCACCTTGGCACTGATAACTTCGTCGCAGCTCAGGTTCTTGAATCCAGCAGACTGAAGTGTTTTCACGTACTCTGCCGTGACTCCCTGAACTTTCATTCCCACGATCTCATCCACATCGGGATTGATTCCGATGGCTCGCAGCTCCTTGACGTATTCGGGCGTTACCCCCTGCACTTTCATTCCCACAATTTCATCAGCCCCCGGTTGAAACCCCAACTCGCGCATCTCGCGCACATATTGGAGGCTGATGCCTTGAACTTTCATTCCAATCAGCTCGTCGATCGAAAGATTCTGCGCTACCGTCCTCATGTCTCGAATGTATTCGGGCGTGATGCCCTGGACGCGCATGCCGACGATTTCCTCCGGGCTCGGTTGCAATCCTAAATCGTGAATGGCTTTGATGTACTCCGGTGTGACGCCCTGAACCTTCATCGCGATGATTTCGTCCACATCCAGGTTCTTGAAACCCGCAGCTTCCATGGCATCCAGATAAGATTGTTTCTTGTTGTCGTCATGGGCCGCGGCCGGATTTTTGTCATTGTTGCTTTGCGGCTTCGGAGCGGGCTCGGCTTTTCCCGCAGGCTTTGCAGCTTGCGCGGCGCGTTCCTTTGCCGAAACAGGCTCCGGCTTAACGATGATGATGCTACTGCCTTCTTGCAGCTCTTTTGCCGAGGAGCTGGTCCCCAAGGACGCGTGCGCCACGCCCAGAAATGCATTCCCGGCCAGCAGCGCTCCGGTCAAGCAAACAAAGCTCACTCCCAGTCCCGCCATACGTGTCCTCCCTGTAGCTGCGTGTCCACTCAATCCGACTAGCCGGACGACACGTTCCGCCAGCGGGCTGCGATTCGCCGCCATCATCAAGGCTGGAGCCGTCCGCCATTCTTCCATCAGCGTGAGGGCGCGCGCGTAGACGACCGCATCGCCGCAAATGGAAATCGCTTCGTCGTCGCAGCAGTTCTCGCGCTCCGCGCGTACCCGCTGGCTCACCCACCAGACGGCCGGGTGATAGAAGAGAAGCGTTTCGACAGCGATCTGGAAGAGGTTCACGAAGCAATCCAGCCGGCGAATGTGCGCCAGCTCGTGCGCGATCACCGCTTCGATCTGTTGCTCGTCCATGCCGGTCAGCGCTCTCATTGGCAGCAGAACTACTGGCCGGAACCATCCAAGAACCGCCGGGGCATCCAGGCGGTGGCATTCGCAATACCGGATGACCCGATCGAGCCCCATCCTCTGTTGCAGAACCCTGCACCTTTCTAGCAGCTCCTGCCCGATCGGCTTGATCTCTTTCCTGCGCATTCTTTCGATCAAGAGCAAACCGCCCGCGGTTCTCAAGCTTAGAATCAAGACACCGAGAAACCACAACTCCACGAACCAGAGCATGGCAGTCGGTTGCGCGCTTAGAGATGCAGCGGCCGGGGCGCCGGAGGCTGCTGCGACGACGGCGTGTTGTGCCGCCTTCCCAGCCCACGGCAAAGAACCTCGCGCCCCGGACCGCACGGCCGGAATGGTTTCGCCCTGCAACCACACGAAGGTAATTACCGGAGAAACCATCATCAGTGTCAGCGCACCGACAGACAGCGCATAACGTGCCGCCGCACTCCGGCAAGCTGCCATCGCGACCGCAAACAGCGCAGCTAGCGCCGCGCCTTGCCAGATGAAGTGCAGCAGGGTCCACCCGAGCACCGGCATCAGCTCCGGCGAAATCCAATGCGCGAAGTTCGTCATCGCGTTCTCCCTTCGTACTCATCCAGCAGGCGGCGCAGCTCGTCCAGTTCTTTCTTCGACGTTCGCCGGCCCTCCAGCGCATGAATCATCAATTCGCTCGCGGAGCCCTCGAAAACCCGGTGTAGCACGTCACCCACGAGCTGCCGCTTCGTTTCCTCTGCCGGCTGACAAGCTTCGTAGACGTGGGCACGCTGCTCTTCGTTTCTGCGTACCGTCCCTTTTGCCGTCATTATTTGCAGGAGTTTCAGAACGGTGGTGTATCCGAGCGACTTTTGCTCGCGCAGCGCCTCATAGACCTCGCGTACCGTGGAAGGGCCTCGCGCCCACAAGACGCGAAGGATCTCGAGCTCTGAAGCCGTCGGTTTCTGTGGAGTTTCCTGGCTCATGCGCAAAGGCTATTACGAAGACCTTCGTATTGTCAACGAAAATCTTCGTACTTCTTTCAGGCCTCTGCTATGGCCACTCTCCCCGCTTCGTTTATCTCGGTTCCAACACCAGCGGAAGTCCGTTCTTCGGATTCCCGATGATCACAATTTTGGCATTCGCGCTCGCCGCCAGTTTCTCCGTGGCTTCGATGCCCTTCCATTCGAGCAACTGCGGACTGATCCCTGCAGCCACGATTTTCTGGAAGTCCGCGATGCCCTGCGCTTCGATGCGCTTGCGCTCCGCCTCTTGCTTCTCTTTTTGCAAAATGAAGCTCATCCGAAGCGCGTCCTGCTCGGCCTGCTGTTTGGCCTCGATCGAGCCTTTGAGCATCGCCGGCAGTTGCACGTCGCGCAAAAGCACGTTTTCGACGATCACGCCGCGCGGCGCGAGTTGTGCCTTCAACTCATCCTGAATCTGCTGCTGCACCAGTTCGCGCGCATTGGTGTAGAGCGCATTCGCCGAATGCGCCGACGTGGAGGCGCGTATTGCTGCCCGCAGTGTCGGCTCCACAATCTTCTCCGCGTAATTTTCGCCGACCGTCTGGTAAACGTACGCCGCCTTGTCCTTGTCCAACCGGAAGAGCAATGACGTATCCAGCGCTAGAATGAGTCCCTCATTCGAGGGGACGTTGGCGCTCTCTTTCACCGACTGCGTCTGAACAGAAAGCTTTTGCACGGATTTCAGCGGATTGACTAGATGGATCCCTTCGGGCAAAGTCTCTCCGGTTACGCGGCCGAACAGCGTCAAAACACCCACGTTTCCGGTTGGAATCGAAGTCGTGCTGGCCATTAACAGGATGATCACCAATACCACAATCGCTATCTGCAATAATTTCTTTCCCGCGCCGCTGAAACTCGGCATTCCCGGCAATCCTCCGCCGCCCAGATCAAATCTAGTTGTCGTTGGCATTTTCCCCTCCGTCTTGCGCCTCATGCATACGAATCAAGCCGCACCACCCTCACTTCTTAATACGCACTATGACCTTCCCGATTTCCTGATTCTCTTCAACTGACTGCTATTGCCAATGCAGCCTGACCTCCAGCAGTCACAAGTCATGAATCACCCTGTCAGCTTCCCAAATGAAGCCCTGCACTTCCCCGCAACCTTACCACAATATCTTGTACTCTTTTCTCTTGACACCACGACGCTCTCACGCCAGAATTCGCCCCATCAGTTGCTTGGTTCCCGCGCGGCCCTAACGACTTTTGGATCTTGTATCGGAATCTGCCCTATCCGGAGTCGAGTTAGAGCATGCCGCGGGATTTGGCCGACTAGGGAAGCTCCGGTTTCTTTGCGCGACCATGATTCGCCCGTGCGTGAATGGACCTGAGCTTTGCGGCCTCTGAGGGAGACTCCATGCAATACTTGCCCGGTTTCACCGTGCAGTGCATCAATCCGCTTTGCGAAGCCCGTGGCCAATGGATGCGCGCCGATATCACTGCTCCCACTCCCAACGACGGCCACTGCCCCTGCTGCGGCGACTACCTTCGCAACGTTCCCCCGCCGCTCGGCCCGCGCTTCCGCATGCGTCCCCGCTCCCTCACCGCGCGCCCGCCGCTACGTCCCCGCCCGCGTTAACGAGTGAAGTAGCGCGATTCCTGTTCTAGAACGGTCGGGAACTTTTCCGGCTTGCTCGGCCTCTATTTCTGCAGCGCTTCGCACTCGTGACCGCAGCCACTTCAGCCCAGCGCCAAGAGGCTCCCATGTCCGAATGCACTCCCCGTCGTTCCTTCGTAAAGCGTCTGCTCATCGCCGTCGCCGCTCTCTCTGCGTTCATCCTGTCTTCCGTGTTCAGTGCGCGCATCGCGGTAGAATCTCTCTTCAGGGGCGTCGCTGCTTCAAAATCGAGCGCCCTTTCCTCATCCTCATGGGACCCTGGCGGCATGTGGTCCACCGGCGGAATAGCCGGGCCGTACCTGCAGAAAGGAGTCGCCGACCCGTGGATAGCCCGCAGTGCCAATCTCCTTGCTCGCTCCTCTGCTTTCGATCGTTCCCTCGCCTCGCTCCATCAAATCGTTTCCGCTCATCACGGCTATCTGGAAGATTTGCGCACAGAGAGCCGCTTCGGCTCTGGCCGTGCTCTGGCCGCCACGGTTTCCGTTCCCTCCAACGATTTCGACGCCACGCTCTCCGACCTCAAAACTCTTGGCCGTGTGGAAGGGATCTCCGAGGCCGGCGAAGACTTCGCCGTCAAACTCGCCACCGCCTCGCGGCGTCTCTCCGCGGCGCAAACCAATCTCTCGCGCCTCCAAAAATTGCAACGCGAACGCAAGGGTGAACTCCGCGACGCCGTCGCCCTTGAAAAAGATATTGCCCAAGCCAATGAATCCATGGACGAGGCCGCACGCCAGAACCAGGGCCTGCTCTCGACTGTCGCCCAAGCCCATATCCGTCTCACGCTGATGGAAGACTATCGTGCCCCCCTGCAAACCAATCTTGCCAGCGTCATCCTTCAACTCCGCAACTCTCTCGTCGAAGGGATCGCCAGCATCTTCTCTTCCGCCGCTTTTGTTCTCGGCATACTCTTTGAATTCGGCCTCCCACTCCTGTTTTGGGCCGCGCTGCTCTTCGTCCCCGCCCGCCTCGCCTGGCGCCGATACCGTCACGCGCCTACAGCGATTTCCGTGACTAATTGAACGATTCCTGACCGCGTTTTCATTTCTAAAGCAGAAAAGGGGCCGGAGGCAAATTGCCTCCGGCCCCTTTTCGTCGCAAACGATTTAGATCCTAGCCCTCGACGAGGCCTTTCTCGAGCAACTCCTCATCGCTAAGCCACAGATCGGGGATATTGGCTGAGCCGAGCCGAAGAATATCTTCCAATGCGCCGCGAACTTCAGCGAGGCGAAAGTCCACGCCGATTCGTTCGAGCAGTTCGATCAGCGCCTGTGACCCTTCCGCCAGCACCGGTTTCGCTTCCGCGGTGGCGCGATCCAGGCGGTGGTATTTCACAATGTAAATGGATTGCGGTCCTGCACCGTGTCTCACAATGTGCAAAAACCCGTTGGCTTTCGGTTTGGCCGGGGCGAGGCGTGCCGCTGCTGCAGAGCCGGAGGGGAGCGCGCTCATCGTGTGTGGGCTTTCACCTGTCTTGTGCTCCTCAACTGCATCCGCTCGTGCTGCCGCAGTTTTCGCACTTGTAGCATGCGCCATTCGGCACCATCAGCATGCCGCACTCGCTGCACGTCGGCGCGCCTTCGTGTGCGTTGGTCAGCTTGGACGCGGACAGCGATGCCTGCATTGCATCCAGCGACACTTTGTTCATCGCCGGAAGCGCCGCAGCCGGAGCAACCGCGGCTGTCGAAGTCTCCACGGGCACTGCGCCGTTCAACTTCAGGTAATCCATGGAGATGAATCGTCCGCCCAGCCACCGCGCGATGTAATCCAGCACCGAGGAGACAAAGCGAATGTTTGGATTCGCGGTGATGCCCGACGGCTCAAAGCGCGTATTCAACAGCTTGTCCACAAACACTTTCAGCGGCACGCCGTACTGCAAGCCCAGCGAAATAGTCAGCGCCAGTCCGTCCATCACGCCGGAAAGCGTCGAGCCTTCCTTGGACATCTTGATGAAGATCTCGCCCGGACGCCCGTCTTCGTACATGCCGACGGTGATGTAGCCTTCATGGCCGCCGACGCTGAACTTGTGCGTCACCGACGCGCGCTCCACCGGCATCTTTTCGCGCTGCTGCCGCGCAAAGAGTTCACGTTGCATGGGTTCCGCCATGGCCGCGGTTACTGCTTGCTTTTCGTCCTTCTTGTTGCCGCCCGCGTTGAGCGGCTGCGAACGCTTCGAATTGTCGCGGTAGATGGCCACGGCCTTCAGCCCCACCTTCCACGACTCAATGTACGCGTTCATGATGTCTTCGATGGCCGATTCTTCGGGCATGTTGATGGTCTTCGAAATCGCACCCGAAAGAAACGGCTGCGCGGCCGCCATCATCTTCACGTGACCCGTCCAGGAAATCGAGCGGCCCCCGGCGGTCGCCAGCGAGCAATCGAAAACTGGCAAGTGCTCCGCCTTGAAGTGCGGCGCGCCTTCCACGGTTCCCTTCTGGTCAATGTGCGAAACGATTTCGCTCGTCTGTTCCGGCGTGTAGCCCAGCTTCATCAGCGCCTGGGGCACGGTATTGTTCACGATTTTGATCAGCCCGCCGCCCACCAGCTTCTTGTACTTCACCAGCGCCAAGTCCGGTTCGATGCCTGTCGTATCGCAGTCCATCATGAAGCCGATGGTGCCTGTCGGCGCCAGCACCGTTACTTGCGAATTCTTGAAGCCGAATTTTTCGCCGTGCGTCAGCGCCGTGTCCCAGGATTCCTGCGCCGCCATGAACAGTTCCGGCTGCACGTGCGCCGGCTCGATCCCGCGCATCGCCTCGCGGTGCATGCGGATCACCTCCAGCATGGGTTCGCGGTTCACTTCGTAGCCCGGGAAGGGTCCCATGCGCTCCGCAATCCGGGAAGATTGCGCGTAGGCCTCGCCGCACATCAGCGCCGTGACGGCGCCGGACATGTCGCGCCCTTCGTCGGAGTCGTACGGCAGCGCCATGGACATCAACAGAGCACCCAGGTTTGCATAGCCCAGTCCCAACGGCCTGAACTCGTGCGAATTTTTCTCGATCTTCGAAGTCGGATAGCTGGCGTTGTCCACCAGGATTTCCTGCGCCGTGATGGTCACGTCCACCGCATGCTTGAACGCCGGCACGTCAAACTGTCCGCTGGCATTGATGAACTTCATCAGGTTCAGCGATGCCAGGTTGCACGCCGTATCGTCCAGGAACATATATTCCGAGCACGGATTCGAAGCATTGATCCGCGCGGTGTTCTTCGATGTGTGCCATCGGTTGATGGTGGTGTCGTACTGCATTCCCGGATCGCCACAGCGCCAGGTCGAATCCGAAATCTTCATCATCAAGTCGCGCGCGCGCAGCTTTTCATTCGGCTGGCCGTCGAGGACATTCTTCGTCCACCAATCCTTGTCGTCCACTACCGCACGCATGAACTCGTCAGTCACGCGCACCGAGTGATTTGCGTTCTGGAAGAAAATCGAACTGTACGCGTCGCCGTCAATCGAGCTGTCATAACCCTGTTCGATCAGCACATGCGCCTTGCGCTCTTCCTTCATCTTGCATTCGATGAACTCGACGATGTCCGGATGATCGATGTTCAGAATCACCATCTTCGCCGCGCGCCGCGTTTTGCCGCCGCTCTTGATTACGCCCGCGAAGGCATCGAAACCCTTCATGAAGCTCACCGGCCCCGAGGCAATTCCGCCGCCGCTCAGCGTCTCCTTGCTTCCCCGCAGCGTCGAAAAATTCGTGCCCGTGCCCGAGCCCCACTTGAAAAGCATTCCCTCGGTCCGCGTCAGCCCCATGATCGATTCCATGCTATCGTTGACCGAGTTGATGAAGCATGCCGAGCACTGCGGCTTCGGCTGCACGCCCACGTTGAACCATACGGGCGAATTGAATGCCATTTTCTGCTCGACCAGTAGGTGGACGAGCTCGTCGCGGAAGGCGTCCCGCGAGGCGGCATCGGCGAAATATCCGCCCTGTTCGCCCCAGTGCACAATCGTGCTCGTCACGCGGCTGATCAGTTGCCGCACCGATCCTTCGCGCTGTGCGCTCCCTGGCTTCCCGTGGAAATACTTGCTGGTGACGATGTTGGTTGCCGTCTGCGACCAGCTCTTCGGCACTTCGACATCTTCCTGGCGGAAGATCGTCACGCCCTTCTCGTTTCCAATCAGCGCGGTGCGCTTTTCCCACTCCACCACATCGAAGGGAGACTTCTTCCCGTCGGTGAAGTACCGCTGGA
>WNFF01005733.1_pt1 | contig 20994 bp, 17 predicted proteins | sample 5400441 | NCBI WGS metagenome assembly WNFF01 (sample SAMN13153345, study PRJNA577476) | soil metagenome | isolation source: 120 cm saprolite under Douglas fir tree site 2 hole 3 replicate 1 | place: USA:California | collected 2015-04-18
ACTTGACTGACCGATCCGTTGAAAGTACTGGGGGAACACCTCCTGTGGAAGACGGGACTCGCTCCAAAAGCCCGCGTGTGGCCAGTCGGCGACATCGCGATGCCTCCGCCAGGCCGGAAACCCCGGTTTCGAGCGACGCGGATCTGCCCGTTTCGCAGACCCCTCGCCGGCGCGCGCTCGACGTTCCGATCCGGCCAACGCGCGCGGAGATCGATCTGCGCGCGCTGGCGCGAAACGTTTCGGCGATTCGAGCGCTGGCGCCACGCGCCGAGATTCTCGCCGTGGTCAAGGCCAACGCCTACGGTCATGGGGCGGTGCCGATCGCCCAGGCGCTCGAAAATGAGCGGGTGAAGATGCTCGGGGTGGCGCTGATCGAGGAAGGCGTCGAGCTGCGAAACGCGGGAATCCGATCGCCGATACTCGTCCTCGGTGGATCGTACGAAGGTGGCTACGATCTGATGGTCGCCCATCGGCTCACGCCCACGGTATTCAGGCCCGAGCACCTCAAGGGCTTTGCCCAGGCCGCGAAGAGGGCAGGTTCGCCCGTGTCGGTCCACCTCAAGGTCGATTCCGGCATGGGCCGGTTGGGCGTATTGCCGAAAGACCTGGACGCCTTTCTCGACCTCGCCGGCAAGTTCCGCGAGGTTCAAATCGACGGCTTGCTTTCGCACTTCGCGAGCGCAGATCTCGAGAACCGGGACTTCACCCTGGAGCAGGTCCGGTGCTTCAAGGATGCCCACGCGCGGATGCTCGCCCGAGGTCTTCGCCCGAGCTGGCGCCACCTGTCCAACTCCGCCGGGGTGATCGACCTGCCCGAGGTTCGTGACGGGCTGGAGCTCAACATGGTGCGGCCGGGGATCATGCTCTACGGCCTGCACCCAGCCGCCTGGTTGCAGAAAGCGACCGGGCTCCATCCGGTACTGACCTGGAAGACCGCGATCATCCATCTAAAGACAGTGGCCGAGGGAACGCCGATTTCGTACGGGAGCACCTGGCGGGCGCCTCGAGAATCGGTGATCGCCACCTTGCCGATAGGTTACGCCGATGGTTACAGCCGCCGATACTCCAACCGCGCCCAGGTGCTGGTCCGCGGCCGGCGAGCCAGCGTCGTCGGTCGGGTGTGCATGGACATGAGCATGGTCGACGTGACGGACATCCCCGCGGCTTGCGTCGGGGATGAGGTCGTGCTGCTCGGAGCGCAGGGCCGGGAGCGGATCCCGGCGGAGGAGCTTGCCGAGCTGGCGGGGACGATCCACTACGAAATCATCTGCGCGGTGGGAGCCCGCGTTCCGCGCGTCGTGCAATCGGCGACTTGACCTTAGCCGATCCGCGCGAGCCGACGTACAGTGGGTTCACCGATGGCCGATGAAGCCGAAAAGGCGGTGCCCCCGCAGCCGAACGCGGCGTACCTCGTCGTCGAGTACATCGGAAAGCGGGTCACCGGGCTGATCGAAGAGGTTGGGGGAGTCGTCTCGCTGGGCGGCGACGTGGTGCGCTGGGCAGTCCGCCCCCCGATCCGGGTCGAGAATCTCTTCGCCCAGCTGGACTTCGTCGGGGTCGGGTCCATCTTCATCGTGATGCTGACCGGCATCTTCTCTGGGATGGTGTTCGCGCATCAAAGCTCGCGGGCTTTCATGCTCTTCAACGCGGAGAGCCTGGTGGGTCCCACCGTTGCGCTCACCCTCACCCGCGAGCTGGGTCCGGTCTTTACCGCGCTGATGGTGACGATGCGGGCCGTCTCCGCGATGTGCACCGAGCTGGGGACGATGCGGGTGACCGAACAGGTGGACGCCCTCGAGACAATGGCGGTCAACCCGATCCAGTACCTCCTCGTGCCACGGGTGATCGCCGGATTGGTGATGGTCCCCCTGCTCACGATGCTCTTCAACACCGCGGGGATGGCGGGGGCTTATGTCGTCGCGGTGAGCTTGAGAGGCATCTCCGCGGGGACGTTCATCTATCGCACCCAGCAGTGGCTCGATCCCGAGGACATCAACGAGGGCCTGATCAAGGCCGCGGTGTTCGGTCTCGCGGTGACCTTGATCGGTTGCTACAAGGGGTACAACGCGTCGGGCGGAGCAAAAGGAGTTGGCCAGGCGACCACCGAGGCGATGGTAGCATCGGCGCTCGCGATCGTGATGCTCGATTACGTGGTGGGCGTGGCATTGCACTGATGGCCGACGCGCGCCCGATGATCCAGGCGATCGACCTGCACAAGTCGTTCGGGACCAACCACGTCTTGCGGGGAGTCAATCTGAGCGTGGACGAGGGCAGCACCTGCGTCATCCTCGGCACCTCCGGATCGGGCAAAACCGTGCTGATGAAGCACCTGATCGGCCTACTCAAGCCGGACAGCGGACAGGTGATCGTGGAAGGGGAAGACATCGTGCCGATGTCCCCCGAGCAGCTGGCGATGGTGCGGCGCAAGTTCGGGATGGTCTTTCAAGGGGCTGCTCTGTTCGACTCGATGACCGTCTTCGAGAACGTCTCCTTTCCTCTTCGCGAGCAGACGAAGATGAGCGAGGCGGAGATGCGCAAGGCGGTGGGTCACAAGCTGGAGATCGTGGGCCTGATCGGCGTCGAGGACAAATATCCCTCTGATCTTTCGGGCGGAATGCGCAAGCGGGTGGGCTTGGCGCGGGCAATCATCCTCGACCCCAAAATCGTGCTCTACGACGAGCCGACCACCGGGCTCGACCCGATCAACACCGACTACGTGGATCAGATGATCATCGACGCTAAACGCGCGCTGGGCGTAACCTCGGTGGTGATCAGCCATGACGTTGCTTCGGCGTTCAAAGTGGGGGACACGATCGCCTTTCTCGCCGATGGGCGAATTGCCGAGCAGCTGCCTCCGAAATTGCTGCGCAAGTCCGAAAACCCGGCCGTGAAAGTGTTCCTCTCCACCTGGTTCGGAAAGAACGACTGACCATGGAGCCCCCCTTGAGAAAGTTAGTGACCCCCTTTCGGGTAGGTCTGCTGGTTCTCGTCGCAGCGATCTTCACGACGATCTTCTTCACTTTCGCCAAGAAGGGTGGTTTCTCGGACCGGGAAGCGCTGAAGGTTTTCGCCTACTTCAAGGATGCATCCGGCCTGAGCAAGAAGAGCCGCGTCCAGATCGCCGGCATTTCGGTGGGGGAGATCACCGAAATCAAGCTGGAGGGTGGCAGAGCCAAGGTTTCGCTCAAGGTCAGGCGCGACGTGAATCTGCGGCAGGACGCCTCGCTCACCAAGCGTTCGGAGTCGTTGCTCGGCGACTTCGTGATCGACCTCTATCCCGGGTCCGACGCCGCCCCGCCGATGCCGGACGGGGGAGAGATCAAGCGGGTGATCGACAGCCAGGGGGTGGAGACGATCTTCAATGCGCTGGGGCAGATCACCGCCGACATCCAGGCGGTCACCGGGTCGCTTCGCGAGGTGTTCGGAAGCGAAAAGGGAGAGGGCTCCCTCCAGCGGATCGTCGACAATCTGGTGGCGCTCTCCGAGACCTTCGACAGCTCGGTGCGCGGCAGCGCGGAGAAGCTGGACTTGATCTTGAGGAACTTCGAAACGATCTCCTCCGAGGTCCGCTCACTCACCACCGGCGAGGAGGGCGCGGTTCGGGAGATCGTCGCCAACATCCAGAACATCACCCGCGATGTCCGAGATGTGGTGGCAAGCCTCAAGCAGACGGTGGGATCCGCGCCCGACGGCGGCGAAGGCGCGGCGATGGCGAACACGCGCAATATGATCGATCACCTCGATGCGTCTCTCTCCAACCTCGAGCAGATCACCAAGCGGATCAACGAAGGGCAGGGTGCGATCGGCGCGCTGGTCAGCGACGAGCGGCTGGGGCAGAAGCTCAAGGAGACGGTGGAAGACGTCTCCGACTTCGCCTCGAAGTTGACCCGGCTGCAGCTCGAGGTGGGGATCAAGAGCGAGTACCTCTATTCGCAGGGCTCATCGAAGAACAGCCTTGGAATCAAGCTGATACCCAGGCCGGACAAGTACTACCTGCTCGAGCTGGTGGACGATCCGCGTGGCTACGTCACCACCGACGTCATCCAACGCAATCCGCCGGGGACCGAGCTGCCGGCGACGCAGACCGTGCGGACGACCCGGAACCAGCTGAAGTTCTCGGCGCAATTCGCGAAGCGCTACTACTTCGCGACCTTTCGCTTCGGGATCATCGAGTCCAGCGGCGGAATCGGCGCGGACCTCCATTTTTTCAACGACGCGCTCTCGATCCGGACCGACGCGTTCAACTTTGCCTCTCAGGATCTCCGTTTCCCGCGGATTCGCACCGCGATCAGGTTGCAGGCCTTTCAGCACCTGTTTGCGACGGTCGGCGTGGACGACATCCTCAACCGCCCGGTCCGCGACTACGCGACCAACAACCTGATTACCGGAAGGGACGTCTTCTTCGGCGGCGGGGTGTTCTTCACCGACGACGACTTGAAGGCGGTTCTTACCGCGGCGCCGTCGATCCGGCCATGAGCTGAAAAACTGCTGCGCAGCCCACCTGCTTCGTTGCGCGCGCTCAATCCCGTTAGCGCGCGCGGTGCGCCGCGGCGTACGCTTCGATCTCCGGGGTCTTGCCGAACGCCGTCTGATACCGGCGCGCGAACTCGGGGGGGGTGAAGTGATGCTCCTGACAGCCGCGATTTTCGATCGCGTAGGCGGCGGCGAGCGAGGCGACCCGGCCCACCACGGGAATCGGGAACCGATGCGCCATGCCGAACACCACCCCCGCCAGGTAGGCGTCGCCCGCCCCGGTGGGATCGCGGTTCTCCGCCGGAGCGACCGGAACTTCCACCCGCTCGCGACCATGTGCCGAGTAGAAGGTCGAGCCTTCGGCGCCGCGGGTGATCACGCACAGAGGCGGCGACGCGATCAGCTCCGCTTCCGTCTTGCCCGTCTTCTGCGCCATCATCGCCAGCTCGTAGTCATTGGCGATCAGGATCGACGCGTCCTTGAGGTAGTCGACGATCTGGCTGGCCTCCAGCCGCGGCATCTGCTTGCCGGGATCGTACAGGTAGGGCACCCCAAGCCGGCGGCATTCGCCGGCGATCCGACTCATCGCCGCCGGATCCGAGGGCGAGATCACCACCAGATCCTGCGCGCCGAGACCGAGCCGCTCGATCGAGATGTCGCGCGAATGAGCCATCGCCCCCGCGTAGAGGGCGACGAGCTGATTGTTGGCGAGGTCGGTGTTGATGAAACAGGAGGCGGTGAACTCGTTGGGAATCTCGATGACCCCCGAGGTATCGATTCCCTGCTCTTCCATCCATTTCCGGTAGTCGGCGAAATCGTGACCGACCGTGCCGACGACGAGCGGGCGCTCGCCGAGGAGCGCCAGGGTGTAGGCGATGTTGCCCGCCACGCCTCCGCGCATTCGCTTCATCGAGTCCACGAGGAAGCTGACGCTCAAGGTGTGTGCCCGGTCCATCAGGAGATGGTCCTTGAAATTCCCCGGGAAACTCATGATGTAGTCGTAAGCCAGCGACCCCGTAACCACGATGCGCACGCGTTGACCTCCTACAATTTACCGAGAATGAAGTTGTAGAACATACTTCAACCCGCACCGCCTCATGCTCTCATTTCGTGCGGTTCGCAGGCTCCTTGACTGACCGAATCAGGACTTCTTACGCTTCCAGGAGCGATTTTCGCGGATTACAACATAGTCTGAACGTTTTCGTTGCTCCAAGGACGCCGGGTTCAAGAAGGACACTAGACACTTGCGGGTAGCGATCATCTCCGACATCCACTCGAACTTAGAAGCGCTGACCGAAGTTCTGCGCGTGGCCGAGCAGCAGAAGGTGGACCGGATCGTCTCGCTCGGCGACATCGTCGGCTACGGGGCATCGCCCAATCCCTGCTGCGACCTGGTTCGATCGGTGACCGAGGTCACGCTGCTTGGCAATCACGATGCCGCGGTGGCCGGGAGAATGGACTACTCCTTCTACTACGACGCCGCCCGGCACGCGCTGGACTGGTCGGCCGGGGTGATCACCGACGAAAACCTGAGCTGGCTGCGCAGCCTGCCGTACACCTATCGGATCGGCGACGTCGGTTTCTGCCACGGCTCGCCGGTCGAGCCGAAGGCTTACGAGTACATCTTCGCCCTCGAACAGGCCCGCGAGCTGATCCCCTTCTTCGCCAACCTTCCGGAAGTGACGTTCATCGGTCACAGCCACCTGTGCAAGGCGTTCGCGATCGGGGGCGGAGAGGTGAACGACGTGGTGGCGCAAAAGTTCGGGATTCGCCGGGGCTACCGCTACATCATCTCCGTCGGCAGCGTCGGGCAGCCCCGGGACTACGACAACCGCGCCTGTTTCGTGGTCTGCGATACCGGCGCGAGGACGGTGGAGTATCTCCGGGTGGAGTACGACATCGAAAAGTCTGCCCAGAAAATTTTCGACGCGGATCTGGCGCTGAACTTCGGCAAGCGCCTGTTCCTGGGAGTGTAGAGATCGATGATGCCCGGTCGCGCGCTGATCTTGAGTCTTGTCCTGGTGGCGATCGGAGGCTGCCAGAAAAAACAGGTGCCGTCCGAGCGATACATCGAGGCGCATGCGCTGTTCAGCAAGTTGTACGCGGCCCAGCTGGACGATGCATTCGTGGACCCGGCCATCGCTCAGGTGGAAGAGCTGCTCGGGAAGGTTCCGGAAGACAGCTCCGATTTTGCCCCAGCCCAGGCGCTCTCGCGCCGGATCCGCGAGGGCCGAAGTCACCTTCAAGAGGCAGAGGCCGTTCGGCGGGCCGCCTCGGCCCTGGCGTTGGCCAGCGGCCCCTACGAAAGAATGCAGGTCCAGGCGGCACGACCTACCGAGGCCGCGCCCTCGGTCGAGGACGCCGGGTCCAACCAGCCCTGGGCTCACATGCCGCTGAGCGAGTTTACCCGCCGCTTCTCTGGTTGTTTCAAGTCCTCGGACAAGATCAACGTCCTTGGACAGGGGATGCACGAGAGCTGGGAGCTCAAGGACATCGCCAACTGCCGCGATCGACACCCGGGATTCGATCAGATGCTGGTGCTGACGAACGGCAAAGAGGTGGCGATGAACATCGCCAAGAGCTTGATCGAATACCGCTTGCCCGATGGGGGAGTGCCGAGCCAGCCGGCGAAGACAGCTTCGTCGAGCGCGCGATGATACGAAGCGGTTATCTTGACCCGCTCGATGCGCGACCAGACGTTCATGAAACTGATGGCGCTGATGCCGAAGTCGGCGCTTTCAAGTCTGGTGGGGCGAGCCACGAGAGCGAAGGCCCCGCCGATGCTGCACCAGTGGGCGATGCGCGCCTTCGCCCGCCGATACCGCGTCGCGATGGAGGAGGCGGAGCACGGAGTCGAGGGGTATGCGACCTTCGCCGAATTCTTCTCCCGTCGGCTCAAGGAAGGCCTGCGGCCGGTCGATGCGCGCGAGCAAATCGTCGTCTCGCCGGTGGACGGCACGGTGTCCCAGGCGGGCTACGCCGCGGGCGGTGAGTGCATTCAGGCCAAGGGCATTCTGTACGATCTCGGGGCTCTGCTCGGCAGCGCTGAAGCGGTGGCCCCCTTCCGGGATGGCCCCTTCGCCACGCTTTACCTCGCCCCCCGGGATTACCACCGGATCCACGCCCCGCTGAACGGGGACATCGAAGGCTATGCGTACATCCCCGGCGGGTGCTGGCCGGTCAATGGGTCCTCGGTCCGCTCGAAAGAGGCGCTTTTCTGCTTGAACGAGCGGCTGATCACCTTCCTGTCAACCCCGGCCGGCCCCTGTGCGGTGGTCAAAGTCGGCGCCACCTGCGTGGCCCGGATCCGATCCAGTTATGGCGAAGTCGTCACCCACTCGGGTAAACCAGGCGAGGTGCATCGCTTTTCCGACCCGATTCCGGTGAACAAGGGAGAGGAGCTCGGCGCGTTCGAGATGGGCTCGACGGTGATCTTGCTGTTTCAGCGGGGGCGCGTTCGCTGGGATGACGGGCTCATCGAGGGCTCGCGGGTCTTGATGGGGCAGCGGATCGGGGTACTCGCGTGACCCAGAAGATCTACGGCGTCAAGGGAATGAACGACATCATTCCGCCGGACAGCCGAGCCTGGATCCGCGTGGAGGCCGCCGCGCGGGAGGTATTCGGCCGTTTCGGCTACGAGGAGATTCGTACCCCCGTTCTCGAAGACACCGCCCTGTTCGTGCGCGGGGTCGGCGAGGGCACGGACATCGTGGGCAAGGAGATGTACACCTTCGAGGACAAGAGCGGCCGCAGCCTCTCTCTGCGCCCGGAGGGGACGGCGCCCGCGGCGCGCGCTTACATCGAGCACTCGGTCTACAACCTCGAGCCGGTGACCCACTGGTTCTACATGGGCCCGATGTTCCGCTACGAGCGGATGAAAACCGGGCGCTACCGGCAGTTCTGGCAGATAGGCGCCGAGGCGTTCGGGGCGAAGGAGCCGGCGCAGGACGTCGAGCTGATGGACATGGTGATCCAGCTGCTCAACGCGCTTGAGCTGAAGAACGTATCCCTCTTGATCAATTCGCTGGGCGATGACCTCTGCCGACCGAAGTATCTCGAAGCCCTGGTCGAATATCTGAACGCGCACCGCGACTCTCTGTGCGCCGACTGCCGCGAGCGACTTTCGCGAAACCCGTTGCGGGTGCTCGATTGCAAGAACGAAGGATGTCGAGCGGTGGTCCGGTCCGCCCCGAGCATCCAGGAGTTCCTCTGTGATCCTTGTCGGGAGCATTTTGACGAGGTGAAGCGACAGCTCGACCTGCTCGGCCACCGGTACGAAGTCGATCCGCGGATGGTGCGCGGGCTCGACTACTACACCCGGACCGCGTTCGAATTCGTCGCCGAGCATCCGGCGCTGGGGACGGCCAGCACGGTGGGAGGGGGAGGGCGCTACGACAAGCTGGTTGCCTCGCTGGGTGGCCCGGATGTCCCCGGGATCGGCTTTGCGCTCGGGGTGGACCGCCTCTGCCTGCTGCTTCCCGAACAGGCCAAAGGCGATCGCGGCCCGGACCTGTTCGTGGTGACCTTGGATGACAAGGCAAGGGACGAGGCGATCAAGCTCGTCAGCGGGCTTCGGCGCGACGGTTTCCGGGTCGAGGTCGATGCGCGCGGGGGAAGCCTGAAGAGCCAGATGAAGCGGGCCGACAAGAGCATGGCGCGGTATGCCCTGGTGCTCGGCGAGAACGAGCTGGCCACCCGGTCGGCGCAGCTCAAGCCGCTTCGCGGCGGCGATGCGCGACAAGTAACGCTGGATCAATTGCCCGCAGCGCTGAGGGCTTCGTGACGCTTTGCCGATGGGTTCGAAGGCACCCGAAACGGATCTGATCGTCCTCGCCGGCCCCACCGCGTCCGGCAAGACCGCGCTGGCGCTGCGGCTCGCGCAGAAGCTCGATGCGGAGATCGTCAACGCCGACTCGCAACAAGTCTACCGCTACTTCGACATCGGGACCGCGAAGCCGACGGCGCTTGAGCTCGCGCAGGTCCGCCACCATCTGATCTCCATTGTCGATCCCGGCGAGGCGTTCTCCGCCGCTCATTTCCAGAGGCGGGCGGATGCCGCGATCGAAGAGATTCGCCTCCGATCCCGGCGCGTCCTGGTCGTCGGGGGCACCGGCCTGTACCTGCGCATCCTGCTGCACGGGGTGATCTCCGCGCCGGCGGCAAATCGAGAGTTGCGAAGAGAGCTGGAAGCCGAGGCGGCGGAACACGGAAGGGAAGCGCTGCATCGACGGTTGGCCCAGGTGGATCCGGCTTCGGCAGCTACGGTGCAGCCGACCGATCTCGTGCGGATCATCCGCGCGCTCGAAATCTACCAGGGCACCGGCGTGCCGGTGTCGGAGCAACGGCAGCGGCATCAGTTCCTCGAGAATCGCTACCGGTTCGCCCTTTACGTTCTTTGCCCGCCGCGGGCCGAGCTGTACCGGGCGATCGATGAGCGGGCGAAGGCGATGTTCGCCGGCGGCCTTCTGGACGAGGTCCGATCGCTGGTGGGGAAGGGGTTTCGCGGCGCCGCGCCGATGGCCAGCGTGAACTATGTTCAGGCGCTCGCGGTGGTCGAGGGGCGGATGGGGCTGGAGGCGGCGATCGCCAGCGCCTCGCAGCACGCGCGCCGCTACGCGAAGCGGCAGCTGACCTGGTTTCGGCGCGAGGCGGGAGCGATGCACATTGCGCCGCCCTACGCCGAGCTCGAGGCGGCCGGAAATAGGTTGACGGCGGCGCTTTAACTGCACGAGATCTTCGTCGAGGAGAAATTCAATGGTCGAACAGGTTCGAATTTTCGGCAAAGACACCTGACCGCACACCAGCGCTGCCCGTGAGGCATATTCAAAGCAAGGGCTCACCGTGGATTATCGAAACGTCACGCAGAGCCCGGCGGACATGGAGGAGATGCTCCAGTTGTCGAAGGGCAAGCGCGAGGTGCCGGTGATCCTCCACCGGGGCGCTGTTTCCATCGGATGGGAAGGGCAGACGTGAAGCGTGTGACGCCTGCCGTGCGCAGGCCTTAGCGCCTTTGGAATTGGACTCGTCGCCCGCCGCCTTGAACTTGGAGGGGCGGTTGTTCCAGGCCGAATTGCCACCACAGGGGTTCGAACGCCTTCATCCGCAGCTTCTTGTCGTTTTGAAGCGCATTGAGGCCCGCCTTGAGCTTCTCATCGCTCGGGTTGGCGGCGACGGCCCGAGCCATCACCTTCATCGCCTTTTCCTTCTCCTTGATCTGGCCCAGGCACCAGGCGTAGGCCGCCCAGACCACCGCTTCCTTTTTGCCGGATTTCACCGCCGACTCGAAGGCGCGTTCCATCTTGTCGTACTCTTTTCGCTGGTAGAAGAGCGCCGCATGGAGTGCCTTGGCCATGAAATTGCGCGCGTTGGCCTTGATCAGGTGGGCTTCCGCCTGGGGGTAGTCCTTGGACACGTAGCGGATCATCCCGATCTGGGCGTGGATCTCCGGGCCGACGAGGAACTGCCAGCGTTCGTAGGCCAGCCCCTCTTCCAGGAGCTTGATTGCCTTCTCGATCCGCTGCTGCCGCTCGCGCTGGTTGGTCGGTTGGGCGGACAACTCCTTCTCGGCGGACTTGCTCAGCGCCTGGACTTTGAGGGCGATGCGGCGAGCCAGGAAGATGTAGCAGCCGATGAAGGCCAGCGTCCCCGGCACGACTCCGGCCCAGATGGCAAATCCGGCGACCTTGATCAGCAGCGTGACCAGAAGGCCCACGGCGAGGGCGATGAGAAGATTCAGCATTCGTATCCTTTAATCCCTCGAGGCACGCCACGGCAATCACCCCGTATGCCGGCGGCCTCGGACGCGATATAGAAGGCGCCCGCTTCTGGCCCTCTGTCGAAATTGGTAGACGAGACGGACTCAAAATCCGTTGCGGCTTACCCCGCGTCCCGGTTCGAGTCCGGGGAGGGCCATGGTGCTTTTCATTGCGTAGACGGGCGGTTGGCTATCACCTGTAGCAAGAACTGTAGCAAACCTGTCCGGAGCTCCCTCGGAGGGCCGACGCGGCCCACTCGCTGCATGGGCCGACGCCGACGTGCCGCTCACGATCGAAACGCGCGCGCTCTTCGAGGACATCACGCCCCAGTCGCACAACCTCGACATCTCGGCGATCGTCAAGCGATACACGACCGACCGGCCGCCGGACATCGACGCGACCCAGCCTTCAACTCCTGACTCACACTGAGGAAAGAATAGAGGCTGAGCCAGACCCGCGCCGATTTCGGATACTGTCCGCTTCGTGAGCCGCGCCGACAGGGTTCGTTCGCCGCACACGCGGGGTGCAGCCGCCATTCTCTTCGCCGCCATGCTCGCAGGACTGCCCGTTGCGAGCACCGAACCGCAACCCTCCGTTCGGTCACCGAGCATCGCCATCACCAATGTCTCGATCGTCGACGTACCGACAGGCGCACTGCGTCCCAGGGTTACGGTCATCGTGCGCGACGGTCGAATTGTCAGCATCGAGTCAACGAACGCGCGCGCGCCGTCCGACGCACGCATCGTGGATGGCTCGGGGCGATTCCTGATTGCCGGTCTCTGGGACATGCACGTGCACTTGTCGGAGGCCACCGAGGCATCGCTGCCCCTGCTGATCGCGAACGGCGTCACCGGCGTTCGCGACATGGGAAGCGACCTGGACGAGATCAAGCGGTGGCGCGGTGCGATCGAGGCCGGGCGCCTCGTCGGACCCCGCATCGTCGCCGCCGGGCCTAAATTGGACGGCGAAGGCACACCGGCCACCTCGTCGCGAATCGTGCGGACGCCGGAGGAGGCACGAAAGGCGGTCGACGATCTGGCCGCCGCGGGCGCGGATTTCATCAAGGTCCATGCAGGACTGGATCGGCCGAGGTTTCGCGCGATCGCTGCACAATCGCGTGCGCGGGGCCTTCGATTCTCTGGACATCTGCCCGACGACGTGACGCCGGCCGACGCGGCCCGAATGGGCATCCAGAGCATCGAGCATTTTTCCGGATTCCCAGGCCCATGTTCAGAGGAGTTGAAACGCCTGCTCGAGCCGAGTCAGCGGAAGAGCGCCCCGATGAAGTGCGCACCGGACTCGGAGCTCGACGCGACATTCGCGGTCCTGCGCAACGCCGGCACCTGGGTGACGCCGACGTTGGTGTCCTACCGGGGACGACGGTGGGCGCCTCTTTACACAACCCGGCTGCACAGGACCCGCTTACATTACCGCGTTCCCGCCCCGGCTGGTCTTCACAATTGTGAATTTACCTGGCGGATGGGTGCGCCGAGACGACGTTACGGCTCAAATGATGCAAGTGGCGTCGTATGATGAAGGACACGGCTGCCTCCCCACTAATTCCACCATGAGCGTAATTCCACAATCCGGCTTGACGGCGGTGGACAGTACGCCGCCCAATCTGGGCGCCTGCCCGCCGCTTCATGTGGAGCGCCGTTAAAGGTGCGTGGCACAATTCATGTGCTGGTGGCCAGCTTCGGGTTGGTCCGGATAACGTCGGAGACCGGCCACATAACTGTAAACTTCGATGCTCCCTTGCCTCACCGGAACTGTCGTGTCAGGTCCTGCGGCCGCGCTGCGCACCGGCCTCGCAGGGAAGGTACTCCTTCGTGTAACCCTCTGGATTCGTCACGTCATTCTCCGCAATAAAGTAGACGCGTGGTTTGGTTTGCGCATGGAGTGGCTGGACCGCGGCGGCCCGAACTCCGATACCGGCGAACATTGCCAACGCTGAGACCTGGGTTGTCAATGCGGCCGAGGCGCTCCCTGCACATTCAACTTTCAACTCTCAAAGAGCCACTTCGGCTGCAGCGCATCAGATTGGCCACGACCTCGACCAACTCCGCCGGATTGATTGGCTTCGCCACGTGCGCGTCAAATCCCGAATCCAAGGCGTGGCTTCTGTCTTCCAAACGGGCGTAGGCCGTAACAGCGACGGCCCGAATTTCACCTCCCTCGCGCGGGTCACGCTTGCGCACCTTCTTGATCAGCGAATAACCGTCCTCGCCGGGCATTCCCAAGTCGGACAGAAGGACGTCCCAGGCCGCACCATTGAGCGCCTCCACCGCTTCGGCGGCATCCCCGACACAGGTCACGTCTGCCTTGCATCGCTCGAGCACTTCCTTGATCAGCTCTCTCGCATCCTCCTGGTCATCCACGACCAGAACGCGCAAACCATTCAGCTCTGGGGAGAACGTGAACTGGGGTGACGCTAGACTCGAGGTCGAGTCCTCGCGAAGCGTCTCTTCCGCTGAAGAGTGGCGAGCAGGTAGCAAGGGAAGCTTGACCCGGAAGGTAGCGCCCTTTCCGCTCCCTTCGCTGGTAGCCTCAATGGTTCCGCCGTGCAGCTCAACCAGATCTCGAACGATGGACAGCCCCAGGCCGAGACCCCCATGCGGGCGCGAGCTGCTCGCATCTGCTTGCCGGAACCGATCAAATACGAAGGGAAGGAATTCCGGCGCGATGCCTTCACCGGTATCGGAGACCTCGATTTCGATGTGAGAGTTGATACGAGTCAGCCGGACCAGCACCCGTCCTCCCTTGGGCGTGAACTTGATCGCATTGGTGAGCAAATTCCAAATGATTTGTTGTAGCCGAGCTGGGTCCCCGATGATCGGACCTGCCTGGGGATCGACGACGGGCTGGATTCGAATCATCTTGGTCTCAGCTCGCAGACGAACCGAGTCGATCGCCGCCTCGATCACCTCCAACGGATTGATTGATTGCACGTCCAGGCGCATTTTTCCCGTGACGATCCGCGAAATATCGAGCATGTCATCAATCAATTGCGCCTGGGTCTTTGCATTTCGCGCGATGATTTTCACCGCCTTCACTCGTTTGTCTTCGGGGGGGTTACTGGCGAGAATACGGGCCCAACCCAGGACGGCGGTCAGCGGCGTACGAAGCTCGTGTGACAGGGTGCTGAGGAATTCATCCTTGAGCCGACTGGCCTCGACCGAGCTGCGGTACAGCCTCCCATTTTCCACGGACGCAGCGGCTCGAATCCCGAGCTCCTCGGCCAGCGCGACATCCGCTGGAGTGTATCGGCGATTGGATTCCGCCAACACGAAGGTGATGGCTCCCAGCGTTCGCCCCCGTGCTTTAATTGGCACGGTGATGCTCGAGCTGAGCTTCCGCGCTCGAGCAATCTCCAGCAGCTCCGGATCGCCGATCACTTCCACGAATAGAGAATCCGGAATGTGCGCCACGAACTCGGATTTACCGGTACGCAGGACGTTCGCTACTCCAACGGTGTCCTCACGCTTTGGCGGGACCCTGTGAAACAGCTCCCACCCCAGCTGTACCCTCGCCGGGTCAACGTGCGCAATCGCCACCCGCCGAATCGACCCATCCTCGCCCAGCAAATCCACCGTAGCCCAATCAGCGAATTGCGGCACCGCGAGGCGGGCAACCGCTTGCAGAGTCTTTCTATGATCAAGCGACTCGACGAGTGCCGCAGTGGCCTTGGCGGAGAACTCCGAGCGGAAGTGGGCCCTCTGCTCGTTTTCGTACAGACGGGCGCGATCCAGCGCTTGTGCACATTGGCGTGCTACCGAGAGCAAGAATGCGCGCTCCTGCTGGTCCAGCTCGTTGACGTTGGAGAAGCTGAAGGACAGCGCGCCCAGTACTGCTCCACCGGTCGCGAGCGGAAGGTAGGCGATGGCGCTTTCACTGTCCCGGCTCAGTCCTGCAGCTTCCAAGGCTGGAAATTTTGCGGCATAGAGAGCGCAGGATTCCAACCACACCGACTCCCCGGTTCTGACCGCGTCGGCGACCGGAGCCTGTGCATCAATGTCTAGCTGCTGAAAGGCTTTCTTGCTCTCGGGGCTAAAACCCCGGGAAGCGACCAGGTCAATGGCGTTTCCGTCGGGGGATTTCAGCCACACGCCGGTCGCCTTGGCGTGAACGAAGGGGGTGATGAGCACGGTCTGCGCCACGCGCTCGACCGTCAAAGCCGCTGAAAAAGACTCGGTCAATGCCTGAAGGCGCGCCGTTCTGTCCATCGCGCGCTCGGCCAGGTGTCTCGCGTCTTCCGCAGCTTCTCGCCCGGCCTGCTCGATCTTGAGCTGACGGGCCTCTTCCTCGGCACGACGTCTTGCAGTGAGGTCGCGCGTCACCTTGGCAAAGCCCCGAAGAACGCCTGTGCTGTCATGCAGCGCGGTGATCACCACGTTAGCCCAAAACCGAGATCCGTCCCGGCGAACTCTCCACCCCTCATCCCCCACCCGCCTGTGGCGCGAGGCGTGCTCCAGGTCCCGCTCTGGCTTGTTTCCCTGCAGGTCCTCAGGAGTGTAGAACTTCGACAAGTGCTGGCCGATGATCTCTTTCGCTGGGTAGCCTAGGATCCTCTCGGCGCCCAGATTCCAGGTAATGATTTGGCCGGTCGGATCGAGCTGGAAGGTTGCGCAATCGTCGACGCTTTCAAGCAGCAGTCGAAGGTCTTCGTCAGACACGCGCCTCTCTGCCTCTTCCGCTCGCGCCAGAGCCTCCCGTTCTTTTTCAATTAGCCTTTCCCGTTCGAAGTAGCGGGTTCGCAGGGAAGCGGTGATCGACATAATCACGGCCGAGACACCCAGAAACAAGGCGGTGATCAGGATCGATTGCGCGGAGGGCGCGGCGGCGCCATGCGGTTCCAGGAAGTAGGCGCTGGCCAGCACAGCAGAGCATGCGATGGCCAAGAGACCCGGTCCGAGCCCTCCGAGCCACGAAGCTGCTGTGACCGCAAAAAAGGACAGCATGAATGGCACGGCGTTGATCGAGCGCCGGAGTTGGAGTTGCAGCAAAGAAGCCAAAACCGGCAGCCCCACTGCGGCGGCATAGCCAATAGCGGGAAAGATCTTCGAACTTCGCTTCAAAGTCATGTGCGTGCCTCCGAATTGGCGACAAGGCCACCTGCAGCCCGTCAGTTCGTCTGCTGCCCGAGTGGGGGACCTAGTGCCCATGCCGTTCAGTTAAGCAACAGCAAGGGGCGGGGGGAGTTTACGTGCGACGAGGCCGTCGGAGCACTTTCGCGGAAGCGGGAATGTCCTCCGCGCCTGTCGCGACTGTCATGCTCCCGATCTTCCTGGCAACGCCGATTTCACGAATGGTGTCGATCATCATGCCACTCCTCCTTAGGGTAAGCGGGCCATTGCTGTTGCCGGTCTCATCCGAGGGGACGGACGCTAGCGGAACCTAGCCGAACAGCCTGCGACCGTGCCATGCATTGGCAGGCACTGGCCGTGCAGGAGGTCGTGGGCATGGCGCCCAGCCTGCCGCTTCACAGCGTGAGATCGACCTGGGCGGGCCAGCTGCGCTCGTGACGAAGCAACCACCGTTTCATCTCAACCCGCCGCCGTAGCCGCCCAGCATCCCGTCCGAGGCGATCACCCGGTGGAAGAGGTAGGTCAGATAACCGGCCCTTCACGACTGGAATCTCGAGAAAAAGAGATCCTCATCCGCAAGGCGTACGAGGCGCTGCCTCCGGGCGGCGCGTTTGTCGTCATCGAGGCCCTCATCGACGACGCGCGACGCGAGAACGCCTTCGGCGTTCTGATGTCGCTGAACATGCTGATCGAGTTCGGAGCTCGCGAATTCCCGAGCCATTACTTACGCGTTGTGAGCCCTTACGAAGAATTGAAAAGCGCTGTCAACGGCTCCTGGCAGCACTTCGAATCCGAAGGCCAAGGATTTAACTCTCCCCGCTCTGCTGCTGTACGATGTACGTGGCCAACTCCTCTAGTTAGATGGGATGTGGAGGCCGCTCTCTCAGACCGAACAGGTAGCCTGTCCGGTTTAACGCACTCAGGGTCGGGCCGGCACTTCCTGGTACTCGTCGATTATCCGCTGGTCGTAGAGGGGGACCAACAGGCCCGCGACTCTGCAGCGCTATCGACCTTGGGAACGGGGCGCGAAGGGGCCGAGCCGGCCCCCCTCGCCCAATTCTCCCGCCCCGTCGCACACCTGGTGACCGACGCAGGCGGTGCTAATTTCACTAGCCCGGGAGGCGAGGGGTGAACCCCTTCGACCCGAGCGGGGTCTGGCGCAGCTCATCGGCGCCTTCGGTCGGGCTCAGGGTGGCGAGGGCAAGGTCGGCGTTGCAATTCCATTCGCAGTCCGCGGACCCCTTTGACCTCGCCTCGCCGTGCATGTGAGTGTCCGCCCGTGCTCGGCAAGAAGCCCAACCATCGCCGTTGGCTGACGTTAGAGGAGCGCGCCGAACGGGCGCTGAAACCGGGCGCTGTCCCGAACGCCCCCGATCTCATTCTTCTCATCCACGAGGTAAATCCCTCGGGCCGCGAGCTGAATGGTGAAGTCGAGCGCCGGCGCTATCGGCTCAAAGGGCGCCTGCAAAGCCTCCTCATCCAGGGACGTGGTGAGCCTTCGCTATCGTCCTCAAAACCGGGACGCGTGCCACGCGGTGGTCGAAGAGCTGCAAGAACAGGCGCGGGCGTATGTCCGGCTTGCGCTTGACCTTCGGGCGGAGGTCCCAGCATCCACGCACGATGCCCAGCCCACCGCTTCTTCGGCGCCAGCGCGACGACGTGTTGTTCAAACCAAACCGGCTCCATCCACACCGAGGGCGCTCTTGAAGGCCGGTCACGCTGCGTTGGCCGCATACGAATTTGACGGCGCGCGTGAGTACTTTCTCGAAGCCCTGCGCTCTTGCGCGCCCGGAGCGGAGTCGGTGGAAGCGGCGAGCGCTTGTTTGGATCTTCTCGTCGATCGCCTCGCCGCCTACGGGGAGGCCGCGAGGCTGGAAGCGGAGCTGTCGGACGACGCGCTGGCGGATCCCCGGGTTCGCTCCACCTTGGCCATGGCCCAGGCGCGCCTGGGTCGATCGACGGAAGCCAGTGGACTGCTGGAGCGCATTTCAGGAGATCGCGCTGCGGAGGCGCTGATTGTCCTCGCACGCAACGCGCTGGCCAGGGGTGACGCCAACGACGCCGAGCGATGGATTGCCGATGCACGCAACGCGGCACCCTCCCACGCCAACGTGGTCGCCGCGTCCGAAGAGCTTCGGGGCTTCCTGGCCGGCAGCTGCCGTCCGTTGGAGGAGGAGCTGGAGCGCCAATTCCAGGGGGGCGACGAAATCGGATCCGAGCAAAAGGCGCGGCAGCTTCTGCAGACTTTCGGCGAAAGCGCCGCGGCTCGAAGGGTCCTCCGCGAAATTGAAGGCCGCCGCAAGGCGCGCGCTGCCGAGGCCAGACGAGCCGTGGCGGAAGAAGCGTTTGCCCGAGGCGAATACGGGAAGGCCTCGGCGTTGTTCCGTGAGGCAGACGCGCTGGGCTCAAAAGGCCTGGCGGATCGAATTTCCGCCGCCGATGAGTTGGAACGACGACGTCAGGAGCGGGCTCAGACCGAGGAAACGCTCCGGGTTTTGGGACGACCGCCCGATGCGAACGCTCTGCGGGCTTACTTCTCGAAGCCGGAAAGAGTCCGCTCGGTGGTGCGAGAGTGCACCAAGCTCGAGGAGCTTTCATGGCTGGAGGAGCTTCAGCCCAAGGATGAAAAGCAGGTTCGGGCCTGCGCCGAGGCGATCGTCGCGTTTCGCCGGGCCCTGGCCGCGAACGCCGAAGGCGAGCCGCAGGCTCTGGAAGAGCTGGAGGCCCACGAGCCCATCCTTTCCCGGCTCCGTCCATCTCGCCAATGGATGGCACGCGTACGCTCGGCCCAGGAAGAAAAAAGGAGTGCAAACGCCCAAGAGCGTCTTTCCGCTGCTCGGGCCATGCTTGCGGCCTCGAATCCGAACGGCGTGCTTCAGCTCCTCTCGCCTCAAAATGTGCGTGAGTTTCCGGAGCGCCTTCGGATGGAAGCCAACGAGCTGATTCGACGAGCGCGCGAAGCAGAAGAAGAGACTCGAGGCGGGGAGCGCTTCGAGCACCTGGTTGCCTCCGGCGAGCACGCTGAAGCACTGGCGCTCTGTCGCAGCCACCTGGCCAAAGAGAGCCAACGCCCGGTTTGGTTGGAAAGGATGGGACGCGTTCGGGCCCTTCTTCGACGGGAATTTCGCATCCAGACAGTGGAGGGGTGCTTCGGATTGGATCCGGGATTTGTGTCAGATCTCTTCAAGAGCAAAGGCCAGGGTGCGTTGAGTGCCAATGCCGAGCGGCTCTACCTGGTCAGCGTCATCGGACCGCACGTGCTCATTCGGGTGATGGAGGTCGCCACGGGGCAGGTCTGCACCCTGGTGACGCTGAAGGTACCCGAGAAGCTCGAGTCTCTGGACGCTCATGTCGACCACAACCTCTTGCGGATGGTTGGAGGAAAGGAGGCGAATCTCGAGCTGTCTCTCTCTTCCTGGGATGTCGAACGTTGGATACCCGGCGGAAAGCGAAATCAGACAGGTGAAGACGACGGAGACGCGCAGTTGGCCCCGCTCACGAATTTCTTGTGGAGGCACGCTGAATCCACCAACAAGGACTGGCGGCTCGAGGTGCGGGACTTGTTGAGAGAAAGACCAGTTCGGGAGGTGGCCACAGGCCGCTTCCCCTGGGAGTTGAGCTTCATTCCTTCCCCGGGAACGGTTCGGATGTTCGCCAGCGACGGTGATGACGCCGACCTCTATGAGCCCAGTGGGGCCCATGTGGCTCGACTTCCCTTCGGCACTCGCTGCCTGGCCATCGCTCCCGAAGGCCCCGGATGGATCGCGTCGTTGGAGGACGAAGAAGAGGGCATGCAGGGCGAGCTGAGGTTGGCCCTGATAGGGCCGGACGGAGGTCAAGGGTCGATGATCGCCGTGGAGCACAGCCGCGCAGAATCAGTACATCACCTCGCGACCTCGTTGAACGAGAAGCGGACGTTTCTCGTCTTTGAAGATAGATGGCGTAACCCGTGGCTCGCCGCGTTTGAATTGTGCAACGGCGCTTTGAAGCAGTCGTATCAGGTTGCCATTGCAAACGATTGCCTTCTAGCCCAGGACCTCGCATCGCGCGCGGTGGTTTTGTTGGCCGTGGGTGAACAGGTCTCCAACCTGCGCGTTCTCGGCACAGCGCCGCCTTCCTTCGATTGCGGAAGGGTCTGGAGACGTCAGGACCTTGTGGGCAGCGTTCATTTGTTCTTCTGCCACCCACGCCGAAAGGAGCTCGAAGCTCCAGTCAAGGACATCGTCAACCAGGTGCGCCAAGGCCCTCCGAACGCGCGACAGAGTATCGTCCGTAGTTTCCTGGAAACGCATCGAGAAGACGATCGGGCACTGATTGAGCTCTCTGAAGCGTTGGAGGATGTGCAGTTGTACGACGAGGCCGGGCAGGTCCAGGCGGCCGTGTGGACACGCTTCCCAGATCGACCTCTCTCTCGATTGACTCGCGCCGACTCATGCGGCAGGCGCATGGACTGGCCTCAGATATTGCCCCTCCTGGAAGGACTCTCGCCCGAGGAGTTTGAAACCAATCGCAGGATGCACTTTCATCACCTCCGGGGGGCTGCGTATCTATTTTCGAAAAGAGCACCCGAAGCGTTGACTGAGCTCATGGCCGCAGCCGCAGTCCGCGAAGGTCGTTGCGACCTTGCCGGGTGGTTGGAGCTGACATGGGCGCTCGCGGATGAGGATGCCAAAAAACTTGTG
>WNFF01011283.1_pt1 | contig 20977 bp, 22 predicted proteins | sample 5400441 | NCBI WGS metagenome assembly WNFF01 (sample SAMN13153345, study PRJNA577476) | soil metagenome | isolation source: 120 cm saprolite under Douglas fir tree site 2 hole 3 replicate 1 | place: USA:California | collected 2015-04-18
CGGAGCCCTCGACTACTTCGAGAAGGGGCAGGAGCCGGACGAGCTCTATCACCGCATCGACAAGGCGCTGGCCGGTCGCGCGCTGCGCCGCGAGAACGAGAACCTGCGCGCTCAGCTCCGGGAGCGCTACGGCCTCCCGGGGCTAATCGCGCAGTCCCCGGCCATGCAGACGGTCCTGGACCTCGTGGAGCGCGTGGCGCCGACCGACGCCACGCTCTTGATCCAGGGCGAGTCCGGAACGGGCAAGGAGGTCATCGCCAAGGCCGTCCACCACGCGAGCGCGCGCGCGGCGCGCCCGTTCGTGGCCGTGAACTGCGGCGCGGTGCCCGAGACGTTGCTCGAGTCCGAGCTCTTCGGCTACATGCGGGGCGCCTTCACCGGCGCCACCGTCAACAAGCTCGGCCTCTTCGAGGAGGCCGACAGCGGCACGCTGTTCCTGGACGAGATTGCCGAGATGCCCGGCGTTCTTCAGATAAAGCTCCTCCGCGCGCTCCAGAGCGGCGAGGTCCGGCGGCTCGGCGCGACGCAGTCCTCGACCATCGACGTGCGTGTGATCGCCGCCACCCACGGCGACCTCGCGGCGCTGATCAGCCAGGGAAGCTTCCGCGAAGACCTGTTCTATCGTCTCAACGTCATCCAGGTGGTGCTCCCGCCCCTTCGCGACCGCCGCGAGGACATTCCCGCGCTGGCCGAGCATTTCCTCGCGCGGTCGGCGGGCAAGCTCGGCCGCCGGCTCCGCCTGGCGCCCGAGGCCCTCGAACGCCTCCTCCATTACCCGTGGCCAGGTAACGTGCGCGAACTGGAGAACGCGATCGAGCGCGCGGCCATCCTGACTCGAAGCGACTCCGTCGGTCCGGAGGACCTGCCGCCCCACGTGTCGGCCGGCCTCCAGCTCGGACCCTCGCCGGCGCTGCCCCGGCAGATCAGTCTCGCCGACGCTGAGCGCGTCCACATCCTCCAGACGCTGGAGCGGTTCGGCCGAAACCACTCCGGCGCCGCCGAGGCGCTCGGCATCGGCCGCACCACGCTCTGGCGTAAGCTCAAGGAGTACGGGATCGAGCGCTAGCAGGCCAAGGAGCACGACCATGGCGAGCGTGAAGCTCATCGAATACGCCGCGGCGACCGCCGAGGTGCGCGCCGTCTACGACGACATCATGACCACGCGGAAGACCGACTCCGTCAACAACTTCTGGAAGGCGTTGGCCAGCCATCCGCCCACCTTGCGGCGCACGTGGGAGACCCTCAAGTCCGTGATGGCGCCCGGCGCCCTCGACCCGCTCACCAAGGAGATGGTCTACCTCGCGGTGAGCGCCACGAACGGGTGCGACTACTGCATCGTCTCCCACACCGCCTCGGCGCGGCGGCAAGGCATGACGGACGAGATGCTGGGCGAGCTCATGGCCGTCGTGGGCATGGCCAACGAGACGAACCGGTTAGCCAACGGCTACCAGGTCGAGATCGACGCGATGTTCCGGTAGGGGCCGGACCCTCGCGTTCGGGCGGAAGACCCGCCTGCGGGTATTCTGTCCGACCGCCGCTCACACCGTCCGCCCCCGGCGCCCGGGCACCATTTCGTGGCGCAACCCCGCGTTCTGTTTCGCAACGCGCGCGCCCCGGGAGCGCTCACAACCGCTCGCAAAAGCCACGGCTCACGGGTGGCACGGAAGTTGAGTCTTTCGACCGTCATGATCACCCACACAGCGCTCTTCAAGACGGACTCGACTCGTCGGATCGATGGCGTCATCGACTACTTCGGTGAGACGTGGACATCCGCGTTCTGGCGCACGACGGGGCTGACTCGCCGGCGCGACCTGAACCTGTTGTCACGGCGGCATCCCGGGAGCATCCGCAGACGATACATCCGGGTCGGACGCTGAAGGCTTGACGCGCGCCTGCCCGGCGGACGATGATTCGTCCGCCGGAGGTGACGCCATGTTCAGGACGAAGCTGATCCATCACGTCAACGTCCAGATCAGCGATCGCGACCGCGCTCGGGACTGGTACACGAAAGTCCTCGGCGCCGAGTTTCTAGACCGAGGCCCGGCGCTCAACCGACGACAGCTCCAGTTGCGCCTGGGCAGCAGCGAGATTCACTTCACCGAAAGGGCCGAGCCGGCCACCATTCCTTCCAGCCATTTCGCCCTGGAGGTGGACGATTGGGATGCCATGCTCGCCCGCCTGGACGAGCTCGGCGTTCCGCACGTGCGGACGTCGGCCGCCAGCACCATGGCGAATATCGGTGGCACGGACCCGCACCACGGGCGCCGCGAGGATACCGGAGAGCACTACACGTACATCCACGACCCCGACGGAAACCTGATCGAGCTGGTCCACCATCCCTTCGGTCTGGAAGACTCCCAGGGAAACAAGGTGGAGACGGCGCACGACGTCCCCGGGCTCCGCTGGACTCAGCTCCCCGGTTTCGTCGCCTCTGAATATCGCAAGGGTGGATCATGACCGACCGCGGATCCGGCGCCGGGCGTCCTCAGCCGAGAAACCGGACCGGCAGCGCGGTCTCCGTCAGCGTCTCGCCGTCGGCGCCCACCCCGTAGACACCGGCCGTCGGCCGAGAGGCGACGCACACCTCCAGCCTCCTGTCGGCGAAGTGCAGCGCGGCGCCGTCGTCCGCGGCGTAGCCGGCCGGAAACCCGGCGCGGATGAGCCGGTGGTAGGTCGGTCGCCGGTCCGTCTCGCCGTCGTAATGCGGACAGGCGCTGACGCCGGTGAGGATCACGCCGCGCTCCCACGCCTCGCCGCAGGATCCGGTCGATGCGAGCACGTACGCGTCGCGGCGAGAGCCTTCGCGCTCGGCGCTGAAGCTGTCGCCGCCCATGGCGACGATCTGCTTCCGTACGCGCGCCATCACGGGCTCGCCGGCTGGTGGCCGACCGAGCCCGCGTACTTCTCCAGCTCGTCCGGCGGCAGGTACCGCGCCTCCCACTCGCGGATGCGATCGAAGCCGGCGAAGGTGTGCAGGTCACCGAGCGGATGTCGCTGGAACCGCTCGGCGAAGCGCTCCTCGGCCAGCGGCCCCTCGTCGCGGAGCGCGACGGCGAGATCGTAGACCGCCTCGATCGTCGCCCGGAAGGTGGCGCCGGGAATGATCGTCACCGCGATGCCGATCTCCTGCATCTGGGCGAGGCTGAATCGGGGCGACACGCCGGTCTGATTGTAGAAGACCGGCCCCTTCACCTCACGACAGATGCGGCGGACCTCCTCGACGCTCGTCGGTCCCTCCACGAACGCGAGATCGGCGCCGGCGTCGAGATAGGCGTTGGCGCGTCGGATCGCCTCGTCGAGCGAGCCGCCGCTGGCGCCACGGGCATCCGTACGGGCAATGAGGACGAAATCCGGGTCGAGCTCACGCCGCACGGCGTCGGCGGCCCGGTACTTGCCGACCGCCTCCTCGATCGGGATCACCCGGCGCCCCGCCACGTGGCCGCAGCGCTTGGGGATCGCCTGATCCTCGATGTGGATCCCGGCCACGCCCGTGCCGATGTACTCGCGGACCGTGCGCATCACGTTGATGGCGTTGCCGTAGCCGTTGTCGGCGTCGGCGATGACCGGCACGGCCACGGCGTTCGCAATGTAGCGGGCGTTCAGGTGCATCTCGGTCATCGTCGCGAGCCCGGCGTCGGGCATCCCGAGGAGCGCGAGCGATGTCCCGTAGCCGGTCATGTAAATGGCCGGGAAGCCGACGTCGCCGAGAATCCGGGCGCTGAGCGCGTTATAGCAGCCGGGCACGAAGAGCGTCGTGCCCGATTTCAAGAGCTGGCGGAGCTGCGAAGTTGCACGCATGTTGTCCTCCCCTTCCGATTGAACGTCGGACGTACGCGGGTGTGATACGCGCCCGACCCCGCGGGTGTCAAGGAGCGTCGGACGATGACGCGCTATACTGCGAGGGCCAAGGACAAGTAACGCGATGAGGATCATCCGGGCGGGCATGCTGATCGACGGCACGGGGGCTCCACCGGTTCGCGACGCGGTCGTGCACATCGACAACGGGCGGATCGAGGCGGTGACGACGGCCGGACCGAGTGGGAGCTGGCCGGCCGGCGCCGAGGTGATCGACGCCTCCGGCCTCACCGTGCTCCCGGGCCTCATCGACTGCCACGACCATCTCGCGTTCCACGGCTACGAGCTGGCGAAGCGCTGGGGCCTCGACGAGCCGCAGAGCACGCGGCATCTCCGCACGGCCGGTGTGGCGCGCCAGATCCTCGAATCGGGGTACACGGCGATACGGGACGCCGGCGGGCTCGATGCGGGCTTCCGGCTCGCGATTCAAGACGGGCTGATCGTGGGGCCGCGCTTGGTCCTGTCGCTTGCGATCATCTCGCCGACCGGTGGGCTCGGCGACCGCGTGAGCCCGTCGGGGCACACGGCGCCGACCGGGAGCAATCCGAGTCTGCCGCCGAGCGTCGCCGACGGCGTCGAGGCCGTGCGGACGACGGTCCGCACCATGGTCCGCGCCGGCGCTGACGTGATCAAGTGCGCCACGACCGGCGGCGCCAGTTCGCGCGCCGGCCACGGCCCGAAAGACTCCGAGTTCACGCTCGAGGAGATGAAGGCGCTGGTCGACGAGGCTCACTCTCTCGGGCGCCGGGTCATGTGCCACGCGCTGGGCGGGCCGGGCCTGCGGGTGGCGGTCGAGGCGAGGGTCGATTCCATCGAGCACGGCTGCTACCTGGATGAGGACCGCGAGCTGATCCCGATGATGGCCGAGCGCGGCATCTTCTTCGTTCCGACCCTGACCGTCTACGAGTACCACCGCGAGTCGCCCGCCCCGTACGTGCGCGAGCGCGCCCACGCCCTGCGCGCGCACCACGTCGAGAGCGTCGGGCGCGCGCTCGCGGCGGGCGTCAAGGTCGTCGCCGGGACCGATGCCGGAGGCTACGGTCACCCGAACAACGCGCTGGAGCTGGCCCTGCTGGTCGCGGCCGGGATGACGCCGATGCAGGCCCTCCAGGCGGCGACGAGCCGCGCCGCCGAGTGCCTCGGGCTCGAGCAGGAGATCGGCACGATCGAGAAGGGCAAGTGGGCGGATCTCATCCTCGTCGAGGGCGATCCGCTCCGCGACGTCACCGTGCTTCAGGACAAGCGCCGCATCAAGCGCGTGATCAAGGGCGGCGTGACCGTGACCACGCGCGGGTAGTCCGCCGCCGGCCGGCTCGCCGTCTACACGACCGCGAGAGCCTCGACCTCGATCAGGTAGTCCGGGTGCGAGAGCGAGTTGACCTGCACCATCGTCGAGGCGGGGCCCTTGGCGCCGAAGACCTCATCGCGCACGGCGCGGAAGTCGAGGCGGTAGCGGACGTCCGTGACGTAGGTCGTGATCTTCACGACGTTGGCGAGGCTGCCGCCCCCCGCTTCCACGAGCGCCTTGACCGATCCGAACACCGCGCGCGCCTGACCCCGGAAGTCGCCCCGATGCTTCACGGTCCCGTCCATCTCGTAGGGCACCTGTCCCGCGAGGAAGAGGATCGTCTGGACGCCCGTCACCTTGATGGCCTGACTGTAGCCCGGCGGGTCGTAGACACCGGCCGCGCAGTACTTCTCGATCTTCGCCATGATGATCTCCTCTCGGTTCGCCTCACGCTCACAGCTGCCCGGAGTCTTCCCACCGCTCGAGCAGGGCGCAGTATGCCGGATCGTCGTAACGCGTCAGCGAAAAGGCCCGCGCATAGGCCGGGAGCGGCCGCCCGGTGATATGGTCGGCCACGAGGTCGGCGGCGCCGTTCGAGGACATGAGCCCGTAGCCGGAGAGCGCGCCCAGCACGTAGGCGCCTTCGAGCGGCAACGGACCGGCGAGCAACCGGTTCTCGCGGGTCTTCGTGTAATAGCCACCGTCGACGAAGACCCGGGGCAGGCGGGTCAGGTACGACGCCAGCGTGGGGATCATCCGTGACATGCCGCGCAGACAAAGCTCGCCGTACAACGGATCGAACTCGACGGGGAACGTGGGCTCCACCGGCTCGATGTCGTACGTCCAGATCATCAGCACGACCGGGCTCTCGCCCGCGCCCTCGGGCCGGCCGTGCACTCCCGCCGGGAATTCCTCGACGAGCCGTTTGTGCTCGGCGGACGCGGCCAGCTCGCGCCGCTCCTCGTCGGACCACGGCAGCCTGACCGGATCGGTCCAGATCGTCATCGGCGCCCAGCGCGGCACCGCGCCCAGGATGTCGCTGAAGGCGACCTTCGCGTGACGCTCGCAGAAGACCGGCAGGTCGATGCCGAGCAAGCGCCCGACGCGCCCGACGAACGGGCCGGCGGCATTCACGAAGCGCGGCGTCGCGATGGTCACGTCCCCGCCGCGGGCGCTCACCCGTACGCTGCAGACCCGCCCACCGGTCGTGTCGATCTCCTCCACGCGTCCTTCGAGGAGCCGCACGCCCGCGACGCGGGCGCGCTCGAGCTGGTACATGCCGAGCTGCTGGCCGCTGAACCACCCGCAGCGACGCGCGTGCAGGACCGCGAGCGTGTCGTCGGCCAGGTACGAGAAGTGCCGCCGGACCAGGGCCGGATCGGTGATGACGTCCACTCCCGTCGGCTGATCCTCGAAGCCGTCGGCGGGCGCGGGCCGATAGTCGCTCGCCGCACGGGCGTGGATGCGGGCCGGGCCGATGCCCCGGGTCGCGGCCTCCCGCGCCCGCTCGACGAACCGGGGCACCTGGGCCGGGTCGGCCGTCGCGAAGAGGTAGCCGCGGCGGTTCAGCCGGAACCGGTGGCCGCTCTCGCGCGCCAGCTCCTCGAGCAGATCGATGCTCCGGTTCATGAGCGCGACCATGTCGTTCCCGGGCCCGGGCCACCAGTTCCGATAGCACTCGGTCGACTTGTCGCTCGTCAGCGAAAGCGGCGCGCGCTCGTCCACCAGGACGATCCCCCTCACGCCGCGGCGCACCGCGAGATGGTAGGCGGCCGCGATTCCGGCGATGCCCGCGCCGCAGATCACGACCTCCGCGGTGGGCGCGCTCATCCGATCANNNNCGCGCGTGTCGCGCACGACGCGCGGAACGTTCGGGATGACGATGCGTGTCAACGCGGCTACTGGGTCGGCTGGATCGTCAGCTCGCCCGTCGAGCGAAGCGTGATGGTGTAGGCACGGTCTTTCCTGAGCCGGGTCGAGACCGCTTCGCCGTGCAGGGCCCGGACCCCACGCCGCTGCGCCTCCTCGGGATCGTTGGCCAGCTCCCAGAATCGCGCCCAGAGCTCCCGCTCGAACGCCGTCGGCGCCCGTTCCGCCGCGTAGCTCTGCGGTATCTGCCCCTCCCGGTCCAGTACCTCTCCGTCCGCGGGCCGGCCGCGGTCGGTGAAGATCCGCCGGAAGAGCAGCAGCGCCTTGCCCTTGAGCGCGTCGCCAGCGGTCACGAACGTGTCCTCGAACTTGATGACGAGCGCGTCGACGTAGATCTCGTCGCCGTCGAGCGAGAGCTCCCGGGGCTCGCCGACGCTGTCACCCTGGGCGTTGATCTCGGTGAACCGGACGCGACTCCGGAGCTGCCCCGCGGGGCCGCGTGCCTGGTCCAGCACCACGAGTCGGGCGCGCCGCTCCGTGTGCCGGAGGAGCCGGACGGCGGCCTCGAGGGCCTGGTTCCGCTCCGTCAGGGCGCGGATCTGGGCGTCGCGCTCCGCCAGCTCCCGTTGGTGCGCTCGTCCCGGGGCGAGCACCAACCGATCCGCCAGGTAGACGCCGCCCGCGCTCGCGGCGACGAACAGTAGGAGCCAGAAGAGCCGGGGTACGCTCATGGCCTGTGCTGCGATGGTACACTCACCGCCGATGATCGCACGCACTGTCGGACTTCTTGCGCTGTGGACCCTCTCGCTGATCGTGGCCACGCCGCGCGCGGCCCGCGCCGCCGACGGGCTGCATCTCGTTCTCACGCCGTCGCAGAAGCCGACGGACCTGCTGGCCACCGGCGAGGAGTTCGGCAAGGTGCTCGCCCGGCTGACCGGCATCCCCGTGCGCGTGACGGTCGCCTCGGACTACGCCGCCGTGATCGAGGCCCTCCGCAACCGCACCGCGGATCTTGCATTCGTGCACCCCGGTGGCTACGTCCTGGCGAGCCGCGAGGCGAAGGCCGTGATCGTCGCCAAGAATCTCTGGCACGGCAAGAGCTCGTTCACCTCGCGCATCTACGTGCGCAAGGACTCCGGCCTCGCGAAGCTGGAGGATCTGCGGGGCAAGACGATGGCCTTCATCGATCCGGCCAGCTCCTCGGGCTATATCTACCCGATGGTGCTCCTGATCGAGCGCGGCCTCGTGAAGAACCGCGATCCCAAGACGTTCTTCCGCGAAGTCGTCTTCGCCGGCTCGCACGACGCCGGGATGCGCGCCCTCCTCAACGGGCACGTCGACGCGCTCGCCTCGTTCGACATGGCCCGCGAGCAATATCTCAGCGACCCGGCGCAGCGCGAGCGCATCGTCTTCGTGGCGGAAACCCCCGCGATTCCCGAGGCTGGGATCGCGGCGCGCGGGGCGCTCGACCCGGCGACGTTCGCGAAGGTGCGGGAGGCGCTCCTGCAGATTCGCGGGCCCGCCTACGCCGAGCTGCTCAAGCGTCTCTACGAGATCGACGGGTTCGCGCCGGCGGAGGACCGCGAGTACGATCCGGTGCGCGCAGCGATAGAGCTGCTCGGCGTCCGACCCCGCTGAGTCCACCCGCTTCGCCTGACATGATCGAGGTCGCGGGGCTCCGCGTCGTCCTGCCGCCGGCGACGGTCGCGCTGCACGGGATCGACCTCGTCGTCCGTCAGGGTGAGTTCGTCGTGGTGCTCGGCCGGAGCGGCGCCGGCAAGACCACATTCCTCCGCTCGCTCAACCGACTCGTCGAGCCCACCGCCGGCACGGTCCACGTGGCCGGCCGCGCCGTCACCGGCGCCGGCGCCATCGAGCTCCGCGCGGTCCGCCGGCAGATCGGCATGGTGTTTCAGCAATTCAACCTGGTGCGCCGCGCCTCGGTGCTGGAGAACGTTCTGGCCGGACGACTCGGCTACGTTCCATCCGTATCGAGCGTGCTCGGGCGCTTCCCAGACACCGACCGCGAGCTCGCGCGCACGTGCCTCGCACAGGTAGGGCTGGTACACCTCGCCGGCCGCCGCGCCGACACGCTCTCGGGCGGCGAGCAGCAGCGTGTGGCCATCGCGCGCGCCCTCGCCCAGCGGCCCGCGGTCATTCTGGCCGACGAGCCCACCGCCAGCCTCGATCCCGCGCTCACCAGCAGCATCATGGACATTCTCAAGACGATCAATCGCGAGCACGGGCTCACGCTCGTCGTGAGCCAGCACCAGCTCGAGACGGCGCTGGCCTACGCGACCCGCATCGTCGGCTTTCGTCAGGGGAGCGTCGCCTTCGACGGGCCGCCCGCCGCGGTCACGCCAGCCATCGTCGAGGCGATCTACGGCGCCGGGGACGAACGATGAAGCTACAACCGAGCCGGCTCGCGCCGACATCGGGAGGTTCGGGCGTGCGGAGCCGGGTCGCGCCTATCTCAGGCCACCCCCGGTTCAAGCCGGCCTCACGGACCCCGCTACAATGACCCGGGCCGCGCTCTTCGTCGCGTTGATCGTCCTCGCGTGGCTCGTCTGGGACACCGGCGCCGACCCGGTGCGCCTGGCGCGCGGCGTGCCGTGGATCCTCGACTTCATCAGGCGCATGATGCCCCCGGACCTGCGCGTGCTCCCGGCGGCGCTCCTGGGCGCCCTCAAAACCGTCGAGATCGCGCTGCTCGGCACCGCGGTGGCCGCCGTCATGGCGCTGCCGCTCGGCTTCCTCTCCGCGCGCAACGTGGCGCGCGGCCCCGTCTTCTATCCGGCGCGGGCCGTGCTCAACTTCTTCCGGAGCGTCGACACGCTCGTCTACGCCCTGCTCTTCGTGGCGGCGGTCGGGCTCGGCCCCTTCCCCGGCGTCCTCGCCGTCGTGGCCTACACGACGACCTCGCTCGCCAAGCTCTACTCCGAGGCCGTCGAGGGCATCGACCCCGGACCCGTCGACGCCATCACCGCCACGGGCGCCACGCGCCTGCAGATCCTGCGCTTCGGTGTGATGCCACAGATTCTCCCGCTCTTCCTCTCCTACGTCCTCTATCGGCTCGAGTCCAACATCCGCGCGGCCACCGTCCTCGGCTTCGTCGGCGCCGGTGGCATCGGATTCTACCTGCAGACCTATCTGCGCATGATCGACTACCCGGCCGCGTCCACGGTGCTGCTCGTCACGGTGGCCATGGTGATGGTGGTCGACGCGATCAGCTCGCGGTTGCGTGATCGGCTCGTGTGACGATCCGGTTGCGAGCCCTGACAAAGCCGCGCGTCTACGCTAGAATCAGCACCGCGCGAAAGGGGGGCTCTCATGGCGCACCGGACACTCGTCAGGCTCGGCTCCGTCCTGCTGTGCGTCGTCAGCGTCGCGGCGGTGATCGGGTTCGCGGCGACGACCGTCCGGGCCGCGAAGGCGACGCTGACCGTGTACACGGCTGTCGAGGCTGACGACCTCAAGAAGTACGCCGCCCGCTTCAACGAGGACCATCCCGACATCGAGATCAAGTGGGTGCGCGATTCAACCGGCGTCATCACCGCCAAGCTCCTCGCCGAGAAGGCCAATCCGCAGGCGGACGTGGTGTGGGGCCTGTCGGCAACGAGCCTGATGGTGCTCAAGCTCGAGGGAATGCTGATGCCCTACGCGCCCAAGGGCCTGGAGAAGCTGGACGCCCAGTTCCGCGACAGGGACAACCCGCCGGCGTGGGTCGGCATGGATGCCTACGTCGCGGTCATCTGCTTCAACACGGTGGAAGCCCAGAAGAAGAACCTGCCCAAGCCCGCCTCGTGGAAGGACCTGACCAAGCCGGTCTACAGGGGCACGATCGTCATGCCGAACCCCGCGTCCTCCGGCACCGGGTTCCTCCAGGTCTCGGCGTGGCTGCAGGGATTCGGCGAGGTGGAGGGCTGGAAATACATGGACGCCCTGCACCAGAACATGGGCGTCTACACGCACTCCGGCTCGAAGCCCTGCACGATGGCGGGCGCCGGCGAATATCCGATTGGCATCTCCTTCGAGTTCCGCAGCGCCCGCGTCAAGAAGCAGGGCGCGCCCATCGACATCGTCCTGCCGTCCGAGCGATCCGGCTGGGACATGGAGACGACCGCCATCGTCAAGGGGACGAAGAACCTCGAGGCGGTCAAGACGCTGGTCGACTGGTCGGTGAGCGAGAAGGCGATGAAGCTCTACAGCGAGGGCTACGCGGTCGTCGCCATCCCCAAGATGTCGCAGCCGGTCGAGCACCTGCCGGCGAACATGCTGGACCACATGATCAAGAACGACTTCGAGTGGGCGGCGAAGAACCGCAAGGCGATCCTGGACAGGTGGCAGGAGCGCTACAACGCGAAGTCGGAACCGAAAAAATGAGCGGAGGCTGTAGGGTGAGGTAGGGCGGGAGGGGTCACGACGCTGCCCTACCTCCGCATCCAGGGCCTCACCAAGACGTTCGGCGCGTTCACCGCGCTCGACAACATCTCGCTCGAGATCGCCGAGGGCGAGTTCGTCTGCTTCCTGGGCCCGTCGGGCTGCGGCAAGACGACGCTGCTCCGCGCGATCGCGGGCCTCGACATCCAGACGAGCGGCCGCATCGAGCAGGGCGGCCGGGACATCTCGGCCCTGCCGCCGACCAAGCGCGACTTCGGCATCGTGTTCCAGTCCTACGCGCTCTTCCCCAACTTGACCGCTGCGAAGAACGTCGCCTACGGGCTCGAGAACACGCGGGCGAAGCGCGCGGAGGTGGCGAAGCGGGTGCGCGAGCTGCTCGACTTGATCGGCCTGGGCGAGCACGGCGGGAAATATCCGGCCCAGCTCTCCGGAGGCCAGCAGCAGCGGGTCGCGCTCGCCCGCGCGCTGGCGACGTCGCCCGGTCTCTTGCTGCTCGACGAGCCCCTGTCGGCGCTCGACGCGAAGGTGCGCGTGTACCTGCGCCACGAGGTCAAGCAGCTCCAGCGGCGTCTCGGCGTGACGACGATCATGGTGACGCACGATCAGGAAGAGGCGCTCACGATGGCCGACCGCATCGTGGTGATGAACCACGGGGCGATCGAGCAGATCGGCACACCGCTCGAGATCTACCGCGAGCCGGCGTCGCCGTTCGTCGCCGACTTCATCGGCGTGATGAACTTCGTCGCCGGCACCGTCGTGCGCGACGGCGTGGTGCGGCTCGGCCGGATCGAGCTCGCCTGCGAGGCGGACGGCCTCGCGCCCGGCACCGAGGTGACGCTGGCGATCCGCCCGGAGGACATCGTGGTCCCGGACGTCGCCGGACCGGGGAGCGAGCCGAACGCGCTGAGGGCGCGGGTGGACGCGCTCGCGTTCCTCGGCTCGTTCTTCCGCGCCGACCTCGTCGGCGACGCCCTGGAGGGTGTGCTTCTCCGCGCCGATCTACCGGTCGATCTCGTCCGTCGTCTCGGGATCGCGGAGAAGAGCACCATGTCCGTCCTCCTGCCGCGGGAGCGGATCCGGATCTACCCCGGGAGCGCGGTCCATCGCTGACGCTGCGGCCGCGCGCCCCGGGGACGTCGCCGCGGCCTTCGTCCGGCCGGAGCCGAGCCGCGACGACCGGCTCATGCGCGTCTTCCTCGGGGTCATCGGCCTGTATCTGGTCATCGCCCTCGCGCTCCCGCTCGGGATCATGCTCGGCAAGAGCCTCCAGGGCCCCAAGGACGACTTCGTCGGTCTCGCGAACTACGTCCGGTACTTCTCGACGCCGGCCCTCTTCCAGTCGATCGGCAACAGCCTCTGGGTCTCGATCCTCAGCACCGTCATCACCGTGCCGGCCGCGTTCGTCTACTCCTACGCGCTCACGCGCTCCCGCATGCCGCTCCGCGGTCTCTTCAAGACCGTGGCGCTCGTGCCGATTCTCGTCCCGTCGCTCCTGCCCGGCCTCGCCCTCGTCTATCTCTTCGGCAACCAGGGCCTGCTCAAAGGAGCGCTTTTCGGGCACAGCATCTACGGACCGATCGGCATCGTGATGGCGGAGGTGTTCACCACGTTTCCGCACGCCTTGCTGATCATCCTGGCCGCGCTCGCTCTCGCCGACGCGCGGCTCTACGAGGCGGCGGTGGCGCTCCGGGCCTCCCCGCCGCGCATCTTCTGGACGGTGACGCTCCCGGGAGCGCGCTACGGCCTGATCAGCGCGACCTTCGTCGTCTTCACCACGGTCATCACCGACTTCGGCGCCCCGAAGGTCATCGGCGGGCAGTACAACGTGCTGGCGACCGACGTCTACAAGCAGGTGGTCGGCCAGCAGAACTTCCAGATGGGCGCGGTCGTCAGCGTGATTCTCCTGGTGCCGGCGGTCTTCGCTTTCATGGTCGATCGCGCCGTCCGTCGCCGACAGGTGGCCCTTCTGTCCGCTCGGGCCGTGCCGTACCAGCCATCGCCCCGGCGGCGCTTCGACCTCGCGATGCTCGCCTACTGCGTCGTGATCGGCGTGGCCATCCTCAGCATCGTCGTGGTCTCCCAGTTCGCGGCCCTGGTGAAGTTCTTTCCCTACAACTTGACCCTCACCTGGGCGCACTACGATTTCGACCAGAAGGGCGGCGGCGGCTGGGCCTCCTACTACAACTCGATTCGCCTGGCGCTCTTCACGGGCGTGATCGGGACCGTCGTGGTCTTCGTGGGCGCCTATCTCACCGAGAAGGCGCGCGGCGTCGCCCTCGGTCGCGGCCTCTTCCACTTCCTCGCCATGCTGCCGATGGCGGTGCCCGGGCTGGTCCTCGGTCTCGCCTACATTTTCTTCTTCAACGCTCCCGCGAATCCGCTCAACGTGCTCTACCGCACGATGACGATTCTGGTCATCAACACGATCGTCCACTTCTACACCGTGGGTCATCTGACCGCGCTGACCGCGCTCCGGCAGATGGACCCCGAGTTCGAGACGGTGTCCGCCTCGCTGAAGCAGCCTTTTTACCGGACGTTCTGGCGGGTGACGGTGCCGGTGTGTCTCCCCTCGACGCTCGACATCGCGATCTACATGTTCGTCAACGCCATGACGACCGTCTCGGGCGTCGTCTTCATCTACGGCCCCAAGACCGAGCTGGCCTCGATCTCCGTCCTGAACATGGATGACACGGGCGAGATCGCCTCGGCGGCGGCGATGGCGATGATGATCTTCTACACCAACGTGGGGGCACGTGGGCTCCACCTGCTGCTCGCCCGCTGGCTCGAGCGCCGCACACAGGCGTGGCGCCGCCGCTAGGTCATGGACGGTGGTGAATCGGCTGGCTCGGGGAGCTGGGTTGGGAGCTCTATGTTCCGAACGAGCGCGCCCCCGGGTCTGGGATGCGCTGCTGGACGCCGGCCGCCCGGTCGGATCGAGCTCGCGGGGTACAGCTCAGGCGCTGCTCGACCGGTTGATCGTCGAGCATTCGCCCGGCCACGCGCTCCAGCGTGAGTTCCAGACTGACCCCGGGATCTACCGGCTCGAGCTCGAGCGCATCTGGCGCCGCGGCTGGCTCTTCGCGGGCCACACGTGTCAGGTCAAGCGCCCGGGCGATTATTTTGTCTTCGACGTCGACACCGACTCCCTCATCGTCATCCGCGGCGACGACGACCGGATCCACACGCTCCACAACACGTGTCGCCATCGCGGCATGAAAGTCTGCCAGGCCCAGTCCGGCCATGTCACCCGTATCGTCTGCCCCTACCATCAATGGTCCTATGCGAGAAGCGGCGAGCTGATGGCGTGCGGCGGCATGGACAAGGACGGTGACCTCGACCGCCGCGACTTCGGTCTGCACCGCGTGCTCACCCGCGAGGTCGGCGGGCTGATCTTCGTCTGCCTCGGCGAGGACCCGACACCGTTCGAGGACGCGGCGCAGGCGCTCGGCGCGCTTCTGCGGCCCCAGGGGCTCGCGCGCGCCAAGGTCGCGGCGGTGCGGAGCTACGAGGTGCGCGCGAACTGGAAGCTCGTCTGGGAGAACAACCGCGAGTGCTGGCACTGCACCGTGCACCATCCCCAGTACGTCAAGGCCAACTACGACAGCGCGCCGATCGACGATTCAGCGCTCAAGCGCGAGATCGAGGCGCAGGCCCGGGCGACCTCGGCGGGCCTCGAGGCCGACGGGCTCGCGATCGATCATCAGGAGGCGGGCCTCGTGCGATTCCCGTCCCCGGACTGCTGGTGGTCCATCAACCGCACACCGCTGGTCCCGGGCTGGGTGAGTGAGTCGCTGGACGGCCGGCCCGTCGCTCCGCTGATGGGCACATACCAGACGCGCAACGTCGGCACGCTGCGTATGCGCACGATGCCCAACTTCTGGAATCACTCCAGTAGCGATCACAGCGTGTCCACGCGCCTGGCGCCGGCCGGCCCACAGACAACGCTCGTGCAGGTTCAATGGCTCGTGCACGAGGACGCCGTCGAGGGCAAGGACTATGCGCTGGACGCGCTGCTCCCGTTCTGGCAGCTCACGAGCGAGCAGGACTGGGACCTCTGCGAGAAGAACCAGGCCGGCGTCAATTCTTCCGCCTTCACCCCGGGGCCCTATTCCACGAAGCGCGAATACAACGTGATTCGCTACACGGAGTGGTACCTGCACGCGATCGCACGTCCTGAACATCCTGAGGGCAGTGTGGCGAGGAGAGTATGCGCTTCGCGCTTTCCGCCGGCCCGCTGAACTGAAAGGTCCCGTGTGCTGAGGCCTGGCCGGCTGATCGTGCTCGCGGCGGCAATGCTGGCGCTTGGTTGCGCCGGCCAGCTCGAGCGACTCCGCGTTGACCGGCCGGACGCAGAGCTCGCGACGCTGGTGGACTCGGACGCGGCCGGGCAACTCCTCGCCGACCTCCTGGCGCGTCGCTCTCGCGATCAGCGGCTCGCCTCCGTGGAGCCGGGTCCTCCCCTCACCGACGTCGTCGACGAGCGGGATCCTGACGCGAATCGACTCCGCGATCAGGCACGGCTGCGAGAGCTCGGGCAGGAGGTATCGGTGGACTTTGCCGCGCTTGCCTTCGCGCGGGCAGTCGGCGCCGACGCCGGGAGCCGCGCGGTGCAAGCGGCCTTCGAACGCTTCCTCCAGGCAGGGCTGGAGCGTTCCGCGGCCGCCCTACGACGGCCTCGCGCCTTCCCGTACACGGTGCTCCCGGAGACGGGGTCCGACTTCGCGCGCCAGCGCCGGCTCCTCGATCGACTCGGGATACCCAACCGGCTGATCACGTCCGGCGAGAGCGATTCGGTCGAGGACAACGCCGCGGCCATCGCGGCAGCTGTCCGCGCGGCGCGAAGCGACAACAATCCCGTGATGTTGGTTTCCGCGAGCAAATCGGGTGCCGAGGCTGCATTGGCCCTGTCCCGGCTGCTGACGCCGGAGGAGACCACCGGCGTCGCCGCCTGGGTCAATATCGTGGGGGCGCTGCATGGCACACCGCTCGCCGATGCCGCCTTGCGCCCTCCTGCCTCGTGGATGGCCCGCACGATCTGCTGGATCAATGGCTGGAACTGGGCCGGGCTGGCCTCGATGGCCACGGAGCCGAGCCGGCGACGCCTCGAGGGTGCACGATTGCCGGAGGCGATCACCGTCGTCAACGTCATCGCGGTGCCCGTCTCCGGAAGCGTCGGCGCCACGGTCTACGGGGGCTATCGGGTCCTGCTCTCCGATGGTCCCAACGACGGCGTGGTGCTCCTGGCGAACACGGTGTGGCCAAGCGGAGTCAACCTGGTCGCGCTCGGCGCCGATCACCTCTTCGGCCGCTCGCGAGAGGACGCCTACGTCCTCGCGATGCTGCGCGCGGTGGATGTCGCCGTGCGGCTCTCCGGCCCGGCGGCCGAGCCCACGACCGCGGCCGAGCCCACGGCCGCGGTCGAGCGCAACACCGACTGACAGCCGCCGGCGGCGTTAATGTAAGAATGAACACAGGAGGCCGACCGTGAACCAGTGCATGCGACGACGGCTCGGAGGTGGGCTCGCCTGGATCGTGCTCGCGGCGCTGACGGTGACCGGCTGCGCCAGCAGCGGTCCCCTCGCGAGCACAAAGGTCGGCCAAGCAGAGCGGGCGGTCGACGAGGCTCAGCAGAGTGGCGCGTCGATCAGCGCGCCCGTCGAGCTCAGGACGGCGGAGGACAAGCTGAAGGCGGCGCGGGCGGCCATGGCCAAGGAGGACTACGACCAGGCGATCCGCGTGGCTGAGCAGGCGGCCGTTGACGCCGACTATGCGCGCGCCCGCGCCGCCAATGAACGCGCCAAGAGGATGGCCGACGAGATGCGGCAAAACATTCAGACGCTTCGCCAGGAGCTCGAGCGGCTCCCACAGTAGGAATCCTGCACTCGGAGGCGAATCCATGACTCTGGTTCTTGCCCAGGTGAGACGCGTCGTCGCTGGACTCCTGCCGCTGGCCGTCGTCACAGGTTGCGCGTCCACGGACCTGGGGCCGGCCGCGAAGGCCCAGCTCGAACGGGCGCAGATTGCATACCGGCAGGCCCAGGCCGATCCGAACGTGCAGTCCTACGCCCAGTTGCGGCTGTCGGAAGCACAGAAAGCCATCCAGGCCGCAGAGCAGGCCAAGGATGCGGAGGAGATGCTGCATCTGGGCTACGTGGCGGAGAAAAAGGCCCAGATCGCGTCGACCGCGGGCGCCATCAGAAAGACGGAGCAGGACACGCAGCAGCTGGGCAAGGAGACCTCCGACATTCTCCTGCAGAAGCGCGATCGCGAAGTCAAGGCGGCGCGGGCGGAGGCCGAGGCGAAGGGGCGGGAGGCAGAGCAGGCCCGGATAGCGGCCGAGGCCCGCGCCCGGGATGCGGAGGCGAAAGCTCGCGAGGCCGAGCAGGCCCGTGCACAGGCCGAACAGGCCCGTACGCAGGCCGAACAGGCACGGGCCCAGGCGGAGGCCGAGGCGCAAGCCCGCGCAGCCGAGCAGGCCAAGACGGCCGCCCTCTCGAAGGAGCTGTCGGACCTCAAGGCGCAGCAGACCGATCGGGGCATCGTCCTCACGGTGGGCGACGTGCTCTTCGCCACCGGCAAGGCGGAGGTGGCGCCCGGCGGGCAGCGAAGTGTCGACAAGCTGGCGGAGTTCCTCAAGAAGAATCCAAAGCGCAACGTGCTGATCGAGGGGCATACCGACAACACGGGCAACGAGGACTTCAACCTGAAGCTCTCGCAGCAGCGCGCCGATGCCGTTCGGGACCTCCTCGTGGCGAGAGGCATCGCCACCGAGAGGATCACGACCAAGGGCTACGGTCCGAAGTACCCGCTCGTGGTGAACGACACACCGTCGGGTCGCCAGCAGAACCGGAGGGTCGAGGTCGTGGTCTTGAACGAAGGAGTGAGCGCCGAGAGCGCCGCTCGGTAAGCCGCCGCGCTACGAAACGCGGACCTACGATCTGATTAAGCTCAGCAGTCTGGACCCCTACGTGAAGGGCGTGTCGTGCTGGAAGACCCTAGCGCTCCTTGATCAAGAACTGCGCACGCCGGTTCTTCGACCAGCACGCCTCGTCGTGCTCCGCGCAGGCCGGCCGTTCTTCGCCGTACGAGACGATGGTGACGCGGTCACTCTTGATGCCCTGCGCCACCAGGTGGTTCAGGGCAGCCTTCGCGCGCCGGTCACCGAGGGCGAGGTTGTAGTCGCTCGTTCCGCGCTCGTCACAGTGGCCCTCGATCAGGAGGAGATAGCCGGGGTTGGCGTTGAGCCAGGCGGCATTCGCGTCCAGGATCTTGGCATCGGCCGGGCGGATCGTCGCGGCGTCGAAGGCGAAATAGATCGGCTTGAGCGCCTCGTGCGCCCGGTATTCCTTCGGCGGCGCGGGACGAGGAGCGGGCGGGGGCGTGGGAGGAGGCGTCGGGGCGGCTCCCACGGAGGGAGGCGGCGGGGCCGGTGCGGGGAGCGCAGCCGTTGGCGCCGGAGCGGGAGCGGGCGCAGGCGCCGAACTGACGGTTGCGACCGGAGTCTTCGCACACCCGGCCACGAGGACGAGGCCGGCGATCACCGTGGCAACCACGGAACGATCGAGCATTCTACGCACGATTGGCCCTCCGCTCAGTCGACGTTTCGCTATACGTAGCCGGCGCGCCGCGCGCGCTCAATGGGACACTGGTCGGATGATCTCACGACCGGCCGCCGAACGTGAACCCTAGTTCCTCATGCGACCAAAGTCCGATTGGCCGTCTCGAAGTCAGCGGGCCGTCGCGAGCGCCCGGCTGCGGTTCAGGGCCCGGTCGACCTCGCGCTTGCCAGGGACGATAGAATCGCCCCGTGACTCTTGCTCGGTCTGTGCGATAGTCGCGCGATGCCTTGGGATCCTCGCATCCAGGCGCTCGTCGACCGCTACCCCGCACTGCGGGCCGTGGGCAACACCCCGCTCGTCCCGGTAGACATCCTCCGTCGCGAGCTCCCCGAGGTCGAGGTGTTCTCGAAGATGGAGTCGCTGAATCCCGGTGGGTCGCTCAAGGACCGGCCGGTGCTGCGGATGCTCCTCGGGGCGCTGGACGACGACCGGCTCAAGCCGGGCAAGACCGTGCTGGACAGCTCGTCGGGCAACGCCGGCATCGCCTACGCGATGATCGGGCGGATCATCGGCGTGCCGGTCGAGATCGTGATCCCCGACAACGCGAGCGCCGAGCGCAAGAAGCGCATGCTCGCGCACGGGGCGCACCTGGTCTTCACCGATGCGCTCCTGGGCTACGACGAGGCGCTCCGGGAGGTTCGCCGCCGCTGGGAGGCCGACCCGGGCCGTTACTTCTTCTGCGATCAATACAGCAACCCGGACAACTGGCGGGCCCACTACGAGACGACGGCCACCGAGATCCTGCAGCAGACCGGTGGCCGGCTGACCCACGTCGTCGTCGGCGTCGGCACGGGCGGCACCCTGACCGGCCTCGGGCGGCGCCTCAAGGAGCACGACCCCGCAATCCGACTCGTCTGCGTCATTCCGGAGGCTTTCCCCGGCGTCGAGGGACTGAAGCCACTGGGGCGCGCCGAGGACATCGTGCCGGCGATCCTGGACGAGAAGGTGATCGACGAGCGCGTCCCGGTCACTGTGGACGAGGCGTACAGGATGTGCGTGCGGCTGGCGGCGGCGGGCTTCTTCGTCGGTCAGTCGTCCGGGGCCTACATGGCCGGTGTCGAGCACGTCGCGCAACGCGTCCGACGGGGCCGATTCGTCACGGTCTTCAACGACCTCGGCGAGCGCTACTTCTCCACCCGCCTCTGGGACTGATGACGTGGGGGGCCCCACATGGCCCCCCACACCCCCCCAGACGCGTGTCTTGAGCGCCCTGGAGTCCCCCACCTCGAGCTGAGGATCCACTCCAGCGGCCAGCGGAGCACGCGCTCGTTGGGGATTTGCCCTCGACGGTCGCGACGTCCTCGGCCAGCCGCAGTGGGTGACTCAGCGGCAGGACCTGGACGGCGATCCCGATCTTGACGCGCTGCGTGCACGCCGCCAGGGCGGAGGCGACGATGAGGGGCGCCGCCAGCACCGACCGACGAAGCCGAAGTCCTCGGCCACCTTCATCTGCGCCAGCGACTCGTCGAACGCCGCCGCCTCGGTCACGCCCGGCGGGCTGTGGAACTCCGTGAACAGACCAAATTCCATTCCACCCTCCGAATCAAATTCGGTTTATCCTACGCCTGAGCGTCCCGTGACGGGGGGCCAAGATTGGGGGCCAATAATGGCAGGTGACAGAGTGTTCGACCGGAGTGCCGAGGACATCGGAAACATCTTGCTGCTAGAGCACGTCAACGTGAAGATCCCGGACCAGGTGGTCGCGACGAACTTCTACGTGACGGGGCTCGGCCTGACGCGCGACCCGTACATGAACACCGGCACCGAGAACATGTGGATCAACGCCGGGCAGCAGCAATTCCACATGCCGACCGGAAAGCCGGAAGTGCTCCGGGGAGTCATCGGGTTCGTCATCCCGGATCTCGAGGGTCTGAAGATGCGGCTGCAGAGCGTGCGCGAAAAGCTGGCGGGGACCAAGTTCGCGTGCGCCGCCGAGGACAAGTAC
>WNFF01002020.1_pt1 | contig 20948 bp, 20 predicted proteins | sample 5400441 | NCBI WGS metagenome assembly WNFF01 (sample SAMN13153345, study PRJNA577476) | soil metagenome | isolation source: 120 cm saprolite under Douglas fir tree site 2 hole 3 replicate 1 | place: USA:California | collected 2015-04-18
ACGGCGATACTCTCTTCGAGGGGAATGAAACGTTCACCGTCCACCTGTCGAACGCGGTTGGCGCGACCATCTCTGATGCCGACGGTCTGGGCACGATCACGAACGACGATCCTTGTCCGACCACGTTCACCGTCAATGATAACGGCGATGCGAGCGACGCGAATCCGGGCGACGGGCTGTGCGCGACGAATGGCGCGGTTTGCACCTTGCGCGCGGCGATCGAAGAGGCGAATGCGCTGACCTCGTGCGGCACGATCGATATCAATTTCAGCATTACCGGCACCATCACACTGACAGGACAACTAGTTGTCAGTCACGATGTAAACGTCAACGGGCCCGGCGCGAATCAATTGACGATTAGCGGCAACAACGTGAGTCGTGTCTTCAATATCAGTTCTGGCAAGACGGTGACGATCAGCAACCTGACCGTCAGCGGCGGCAAAGTAACAGGCGCCAATAAAGGTGGCGGTGTGCTCAACAGCGGCACACTTACTTTGACTAACGTCACTCTAAACGGCAACAGCAGCGATTCTGTAGGCGGCGGCATTTTCAGTGGTGGCAACCTGACGATGACTAACTGTGTCGTGACGGGCAACACCGGCAAGGGTGGCGGCGGCGGCATTGAGCAAAATATGATCGGTGCCGTCGGGTCGGTCACGAACAGTACGGTGAGTGGCAACAACGCGCCAAACGGTGGTGGCGCCGGTATTGAAAACAGCGGCGGCACATTCACAATCACCAACGTCACCGTGAGTGGCAATAGCTCGTTCAATACTGGCGGCGGCATCTATAACGGCGACACGCTGTTGCTGGTAAACAGCACGGTCAGCGGTAACGTTAGTAAAGATGATGGTGGTGGTCTGGAAGATGATTTCACTGCGACGATCGTTAATAGCACGATCACCAACAACCACGCTGATAACGACGATAGCGCAGGCGGTACCGGCGGCGGAATTAAACTTGGCGGCAATCCAATCACTCTTCACAACACGATTGTGGCGGGTAACTTCCGCGGAACGGGCTCAACTCGCGATGACATCAATGGGGCGGTTGACGCGACCAGTATGTTCAATCTGATCGGCGACGGCACCAATATGAATGGCATCAGCAACGGCACAAACGGGAACCATGTCGGCAGTTCAGGCTTGCCGATTGATCCGTTGCTCGGCGCGCTCATGGATAATGGCGGCCCGACGTTCACCCATGGATTGCTCTACAACAGTCCGGCAGTTGATGCGGGTAATGATTGCGTCTTCACGAACACCTGCAGCCCGTCGCTCGGTTCTGCGTTGACACTTGATCAGCGCGGACTATCGCGTCAGGCCAATGGCGACCTGGTTGCCGGCGCCCATGTGGATATCGGTGCGTACGAACGGCAGGCGAGCGAAAGCCGGCTCGTGCCGCACCCAGGCTCGAACGTGAACATTGACCTCAATGACGCGCGGGTTTCGTTCCCGTCAACTACCACCGCGCGCGGCGACGACAGTTCGGCGGCCAACGGCATTGCACCCAGTTTTGCCAACCCGACCGTTTCGATCAGCGTGATCGATCCCAGCACCCAACCGGCACCTCCGCCGGGCTACAGTGTCGGCAATGCGTTCAACCCGCCGCTGCCCGCGTTCGACGTCTCGAGCACGGCCACCTACACGCCGCCGGTCGGCATCTGCTTCTATCTGCCATCGATTACTGATGCCAGCTTCTTTGCGGGGCTCAAGGTGCTGCACAACGAAGGCGGCATCCTGGTTGATCCGGGCTCACAGGTGAACTTTGCTTCGAAGATTGTTTGCACGCACGTGTCTTCGCTCTCGCCGTTTGTCATTGCGCATACGGTCACGCCTTCAGCCGCGAACGGGAGCATCGGCGGGACGATTACGGATAGCAATGGCGCTCCACTGGCGGGCACCACGATTAATTTGAGCGGCACGCAGAATCGCGAGACGATCACCGACGCCGAAGGGAAGTACAGCTTCGATAGCGTCGAAACGAATGGCTTCTACACCGTCAAGCCTTCACGCGCGAACTATTCGTTCAATCCACCGAATCGATCTTTCAGCGCGCTGGGCGTGCACACGGAGGCGTCGTTCACGGCCTCAGCCAACGGTGATCATCTAAACGCGATCGATACGACTGAATTCTTTGTGCGGCAGCAGTATCTGGACTTCCTCGGCCGTGAACCTGACCCGCCCGGCTTCAATGGTTGGGTGAACACGCTCCGCAACTGCGCGCCCGGCGATGCAAGCTGCGACCGCGTGCACGTCTCCGAAGCATTCTTCCGCTCGGCTGAATTCCAGGAGCGTGGCTACTTCGTCTATCGTTTCTATTCTTCGGCGTTTGGACGCAAGCCGGCCTTCGCCGAGTTCACCCCTGACCTTGGGCGAGTCAGCGGCTTTTTGACCAACGATCAGTTGGAAGCGGCGAAGGCTAAGTTCGTCGACGACTTCATGTCGCGGCCGTTGTTTGCCGCTCAATACAACGGCTTGAGCAACAGCGCTTACGTTGATGCGCTGATCAATACGGCCGCAGTGAACCTGGCGAACCGGCAGGCGCTGGTTGATGGACTGAGCGCCGGCACGCTGACCAGGGCGCAGGTGCTCAGACAGATTGCCGAAAGCGGCGAGGTCTATCAGAAGTATTACAACCAGGCGTTTGTGGTGATGGAATATTTTGGCTACTTGCGGCGTGACCCGGACGCTCTGTACTTGAACTGGATTCAGGTCCTGGATGCAAACCCGGCCGACTCGCGCCACATGGTCAACGGTTTTGTTAGCTCGACGGAATATCGCAATCGCTTCGCCCAGTGAGGGCGAAGGGCCAAGGGCAAAGCGCAAAGCGCAAAGCGTTGCTCTTAACTCTTGAGGGTCCGCGAAAAATTCGTGATCTTACGACTCAACATGTCGCAATTCGTCAAGAGCGCATCGATGTCTGGGGAATTAAACAAGCCGAGACTCTCAAATACCATCAACATGGAAGCATCTTCGAACAAAGATCGTCTGGCAATATTTAGAAACTGCTTGAACTCCTGTGCATGGGTGCTGCCTGAGCCTTCGGCAATGTTATTAGTCAAAGAGAGTCCTGCAGCTCGCAATTGCTCTGCATAACGATAGAGTCGTCGTTTGTCTAGTTCATCCGCTAGCTTGTGGAGTTCCACCGCTAAGCTTCGAGCGAGTTGCCAAATCTCCAGATCTTCGAATCGGAAGTGAGGTCTCATCCCTTTGCGCTCAGCCCTTTGCACTTTGCCCGCTTAGGCCGAAAACATTTCCGCGACCCGATAGATTTCCTCATCCAAACGTCTCAGATTTTGTACGGCCTCGTCGAGCGGCACCGTGACAACCCTGGTTCCGCGGAGTGCGGCCATGTGTCCCCAGTTGCCCTCGCGAATCATCTCGTAGGCTTTGATTCCAAAACGCGTGGCCAGGATCCGATCGAAAGGCGTGGGCGAACCCCCGCGCTGAACATATCCGAGTTTTGTGACGCGGGTCTGGATGCCGGTGCACCTTTCGATCTCGCCGGCGAGCGCTTCGCCGATACCACCCAGATGACCATGTTGATAGATCGCGCTGCATTGACCTTCGGTCAGAAAGTCTTCGTCCCCGTGCGGGTGCGCGTCTTCGGCAACGACGACAATTGAAAACGCGCGGCCGTCCTTTCTGCGGGCTTCCAGCAAGTCGCAGACGCGGGAGATTCTGAAAGGGTGCTCAGGCACCAGAATGACATCAGCACCGCCGGCAATTCCTCCGTAAGCCGCAATCCATCCCGTGTGCCGGCCCATGACTTCAACCACCATCACGCGATGATGCGATTCGGCCGTCGTGTGCAGGCGATCGACGGCGTCGGTAACGATTGAGACGGCCGTGTCGAAGCCAAAGGTGAAGTCCGTTCCGCAAATGTCGTTGTCGATCGTCTTGGGAATTCCCACGACCTGCAACTGGTGATCGCGCCAGAGGTCGCGCGCCGCTGACAGAGTTCCTTCACCGCCAACCACAGCCAGGCCCGAGAGTTTATGTTGCGCCCAGTTTTCTTTCAGGCGCACGATGCACTCCCCGTCCTTAAGAGGATTGAACCGTGACGTTCCGAGGATCGTGCCACCACGAGGGAGGATGCCGGCCACCGCGGACCGCGTCAGCTCAATACAATCGTTTTCAACCAGGCCGAGCCATCCGTTCCTGATCCCCAGAACGTCGACTGAGTCTGCGGCAGCGCGACGCGCAATCGCCCGAATGGCGGCATTTAATCCGGGGCAGTCGCCTCCGCCGGTCATGATTCCGATTCTCATCTTGTTCGTAACACTCGCCGCCAGCCCGTAATTACATCACCGCACTTAATAAAACCCGCGGCGAATTGCGCCTGAAGCGATAGTGTGGTTTAAGATCATTGCGCCCGTTAGCTCTGGTGTCAAACCACGAAGCGTAAGATGCCTGAAAAGCAAGAACCATTAATTCTGGCGATTGAAACTTCGACGCGAGCCGGTAGCGTAAGCCTGGCGCGCGGCTTTCAGGTCCTGAGTGCAGTATTGGGAGATGGGACGTCTTCGCACTCGACGGACTTGATCGATAATGTCGAACGTGTTCTGCGTGAGGGGAGCGCAAGGCTAATTGACATTGATTTGTTCGCGGTCACCGCCGGTCCGGGGAGTTTCACCGGCTTGCGGATTGGCCTGGCTACGGTCAAGGCTTTCGCCGTTTGCGTTCAGAAACCATGCCTGCCTGTGTCCACTCTGGCCGCCATCGCTCATGCTGCCGGAGAGTCGGAGCGGACCGTGTCGATCCTGCCGGCCGGGCGCGGAGAGGTTTACGCGCAGGCGTTTTCAGTGCGCGCCGAAATCGTTTCTGCCCTCGACACCGCGTCGCATCTCAAACCTGCGGAGCTTCTTGAAAAATACGGCAACGCACGGACGATCAGATGGGCCGGCGAAGGAGCGCACCAGCATCTCGCAATTCTTCGGCAGGACGGCGTCGGCAACTGGATCAGTTCTGGTGAAGAAGAGGGTTGGAGCGTTGCTCCGCAACCTCAATACCTGGCTAATTCAGTTGCTCGCCTGGCGCTGACCGATTACCGGGATGGAAAGGCAACTGATGCCGGCGAACTACGGGCGAATTACGTTCGCGCGTCCGACGCGGAAATCAACCAGCGATGGCTACAGCTAAACTCTTGATCGGTGATTCCGATCTAAACGTCGCGATTGAGCCGATGACTGAGCATGACTTGCTCGCGGTCGTCGAGATCGAGCAAGAATCCGGCCTGAGTCCCTGGGGCTGGGACGCCTATCACAAGGAGCTCCAGTCGCCGGAAGAGGTGATAATGCTCGTCGCGCGCGCCGATTCTGTGGGCAGAGCCGTTGCCGGCTTCATCGTTTCGCGCCTGATCGGGCCGGAGTTGCATGTTTACAACGTGGCGGTGAGAGCAGAGCTTCGCAGGCGAGGGGTTGCGGCGCGGTTGCTCGGGGCTGTGCTTGAGTGGGGCCAGCTGAACGGCGCCGACCTGGCTTTTCTGGAAGTTCGCGAAGGAAACAGGGCCGCTCAGAACCTTTATCGCGATTGCGGCTTTCAGGTCACGGGCCGTCGCCGCCAGTATTACGCGGCGCCCATGGAAGATGCCCTCCTAATGTCCGTTTCTTTGAGATCGAAGCCTTGATTTGGAGTCGCCGTTTGGGCTAACATTCGCACCATGACGAACTGCCGCAGGGCCTTCCCACCGCGTGAACAATTTTCTTTCCAACTTGAACATCTTGAGAGGAGATTACCGAAATGGAAATCGAGAGCGTTAAGGCCGAACTGATGACGAGCAATCCTGAGTTTCGGGAGCTCGCCCGCGAACACGGTCGTTACGAAGCCCGCCTGAGCGAATTATCTTCGCTTTCATACCCGAGCGACGAAGAGCAGATGGAAGAAATCACGCTGAAGAAAAAGAAGTTGGCTATTAAAGATCAAATGTATTCATTGATGCTCCAGCATGAAAAGAGCTTGAGTACTACGCATTAATATCGTCAGAAGCCGGGCGGCATGTTTCCTGAGGCCGCCCCGGCTGAATCTAAACTGACTAAGACGGGGACGACAGATCCACTGTTGGGCCCCGTTTTGTTCTAGTCGCGTTGCTTTGCCCAGATAGGCTCTGACGGAAAACTATGGTTCGCGACGGATTTCCATACGTGGTTGCGCCGGTCGTCCTAAGTCTGCCTCCGGCTTTCTTCGGCTACTGGCCGATCTCGTTGGGGCTGCTGGCCCTGGCGGGGTTCATGGCGTTCTTCTTTCGCGATCCGCGACGCACGGTTCCGACTGAGCCGGGTATCGTCGTAGCCCCGGCGGATGGCCGGATCACGATAGTGAAAAGAGCGGACGGCCAGAATACCGAGTCTCTGGTCAGCATTTTTCTCTCACCGCTCGACGTCCACGTAAACCGTTCCCCAATCGGCGGCGAAATCACGGAAATTGCCTACCAGAGCGGCAAGTTCCTGATGGCCACGAACCCGAGGGCGCGCTTGCTGAACGAGCAGAATACGCTCACAATTCGCGGGTCGGAGTTGACCGTCAGGTGCACCCAAATCGCCGGGATTCTGGCGCGGCGGATTGTTTGTTGGAAGCGGGAAGGCGAGAGGGTAGAATGTGGCGAGCGTTTTGGGATGATCAAGTTTGGTTCGCGCACGGACGTGGTCATGCCGTCATCCGTTGAGATAGTGGTCGAAGAAGGAATGCACGTGCGCGGCGGAGTCACGATAATCGGAAGAGTCACAAAATGAGCCTCCCTCGTTTCCAGGCAGGGAATCCATCTGACGCGGAGCCATCAGGCCATAAGGGCTTGAAGAAGGGCGTCTACCTGGTGCCGTCGCTGTTTACGGCTCTGAATATCTTCGCCGGCTTCTTTTCGCTGATGGAAACGATGACTGGCTTTAGCCTGCTGGGAACCGGCGACGCGACAAAACACTTTGACTATGCGGCGATGGCCATAGGATGGGCTCTCCTTTTCGATATTCTCGACGGGCGGGTAGCGCGGATGACCAGGACCACTACTGAAATCGGAATTCAGTTGGACTCGCTGGCCGACATTGTTTCGTTCGGCTTGGCGCCGGCGATCCTCGTGTACGCCTGGGGGTACGGAACGGCCCTTGACTCGTGGGGCAATGTTCATCAGTTGGCCTGGTTCCTCTCTTTCATGTACGTGATCTGCGGTGGCTTTCGGTTAGCAAGATTTAACGTGCAGGCTTCCCGGCCGAGACCTCTGGCTGAGGGCACCCAAAAAGTGGACAAGAAGAGCTTTGTCGGCCTGCCAATCCCGGTCGCCGGATGCTTGATCGCGGCGATTGTTCACTTTGCTCCGACGCCAATCAGATACGCCCCGCAACGGGCCGACCTGCTCGCTGGATTAGCGATGGTGCTGGTGGCCTTACTAAGCGTGTTGATGGTCAGTACCCTGCGCTTCACCAGCTTTAAGTCAATAGGTGTAGGCAGACGCAACGCCCGCCTCGTAATCTCGATGATCGCGTTGGCCGGGATGATCTATTTGTATTCGCGTTGGGTGTTGCTGGTGCTGGTAGTTACGTATGTCGTGCACGGGCTGGTTTCGCGCGTCCTCGCATCGTTGATTCGGCGCTCACCAGAGCGACAATCGGCAGAAGTCCACGAGCTCTAATCACTGGCTCACATTCTAGAACTCAGACTTAAGGCTTTGCCGGTGGACGGGCGAAGGCCAGCAATCCATGCGGCGTGGTCACTATTACGAGATCGCTAACTGCGATCGGCGCGGCGCTGCTGCTATTTTCTTCGCCAATCGAAAGAGTGTTGACCGGCTTGCCGTCGCGTAAGCCGAGGACAATCGCGTTGTCAGTCGAAAGCGGCGTGAAAAGGGCGCCGTCAGGCGCGGTAATCGGGCGCGCGGATATCCGGCCGGGAAGCAGTCGGCGCCAGATCAAGGAACCTCTGTTCGCCGACAGCAGATAAACAAAATTGTCGAGCGAAGCGGCGAGCAGGCCATTCTCGACACTGGTTACGGACTGGACCGCGGCTCCGGTCCGGCGCCGCCAAATCAGTTTCGAGTTTGACTCGCGCAAGGCGTAAATATATCCGTCACCGGAGCCAAAACAAACGGTGCCATTGACGATGGCGATTGGTCCCTGGATTGGGCCGCGCGTCTGATAATGCCACGCGGCATTGCCCGTTGCCTGGTCCAGGGCAAACAAAGATCCCTGCTCGCTTCCGATGTAAAGGAAGCGCCCCGCGGACGCGGGCTGACTCGAAAACGCTTCCGTGTACTGGTTCGTCCAGAGAGTTAGTCCAGTGCGTTTGTCGAACGCGTAGACCTTGCCATCAGCGCCGCCGGCGAATAAAGCGTTCTCGCCGACGAGCAGGCTGCCGCTAAGCGGGGCCTGCAACGTTCTCATCCACACGGTCACTCCGGTTGTTTTGCTCAGCGCTCGCAACGTTCCATTCGCGTGACGTTGCTCGTTGACCGGAGCGCCATATTGACCAGCAGCGAAAACACTTCGGTCGTCGGCCACCGGGGAAGCGGAGAAGTTGCCGCCGACATCGGCTTTCCATCGCAACTGCCCATCGGAGGCGTTCAAGGCGACGAGCATCCCTTCGCTAAGGGGCAGGTAAACCGTCGTGCCGTCGGTGGCCGGAGTAAAGTTCGACGTGCGATCCGATTCGTAGCGCCAGCGAACAGTAAGGGGCTGTGACAATGAGATTTGGTTTTGCGGGACAGTCGCGCCGATCTGTAGTGTCGAAAGTACGATCAACCAGAGGCAGTAGACAGTCTTCGACTTTCGTACCGATGGACTTTGGTTCAAGAGTGCGAAATGTGTTTTCACGATGTCAGTCTGTTCTCTTACTTTGCCGGTACATTAACTGACAACTTATAATCAGGGGTTTGTAAGGCTTCGGAATCTTTTGACGTGCAACTTGCCCTGGAGGTTTTCTTTTTTTGCTAAAGACAAGCCACGAAACCGTAATCATACTCGACTTTGGTTCGCAGTACACTCAACTGATTGCGCGACGTGTCCGCGAGGCCGGCGTTTACTGCGAGATAGTTCCTTTCAACGCTAACCCTGATGAAATTCGGGCGCGCCATCCGCGCGGGCTGATACTTTCGGGCGGGCCATCGTCGGTCTATGACCATGACGCCCCTCGTCTGATGTCCGGACTGGTCTCGGACAATCATCCCCCTGTCCTCGGGATTTGCTACGGCTTTCACCTCATCGCGCACGAAATGGGCGGCGACGTCCACCCTTCACAAAGCAGAGAATATGGTTACGCGAGGTTGACCGTACTCGATTCATCGAGCCGTCTGTTCGCCGGCATCCCAAAAGAGATTGATGTCTGGATGAGCCATGGCGATCAGGTCAACACACCACCCGACGGCTTTCGCGTCACGGCAAAAACTGCTGACGCCCTCGGCGCATTTGAGGATCCTTCGCGAAACATCTGGGGCCTTCAGTTTCATCCGGAAGTAGCGCACACGCCGCTCGGCGTCCAACTGCTGCGTAATTTCTTATTCGAGATTTGCGGATGCGCGGGTGATTGGACCCCGGCTGCGGCAATTGCTGAGCAGGTCAGTCTCATTCAGACCCGCTTGGGAGAGAGCAGTCAGGCAATTTGCGGTCTCTCCGGCGGCGTAGACTCTTCCGTTGCCGCAGCGTTGGTGCATCGCGCTGTGGGTGATCGCCAGACCTGCATCTTCGTAGACAACGGTCTGCTCCGCGACGGAGAGTTTGAATCAACCCTCACTCTGCTGCGGCAAAAGCTGAAGCTCAACATTCGGGGAGTCGACGCCAGCGCTCGCTTCCTCAAAGCTCTGCAAGGCGTGATCGATCCCGAAGAGAAGCGCAAGCGTATCGGCGCCGCGTTCATCGAAGTGTTTGAGGAGGAAGCAAAGCGCATCGGCGAAGTCGATTTTCTGGTGCAGGGAACGCTTTATCCCGACGTGATTGAATCAGTGTCTGTGCGCGGGCCCTCGGCTACGATCAAGAGCCACCACAACGTCGGCGGCTTGCCGGAGAGAATGAATCTCAAACTGATCGAGCCGTTGCGAGAATTATTTAAAGACGAAGTGCGGTTGATCGGAAGGGAACTCGGAGTGCCCGACGACATTCTGAGTCGTCATCCCTTTCCCGGCCCCGGGTTAGGCGTACGCATCCTGGGCGAAGTCACCGAGGAGCGCCTTCGTTTGTTAAGAGACGCGGATCGTATTTTTGACGAGGAGCTGCGGCGCGCGGAGTTGTATCACTCGGTCTGGCAAGCGTTCGCGGTGCTCCTGCCCATCTCGACCGTGGGAGTGATGGGCGATGAAAGAACCTACGAGCGCGTGATCGCGATTCGAGCTGTGACCAGCGTAGACGGGATGACGGCGGATTGGGCCCGTCTTCCGCACGAGCTGCTGGCACGTGTCTCTACGCGGATCGTTTCCGAAATCAAGGGCGTCAATCGAGTGGTCTACGACGTTAGCTCAAAACCTCCCAGCACGATTGAGTGGGAATAATATGGAGTGCGGCGACTTGTCGCCGCTTTCCAACGTCGCGACTTGTCGCGACGAGACTGTCAACTCTACATTTCTTTCTGCTCACCGTCGGCTGCTCACTGCTAACTATTACGTGATATAGTGTCGATCCTCGAACGGCTAACAGCACAACTCGATTGAGCCTGGTTTCGGTGACCATGCAAGACAAAGACTTCGTACATCTCCACCTTCATACTGACTACAGTCTTCTGGACGGCGCGATTCAGATCAAGCCGCTGGCAAAGCGCTTGAAAGAACTGAATATGAAAGCCTGCGCCATGACCGATCATGGCAACATGTACGGCGCCATCTCGTTTTATCAGACGATGAAGGGCCAGGGGATCAAGCCGATTATCGGATGCGAAGCCTACCTTGCCGCCGGCAGTCGAACAGATCGCGTGCCGCGGGCCCCGGGCGAGAAAGTGAACTATCACATCATCCTGCTGGCAAAAGATCTGGAGGGTTACCACAATCTGGCCCGGCTCACCTCAAAGGCATTTACCGAAGGCTTCTATTACAAGCCGCGAATCGACAAGGAACTCCTCGCGCAACATAGTAAAGGCCTGATTGCGCTTTCGTCCTGCCTGTCGGGAGTCCCGTCGGCGATGCTCGCCAAAGAATGTCCCGATGATGCCGCCGCGGCCGCCCTCGAGTTCCAGGAGATCATGGGAGCAGGGAATTACTTTCTCGAAATCCAGGAGCACGGCCTTGAACCGCAGGCCCGAATCCGCAAGTCGCTGGTCGAGCTGTCGCAACGAACGGGCATTCCGCTGGTAGCCACGAACGATGCGCACTACCTGATGCCTGATGATGCGCAGGCCCACGATGTCTTGCTGTGCATCGGATCAGGAAAGACGGTCAACGATCAAAACCGGCTTCGGTACGGGACTCCAAATTTCTACGTTCGCTCAGCCGATGAGATGTGGAACATATTCGGCGGTGAATTGCCGGAGGCGTTGCGGCGCACCGTCGAGATCGCCGAGATGTGCGATTTGAGTCTGCCGACCGGCGTCAACCACCTGCCCAACTATCCTATTCCGCCGTCGGAAGGGCACTTGTCGGCAGATGCGTACTTTGAGAAGGTCGTGCGCGAAGGTTATCAGACGCGCAAGGCTCAGGTGTGGGATCAAGAACGTGCCGCCGGCAGTCTGGCGAATCCGGTGGAGGTGTACGACAGCCGCCTGGCGCACGAGATGAATGTCATCAAGCGGATGGGGTATGCAGGTTATTTCCTGATCGTTTGGGACTTTGTGCGGTACGCAAAAGAACACGGTATACCCGTGGGCCCGGGCCGTGGCTCTTCGGCGGGCTCTCTGGTCGCCTACTGTCTGGGCATAACGGGTGTGGATCCTTTGAAGTACGATCTGCTCTTCGAGCGTTTTCTCAACCCCGATCGCGTCTCCATGCCTGATATTGACATCGATTTTTGCGTTCGCGGGCGAGGAGAGGTGATTAAGCACGTGGCCGAGCTTTACGGTCGCGAGTCCGTTTGTCAGATCATCACCTTCGGTACGCTCGCCTCGCGCGCGGCGATTAAAGACGTCGGCAGGGCCCTGGACATGCCCTATGCCGAAGTCGAGCGCATTTCCAAGCTGATTCCTCCGCCGGTGCGCGGCCGGAATGTCACAATCGAGCAGGCCGTGGAACAGGTACCGGAACTTCGCAAGGCAATCGATACGGACACTCAAGTGCGCCAGGTGATCGATCTCGCTCGCCGATTGGAGGGCTGCGCCCGCCATTCCTCGGTCCATGCCGCCGGTGTAGTGATCACGCCAAAGCCCTTACAGGAGCTAATTCCGATTGCTGTCAGTAGCAGAGATGAAGTTACGACCCAGTATGAAATGTCTGACCTGGAGAAGGTGGGCGTCTTAAAGATGGACTTCCTCGCGCTTAACACGCTTACCATTATAAGCGACTGCTTACTTAGCATAAAGCGCGCGCTTAACACGGATGTGGACTGGGCCAAGACTTCGCTTAACGACGAAAAGACTATGCAGTTGTTTGGTTCAGGGCGCACCGACGCGATATTCCAGTTTGAATCCGGAGGAATGCGCGAGATTTGCCGGAAGCTTAAGCCGAAGAGTCTGGAGGATCTTTCGGCCTTGAACGCCTTATACCGCCCGGGGCCAATCGACGGGGGTATGGTGGACGACTTTATTCAGCGCCATCACAGCAAGAAGGCGCCTCGTTACATTGTTCCCGAGATGAAGGAGGTCCTCGATAGCACGCACGGCGTCATCGTGTACCAGGAACAGGCGATGCACCTGGCGCAGAAGCTTGCCGGTTACACTATGGCCGAGGCGGATAGTCTGCGAAAGGCCATGGGCAAGAAGAATCGCGAGGAGATGGCACTTCAGGAGCAAAAGTTTGTGGACGGCGCAGTCTCGCGCGGAATTCGAAAAGATAAGGCTCAGCAGGTTTTCTCTTTGATGAGACAGTTCGCCGATTATGGATTCCCGAAGAGCCACGCCGTAGCTTATGCCTATCTGGCATTTCAAACGGCATATCTAAAAGCCCATTTTCCGGAACACTTCTATGCGGCAGTTCTCTCAAATGAGATTGAAGACTCTGCCAAGGTGTTTCGATACACGAAAGAAATGCGGGGGCAGGGAATCGAGTTACTCCCGCCGGATGTCAACGAAAGCGAAATTGGCTTTACTCCGCTAGTGGGCGCTATCCGTTACGGCCTGGCAGCGATCAAGGGTATTGGATTTGCGAGTGTCAACGCGATAATCAAGGCGCGTAGCTCGGGACGTTTTCGATCTCTGTCGGATTTTACTGAGCGCATCGAGGAAGGTTCGGTGAATAAGCGCGTGCTCGAGGGCTTAGTCTACAGTGGCGCTTTTGATTCGCTGAAGGAGAGTTCACAGACTCTTCCCTCATGGCGGGCCAGGGTCTTCGCGGGCATCGACAGTGCACTGGCCCGATCTGCGAGGTCGAGGCGAGCGAAGGCCCTGGGACAAGATGATCTTTTTGGTAGCGATAGCGATCTGGTCCCCGAGCGCGTGTCGCCGCTTCCCGAGGCGACGGCGTGGACGCCTGCGGAAATGTTGGCGGCAGAAAAGAAGGCCCTGGGCTTTTACATTACCGGCCATCCTCTCGATGCGCACGCTGAATCAATTTCGCAACTCGGGGTTGTAGCATCGGGTGAGTTAGCTTCACTGGAGACGGGGTCGAGAGCAACGATTGCCGGGGTGGTTACCGATCTTCAGTTGCGAACGACAAAGAAGGGCGACCGGTTTGCCATATTTCGGCTCGAGGACCACTTGGGCAGCGTGAAGTGCGTGCTGTGGCCGGAACCCTACAGCAGATACAGCGGCGTCGTGCAAGACCAGGCGCCGGTTCTGGTAACCGGCAGGGCTGAGATCGATGAAAGTTCGGCAACGGTTTTTGCCGAAAAGGTCGTGGACCTGAATGGTGCGGTCCAGCGAAAGGCACGAGAGCTGGTGATTCGTCTTCCAAGGGGAGTAGATGCTGTCGCGCTCTGCGACAGAATCATCGGCTTGCTTGAACAATCAAAAGGCGAATGCGACGTCCTGGTTGAACTGCCGATCGAAGGCTCTTTGGTTCATCTACGGGCCCACCATTCGCTGAAGGTCCAGGGAAGCGGCGAAATCGAAGCGGCGTTGCGCGAGTTTGGCTGTGAAGTAAGATGGACAGGCCATTCTCCCGGAAAGAGATTGGCTGCCGCCGGGAGCAAAGCTTAATGGCAAAGAAAACCGAATCGAAACCTTCCGCGACGGCGTTTGAGCGAGTCCAACTTGCCCGGCATCCGGACCGGCCGCATACGCTGGACTTTGTCGAGCGATTGTTTGAAGACTTTGTCGAAGTTCACGGGGATCGTCGTTATGCCGACGACCCCGCGATTGTTTGCGGCTTCGCGCGCTTTCATGGAATGCCGGTGACGGTAATCGGCCATCAAAAAGGGCGCGACACAAAGCAAAGACAGTATCGAAATTTTGGCATGCCAAAACCTGAAGGCTATCGCAAAGCGATTCGCGTGATGAAACTGGGAGAGAAATTTGAACGCCCCATTTTCTGTTTCATTGATACGCCGGGCGCGTATCCTGGAATCGACGCGGAAGAGCGCGGGCAGGCTGAAGCCATCGCTTACAACCTGCGCGAGATGGTCAAGCTGAGTATTCCAGTGATTGTTACGGTAATCGGCGAAGGCGGGTCCGGGGGAGCTCTGGCAATCGGCGTCGGTGACCAGGTATTGATGCTCGAGAATGCGATCTATTCGGTGATTTCACCCGAGGGTTGTGCGGCAATCCTTTGGAAGGATTCAAGCGAAGCGCGCCGCGCGGCAGAGGAACTAAAGCTTACCGCTCAGGATTTGCACCGCGAGGGAATTGTGGACGAAGTGATCAACGAACCGGAGGGCGGAGCCCAGACTTCATACGACGAAGCCGGTCGCCTGGTTGATGCCTCGCTTTGCGCCCATTTGGCAGAGTCAGTCACGCACAACACCGAAGAGCGCCTGGCTCGGCGCTACAAGAAACTGCGGAGCCTGGGGAAATGGGGAACCAGCGAACCAACCACCGCCACCTGAAGAACCGAAGCTCAGGAATAACTTAGAACGGAACATCGTCATCGGTCGGGCTGCCGGCATCCGGTATCGGATCATTAGCGGCAGCAGCTGCTTTAGCTGGAGCCGAGCCAGCCTCATCAGCTCTCCCGCCGCCGATGAACTGCATGTCGGTCGCGTTGACTTCTAAGGTGTGTCTCGGCTTTCCGTCACGATCAGTCCACTCTTCAACCCGCAAGCGACCTTCGATATACACGGGGCGGCCGCGCGTAAGATACTGAGATGCCGTTTCCGCCTGTCTCCCCCAAAGCGTCACGCGAAACCAGGTGGTAATATCGTTGTTCTCGCCGGTGTTGCGATCTTTTCGCCGTTCGTTAGTAGCCAAACTGAAGCTGCAAACCGGCGTGCCTTGCGGCGTATAGCGCAACTCGGGATCGCGGCCGAGGTTGCCGACCAGCGTGATTTTGTTGAAAGACATTTGTGTCCTCCGGTTGTTAACGTCCGTTAACGGGAGCCAGGACTGATAGAGCGAGAGGCCGATACTACTCGGAGCCGTGCGATGCGTCAAGCACCGAGTCTTGTAAACATTTTGGCGAATCGCCGCATCCGTATTGATAGGAACGACACACCAAAATCTGTTAGACTCTGGCTGTTATTGCGGACATCTTCATGAGCGCGACGGTTTACCTCGAAACGATTGGCTGCCAGATGAACGTCGCCGACAGCGAGCGCGCGATTGTTCGTTTGCGAGCCGCCGGCTTTGGCTTTGCCGATTCGTCTGAGAGGGCAGACGTAGTAATCTTCAACACGTGCTCTGTTCGTGAACGAGCGGCACACAAAGTCTTTACCCGCATCGGGGAAGTCCGGCGTCAGCGTTTGAATCAGGAGCCGGTTATCGGCGTAATGGGCTGCGTGGCGCAGTTGGAAGGCCGGACCCTTTTCGATAACAGCCCGTCGGTAAACCTGATCGTCGGGACTCGTGCCACAGACCGTTTGCCGGAATTGATCAGCCGCGCGCTCGACGGCGAAAGCCGAGTCATCGATCTTGACGAACGGGCGGAAGGCGAGAAGTGGGACGTGCCGGCCACCGCACGCACGTCAAAACACGTGGCCTTTGTTCCCATCATCGAAGGCTGCAACAAGTTCTGCACGTACTGCATCGTGCCGTTTTCTCGTGGGCGCGAGAAGAGCCGCCCGGCGTCCGAGATCATTGCCGAGATAAACGAATTGCGTGACTTTGGTTATCGCGAGATCCATTTGATCGGACAGAACGTGAATAGCTATCGGCCTGGCACCGAAGCGGGCCTGGAGGGTTTCAGGGGGGCCACGCCATTTTGCCGGCTGCTGCGCGCCGCGGCTGCGACCGGCATGGAGCGGATCAAATTCACGACTTCATTTCCGCGTGACTTTCATCCAGACATTGTGGACGCGATCGATGAACACGAGAACCTATGCGACTGGGTACACTTGCCGGCGCAATCAGGAAGCAATCGCGTGTTGCGCGCGATGCGGCGTGGGGGCGCCGGCTGGCCATAACTAGTGATATCATCGTCGGCTTTCCCGGCGAGACTGAGGCCGACTTTCAAGATACTATGGCCCTGGTCGAGCAAGTTGAATATGACGCGCTCTACATCTTCAAGTACTCTGAGCGCCCCGGCACGCCGGCGGCAAAACTTGATGATGACGTAACGCAGGACGAAAAGAAGGCGCGCTTTTTGGAATTGGAGAGCCTGCAGCAACGCCTGCAGCAGAGAATCTACGAGAGCTATCTGGGCAGACAACTCCAGGTTTTGGTGGAGAGGCTCAGCTTGAAATCTGATCGGGACATGAGCGGTCATTCGACTTGCCACAAGGTGGTCAATTTTCCGCGCGCCGCGGTCAGCGCCGGCCAGGTCGCTTCGGTGCGCGTGACCAAAGCAAAAGAAAACAGCCTCTACGGCGAAGTACTTTCGGCGGCTTGAGCGGGTTGCAGGCGAACGACATTGGGGTAGGGAACATGGAAATCGAGGTCAAGATTCGCGCGTTAATGATGGACCCGAACAGCGGGACGCCGATAATCATTCTCAAGGACGTTAACAGCGAAACCATGCTCCCGATTTGGGTGGGCGCGTACGAGGCAAACGCGATCGCTCTGGAGATCGAAAAGATTGCGCCACCCCGGCCGATGACTCACGACCTGCTGCGCAACTTGATCGTCGAATTGGGATTGAAAGTCGATCGCGTAGTCGTGACCTCGCTGCGGGAGAACACTTTCTATGCGGTCATCGAGCTGACCTCCGAGAATGGCGAGCCGATGCGGCTCGACTCACGACCGTCGGATGCAATCGCGTTGGCCCTGCGCGCGGACTGTCCGATCTATGTCGATCTCGAAGTGATTCAGGCATCGCGCAATACGATCGCGACGGATGAAGAAGGCGCCGAAGAGAGCGAAGGCGAGGCCGAAGAATGGCCGGACGTAATCGGCGACGCCAGTGATTTAACGATGTGATTGTGGATTTTTGCAGGCCCGGCCGCGGGAGAATCGATCGAAGGTGATAATAGCAATCACTAATCAGAAAGGCGGAGTCGGAAAGACGACCACGGCCATCAACCTGGCCGCGGCTTTTGCCCGGCGTGGGACCAGGACGCTGCTCCTCGATCTGGACCCGCAGGGGAACAGCTCAATCTCGTTTTTGGATCCGGCGGTCATCGAACGATCGGCTTACGAGTTGATGATGGACGGGCAGGGAACTGAAGGGTTGCCGATCTACAAAACCCCGGTTGAGGGTCTCGAGATAGTTCCCGCGCGCATTAGTCTGGCAAAACTTGAGTCAAAGCTGGTCGGCGACTTCGATGCGCCCTTTCGCCTGAAAGATCGGATCGAGCCGCTAAAGAAACTCTACAAAGTTATTGTGGTCGATACGCCGCCGACGCTCGGCTTGATCACGGTGAACGCGCTGGTCGCTGCGAGTCACGTGCTGATTCCGATCCAATCGTCGTATTTTGCCCTCGAGGGAACGGACGATTTACTGGAAACGATCGAAAAAGTGAAAGCGCGTCCAAATCCGAAGCTGGAAGTGCTGGGGGTCCTGGTTACGCTTCACGATAAGCGTACCACGCTGGGCAAGGAAGTTTACGAGCAGATTCGCCGCGTGTTTGGGGCGAAGCTTTTCGACACCGTGATCACGAAGAGTGTGCGGCTGGAAGAATCGCCCGCCTATAAGGAATCCATTTTTACTTTCGCGCCGCAATCATCCGGCGCCGTCGAGTACGAAAAACTTTGCAAAGAGGTAATGAGCCGTGTCTAGAAGAGGCTTGCCCGCGGGCTTGAGCATGCGCCATGACGCGCACTACGTCGAGGAGTTAACGCAGGATCGTCTCAGCCATGTGGGGCGCTTGCTCCCCATCGACAAGCTGGATCCGAATCCGGACCAGCCGCGCACTGAGATCGGCGATCTAACGGAACTCACCGCGTCGATTCGAGAGAAGGGCGTGCTCGAACCGCTCCTGGTCAAGCCCTTGATGGGTCGCTGGATGATTATCGCCGGCGAGCGTCGCTGGCGCGCCGCCACGGCCGCGGGCCTCAAAGAGTTGCCGTGCATTGAGATGGATGTTGACGACAGCGCTGTGGCCGAGATTGCGCTGATCGAAAACATGCAACGCAAGGATCTGACGCCCTGGGAGGAAGCCGACGGACTCCGCGCGCTGTGCGAGCGCTTCGGCTACACGCACGAGGACGTCGCGCGAAAAGTCGGTAAGAGCCGGAGCACGGTTACTGAGGCGCTTTCGATAGCTTCCATTCCTGAGCCGATTCGTAAAATCTGCCGGAAAGCAGACATCGTTTCAAAATCGATCCTGCTCCAGATCGTCAGACAGCCCGATGATGAATCGATGCGGACGATGGCAGAGCAGATTGCCGAACAGGGCTTGACTCGTGATGGCGCTCGTAAGGCGCGTCGCGCGTACGTCGATCCAACGGGAGCCTCAGAGCCTTATATTTATCGATACGAGCCGCCGGGAAGGGAATTTAGACTCGAAGTGAAATTCAAGAGGCCTAATATCTCAGCCGAAGAACTTTTCGAAGCCCTGAACGCCGCGGCCCAGAACATCGACGACGCCACTTGACGGTGTTGAGAGTTCAAACTTCAGTTTGTTGCTGATGAAAGCAAGCAAGCTAAAGCTTGAACTCTCAACCCGGATTCCACCTCAACCCGGATTCCACTTAACCCTTCTTCTTCTTTTCTGCGGCTGCGCGTTTAGCCAGCGAACGACTCCATCTTTCGAGCGTCGGCTGCAGGGGCTTGAAAAGTTTGGCGCGAATTTTGTGCTGCTGTTCGTTCCAGGCTTTCAATTGCTTTTCCACGTACGACCGCACGGCCGGTTCGACCGATCCGCGCTTTACTGAATGCCGCAGGGTCAGGTGGTAGTGCTGCCCAACCAGCGAGAAGATTACCGCCGACAGATTGCCCTTGAATGAAAGACGAGGAATGATGCGCTTGTGGAAAGGTTTGTTTGCCGACACGAGGGGAGTTATCGCCACTTCGAACCAGGCGCCCTGCACGCCCTGGCGAGGATGATAGAGACCCGGTAACTCAGTTCCTTTAGCCGCGACCTTTGCCCGGGGATCAGTAATCACACTGACAATACGCAGCCGCTCGATCCCGCGTAAGTGCTCGCGCGGTACGCTCGCCAGCGCGCTTTCCACGTTCACCAGCGTGTTCCGCGGCAGCTTACCTTCGTATTGATTTTCGACTCTAACCGGCATCCTGACTCATCCCCCGATACTTCTGCCCGAGCAGTGCACTCTAGGCGACGCCGACAAGGTTCGTCAACCCAAGCTCACTTTCAAGATCGCTGTTTTAAGCACGCAACCTTTCTACTGCTACAGTGCTGGTTCAGATTGAAGACGGATAGCATGCGTCACTATCAGCCATCTTTAGATGGCTTTCCCGCAGGGTTGCTAGACCAGCGCTTTTTAGCGCTGGGTGAGACAATGCAACTGTTCATGAGCGCGCTTTAGGGCGCTTCAAGTGCGAGTGCTTTAGCAATCACTGGTAAGGCCGTTGAAACGGCCTTTTGGATTCGTTCATAATCTGACCCAGCCGTAAAAACGGCTGGTCTAAGAACCCTGCGGGCAAGCCGCCTGAAGGCGGCTAAAGAAGGGCGTCTTCTGCACCGCGCGTTACATTGACTGACAGTGCATTGAGTCAACTGAACCAGTTCTACTGTTATCGGGAACCTGGAACATCTTCCCGAATCCGCGCGTAAATCCTGCATATGTCCTTCATCAAATATATCTTCACGCCGAACTATCTAAAATACGAGGGCGTTCGCCCGATAAACATTTACCTCCTGAGACTGCTCTATTTCCTTATGTTCGTTGGCGTGGGTTTGCAGACTTGGTCGACGATCATCAACCACCAGGGTCCGTGGGACCATACCAGGGCCGTAGCATTCTCCGTCTGGGCAGCATACCCGACCCTGTCCATCTTTGGACTCTTGCGACCCCTAAGATGGCTACCGATCGTGATCTTCATGATCTTCTACAAGACGCTCTGGCTCGTCGTAGTCGCTTATCCCTTGTGGCGCGCTGGCGCACTCGCGGGCTCACCCGCTGACGAGATGGCCCACATTTTCGTGTGGGCCCCCGTGCTTACTCTCGTCGTACCGTGGGTCTATGTATTTAACAATTACGTTCTGTGGTCGAAGCCTAAAACGAGTCAATAGGCTCTCCTCCTGTAGGGGGAGGGAACGTGAGCAACGCGACCCTCTCACCAACCCCATATCTACATTCAGTGCGTCTGATAATACATATTATGTTAGACAAGTGGGTGCGGTGCGCTTGACACCCCTTTAAAATGGCTGCTATCGTACGCGGTCTTTAAATTTCATTTCCCTAACAACAGAGTTTGGTTTTAGTGGAAGGAGTTCGAGTTGGATAACCATAACGGAGTTT
>WNFF01001184.1_pt1 | contig 20929 bp, 19 predicted proteins | sample 5400441 | NCBI WGS metagenome assembly WNFF01 (sample SAMN13153345, study PRJNA577476) | soil metagenome | isolation source: 120 cm saprolite under Douglas fir tree site 2 hole 3 replicate 1 | place: USA:California | collected 2015-04-18
CGGGTTCCTCTCGCCGCTCTCCGGCGCCATCGCCCAGGCCGGCAAGGACATGTACAGCGGCTGCGAGCTGTACTGGCGCGAGCACGGCATGCAGATCGCCGGACGCAAGCTCGAGGTGATCCTCGAGGACACCGAGGGCCAGCCCGCCACCGCGGTGGCGAAGCTCCGGAAGCTCATCGACAGCGACCGGGTCAACCTGCTCGCGGGGGTCATCCTCTCCAACGTGGCCTACGCCCTGGTGCCGCCGATCGAGGCGGCCGGCATCCCGACCATCTACCCGATCAACTCGGCGGACGACCTGACCCAGCGCAAGCGGCCGAAGTGGCTCGTGCGCACCGGCTTCTCGGCGGGCGGCAACATGCACCCGTTCGGGGAGTACGCAGCGAAGACCCTCAAGTACAAGAAGGTGGTCACGATCGGGCTCGACTACGCGTTCGGATGGGAGACGGTCGGCGGCTTCCACAAGTCCTTCGAGGACAACGGTGGGCAGGTGATCCAGAAGATCTGGGTGCCGCTCAACGTCCAGGACTACGCGCCCTACCTGGCCCAGGTGAAGCGTGACGCGGACGCGGTCTTCGTGGTGGCCCTCGGGCGCTGGAGCGTGCTCTTCTCCAAGCAGTACGCCGACAGCGGGCTCAAGGGGCGGATCCCGCTGATCGCGGGCGGCACCTACAACGACGAGCACGTGCTCTCCCAGCTCGGCGACGAGGCGATCGGGGTGATCAGCGCTCACCACTACTCGGCGGCGCTCGACACCCCGGCCAACCGCACCTTCCGCGCCGCCTTCGAGAAGGCCTACTCGCGCCCGCCGTCCTTCTACTCGGAGAACTGCTACACCGGCGCGCGGGTGATCGAGGAGGCGGTGAAGGCGGTGGGCGGCCGCGTGGAGGACCGGGCCGCCCTGATGGCCGCGCTGCGCCGGGTGGAGATCAAGGACGCGCCGCGGGGGCCGGTCAAGATCGACGAGTACGGCAACCCGACCCAGAACATCTACATCCGCAAGGTCGAGAAGGTCGGCGCCGTGCTCCAGAACACGATCATCCACACCTATCCGGCCGTCAGCCAGTTCTGGACCTACGACCCGCAGAAGTTCCTCGAGCAGCCGGTGTACTCGCGGGAGTTCCCGCCCTGCCGGTACTGCTAGGCCCTTTCTCGACGACGCCCCCGTCCCACGATAGAATGCGGCTGGTCGGCTCGACCATGGACAAGTTCGAATACTGGAGCGGCATCCCGGAGGTCGGCATCGTGCCGCGCGCCCCGCACGCGGGGCCGCTGCTCCGGCACGTGTGCGAGCAGGAGCACGGCCGCGGCGGCTTCGCGGGCAAGGTCAGCCACACCTACCACCTGTACCCGCCGAACAACTGGCTTCCCGGTGAGACCCGCGTGCTGGACGGACTCGCGCCCCTCTGGGAATCGCCGCTGCGCCCGGTGGGGGGCATCCATCATGCGCTCAATATCGCGCGGTTCACCGAGGCGCGTGACGTGTACGGTGGCATGGCGCGCCTGGTGGCCAACGCCACCGTGACCATGAGCGTGACCGCGCCCGCCGCGCCGATGGACTACTTCTTCGAGCACCACTCGGCCACCCTGGTGTTCTTCGTCCACCAGGGCGGCGGCGTGCTCGAGACGCTCTTCGGCCCCATCGCCTACGGTCGCGGCGACTTCCTGGTGGTGCCCAAGGGCATCCCCCACCGCTTCGAGGCCGCGCCGGGCCCGCAGTACTACTGGGTCTACGAGAGCTTCGCGGGCGACCCCGAGAAGTCGGAGGCGGCCACCACCGGGCAGTTCATCACCCACAGCCGGAGCGACTATCGCTTCCCCCGCACCCTCGACCCCCGCAACGAGGCCGGACGCTTCGAGATCGTGTCCAAGGTGGGCGCGGTCTACACGCGGCGCGTGCACCCCACGCATCCCTTCGACGTGGTGGGCTGGCGCGGGGAGTACCTGCCGTATCGCTTCTCGGTCGAGGACGTGCGCCCGCTGACCGCGGATCGCTCGCACGTGCCGCCCTCCGGCCACACCGTCTTCCGGCTCCCCGGCTGCTACCTCTGCGTGTTCACGGTGCGGTCGGTCGAGAAGGAAGGCATGTGGCTGCCGTTCTTCCACCGGAACCTCGACTACTGCGAGACCATCGGCTACCACTGGGGCGACTTCTTCAGCCGGGGCGGGGTGATCCAGGAGGGCATGGTGACGGTGCATCCGGTCGGGCTGCCGCACGGCCCGCAGCCGTCTGCGCTCAAGGCGTTCATGGACGGGCACCGGCCGCCGATGCACAACGAGGTCGGGATCATGGCCGACTTCACGAACCCGGCCCAGATCTCCGACCACGCGCTCGGCCTCTCCGACCCCGGTTACATGGCGAGCTGGGACGGCTACACCACCGACCCGCGCTTCGTCCATCGCCCGGACCGGCTCGCCGACGTCCGCGCGGTCGCCGAGCGCCTGGCCGACGCGCGCGACGAGCTGAGGCCGCGGCCGTGAATCCGGGCCTCTCCACCCGCCACGCCCAGCTTCCCGCCGCGTACTCGGCGCGCCTCGATGCGCTCGCGGTGGCCCCGCTCTGGACGGTGCTGCACTCGCTCCTTCCGCACGAGCGGACGAGCCGCGTGCTCCCGCATCACTGGCGGTGGCGCGAGCTGCGCGAGCCGCTGCTCGAGGCGGCGCGTCTCGTGCCGATCGAGCAGGCCGAGCGCCGGGTGCTGATGCTGTGCAACCCCGGCCTGCCCGGCAACGCCTCGGCCACCGCCACGCTCTACGCGGGCTTCCAGATCATCCTGCCCGGCGAGGCGGCCCCGAGCCACCACCACACCGCGGCGGCCCTGCGGCTGATCGTGGAGGGCGAGGGCGCCTATACCACGGTGGACGGCGTGAAGTGCGTGATGGAGCGGGGCGACCTCATCATCACCCCGCCGATGCGCTGGCACGACCACGGTCACGAGGGGCGCGACCCGGTCATCTGGCTGGACGGCCTCGACATCCCGCTCGTGCGCAGCGTGGAGGCGAACTGGGCCTCGGCGATGAAGCCCGCCTCGACGCCGGCGAGCGACGTCGACTCCTCCCAGGACGAGTTCACCGCCGCGGGCCTGGTGCCGCGGCGGTCGCGCTACGAGACCGGCTACCCCCAGGTGCGCTGGCCGTGGCGCGCGGTGCGCGCGGCCCTCGCCGCGCTCGCGGCCACCGCGCCCCGGCGCACCCCGGTGGTGCTGCGCCACGTGAACCCGCGCACCGGCGAGTACCCGCTCCGGACGATGGGCTCCGAGGCGCGCTGGCTGCGCCCGGGCGAGGACGTCCGCCCCGAGCGCCGCACCGGGAGCGAGGTCGTCTACGTGGTCGAGGGGCAGGGCGAGAGCCGGATCGGCGACCGGGTGATCGCGTGGGAGGAGGGCGACGTGCTCGCGGTGCCGCCGTGGCACTGGGTCGAGCATCGCAACCGCTCCGCGGGTGTGCCCGCCTGCCTCTTCCACCTCAACGACGAGCCCGCGCTGCGCGCGCTCGGGCTCTGGCACGAGGAAGTCGGCACCTAGCGTCGCTGCTCCGGAGAGCCGCATGGAACCTCGCTACGAGGCGCTGATGGACGTGGTCCGGAGCCGCATGACCAACCGCGCCTTCGCCCCGGCCGAGATCCCGCGCGCGCACGTGGAGATGATCCTGGAGGCGGCGCGGCACGCGCCCTCGGGGGCCAACGCCCAGCCCTGGCACTACGTCGTCGTCACCGATCCTGACGTCAAGCGGGCGATCGGGCAGTGCTTCGTCGACGAGCAGCAGCGGCGCGCGAAGCTCCGCATGGGGTTTCCCACCCCGAACTACGGCGGGGTGAAGACCGCGCCGGGCCTCGTGGTGGTCGTCGCCGACTTTCGCTTCGTGCGGGCCTTCCCGGTGCTCAACGACGGCTCCGAGACCGATCGGCGCTACCGGCAGAACGCGGAGCGCATCCTGCTCCAGTCGGTGGCGGCCTCCACCATGTCCGCTCACCTGGCCGCGGCCGCCCTCGGCTACGCGGTGTGGTGGATCACCGCGATCGGCCAGGACGACCTCCAGCGCACGATCCGGCCGCTGGTGGGCGTCCCGGAGTTCCTGTCCATCATCGACGTGATGTGCTTCGGACCGCCGCTCAAGCCCTCCTACAAGCGCTGGAAGAAGCGCCTCGATCAGATCGTGAGCTGGGACCGCATGGACCCCGCCGACGTGATGACCGACGAGCAGATCGACGAGTGGGTGAAGACCACCCGTCACAAGGTCATGTACCGCGACGAGGCGAGGGTCGACTGATGCTGTCCGTCACCCAGATCGATCGCATCTCGGTCACCACCGTGGTGGACAACTACGTCGATCTCCTGAGGCAGGACGAGAAGGTCGCCCGCCGCTTCGGCGCGTTCGCGGCCCGCCAGATGCCGGATCTGCGCGCCGAGCACGGACTCGCCCACTACGTGGAAGTCGAGCGCGACGGGGCGACGACCCGCATCGCGTTCGACTTCGGGTCGTCCGAGGGCGCCTTCGCCCACAACTTCCGCGCCCTGGGCCTCGACGCCTCGGCCATCGACGTGCTCGCGCTGAGCCACGGGCACTGGGACCACTGGGGCGGGCTCTCCGGCCTGCTCCGCGCCTACCGCCGGGCGATGAAGAAGAGCCTCACCTTCTACGCGGGCGAGGACCATTTCCTCCCGCGCTTCACCCAGCGGGGCGCGGACCGCATCAGCATGGGCCGGCTCCACCGCGAGGAGATCGAGCGCTACGACATCGGGATCGAGTCGGTCCGGGCGCCCCTGATGATCGCCGACGGGGTGCTGCTGAGCGGCGAGATGCACGAGCAGGAGCCCTTCGAGCCCATCCCCGACAACCTGAAGGTGGAGCGCGACGGCGCGGTCGTGCCCGACTCCTTCCTGGGCGAGCAGACCCTCATCGCCAATCTGAGGGGCCGCGGCCTCGTGATCGTGACCTCGTGCTCGCATCGGGGCATCGTGGGCATCTGCCGGCACGCCGCCCGCATCACCGGAGTGCCGAAGGTGCACGCGGTCATCGGCGGCTTCCACCTGAGCGGGCTCAAGGAGGAGCGGGTGACCCGGGTGGTGGACGCGTTCCGCGACCTCGAGGTCGACTGGATCGTGCCGCAGCACTGCACCGGGCTCGAGGCGATGGCCAGCATGATGCACCGGCTGCCGCAGGAGATGGTGCCGAGCTCGGTCGGCTCGGTCTTCACCTTCGGGAAGTAGCGCCTAGAGATCCCGCGCGGCGGGCAGTCCCGCCACGCCGGTTGCCGCGCGCACCCCCCGCACGATCGCGCGGGCCACCAGGTCCGCGAGCGCGGGGCCGAGGGCCTCCACCGGGACCCGTCCGGTGCCCACCGAGAGGCAGAAGAGGGTGTCACCGTCGGTGGCGAGATGCGGCGGCGACAGCGCGCGGGTGAAGCCGTCCATGGCCAGGCGGGCGACCCGACCCGCCTCCACCTTGTCGAGGGCGGCGGTGGTGGCCACGAGGCCGATGGTGGTGTTGACCGGCCGGAACGCGGGAGCGGGCACGCCCGCGGCGAGGGCCGCCGCGGTGTCGATCAGCCGCCGGCCGTCGGCCGCGTCGCGAGCGCCTGCGATGAGCCGCCCGGTCTCGGGATCGCGCACGTCGCCGACCGCGTTCACCGCCATGATCGCGCCCAGGTGCACGCCCTCGAGCTCGCCCACCGCGCAGCCGAGGCCGCCCTTGGTCGCGCGCCCCACGCCGCCGAGCTTGCCCACCGTCGCGCCCGTGCCCGCGCCCACGTTGCCTTCCTCCACCGGACCGGGGCGCGCGGCCGCGGCGGCGCGGTAGCCCATGGCCCGATCGGGCCGCGCGCGCGGGTCGCCGACGCCCAGGTCGTAGAGAATGGCGCCCGCCACGTGCGGCACCACCGTCTGGCTCGTGCGGAAGCCCACCCCGCGCTCCTCGAGGTACTGCATCACCCCCCAGATCGCCTCGAGGCCGAAGGCGCTCCCGCCGGCCAGGACCACTCCGTCGAGCGTGGGGACCAGGTGGCGCGGGTCGAGGAACTCCAGCCCGTGCACCCCGGCCGCCCAGCCGCGGATCTCCACCCCGCCGACCGCGGGCGCATCGCTCAGGATCACGGTGCAGCCGGTGAGCCCCGCCGCGTCCGTGACGTGGCCGACCCGCAGCCCGGGGATCATGAGCGCGTGCGCCGCGAGGGGGCGCGGCTGACTTCGTCGAGGCGCGCGCGGCCGAGGGCGACCTCCGCGGCCATCTCGAGCCCGCGAGCGGCCAGCGCCCGTACGAAGGGGATGGTCGCGGCCGATCGGTCGGCGTCGGCGAGCGCGGTCGCGACCGTGCGCGCGAGCGCGGCCTCGTCGGCGCGCCCGGTCATGCCGAAGATGTCGGCCATCTCGCGCAGCCGGCCCGCCCAGCGCGAGCGGGCCGCGGCCGGGACGTGCGCCTCGATCACTCCATCGATGATGGCCGCCTCGCGCTCCGCCTTGACCTGATCCGACACCACCAGCCGGCTCTCCCGCGCCTGCAGCAGCGCGAGTGCCTCCGTCGCCACCCGCCCCGGATCCAGGAACCACCCCCCCAGCTCCGCCAGCTCCAGCAGCGAAGCCGAGCGCTCGAGCACCAAGGGATCCACGTCAGAGGCAGGCAATTGACCGCGGGACGGTTGTCCGCCGTGGGACGGTTGTCCGCCGCTGGGGGAGTGCGGGGGCCATTTCTGGGCCCCCGCAGATGAAGAGCCTGAAAAGCTTGAAACGGTCGAACTGCCCGACAAGCTCGAAACGGTCGAACTGCCAGAAAAGCTTTTGCGCCACCGCGCGAACTCCGGAGGCGGCACCGTCCCGATCCGCTCGTGGAGCGCCAGCGCCTGCCCGACGAGCGCGCAGGCGCGCCCGCCGTCGACCTCCACCCACGGCAGCTTCTGGCTCTCCCGCAGCCCGCGCAGCTCGGCCTCGAGTCGCTTGCGGGCGATGGGGCCGCCCGCCGCGTCCATGATGCCGGCCTCGTCGTTGAGGATCAGCGAGCAGAGCCGGAGTCCGCCGCCGAGCCCGCCCTCGAAGAGGATCCACGCCGCGCGCGAGCCGCTGCCGTCGATGCCGGAGAGCCAGGCGCGCACCGCGTGCTCGGCCTCGCGCGCGACCACCGGGCGCACCGGACTCGCCGGGGCCGCGCGGGCCGGCCGCTGGCCCGCTTGCTCGAGCCGGTAGAGCGCCCGGCGCGCCGCGCGCCGCTGCTCCTTGTCGGGCGCGGCCCCGGCCAGCCGCTCGAGCAGCGGCACCGCGGCGGCCCCGTGCCGCCGGGCCAGCGCGCGCAGCGCCTCGTCGAGATCGGCCGCGTGGCCCGCCGGCAGCATGGGCGGCGTCGCGTCGTCGAGGGCGGCTTCGAGCACGGCCAGGCAGGCCGCCGCCGCGTCAGAGGGAGGGGCCGCGGTCATTCGGCGAGCAGGGCGCGGAAGAGCGGATCGGCGGGCCACGCGGAGGCGGGCACCGCGTCCGTGCGGAAGTAGACCTTGCGAGTGTAGGTGAGCGCGCCGGCGTACATCTCGAAGCGGTCCGCGAGGCGGCGGTAGAGCGAGGCGTCGGACTCGGCCGCTCCGCGCGCCAGCTCGGCCACGAAGCGGTAGGCGCGCCGGCCCTCGTGCTCGTAGTAACCGGTGACCGCGAGGCGGTCCACGTGATCGCGGAAGATCCCGGTCATGAACAGCGCGTAGTCGCCGATCTGCCGTCGCAGCACGCGCTCGGTGCCCGGGTTGAAGCCGGGGCCGTCGATGGCCCACACGTGCTGGATGGCGAGGAGCGAGTCGGTGACCGAGTCGAGGCGCCGACCCGGCAGCTCCCGGATCGTGCGGAGCGCCTCGGTGCGGACGAAGCGGGTCAGGAGATCGCTCAGGTAGCGGAGGGCGGGCGCGTCGTCGATCGCCAGATCACCGAAGGCCTGCCGGGTCACGCTCTCGAAGAAGCGCGGGAGCAGTCCCGTCTGCACGCCCTCACTCTAGCAGATCGATCGGGTCAGGGGCGGTCCCGCCTGAACTCCACGCCCCGGGACAGGGTTGTTCGCGTGGTGAACGTTCCGCGTAGGACCGGGCCCTCCCGGGTGAGGGAGAATGAGACGGTCTGCAGCGATCCGCCCTGCAGGAATCCGGTCGGCCGTCCCACGAGCGAGACCGTGTCCCCGGCCGCCGATCCGGTGCCGATCGCCCGCATCGTCACGCGATCGGTCGGCAGCTCCCAGTCCCACTCGAGCTGCCGCCCGTCGCCGGTCCGGATGTCGAGAACCGAGCGGTCACCGCCGTACCAGCGGCCGGCCAGCGAGCGGGGCGCGGGCGGCGGCGCCGCCACGACGGGCGCGGAGGCTCACCAGCAGGAGCAGCAGGACCGAGCGCGGGAGGGCCGTCCTCATCGAGATCTCCTCGTGGGGTGCGGTCGTTGGGCGGGCCGATGATAGCGCAAAGCTTTGGCCCGCTGGCGATCCGGGTGGTAGGCTTCCGGGCATGAAGCCGGATGGAGTGGCCCTCCCCGCGACCGGGTCCTTCGCCTCCCGCCTCGCCCGACGGATCCGCCCGCGGCGGCCGTGGATGCTGATCAGCTCGTGCCTGCTGCTGGTGGTGCTGACCGTGACCCTCTGGGGGAAGTGGGTGGAGAGTCGCGACCGCGCCGACCGCCTCGCCGCGGAGCTGAAGAAGGTCTACGTGGAGGCCGAGAAGCTGCGCACCGAGGGCGCCGCGGCCAAGCAGCGCATCGCCCAGCTCGAGCGCCAGCTCCGCGGCCGCGGCGCCCGCGCCCCCGCCCCCACCGCCCCAGACCGCCGCTAGCCCTACGCCCTACCAGCCGACCTGCTGGCTTTATCCCACACCTCCAGCAGCCGTGCGTTCTGCTCCGCGGTCCCGACCGCGATGCGCAGGTGCCCGGGGAAGCCCACGTCCGCGCCGTCGCGCACCAGGATGCCGGCCTGGAACAGGGCCGAGCGCAGCGCGCCGGCCTGCTCGCCCGCCTTGGCCAGGATGAAGTTGGCCTGCGAAAGGGGTGACGGCGCGCCGCGCTCGGCCAGCGCGGCCTGCAGGAGCGGCCGCTGCTCCAGCACCACCCGGCGCGTGCGCTCGAGGTGCTCGGGGTCGCCCAGCGCGGCCACCGCCGCCACCTGGGCCAGGCGGTTGACGTTGAAGGGCGCCCGCACCCGGTTCAGGCGCTCGATGTGCTCGGGCCGCGCGATCGTGTAGCCCACCCGCAGCCCGGCCAGCCCCGCGATCTTGGAGAACGTCCGCAGCGAGAGCAGGCTCGGGTAGCGCCGCTGCAGCACCACGCCGTCCGCGGTGTCGTCGTCGTCACAGAAGTCCCGGTAGGCCTCGTCCAGGATCACCAGCGGCGGATCCGAGCCGAGCGAGTCCAGGAAGCGCTCGAGGGGCCGGCGCCGCACGATGGTGGCGGCCGGGTTGTGCGGGGTGCAGAGGATCACGCACTTGGTCCGGTCGGTCACGCGGCTGCGCATGTCGTCGAGGTCCTGGTCGTACCCGCGGAGCGGGCTCGCCACCACGGTGGCGCCCGAGAGCGTCGCCTCGGTGCCGTAGGGCTCGAAGGCCGGGTGGGGAATCAGCACCTCGTCGCCCGGGTCGAACGCGGCCCGCGCGAGCATGCCCAGGAGCTCGTCGGCGCCGTTGCCCACCACGATGGACTCGGGGCCGATGCCGAGCCAGCGCGCCAGGGCCTGGCGCACTTCTGTGCAGCCGCCGTCGGGGTAGAGATGGACGCGCGGCGCCTCGCGCCGGATGGCCTCGATCACCCGCGGCGAGGGGCCGAGTGGGTTCTCGTTGGCGGACAGGCGCAGCACCGCGTCCACCCCGAGCTCGCGCGCCACCGTCTCGAGCGATTTGCCCGCGTCATAGGGCTCGACCTGATCGAGTACGCTCCGCCAGAGCCGTCGCATAGGGCGCCCCATTGTAACTGCGGTAGTTACTGCGATACAAGTTCGCGCCAAGTTTGACTTTCTTATCGCTCCACGCTACCGTTTCGCCATGTCTGCGGAACTGCTCCGACAGGTCCGCCGGGTCGAGACGCAGGCCGACAAGGGATTCGACGGCGGCGCGGCCGAGCTGGCCGAGCGCCGTCGCCGACTGCGCCTCGAGGTGCTGCGCCAGCACCTCGCCTCCAACGTGGACTTCCTCCGCGCCGCGCACCTGGGCGGCGCGTCGGGCCAGCAGTCGGTCCAGGCCTACGCCGCCTTCATGGACGGCTTCCTCGGCACCCTCTATCGACTGGCGGTGGACGACGCCCGGCGCGAGGGGCTGACCGCGACCCCGCTGGTGCTGGTGGCGCTCGGCGGCTACGGACGCGGGGAGCTGCACCCGCTCTCCGACCTCGACCTCATGGTGATCTACGACGGAGAGATGGGACCCTACGTCCAGCGGACGACCCAGGGCCTGCTCTACGCGCTCTGGGACCTGGGGCTGCAGGTCGGCCACGCGGTACGCAGCCTGCCCGACTGCCTGGCCATGGCGCGCACCGACTTCCCCAGCCGCACCTCGATGCAGCAGGCGCGCTTCCTGGTGGGCGACCGCCGCCTCTTCAACCGCTTCCGGAAGGTGCTCGCGGAGAACGTCTACCAGAAGGACTTCGCCCAGTTCCTCGAGACCACGCTCACCGAGCGTGACCAGCGCTACCGCAAGTTCGGCGGCTCGCCCTACATGGGGGAGCCCAACGTGAAGGAGTCGGCGGGGGGGCTGCGCGACATCCATACCGCGATGTGGCTCGCCTCCACCAAGTTCGGCACCCGGACCCTGCGCGAGCTGCTGGACAAGCGGCTCATCACCGCGCGCGAGCAGAAGGCGAGCGACGAGGCGCTCACCTTCCTGTGGCGGGTGCGCAACGAGCTGCACTTCCTCTCCGGGCACAAGAACGACGTGCTCTCGCGCGACATCCAGCCCCAGATCGCCAAGAACTTCGGCTACACCGCCGACGAGCTGTCGCTCGGGGTCGAGAAGTTCATGCGCGACTACTACCTCCACGCGCGCGTGATCCACCGGGTGTCCCGGCGCCTGATCGCCCGCTGCCGCGAGACCCTCTCGCGCCGCGCCACCGTGCAGCGGCGCCTGCGCCAGGAGGCGCTCGCCGACGGGCTCATCGTCATCGACGAGCGGCTGCACCTGGCCCAGCCGGACGGGCGCGCCTTCCGCGAGGATCCGCTGCGGCTCCTCAAGGTGTTCTGGCACCGCCACCAGCTGGGCTTCGAGCTGGGCATCGACGTGGAGCGCGCCATCGAGGATTCCCTCGACCTGATCGACGACGCCTTCCGCGCCTCGGCGGAGGCCCGCGACCTCTTCCTCGGCATCTGCCGCAACTGGGGCCGGGTCGCCCAGACCTTCCGCGAGATGCACGAGCTCGGGGTGCTGGGCCGGTACCTGACCGAGTGGGACGCGCTGACCTGCCTCGTGCAGTACGACGTCTACCACAAGTTCAGCGCCGACCAGCACTCGCTGATCGCGGTGCAGAACCTGGAGGCCCTCGCGCCGGGCCAGTCGGCGGACTCGGAGGGCAACGCGCAGGTGGTGAGCGAGCTGGAGCGTCCGGGGCTGCTGATGATGGGGATGCTCCTGCACGACATCGGCAAGGGGCGGGGGCACGGACACGTGGCCAAGGGTATCCCGCTCATCGAGACCCTCACCGCGCGCATCGGGCTCGCCCCCGAGGACGCCGACAAGGTGATCTTCCTGGTGGCCCACCACCTGACCATGTCGCACATCGCCCAGCGGCGCGACATCGACGACCCGAAGACGATCGAGTCGCTGGCCGCGATCTGCCGGACGCCGGAGCGCCTGCGCATGCTCTACCTGCTCACCTGCGCGGACATGCGCGCGGTGGGCCCCGGGGTCATGACCGGCTGGCAGGCCCAGATCCTCTGGGACCTCTACGCGCGCACCCTCGCGCACCTCACCGGCGGGCAGCGCGAGCGGCCCACGCGCGAGGCGGTGGCCCAGCGGGTGACCGCGGCCATGCGCGGCGAGGTGCCGCGCACCACGCTGGCCGCCCACCTGGCGATGCTCTCCGAGCGCTACCTCGCCACCACCTCGCCCCAGCGCATCGCGGCCCACCTGCGGCTGCTGGACCGGCTGGCCGAGGAGGGCGTGCTCGCCACCGAGCTCTTCCACCATCCGGACCTCGGCTCCTCCGAGCTGGTCGTGGCCACCCGCGACGTGCCCGGGCTCTTCTCGCTGATCGCGGGCACCCTCGCCGCGCAGGGCATCAACATCCTCTCCGCCCAGATCCACACCCGGGCCGACGGCATCGTCATCGACACCTTCCAGGTGAATGATCCCTTCGGGGAGGCGGTCACCGAGGAGGCGCGCTGGCGCCGGACGCTCGAGGCCCTGCGCCGCGTGCTGCGCGGCGAGGCGAGCGTGGAGGATCTGCTCGCCCGGCGCCGGGCGGTGCACCCGGGCCCGGAGGGCGTGGCCGGGCCGCCCAAGATCGCGCTCGACAACCAGCTCTCCGACAGCCACACCGTGCTGGAGGTCAAGTGCCCCGACCGGGTCGGGCTGCTCTACGTCATCACCCGCACGCTCTCGGCTCACGGCCTCGACATCGCGAGCGCGCGCATCGCCACCGAGATCGATCAGGCCTACGACACGTTCTACCTGACCGACCGGCAGGGCCGGCGGCTCGAGGACGACTACACGATGGGCCGGGTGCGCGAGAGCCTGGAAGACGCCTTGCTGAAGCCGCTCTGAGATGCTGAGCCACTACAAGACGCCGCTCTCGCGGCTCGGCGACCCGGTCGCGCGGGTGCTGCTCCAGGCCCACGTGCGGCCGAATCATCTGACCGTGCTGGGGCTCGGGGTCAGCATCGTCGCGGCCGGCGCGCTCGCCGGGGGGCGCCTGCGAGTGGGCGCGGTGCTGCTCACCCTCGCCGGGCTCTTCGACTTCTTCGACGGCTCGCTGGCGCGGCTCGCCAATAGCGTGAGCGCCTTCGGAGCCTTCCTCGACTCGGTGGTGGACCGCTACTCGGATCTGGTGGTGCTGCTGGGGATCGTGCTCTTCTACCACCGGGGGGCCGACGTCCAGGGCGTCTTCCTCACCATGGTCACCGTGATCGGCACGGTCATGGTGAGCTACACGAAGGCGCGCGCCCAGTCCATCGGGCTCTCCTGTGAGATCGGGCTCATGGAGCGGCCCGAGCGGCTGATCGTGCTGATCGCGGGAGCCACCTTCAACCTGCTCACCCCGGCCATGATCGTGCTCGCGGTGCTCACCAACCTGACCGCGCTCCAGCGCATCCTCTACACCCGCGCGGCGCCCGCGCAGGCGCCCGCGCCGGTGGTGGCGCCGATCGCGGCGGCGGCTCCGGTGAGGGCCCCGGCCGAGCCCGACGCGACGCGCCTGCGGCCGTCGGCCTAGACGAGCTCCGTCCACATTCCGGTACGCGAGGTCCACGCCGGGGGCTTGATACACTGGCGACCATGAGAAGTCTCATCGCGGGGAGAAGTGTCACCGGCGGCGTGTGCCTGGTCTCGGTGGTGCTCCTGGGCGCGGCGCCTGCGGGGCTGCCCCCCGACATGCGGGAGCGGTTCACCGCGGCGGTGGCCACCCACAAGGCGGGGGACTGGAGCGCGGCGGCCAAGGAGTTCGGCGATCCGATGTGGTCGGGGACGCCGCTCGAGGACTATGCGCTCCTCTACCAGGCGGACAGCGCGCTCCGCCAGGGCGATGCCGCCGCGGCGCGGGCGCTCGCCGCGCAGGCCGCCGATCGCACGCCCGAGAGCGGGCTCACCGCCTCGGCCCTGATCTGGGCCGCCTCGGTCGAGACCGCCGCGGGGGACCCGGCCGCCGCGGTGAAGGTGCTGCAACGCGTGCTCGCGAGCCACCCCGATCGGCCGGACGTGCCGCGCACGCGCTACCTCCTCGGCGAGGCGCTCCGGGCGGCGGGCGATCAGCCGGAGGCGGCCAAGGTCTTCGCGTCGCTCTGGCTCCAGGCCCCCGCCTCCTACGGCGACGCGGCCAAGACGCAGCTCAAGGCGCTGGCCGAGGCGGGAGTCACGGTGCCCGCGCCCACGCCGGGCGAGCGCGCCCTGCGCGCGGAGCGCCTGCTCTCGGGTGGCCTGATCGAGCGGGCCCGCGGAGAGGCGGAAGCCCTGGTGGCCGAGAAGCCCGCGCCGGACGTCCGCGAGCGCGCCCTCCGCGTGGTGATGAATACCTCGCGCCGCCTCGGACGCGACGAGGCCGCGATCGCCGCCGCCATCGATGCTCTCGCGCTGGCGCCCGCCGAGCGCCGCCCGGGCTGGCTGCTCGAGCTGGGGCGGCTCCGCCAGCGGCGCGATCGCGAGACGGCCCTGGCCACGCTCGACCAGCTGGTCCGCGAGCACCCGAAGAGCCCCGACGCCGCGGACGCGCTCCTGCTGAAGGCGGAGCTGCTCGAGGCCGCCAACCGGATCGCCGAGGCGGAGAAGACCTACGTGCGCCTGGCCGCCGACTATCCGGACGAGGACGAGGCCGCCATCGCCCTCTGGCGCCTGGGCTGGGCCGCGTGGTTCCGCGGCAACCTGATCGAGAGTACTTCGCGCTGGACGCGCCTGCAGACCGCGCGCGGGGGGGCGAGCCTGCGTGAGTCGGCGACCTACTGGCTCGGTCGGGCGTGGGAGCGGCGCGGCGACCGCGAGCAGGCCGCGCGGCAGTTCGGCGCGCTCGTGCGCGACGCGCCGAGGAGCTATTACGGGCTCCTCGCGGCCAAGCGCGCGCCGGGCGCCGCGCCGGCCGCGGCGTCTCCCTTCGTCTTCCCCGCCGATCCCCTCGAGGCGTTGCAGGGAGACGCGCGCTTCGCCCGTGCGGTGGCGCTCCGCGGGGTCGGGCTGCGCGAGTTCGCCGACGAGGAGCTGGACGATCTCACCCGCCGCGCGGTGGGCGAGCCCCGCCGCCTCTACGCGCTCTCCGCGGCCTACGTGGCCGACGAGCGCTACCACATGGCGCTGCGCATCCTGCGCCGGAGCTTCTTCGCCGTGGCCCGCAGCGGCACCGGCTCCCCGCGCGAGTTCTGGGAGATGTTCTACCCGCTCGGCTGGCGCGACGCGCTCACCGCGGCGGCGGGCCGCGCCGTGGTCGACCCGTTCCTGGTCGCGGCGGTGGTGCGCGAGGAGTCGTCGTTCTACCCGGCGGCCCGCTCGCGCGTGGGCGCCCGCGGGCTCATGCAGCTCATGCCGGACACCGGCCGCGCGGTGGCCCAGTCCCGCCAGATCCCGTTTCCCGACGCCGACGTGCTCGACCAGCCGGTCACCAATCTCGAGCTGGGCAGCACCTTCTTCGCGGGCCTGCTGCGCGAGTTCGGCGACCCGCGGCTGGCCGCGGCGGCCTACAACGCCGGACCGACCCGGGTGCGCGAATGGTGGGCCGGGCGCCGCTCCGATGATCTCGAGGTCTGGGTGGACCAGATCCCCTACAACGAGACGCGGGCCTTCGTGAAGCGCGTGATGCTCTCGTATGAGGAGTATCGGCGCATTTATGGAGAGAAGCCGGGAGAGAAGCCGGGCGACGGGCCGAAGGGCGGGGGCGAGTCCTGAGCGGGGGGCGCCCGGCCGCGCTCTGGCGCATGGCGGTGGCCGCGGTCGCCGATGCGCTGGTGGGCGTGGTGGCCTGGAGCCTGGCCGCGATGTGGCTGATGATCGCGCTGCGGCTGGTCCGGCGTCACCCGGACGTGCTGGACGTGGTGTTCCTCGGCGCGGGCGTGCTGCTGCTGGGAGTCGCCCTGCACGTCGTCTATCACACCGTGCTGGTGGGCGGCTGCGGGCAGACCCTGGGCAAGATGCTGATGGGCGTCGCGGTGGTGCGCCGCGACGGCGCCCCCGCCGGCTACGGCCGCGCGTTGCTGCGCTGCCTGGGCGGGGGCCTGTGCCTGCTGACTCTCGGGATCGGCCGGCTCCCCGCGCTCTTCACCCGCGAGCACCGCGGCCTCCCCGACCTCGTCGCCGGCACCCGCCCCATCTCCCACCCTCTCCCCTCAGGGGAGAGGATAGGTGAGGGGTGAGGGGTGAAGGGTGAGGTAGCTATCGCGGCGGCCGCACCCGCGCGACAGGATTGACCGGCTTCGCCGGCGCCTCGAGCGGCTCGAGCGCGGCGAGCCGCTCGTCGAGCGAGGGGTGCGTGGCGAGCAGCCCCTCGAGCCCTTCCCGCTCCTTGGGCGCGTAGGCCGCCAGCGACTCGAGCGCGCTGGCGAGCGCGCGGCGCGGCGAGCGGTAGCCCATCGCGCGCAGGATCTCGACCGCCTTCTGGTCGGCCTGCATCTCCTGGTAGCGGCCGAAGGCGCGGACCACCAGCGGGTTGACCACGAAGTCGAGCAGCCCGGCGCCGGGCGCGAAGAGCCCGAGCGCGCCGAAGCTCGCGGTGAGCGAGAGCGAGAGCTTGCGGCGGGTGCCCACGTGGCCCAGCACCTCGTGCGCCACCTCGTGCGCGACCACCGCCTCGATGACCGGGGTGGGCTGGCGCATGAGCCCGTCGGTGAAGTAGAAGACCGCGTCCTCGTCGCTGTAGGCGGCGGCGGTCGGGCTCTTGATGAAGGCGAAGCCGTAGCGGGCCGGGTCGTCGCCGCCCGCGACGGCAGTGCGGCTCAGGATCTGGGCCATGCGAGGAGTGCTCGGGTCGGAGGGCCTGGCGAAGTAGGTCCCCTCGGGCGCGGTGGCGCAGGCCGCCAGCAGCAGGGCAGCCAGCAATGCGGTGACACCGCCGCGAATCTTCATGATGGCCGCTCTCATCTTAGAGGGCGGCCCCGGCAGGGCCCGAGGAAATAGGGACTTCTAGGGCTTGGGGCGGGCGCGCCGATGCCCTCTCCCGGTGGGGGCGAGGGTTCACACCCTCGTGACATCCCATCCGGCGCGGCTGCTACACTCGGCACCACAGGGAGGACGGGACGGCATGCTCATCAAGCGAGGCGGGGACATCAAGGGCGGGGAGATCACCGACCAGGCGCTGTACGTGAACCGGCGGGCCTTCATGGCGGGGGCCGCCGCGCTGGCGCTGACGCCGAGCGTGGCCGCGCCGGGGATGGCGGCCGCCGCCGCGCCGCCCGCCGCCGGCCAGCCGCTCGCGGCCGCCCGCAACAAGGCCTTCGACATCCCGGACGCGGCCACCAAGTTCCAGGACGCCACCACCTACAACAACTTCTACGAGTTCGGCGTCAACAAGGACGACCCGTCGAGCCTGGCCGGGACGCTCAAGCCGCGCCCGTGGAAGGTGCAGGTGGACGGCCTGGTGCACAAGCCCGCGACCTTCGACGTCGACGACGTGCTCAAGATGGCCCCCCTCGAGGAGCGCGTGTATCGGCTGCGCTGCGTCGAGGGCTGGTCCATGGTCATCCCGTGGATCGGCTTCCCCCTCTCCGTGCTCCTCAAGCGGGTGGACCCGACCGGCTCGGCCAAGTACGTCGAGTTCTCGACCCTCGTCGCCCCCGAGCAGTTCCCCGCCCAGAAGAAGGGCTTCTTCAACTTCGGGGGGCTGGACTGGCCCTACACCGAGGGCCTGCGCCTCGACGAGGCGCTCCACCCGCTGACCCTGCTCACGGTGGGGATGTACGGCCAGGTGCTGCCGAACCAGAACGGGGCGCCGATCCGAGTCGTGATCCCCTGGAAGTACGGCTTCAAGAGCGCCAAGTCCCTCGTGCGCATCCGGCTCACCGCCGAGGAGCCGAAGACGGCGTGGAACAAGGCGGCGCCCCAGGAGTACGGCTTCTACTCCAACGTCAACCCGAAGGTGGATCACCCGCGCTGGAGTCAGGCCACCGAGCGCCGCATCGGCGAGTTCCGCCGTCGCGAGACGCTCATGTGGAACGGCTACGACCAGGTGGCGGGGCTCTACGCGGGGATGGATCTGAAGAAGCAGTACTAGGGTGACCCGACGCGGCCGCGTCGCGCTGAAGGTGGTCGCGTGGGCCGCGTGCCTGGCCCCGCTCGGGTGGCTCGGCTATCGCGCCGGCACCGGCGACCTGACCGCCAACCCGATCAGCTTCATCACCAACTGGCTGGGCGACTGGACGCTTCGCATCCTGCTCGTCAGCCTGGCCATGACCCCGCTGCGCACCCTGTCCGGCTGGTCGTGGCCGATCGCGCTGCGACGGCTGCTGGGACTCTTCGCGTTTGCCTACGCGTCGCTGCACTTCTGCGTGTGGCTCGTGCTCGACCACTTCTTCGCCTGGAAGCAGATGGGCGCCGACATCGTGAAGCGGCCCTACATCACGGTGGGCATGACCGCGCTGCTGCTGATGATCCCGCTGGCCGCCACCTCCACCGCGGGGGCCATCCGCCGGCTCGGCGGTGCGCGCTGGCGGTGGCTGCACCGGCTGGTCTACGTGACCGGGGTGTGCGCGGTGCTGCACTATCTCTGGCTCGCCAAGAAGGCGAACCCGGCCCCCTACTACTACGCGGCCGTGTTCATCGTGCTGATGGCGATTCGCGCCTGGGGCTGGTCGCGCCGGGCAAGCAAGAACCCTCTCCCCGGAGGGGAGAGGGTCGGATGAAGATGAGGGGCGGCCCTACTTGGAAGGCGTGTAGTACGGGTTCTCGCCCGAGTCGTGATCGGTGGTGTCCAGCACTTCCTCGATCTCGGGGAGCTCTTCCTTGATCAGCCGCTCGATGCCCTGCTTGAGCGTGACGTCCGCGGCCCCGCAGCCCTGACAGCCGCCGCCCATCTGCAAGTAGACCTTGTTGTCCTTGACGTCGACCAGCTGCACGAATCCACCGTGGCCGGCCACCGCCGGATTGATCATGTTCTCGATCAGGTCCTGCACCTTGGTCATCAGATCGTCGCTCATGGGCTCCTCCGCGGGACTGTCGCGCTACGGCCATACTGTACCACGGCCGGCCTAGCCGAGGTGGTCGAGGAGCGCCCTCGCGGCCCGGAGATCGGCGGTGTCGAAGCCCTCGGTGAACCGGCCATAGACCGGTGCCAGGAGCTCCCGCGCCGGCTGGATCCGCCCCCGCTCGTGCCACCGTCGGGCGAGGCCGGTGGCGCAGCGCAGCTCCATCGACAGCGCCCCTTGTCGGCTCGCCCACTGCAGCGCGTGCTGGAAGTGCTCCTCGCCCGCGGAGGCCGCGCCCGGGGCTCCCGTCTGCTCGATGAGCTCGCCCTTGATACGCAGGAGCTCCGCGATGCACCAGTACTCCTCGTCACGCTCGGATCGGGCGAGCGCCTCGTCGATGGTCCCGAGTCCCTGGACGATCTCTCCGCGGCCGGCGAGGCCCTGGGCAACGGTGCCGAGCAAGGCGGTGTGGTGCGGGACGAAGCCGGTCTCGCGGAGCTCCTCGAGGGCGTCGCGGAGAAGGGGGAGTCCGCCGCCGACCTCGCCGCGCTTGATGAGCAGGACGCCGTTCAAGCAGCGGCCCCGGGCGTGCCAGACGGCCAGCGCGTGCCGGGCCGAATGGTCGAGCAGCATCGCCACGTAGCGTTCGGCGGCCGGCAGATCGCCGATCCAGAGCGGGACCAGACACGCCGCCTCCAGCGCGTAGCACAGCGAGAGCGCATGATCGATCGCCCGCGCGTCCTCGACGTTGTCCTGGGCCGTCCGCAGAGCCTGATCGGGGAATCCCTGCAGCCAGAGGATTCGCGCCAGGATCATGCGGCCCGCCACCTGCTGGTCGTATTGAAAGCGGATGGCGTGCGATCGGTGAGCCGGGGCGACGTAGCGGCTGAGCATGCGCTCGAGGTGAAGCCGGGCGTTCGCCTGGTCTCCCAGGTAGTGCAGGGAGACGCCGACCATCCGCTCCCCGACGAGCAGCTCGGCCGGATTGTCACTGCTCGCGACCCGGCCGCAGAAGCTTTCCGCCAGCGCCAGCGCGGCGCGACACTCGCCGAGGCTGACGCGGAAGTGCCACAGGCCCCAGAGCGCCCGCAGCTGATACTCGATGTCGTGGAGGCGCTCGGCGATCTCGAGCGCGGTCGTCCAGGCCGCGGTGGTGTCCGGCGCGGGGCCCTTCGTCTGCATGAGCGACACCCCGAGGGCCGCGAAGAGCTGCATCTCGCGGCGCCCCCCTCGGCCCGAGCGGGGCTCGAGACTGGCGAGCGCGCGCTCGACGCGGCCGCGACACTCGACCATCAATGAGTGCTGGAACCACAGCGGCACCGATGCGGCGGTGAGCGCCGCCCCGATCGACGCGTCGCCGCTCGGCGAGAACGCCCAGTCCAGTGCGGCCCGCACGTTGTCGATCTGGCGGCCGTACGCCGCGACCCACTCGAGAGTGGGCCGTGTCTCCCATTCGACCTCGGCCCGCTCGAAGAGGTCACGGTAGTATTCGGCGTGGTGTCGCGCGACCTGCTCGAGATCGCCGCTTTCGGTGAGCTTCTCGAGCGCGTAGGCCCGCGTCGTCTCGAGCAGCCGGTATCCGGTGACCGCGCCCGTGGCCTCCACGACCACGAGGGACTTCGCGGCCAGGTTCGTGACGCTGTCCACGACCTCCGGTGCGCCGAGGTCGGCGGCGGTCGCCACCGCGCTCGCCGCCTCCAGCGTGAAGCCGCCGACGAAGATGGCCAGGCGCCGCAGGACGGTGCGCTCGATGGCGGGAAGCAGCTCGTAGCTCCAGTCGAGCGTCGCACGCAGCGTCTGGTGCCGCGGCAGCGCGGTGCGGTGGCCGCCGGTGAGCAGCCGGAACCGGTCGTCGAGATGGGCGGCGAGCTCTTCCAGCCCGAGCGCGGCGGTGCGGGCCGCCGCCAGCTCGATGGCGAGCGGGATGCCGTCGAGGCGACGACAGACCGCGCCGGTGATCGCCGCGGTGCGCGCGTCCAGCGCGAAGTGCAGCTCTACCGCCTGGGCCCGCGCCACGAACAGCTGGACCGCGGCCGCGTTCAGCAGATTCTCGCGCCCCTCGGCTCCCTCCGCCGGCACCTCGAGGGGGAGCACCCGGTAGACGTACTCCCCCGGCGCGCGGAGCGGCTCGCGGCTGGTCGCCATCACCCGGGCGTGCGGATTGGCCCGCAGCAGCGCCTCGGCCATGCGGGCCGCC
>WNFF01002015.1_pt1 | contig 20926 bp, 15 predicted proteins | sample 5400441 | NCBI WGS metagenome assembly WNFF01 (sample SAMN13153345, study PRJNA577476) | soil metagenome | isolation source: 120 cm saprolite under Douglas fir tree site 2 hole 3 replicate 1 | place: USA:California | collected 2015-04-18
CCGACCCTTTCCCGGAGTTTGGCGGCGAGCAGGTCACCGTCTCCCGTTCCTACAATGACGGCCTGAGCTGGGCCAATCCGGTGGCGGCCACCTCCACCGACAACAAATCCAATTTCGACGACCATGATTGGGTCGCCGTTGACCACTTCTCCGGCAGCCCACATTTTGGGCGCGTCTATCTCAACTGGGCTGTCTTCTGCAACACCTGCTCCGGCAATGGCAATGTCAAGCTCTATGTCGCCCACTCCGACGACGAAGGGCGCACATGGTCCAAGGCAGTGCAGGTGAGCGCGGCGAATAATAACACACCACAGGGCTTCCGCGAGACCGGCCAGATGGCCGTCTCCTCGGACGGCACCGTTGAAGTCTTCTGGACGGAGAACGCCGACTCGACCAAACTCCCCAGCCTGCAAGTCGTCTCCACCTCCACCGATGGCGGCCAGACCTTCACTGCACCGATCACCATCGCCCAGGTGACTGATTACCCGCTGACAGGAACGCCGTTTGATGTAGTGGACCTCTTCAACCGGGTGCCCGGCATGAGCGCACGCGTGGATTGCTACCCACATCCGGCTTCTGACCCCAGCAGCATCCGCGTCTACGTCGTCTGGTGCGACTTTAGCGGCGGGCACGGCGTCGTCAAGGGCGCGGTCTCGCTCGATGGCATCAACTGGACCCAGCTTGGCACAATTGCCAGCATCTCTGACCGCAACGCCTTCTTCCCAGAGGCCAGCGTTGCCCCCAATGGCACCGTCAGCCTCATCTTTGACGCCCTGACGCAGCCCCCCGCAAACAACCCCTTTCAGACAGGGGTGCAGGTCTACGACAACTACTTCGCCGAGTCTGCGGCGGGCGGATCGGCCTTTAGTGCGCCGGTGCGGGTCAGCACAGCCTCCTCGAATCCCGATGGATCCGGTTATAACAGCTTGCAAGAGCAATTCATCGGCGATTACATCGGCGTCGTAGCCGGCCCCATCAGCGCCTACATCGTTTGGACGGATGCGCGCAATGCCACACCCTGTCAGGCGGTTGATGACTATCGCAATGCCGTGTATGCTGGCTCTAAGACGGCGGTTGCGCCCAACCCCGATAGCGCATGCGCAACCAGCTTTGGCAACACAGATACCCTAGCGGCAATTATGAACTATCAATTTGAGCAAGTCGCCTGGTATCACAAGGCATGGGCATTGTTGGGGTAGATTGACTGTTCAGACATCAGTTGTTCGCTCTGATGTCTGAACAGTGCCAGCGCTGATTTGATTCAACTTGTGCAGCCTGTGTGCTAGCGATCCGAACATGTAGAAAGTCGACTCGTGGAAGCGAAGGAAACAGCAACTATAGAGCTCTCATGAGATCGAAAAGGGAATCGGTGTCCACGTTTTTCCTCCATCAGCTGTCTTGAGTAGGAATGAGGAGGTGTTGCTTTGCCCGCCAATCGCCCAACCAGTGGTGCTAGAAACAAAGCTGAGATCAGTGACCTGCTTGAAGTTCGCGCCGGGAGATAGCTTTGTCCAGTGTTGGCCTCCGTCGCTGGTACTGTAGAGGACCATTCCATCGGTCATCCACCCATGCTGCATATCCACAAAGTCTATCGTGCCGAAGGCCGCAGGTAGGGGCATTGTACTCTTCCAGGTCGTCCCTCCATCGTGAGTCACGTAGATGTCTGTTGCAATACCCCTACCCGTGATGAGGTCTGAAAAAATGGCGGGAAGTATGCCATCTGTCGCCGAGAAAAATGTGGGTGAGAGAAGTGAGAGTTGTGCAGATGGTACCCCTGATGGCAGGGATAGCGATTGCTGATACCAGGTGGAACCTCCATCATGACTCACATAGAGCCAGGCGAGATCATTCGCCAGCACAGTGCCGGTGATCCATCCCGTGGACGTATTCAGAAAATGTATCCCCGATTTCCGCCCACCAAAGGGGAGATGACCGGGTGGAGGTATATCCGTCGAAGCGGGAAGTGCACTGGACACGTTACTCCAGGTCTTCCCACCATCACCGGTACGAAACACCCCGACTGCCTCTGCCGCTCCTCCTGTAGCTCCCCAACCGGAGAGTATCCAGCCATGCTGGGAGTCGATGAAGGTGATTTGCTTTAAGAAGGTCGCCTGGATCGTCGACTGCTGCCAGGTCTGACCACCATCTGTAGTCCGTAAGATCTGCGTTGTTGTTCCATTCGTCTGCGGCGTTGTTACCCACGCCAGGGAAGCCGTGAGGAAATCTGCGCTACTTTCACGTGTCAACCGGGTGTTTGGTGGCGTGACATTCTTCCACTGCAGACCTCCATCAGTGGTGCGCAGTACCGCATGCTCACTCAAGGCCCAGCCTGTCGTGAGATCAATCATTTGAAGAGAGATCAAGCTGCCTGAACCTCCTGCTAGTTTCGAGGGATGGGGAGTATTTCCTGGCGTACCCTCGCTACTTCGACGTGCCAGGTTTAAGACAAGTAGTAGCGAGCCAACCAGTAATGCCGTTAACAAGACGGCCGCAAGTACGCCGAGGCGACGTTGCCATGACCTTTCCCCGGCTCAATTGTTTGGGTGTCTGTGCGGTACATACGACGAAGATCGTGAATGAGGCGCTGATCCTGTACATCCGCCTCTTCAGGAAGCAACTCATTAAAGTCTGCCATCACACTGTTCCTTTCTACTGCTGTTCGTAGATCGTGCGTAAGAGAGCAATGCTACGTGAACACAGTTTCCGTACGGTTGCTTCGCGTTTGTTGAGTAACACTGCAATCTCAGCAAAACGCAGTCCTTCGCCAAAGCGTAATTGCAATACCTGCTGTTGGAATAAAGATAAGCTACTCACGGCTTTGTAGAGCTGTTCAAGCTCCTCGCCTCGTAACGCCATCTGTTCAGGGGTTAGCGCCTCTTCGGTGCGCACTGTGTCCATCACCTGTTCTAATGGGACAACAGGGAGGTGCATAGCACGACGATAGCGATCCACAAGTTTGTTATGCGCAACGCGGCGCAACCAGACGAGTTGCTGCCGCTCAGACAGTGCTGAAAGGTTCGCTTGCTCCAGTGCTGCCGTGAAGACCTCCAATGTCACGTCCTCCGCATCCTCCCATGAAGGTGTATACAGTCTCGCATAGGCAAAGATACTGGATGCATAGCGATCATAGAGTGCAGACGCTGCACTCTTCCCTTGCGTACATTCATCGTGCTGCTGCATGCTTTCTTTCTCCACCCTCGCATGATCTCATAGTATAATCGTAGCATAGACAAAAATGTGACACGAAAGAGAACTTCACCAGCAAATCAAAAGAACATGGGCCTTGTGCCATTCGCCCCGGTGTAACTCCTCTCCGTATAGATATGCAGAGGCGGAAAGTCTGAAGATATCTCGCATAAGAAGGAGCCTTTTGGCACCAACCATCCCATGCCGTCGGCTGCTTGCGTACAACGAATTCATACACTCTTAGTAGGTTGACATTACATGATAGATTGATTACACTTTACATGGCAGAGTTAGACACATTTTTGCCCAGATGTTCCTCATCGCCACTATGCGCCATCACTTTTCGTAGTGCCAGGCTCGTGTGAAGAGTACTCGTAGTGCCAAACCCGTAAAGTTGCTATCCCTGGATACTGTTCACCTTTACGTACACGATTTGAGAAGATTTGCTTCAAGGAGGAACAATGACGTCTCTTATTTCCCGGTTCAGATGGCCAATGCGCGGCCTCATGGCAATGACGCTAGCTCTCGTATTTGCACTCTCGTCAACCATCTCCGCCTTTGCCAGTGTGACTCTCCTTCGACTGAGCACCGATCCCTACACCAACACTACCAGCCAGCACGCAACGGAAGTCGAACCCGATACTTTATCCTCTGGCAAAACCTTCGTCTCCGCTTTCCAGGTGGGCCGCTTCTTCAATGGAGGAGCCTCCAACATCGGTTTCGCCACGTCCACCAATGGTGGGAAAGGCTTTACCAGTGGCTTCCTGCCGTCTAGCACAGTCTTCGCAACACCGCCGGGCATCTATCCCCGTGCCAGTGACCCCTCGGTTGCTTTTGACGCTAAGCATGGGGTCTGGATAATCTCCTGGCTGGGCATTAAGAGTCCAAGCGGTCCTGTCGATGTGCTCGTCAGCCGCTCGACCGATGGACTGAACTGGGGCACCCCCGTCGTGGTGAATGCTGATGGGCATTTTAACGACAAGAACTGGACTGTCTGCGATAATTCGGCCAGTAGCCCGTTCTTCGGCAACTGCTATACCGAGTTTGACGACAATACGCTGGGCGATCTGATCCAGATGAGTACCTCTAGCGATGGGGGGCTGACGTGGGGAGCAGGACAGTCGACCGCCAACGATGCGCATGGAATCGGTGGACAACCCCTCGTGCAGCCCAACGGGACCGTGATTGTGCCGATCAACGGCTTCGCGGGTCGCAATTTCCTGATCGTCGCCTTCACCTCCACTGATGGCGGGGCAAGCTGGAGCAAAACAAATATCGTCGCCAGGGTTGGCTTCCATCATGCAGCCGGGGGCATTCGCGACAGTATCCCGCTGCCTTCCGCTGAAATGGACAGCTCAGGCAAAGTCTATGTCGTCTGGCAGGACTGTCATTTTGAACCTACTTGTAACGCGAGTGATCTCGTGCTGAGCACCTCCACCGACGGGAAGAGTTGGTCAAAGCTGACACGCATTCCCTACCTGTCAACTGAATGTCGGTTTCTCGACATCAGCGGATGGTGGAGCCACGTGGACCTCCAATACGCAACTTGCCGGACCCATGTCGCTCACCTGGCTCCCAAACACGACCCAGGGGTTCATGGTCGGTGATTACATCTCCACCTCCTTTGTAGGTGGAGGCACCCCGGCTTTTCCTGCGTTCGCAGTAGCCAATGCACCCAGTGGAAGTACATTCGATGAAGCCATCTTCACCGTGAAAGGTGGACTGAGTGTGGGAGGGAGCGCCAATCCGGCGAGTGATCAAACCAACGCCGGCTCGAACGATACGCTCACATCGAGTTCGCTTACTGACCAATAAGAGGAACATCCCCTCCAGGGTATTGTCTCTAACTTGCCAAGGCCCTTGCATGAACTACATGCAAGGGCCTCTGTCTGCGGCTGTCACCTATCAGCAAACGCGCAAATCTCCCGCACGCCGCGCTCGATATCCTCTTCTGAGGCTGCCAGGGAGATACGTACGTAGTTCTCTGCCACAGAGCCAAAGTTGTTCCCTGATGCCACGGCTACATTGCGTTCGCGCAGCAAGTCAAGTGCGAATTGCCGCCCTCGACGCTTCGTCCCACCTGGACTCGTAACATCGATCAACATGTAGAACGCCCCATGCGGCGTGTATACATAGCGACCGAGGTCTTTTAGCAGGCTCACCGCCCGGTTACGGCGCCTGCGATAGGCTTCTCGCATTTCCGCTACACAATCCTGGGAACCGGTTAGTGCCGCTGCCGCCGCACGCTGCATCAGCTTACTGATATTTGTGTAACTAGCATCAAGCACATATGTGATTGTCTTAAGCAGTTCAGTTCCCGTCACAACGTAGCCAATGCGCCAGCCGGTCATGGCATAGGTTTTAGAGAAGCTGTAGGCGCAGATTACCCGCCCTGAATCAAACTCCTCACGAGTAAGCAGCGTAGCAGGGCTGACATGGTTGCCTTCGAAAATGATCTGATCGTAGCACTCATCCGAAAGCAGGTAGAGATCATGACGGCGGGCAAAGTCCAGCAAATCCTGCATGAGCTGTGGAGGAAAGACTGCCCCTGTAGGATTGCCAGGGCTGTTGATTAGCAGCAGGCGCGTGCGCGGGGTTACCAGCCGTTCCAGGTGTGCTATATCCGGCAGCCACTCTTTCCGTGGATCGAGCGGGTAGGGTACACCGGTAGCACCACAGGAGGCAAGTTGCATGATGTACTGCGGCCAATGAGGATCAGGGATAAGGACTTCATCGCCCACGCCTACCGTCGCAATCAAAGCTGATTGCAGCGCCCCTGTTCCTCCCATAGCGATGGCAATATGCTGTGGCCCAACGTGATAGCCATTGACATGCTCGATCTTTTCAACCAGCAGCTCCCGTAACCATAGCCAGCCAGCGGGAGGTCCATAAGTCATTGGTTCGGTGCGCACAGCCTCAATCGCAGCATGAATGATATGTTCCGGTGTACGAAAACTTGGCTCGCCTATTTGCAATCGCACTGCTGGTGGTAGCACCTCTCCCCGTGCTTCAGCCTCTTGCTGTAACCGGTGAGCGTAAGAACCCAGGTTGGTAATGTCATTGATGGGCAAATTATATATCTGCGGCTTGCCAGACTTCATCCTGCATCAACTCCTTTACTCTCTCCAGGTGCTGCTTATCGTGATCCCAATCCTCTTTGTCATGATCATCGGTCTTGATAGGCGTCTCCAGCAAAACCGCAACATGATCGAGCCGGGAATCAGTAAGCAAAGCCCTCAGGCCCTCCTGGCCTATGATGCCCTCACCTATACGCGCATGGACATCACGGTGGCTGCCCAATGCCATCTCCGTATCATTCAGGTGGATCACCTTCAGGCGGTTGAACCCAATTACTTCGTCAAAATGCTGGAGCACTTGATGCGTTGAAGCAGCATTGGAGATATCGTATCCTGCCCCCCATAAGTGCGCGGTATCGAGACAGACCCCCAAACGCTGCTGGTACTGCGGCAGCAGATTTAACACTGCACCGATCTGTTCAAAGCTACCTCCAAGTGAATTGCCTGCCCCGACATCATTCTCTAACAGCAACATCACCTCGGGCGGCGTCTCAGGCAGAATAGTTGTAATTCCCTCGGCAATACGCGCAATACCGGCCTCGACACCGGAACCACGATGGCTTCCTGTATGGAAGACGACGTAGGCGGCACCCAGCAGAGCGCCGCGTTGTAGTGTCCAGCGCAGCAGAAAAACAGACTTCTCCCAGATTATCTCATCTGGCGAGGCCAGGTTGATTAGATAAGGCGCGTGAATAACGACGGGATCAAGCCCTTTGTCGCCTGCAGCCCTGGCAAAAGCCAGGCCGCTCGCTGGATCACCCGCCGTTGGCCGCCAGCCCGTGGGGTTACTGGCAAAGATTTGAATAGCGTTACAGCCAAGCCACCGCGCTATCTCTGCCGCTTTTACAGCATTGGAATGTGTGGGCATGTGACGGCCAAGGCGCATTACACTACTCTCCCCCGGACTCAGTTGATTGAGTCCCTACAGCGGATTGCGGCAATTGATCCAGGCTTGTCAGGCCAAATTGCTGTAAAAATTCAGGAGATGTGGCAAAGAGGGCGGGACGGCCTACAGTTTGTGCCCGGCCTATTTCGACCACCAGGCCATGCTGGATCAGGGTCGCCAGGGCACGATCGCTATTGACACCGCGTACGGCCTCAATCTGCGCACGGGTAATGGGCTGGCGATAGGAAACGACAGCCAGCGTTTCCATAGCAGCAGTCGTCAGCCTGGCAGTCATGGGAAGACCAAGCAGGGCCGCGACGTAGCGAGCGTTCTCAGGCGCCGTCACGAGCTGCACCTGCTCGCCGAGTCGCTGCAAACGGATGCCACGTCCCTGGTTCTCTAATTGGTGCGCCAATGCCTGCAAACCACTTGCCAGGCTCTCATCATCGATATCAAGCAGCTTGCGTAACTCAGCATACTCCAACGGGCGGCCCGAGACAAAGAGGATACTCTCAATAGCCGCTGCAATCTGTCCCGTTGTCTCAATTTTCTCGAGCTGTTGCGTCATCTGTACCCGCTAAAAATTACTCAGACTCTGTCCCGGCCCCTATAAGCGCCTGCCTGGCCTCTTCAACAGTCTGCACGGCGAACAACCTGATGAGTAGATTATGCAGTGTCTCCGGGTCTTTGATGGATGCGACCTGTTGCCTTGCTACAGGGACAAGCTCTGGAAAACGCATCTGAACGAAACTCAGCAGAGTCTCGCGCTGCTCTTGCACCCTCTGCTGGCGCTCTTCTTCGCGTCCTTTCTCCAGGCCTTCCTCCAACCCTCTCTCCAGCCCTTTCTCCAGCCCTTTCTCCAGCCCTTTCTGCATTCCCTTCTTAATCATCTCCTGATAGGTCCATGACTCCTCAAGTATATCCTCTAGCATCGCAAAACTCCTTTTGAACCATTCGTTATAGGCTTTGTTCCCAGAGACCAAGCCTCCAAACGCATACGCAAGTGCCAGCAGCTCTATTTCACGGGCCTCCTCTAGAGTCGTAACCATTTCCTGCATCACTTCTGGTTCTGCTCCACTTTTTGTGAGTGGCAAGAGCGGTAGCAACCCTAATAAGCCCTTTTGCAATAGCTGTTTAGCTGGAATCTTCCCAACTTCAACAACCTGATAGTAAAATCGATGACCTTCTTCTCCGCTCGGAAGCCTCCGAATCAGAGGAGATTCCGGAACCCTACCATCTTTACGTAAATAGATAACACATGTATAGACCGGCAGCCATTCGTTCTCGCTAGAGGCAAGTACATTATATTCCAGTAAACGCTTGGGCACTGTCTCATGGTTGCGTGTTTGAAATTCAATATGTAACAAGGCTGGCTGCTCATTTACGATGATGGAAAACAAACCATCCGCAAAGATATTCCGGCTCTTCAATTCATTTGGAAGTATTCGACGAAACACACCTCCGGCAACTAACCACGATACGAAATGCTGTGGCTTCTCCCTCAGCAAGCGTTTTGCTGCATTATCAAATGGACCAGGCATAACTTAAAGACCCTCCCACGTTTCTTTTCTTGTCAAAAGTGTAACATATAGGAGATATCCTGTCGAGGAGGCAGCATCGCCACTAGACATTTGGAGAGAAGGCTTCCCGTGAGCGGACTTGAGAGGTGTCATCCTGAGCGCAGCGAAGGATCTCTTCGTCCGGTGAGCCAGACCCTTCGCGGAGTTTACCCTTGAGCGAAGCGAAGGGCTCAGGGTGACAGGCATTCTCTCCACATGTCTATATCGCCACGCTTAGAGCACAAAAGTCCTTGCAAAACTTGATAGCGATACGCTCATACTTTCTTGCAATGGCTGGCTCAATATGCTATACTAATTACCGGCAAAGACTATTTACAATGGGGAGTTTTTTATGAAAATTGAGCAGTTCACAGAAAAAGCTCGTGAAGCCATCAGCGAGGCCAATGAACTGGCTAAACAATATAACCACAGCCAGATTGAGGCTGAGCACCTGCTGGCCGCTCTTCTAGCGCAGGAAGGCGGGGTAGTGCAGCAAATTATCCAGAAGGTGGGAGGCAACCTGGCAACGGCGCAGCGCATGGTCACTAGCGATCTTGAACGCCTGCCCCGCGTCTATGGCGGTAGTGAGCCAGGCATCTCGCCACGGCTGCGCAAGCTCCTTGAAAATGCCTGGCAGGAAATGGGCAAGTTCCATGATGAATACCTCAGCGTTGAGCATATGCTGCTTGCCATGTTCGACGCCGGTGATGAGCCAGTGCAGCGTGCCTTGAAAGCTGCCGGCCTCACCCGTGACGTTGTGCTGAAAGCCCTCACATCCATACGCGGAGCGCAGCGTGTAACCGATCAGAATCCCGAGGGGAAATACCAGGCCTTAGAAAAATATGGCCGTAACCTCACGCAACTGGCGGAGCAAGGCAAACTAGACCCGGTGATTGGGCGCGACGAAGAGATCCGGCGCGTCATCCAGGTACTGAGCCGCCGCACCAAGAATAACCCCGTATTGATCGGTGAACCAGGCGTAGGGAAAACCGCCATCGTCGAGGGATTGGCGCAGCGCATAGTACGTGGTGATGTACCCAAGACCCTGAAAGACAAGCAGGTGATCACCCTTGATCTCGGTGCGCTAGTAGCAGGAGCCAAGTACCGGGGCGAGTTCGAAGAGCGCCTGAAGGCTGTGCTGAAAGAAGTGACAAGCTCGGAGGGGAACATCATCCTCTTCATCGACGAATTGCATACCCTGGTGGGCGCAGGCGCTGCCGAAGGCGCGATGGATGCCTCAAACATGTTGAAGCCCATGCTGGCGCGCGGCGAACTGCACTGCATAGGCGCAACCACGCTGGATGAGTACCGCAAGCACATCGAGAAGGATGCCGCCCTCGAGCGCCGTTTCCAGCCCGTGATGGTCGATCAGCCCTCGGTCGAGGACACCATCAGTATCCTGCGCGGACTGAAACAACGCTACGAGGTGCATCATGGCGTGCGCATACAGGACAGCGCGCTGGTAGCCGCCGCAGTGCTCTCCAACCGCTATATTACCGACCGTTTTCTGCCGGATAAGGCTATCGACCTGGTAGACGAAGCCGCCAGCAGGCGGCGCGTGGAACTGGACAGCACTCCCAGCGAGATCGACGCGCTGGACCGCCGCATCCGGCAGTTGCAGGTAGAACAAGAGGCGTTGAAAAAAGAAACCGACCCGGCAAGTCGCGAGCGGCGCGCTAAAGTAGAGCAAGAGATCGCTAACCTGAACGAGCAACTGCACGCCCTACGCCTCTCTCTGGAAAGTGAACGCGAACCGGTTGAGGCGATTCGCGGGCTGAAGAAAGAGCTGGAGCAAGCGCAGCTCGAGCTGGAGAAGGCCGAACGCGAGTACAACCTCGACTTACAGGCACGACTGCGTTACGGCACTATTCCCGACCTGGAGCGACGTATCCAGGAAATGGAATCAAAGCTGACGAGTATCAAGGGCGCGCGTATGCTCAAAGAAGAGGTCGATGCCGAAGATATTGCCGAGATCGTCTCGAAGTGGACGCATATTCCCGTCACCAGGTTGATGGAAGGTGAAGTACAGAAGTTGCTTCAGATGGAGGATCGCCTGCGCGAGCGCGTCGTCGGGCAGGAACTAGCCCTGCAGACCGTTTCCGACGCCATTCGGCGTTCGCGCGCTGGCCTGCAGGACCCGAATCGTCCATTGGCTAGCTTCATCTTCCTGGGCCCAACGGGTGTAGGGAAAACTGAACTGGCGCGAGCGTTGGCAGAGTTCCTGTTCGACGATGAACGCGCTCTAGTCCGTATTGACATGTCAGAGTACATGGAGAAGCATAGCGTCTCACGCTTGATCGGTGCTCCTCCCGGTTACGTTGGCTACGAAGAGGGCGGTCAGCTTACAGAGGCCGTGCGCCGTCGCCCCTACAGCGTTGTACTCTTTGATGAGATTGAAAAAGCCGCGCCGGAAGTCTTCAACGTGCTACTACAAATACTCGACGATGGTCGCCTGACGGATGGCCAGGGACGCACGGTTGATTTCAAGAACACCGTCATTATCATGACGAGCAACGTCGGCACCGCGTGGCTACACGAGTTCGATGGCATGGATGAAGACGAGATACAGCGCGTGGTGCGCCAGCGCCTGCGGGAAGAGGGCTTCCGTCCAGAGTTCATCAACCGTATTGACGAGGTGATCGTCTTCCACCAGATCACTCGTGACCAGATGAAGAACATTGTGGACATTCAAATCAATCGCCTACGCCCTCGCCTGGCCGAGCGTCACATCACACTGCGCCTGAGCGATTCGGCCAGAGAACAACTGGCAGACATGGGCTACGACCCGCAGTACGGTGCACGTCCTCTCAAGCGTGTCATCCAGCGAGAAGTTGAAAACCGCATTGCCCGCGCTATTCTGGATGGCACTGTTCGGGACGGCGATACCGTAGAAATCGATGCAAAGGGTGGGAAACTGGTATTGGAGAAAACATATGGGCATCAATGACCCCTCCCAGCAAACCGATCACGCTCATCTTATAGAGGCACTGAGCGCCATGATGTTACAACTGAATGCGCTACAGGCCATCGTGCGCGACGACACAGCAAATGGCGTACCAGATATCAATGCCATCCGCAGCGGATTGACAATATTGGAGCAGATGACGAGAGAAATGCTGTACGAGCTGCGTTCGGTTAGCGACGACATGCCTTTGCCGGAACTGTCCGGCGTTACACTGGGTGAGGCGCTCTCGCGAGCAGTAGAAGAGAAGGCGGAATCGCTGGGACTCTCCAGCCGTATTGTCTTCTCCGGGGAGGAACGCCCTTTACGGGACGACATCGAACGTCTGCTGTATCGCATCGCCCAGGAAGCGCTCGAACAAGTCCAGCATCATACAAATGCACGCAAACTGCGCTTTGCACTGAATTATGGACGAGACGAAGCCCAGGTGAGCATCGAGGATGACGGGGTTGCGCCAGGGCAAGGCGATTTGAGCATTTCCACCGGTAACCAGGTTCCCGCACCGCCATTTACGCCAGCGGACGTAGATACCCGGTTTACCGCACCTGGAGATTTATTTGCTCTTTTGCGCAAGCGCACTGAGCATCTGGGCGGATCACTGGAGATCAATACCAGTGTCGAACAAGGAACGCAGGTGCTGGCTCGTATACCCTATGTATATCACACGCATACAGAGACAAAGATGCCTCCCGCCGCGCCCGATGCCGTGGGAAATGCACGTGTACGCGTGTTGATAGCGGACGCTCAGGCTGTTACAAGAGCGGGTTTACGCCGCCTGCTAGAAAGTTATCCCGATCTGGAAGTCGTTGGCGAGGCAACCGATGGAGTACAGGCAGTCAGCGAGACCCTGGAGCTAGGTCCCCAGGTAGTAATCCTGGATGCACAACTTCCCAATGGGCAGAGCCTGGAAGCGCTGCGTCAAATAAAACAACTCAATCCAGACACGAGAGTGTTGTTTCTTTCATCGCTGGACCGCGAAGACTATCTCTATGAGACGCTGCGTGCAGGCGCCGGCGGCTACGTCCTCAAAGATATCGCAGCCGATGAATTGGCCCAGGCAGTGCGAACTGTTGCGCGTGGCGAGGTGCTGGTACAGCCGCAAATCGCGGGGCGTTTGATCTCACGCTTTGGCCAGCAGGCACGTGGCAACGCTGCACGCGAGGCACTCACAGCAAGGGAACAGGAGGTGCTGCGACTGCTGGCGCGAGGACTGCGCAATAAAGAAATAGCGGCACGCCTGTACGTAAGTGAGCGCACCGTCAACTTTCACCTTGCCAATATCTATCAAAAGCTCAACGTCTCCGGCCGTACCGGGGCATTGAGCAAGGCGTTAGAACAGGGGTTGATTACGGCCTGAGAATACCAACGTGCCACGTATCGATCTCGTGCTTCAATGCAGCAATATATCCTGCCACATCATTGTGATCACTGCTGGGTGCGTAGACAGGTATGATTTTATCTACGGTGACCAGCCCCCACTGCGCCACATATAAATTGCGAATCAGCTTGTACCACTGCTCGAAGCCATCCGCCCAGCTATTCATTCGCGCGAATCCTCCAATGTTCTGGTCAATACAAGGACGTGTGGGAATGCAGCGGAGATTACCAAGCGAAAGCGTGGCCTGGGCCTCACCTGTTGTGCCAAACAGGCTCTCATGCATAAAGAAAGCCAGAGCGTAAACAGGATCTATGCCGTATTTCGCGCCTAAATCATACATCTGCTGCCCGAGGCCTGCGGCAGGTGAGCTGTAGCTGGCAAGCACACGATTGATAAAATCTGCGGTTATCGTAGGCTTACCCAGGACAGAGTAAGGACCCACGTGCACCGGAACCGGTGTCTTAACAGCTATGGGCCCATTGCTATTTTGCCACGTATTGAAGGCATCCATAGAGCCGCCGACTTGTATAGCAAAAGATTGCACAGTTGGATCATTTACAAGCTGCGACCCGCCAGGTCGCTGGAACACGCCCGCGGTAATTAATACTATTGCTCCCAGCACGATGCACACCATACAAATAATCAGCGGGGTGAGCCATGAGCGATGCCGTGCCAGCGGATGCTCTTCCTCAAGATTATGTGTGATGATTCCTGTTCGCCTGCCCGGCGTCACCCGCGTTTCTCGTTCTTCCTCTTCATGTACCGCCGGAAGTTCTCGCGTAGCACGCCGGGGAATGTTTGTTTGAGGAGTAACTGTTATTTTGGGCGGTGGGGAATCCTCGCCATAGCTACTGCCTCGGGCCATTGATAACCTCCCTAGTAGAACAAATTTTCTTGTTGACTAAGTGTACCACACGCCCTACTACCACACAAGTAGGTAGTGCCTCTTTTATCTGAATTCGACCGCACCCCCTCGTGATACAAATTGACACATTTTGAAATGGTATCAGGGAAATGCCAGGCTGTCAATTTTGTAGCCCAATGCTCTCAACTAGCAACCAGTATAGCACAGATCTCATAAGGAAATGTTACGCATGGTTCAAATGCACTTGACAGTTCCTCACCAACAGCAAGATCCAGCCCTGTCATCCTGAGCGCAGCGAAGGATCTCGCTGCCGATCGCGACAGACCCTTCGCTGCGCGGAGGCGTGACAGGCAGTATCTCCAAATATCTATTCGTCAGTGAAGATGAGCACAAGCGAAATCAGCAGAATTGAGGCTCTCCAACCTGCAAGACAGAATATGGTATCATGTACCGTAGAATACGCTCAAGCAGAGAACAGCACCAGGGAGAGACCAATGGCACAACGCAAATACCCACTCATGAGTGTGGAGGACTACCTGGTACTCAACAGGAACAGCAAAGACATACGCTACGAATATCTCGATGGCGAGATATGTATGCTTGCCGGAGGAAGTCCCGATCACTCCATCATCATTGCCAACCTGACAGCCACGATCAAAGGGCCGCTCAAGGGCAGCCAGTGTCGCGTCTACAATTCCGATGTGCAACTAAAGCTTTCCGAAAAGCGCTACGTCTTCCCAGATATCACGGTTAGTTGTGACGAGCGCGACCGGAATCAGAAAGAAACGATACGCTACCCCCGCATCGTCGTCGAAGTGCTCTCTCCAACCACAGAAGCAACCGACAGAGGCAAAAAAGCAGCGTACTATCGAGCGTGCCCAACCATACAAGAATACATAATGGTTGACTCCGAAGAAGTCTTCGTAGAAGTTCACCGCCGCGAAGAGCAAAGGTGGACAATCAACACCTTTGAACCAGGATATCCTATCACACTAGAAAGTCTTGGCATCCAATTCCCCATCGAAGACGTTTACGAGGGGACAAGTCTTACGTATCATTAAAGAGGTATTATGGCCCGGCAACTCAACATTATCATTGTCCCTCATACCCACTGGGACCGTGAATGGTATCAGACATTCCAGCAGTTCCGCGTACGCCTCGTACACGCCGTTGATAAACTGCTCGATATTCTGGACCGCGACCCCCAGTTCAGCCACTTCATGCTCGACGGCCAAACCATTGTGCTCGACGACTACCTGGAGGTGCGACCAGAGCAGGAAGAGCGCCTGAAGCAGTATACTCGCTCTGGCCGCATACAGGTAGGCCCCTGGTACCTGCAGCCCGATGAGTTTTTGGTGAGCGGTGAGTCACTTGTGCGCAACCTGCAGTTCGGTTTACAACGCGCAAGCGAGTTTGGCGAAACTATGCGCGTTGGTTATGTTCCCGATACCTTCGGCCACATTGCGCAATTGCCGCAGATTCTACGCGGCTTCGGTATCGACAACGCCGTCTTCTGGCGTGGTGTTGGCGCCGAAGCTCATAAAAGCGAATTTTATTGGGCCGCTCCAGATGGAACGCAGGTGCTGGTTATTCATCTTGCCGACGCCCTCGGCTATTCTAATGCCCGTGATATGCCATTGAACCCGCAAGAGTTTGTAGCTCGCGTCGAACTGCTTACTGCCTCCCTCTTGCCGAAGGCTACTACCAACACTCTGCTCTTTATGAACGGCTCAGATCACCTGGAACCACAGGACGGCTTGCCGGAGACAATCGAAGCCGCTAATCAGCAACTGGCGCATATTAATCCTGAACACGAGAAGATTCTCGCACGCTATGGGCACCTCGAGCAAAATGGACAGGTAAGCCATTTTGAGCAGATCCACGTACGCATCGGCACGCTGCCCCAGTATATCGAGGCTGTACGCCAGCAGATTGAGCGCTCACCAGACACACCATTGCAGACGCTTAGCGGTGAGATGCGCAGCAGCCAGTACGCGTACCTGCTACCAGCAGTGCTCTCGACACGCATGTGGATTAAGCAGCAAAATACAGCCACAGAACACCTGCTTGAACGGTGGGTGGACCCGCTGACTACCTGGGCATGGAAGACCGGCGCTCCCTATCCCGGAGGATTGGTGAGGCTTGCCTGGAAGATCCTCTTGCAGAATCACCCGCACGATAGCATTTGCGGCTGTAGTATTGACCAGGTTCATCGAGAAAACAGTGTGCGTTTTGCGCAAAGCCAGCAGATTAGCGAGAGCATCATTGCCCAGGCAATGCAGAGCCTCGTCTCTGCCACAGATACCCGCGCTTCTGCCCGGCCACACGCGGGCCAGGAAGCTGTTCCTTTCGTCGTCTTTAACCCTGCCCCTGGGCCACGTACAGAAGCAGTGCAGGTAGTGGCGCAGCTTCCAGGCTCGTTAAAGCATGCTGTGATAGTAGATGAGCGCGGTTCGCGTATGCCCTATCATGTCGTCAATCGCTGGCGGCAAGAAATCGGCTCGATGCCAGTGCCGCGCGAGATGCTAGCTGCAGCAGTAGCGCTCCTGGAGTCGCATGCTCCAGGAGACTTCATCACTATGGCCCAGGCGACCTTAGTAAGCATGCTCGGTCATCCCGAGAACGTGATTACGCGTGTTAATGTAGAAGAGGGGCCACAAACGAGAGTGGCCTCCATCGAACTGATGATTACACGCCGGGGACACGCAACTATCAATCAACAAGAACTTCTTGCCTCTGAAAGCAAAGTGCTTGCGCTCTTGCAGCGTGAAGATATTAACACGCTAGAGTTCACGGTGATCGACCAGGCGCGGCAGACCATCGATTTTATTGCTGCTGACCTGCCCGCCTATGGGCTGAAAACCTTCTGGATGTACCCGGATGGCTTGCAAAACGCAGGACAGCCCACTAACCCTGCGACGGGCAAGGAGCAACCTGAAGTTTCGACGCAATCCCAGATAGAAAACGAATTTTATCTTGTTGAAGCGAGCCAGGCTGACGGAACGCTGACGGTCACCGACAAGCAGACTGGGGCGGTCTTTACAGGTCTTAACCGCTTCGTAGATGGTGGAGACGTCGGTGACCTGTACACCTACTGTCCCCCCACGCACGATACGCTTATCAGCAAGCCGGCGGAGCCGCCAAAGATTGAGCTGGTCAGTGCGGGGCCTGTACGCTCCATCATGCGCATCAGCGGAAGCTGGTCCTTACCGGGCGCCTGCTCCGCTACCCGCGCAGAGCGCAGCGCTCAAATGACCACCTGTCCCATCATCAGCGAAATATCGCTAACCCCCGGGGTACGTCGCATTGACATTCATACCAGTATGGAAAATATGGTAAAAGATCACAGATTACGCGTAACTTTTCCTGTATCATATGTAGTAGACAATGCTGCGGCGGAAGGCACCTTCGAGGTTCGTACGCGACCGATTGCCGCGCCTCGACCTGCGGATATCTCGGAATGGGCGGAGGAGCCTGTGAATACTTTCCCGCAGAAACGTTTTATTGATGTGAGCAATGGAACGGTAGGCCTGGGAGTACTCAATCGCGGCCTACCCGAGTACGAGATTGTGCAAGATGAATCGGGCCAGAAGGCGGCAGCAGTTACGCTCCTGCGCTGTGTGGAATGGCTCTCGCGCGGCGATCTCTCGACTCGCCGGGGTCATGCCGGGCCAATGGAATATACGCCAGAGGCCCAATGCCTGGGACATCACGAATTTGATTACGCGCTGGTAGCGCATAGTGGCGACTGGGAAGCGGAGGAAGCACTGGTGCTGCGTGAAGCCCAGGCTTTCAATACACCCGTGCGCGTACTGGAGGCCGAACAGCACGAGGGGCAGCTTCCTTCACGAGCCACGCTGCTCGAGGCCGAACCCCGTACGCTCGTAGTCAGCGCGATCAAGCGGAGCGAGTCTGGCCAGGGGGTGATTGTGCGGGTGTACAATCCTCTCAGCCATGCCGTAGAGGCCCGCTTACGGCCAGGGTTTGCCTGCACCAAAGCTCTTGTGGCAAACTTACAGGAGGAGCAACAAGAGCAAATCTTCTGGAATGGTGAAGAGGGGGAGGCCCTCTTTGTGGGTCTTCGTGCAGGGGAAATCACGACCATACTGTTTCAATAGGTATGTCGTCTGCTGGCATCCGTGTGGATGCCGGCAAAAGTTCAGTTTGCAATATAGTACCTCTTAGTCCTATATTGGTTCTATTGTGTGTATCTTCTGCGTTGTAATAAGATGTAGAATGCTGAAAGGGGCGCTGAACCTGTGACTATGGATAGCATCGTCGTCTTCGCCGTGACTCCATCTGGTAGTAGCAATATATTAGATACTTTGGGCAAGGCATTAGGGGTAGTTATTGGCTTCCTGGTAGCCTTCCTTGTTATTTTCTGGATCAGTTTGATTATCTGGACGTTCCGCGATATTCGCTCACGTTCTCAAGATTTCCTGGTGCAGATTCTCTCTACATTGCTGGTCGCAGTTTTCTTCATTGGCGGCCTCTTCATCTATATGATTCTGCGCCCGCGCCAGACCCTGGCAGAAATTTATGAGCGTCAATTAGAGGAAGAATCGCTCCTGGCAGAGATGACTGAGCGGCAGACCTGTAACAATTGTCACGCTCGTATCGAGTTAGACTTCCAGATCTGCCCATCATGTGGTCAAAAGCTCAAACGACCCTGCCCCAAGTGCGAACGTCTCCTGGAACTGCGCTGGGCTTTCTGTCCCTACTGCGCAACAAACCTCGCCTCTATCCCACTGGGGAGCATACCCGGAATGCCTACCATGCAGGGCATGCCAGGTGCACAGGGCGTTCCCATGAGCGGCCCGTTAGGCGGCAATCGCTACTGATTTTTTCCCGCCTGCATTTGCCTGTCGAGCGGTTTGGTGGTATAATGAGACGGTATGAAAATTGGCAGTATTGCCAAATTTTCTTCATCCGATTGGAATACCTTTCATAGGTGTGGCGAAAACGTGAGGTCGGGCGGTGGACTCCCCAGGTCCACTCGCCGCAAGCATAGGCTCCAAGGGCCGCTGAGTTGCTGTCTCTGCATTCCCGCATGCCGTGGAATGCAGACATAGTGGGCCGGTAGGAACCTCTACGAAATCCCCTCCGTCAAACACCTGCGTCCTTGTTCGCATCAACGAAGCTGAGGGTCGCGGTATGCCGTGTATAAAAATGGAAAAGGTGTACAAGATGACTCGCCTTCAAGATGCGCTGATGGGTAACCGTAAAGCATGCATTTGGAATTGTATATATACATAAACGGATAGCCCTTAATACAAAAGGGATGGGCTGTTTCTATGGCAAAAACGAGAGAATCTATTATGACAGAGCAAATCACCGGTGACACGGGTGCTATACTTAACCCGGCTGAGCACAAAAGTGGGAACGGTGCAGGGAGAACGAATAGCAACGGGAATGGCAATTATAGTGAGCAGAACATCCAGATTCTCGAAGGCCTTGAGGCGGTACGCGTGCGCCCTGGTATGTATATCGGCGCTACCGACCAGCGCGGCCTGCATCACCTGATTTATGAAGTCGTCGATAATAGCATTGACGAAGTCATGGCGGGCTATGCCGACACGGTCAAGGTTACGATCCACGCTGATAGTTCCGTCATTATAGAAGACAACGGACGCGGTATCCCGGTAGAGGAACATCACCAGCGCCCCGGCCTCTCTACCCTGGAAGTGGTCATGACCATCCTGCACGCCGGCGGTAAGTTTGGCGGAGGCGGCTATCAAATCAGCAGCGGCCTGCATGGAGTAGGTGTCTCGGTTGTAAACGCCCTTTCAGAGTGGTGCCAGGTCGATGTTAAACGCGACGGCATTCTCTACCGCCAGCGCTACGAACAAGGTGTGGCGGTCACGCCCCTATTGGAAGTGGATCTCGTCGAAGAGGATGACACGGGCACTATCACATCCTTCATCCCTGATCTGACGGTGATGGAGACACGCGATTACAACTTCGACGTTCTGGCCCAGCGTTTCCGCGAGATGGCCTACTTGAACCGGGGCATGACGATCTCCCTGCGCGACGAGCGTACCGACCGTGAAGTGACCTTTTACTTCGAGGGCGGCCTGGTCTCTTTCGTGCGCTATCTCAATAAGGGTCGCGGCCGTTTAATGGCTCGCCCGGTCAGCACCGTCCGCGAGTTGGATGATGTAAAGGTCGAACTGGCGGTGCAGTACAACGATGGCTGGAACCCCACCGAGTTCTCCTTTGCCAACGGTATCAACACGGTTGATGGCGGCATGCACATCACGGGCTTCCGCAGCGCACTCACACGCACGCTCAACGACTATGCGCGTAAGATGAACCTGCTCAAGGAAAAGGACGGCAATCTTACCGGCGACGATGTACGTCAGGGCCTGACGGCGGTGGTCAGCGTCAAGATCCCCAATCCGCAGTTTGAGGCCCAGACGAAGGCCAAACTGAACAATGCCGAGGTGCGTCCCATCGTAGAGACTGTCACAGCCGATATGCTGGCCAAGTACCTGGAGGAGACTCCCAGCGAAGCCAAGGCCATCATCGCGAAGTGTGTGCTCTCCTCCCAGGCCCGCGAAGCGGCTCGTGCTGCCCGCGACCTGGTCCAGCGCAAAAATGCCCTGGACACGACTCTTCCCGGCAAGCTCGCCGACTGCTCGGAGAAACGCGCCGATCGCTGCGAACTCTACCTTGTAGAAGGGGATTCCGCAGGCGGGAGTGCAAAACAGGGCCGTGACCGCCACTTCCAGGCCATTCTGCCTCTACGAGGAAAAATCCTGAATGTGGAGCGTGCCCGTCTCGACAAAATGCTCGCCAACGAGGAGGTAAAAAACATCATCACAGCCATCGGCGTTGGTATTGGCGAGCACTTTAACATGGCGAAACTGCGCTATGGCCACATCGTAATCATGTGCGACGCGGACGTTGACGGTGCTCATATCCGCACTCTGCTGCTAACTTTCTTCTTCCGCTACATGGAGCCGCTGATCACAGAAGGGCACCTGTACATCGCCCAACCCCCGCTCTACCAC
>WNFF01007747.1_pt1 | contig 20921 bp, 21 predicted proteins | sample 5400441 | NCBI WGS metagenome assembly WNFF01 (sample SAMN13153345, study PRJNA577476) | soil metagenome | isolation source: 120 cm saprolite under Douglas fir tree site 2 hole 3 replicate 1 | place: USA:California | collected 2015-04-18
CCGCAGCCTTTCGACGTTGCGTCTTCCGACCGGCATACGGTCAAGCCATGGTTCACATCGCGCCTGCCGGAATCGCCTCAGGTGCCTGACCTCGCGGCGCAGGGCTTCGTACTCGTGGGCGGCCGCGTCGATGTCGTCGGCCACGATCCCGTCGCTACGATCGTCTACAAGCATGCCGCGCACACGGTCAGCCTGACGACTCTGCCACCCGGTCAATCCGTCTCGGATCAAGCGATTGCAGGATACAACGTCCGCAGCTGGAGCGATGCGCAGTTCACCTACATTGCCGTTTCGGACTTGGCCAGCTCGGATCTCGCAACGTTCGAGCGCGCATTTTCCGCGGGATCGCCTGCGCCGGAAGTCAAATAGTCGAGCGAGGTCGTCTGGTCCTCAGCTGGGACGTCCTGACCGCAAGCCCAGCTGGGCTCTCTGGCAGACGCATTCGCTAATGCTGATCAAAAACGTGGAAAAACTACGTAAGAGAACCCTGCGTGAACGGATCTATGAGGAGGTCGTACGCCTGATCGTCACCGGCGAATTGCCGAGCGGCGGATGGGTGGACGAAAAGCAGGTGATCGACAAGCTGCGGGTAAGCCGAACCCCGTTCCGCGAGGCGATCGGGATACTGGCAAAGGGAGGATTGGTCGAGATCAAGCCTTATCGCGGGTTTTATGTGCGGAGCTTTTCCCGCGACGAGACGGCGGACCTTTACGAACTATACAAGCGGCTTGAATGTTTCGCGGTCGAGCTCGCCATCCCGCAAATGAGCGACCGCGACATCCGGCGGTTTGAAAATATACTCGGTGAAGCCATGGTCGCCTTGCAGCGCGGGGATATGAAAACATATGCGATACGCGATCGGGAATTTTACGAAGCTATCGCCGAGCAATCCGGAAATTCCGCGCTTATCGAGGCGCAGGCGCGGTTCGCGCTGCAAATCCAGCTCTGCGGCACAATCACAAATGTGGGCCGCGAGTTTGCAGAGCGCGCAGCGCATGGATGCGATGACATCATACAAGCATTCAAGGCGCGGGACGCCTCACGCGCAGCCTTTCTGGTGCGCGCCCACATTGGCCATACGCAGGAGGCTGTTCTTGCGCGCTTCCCCAATGAAATAGCGTCTCGTTGAGAAGCCGGGCCGACTTTCGGTACCTAGGTCTTTGCGGATCTGTGGTTCCACGCAAACGGCACCAGCAACGCAGCTAGAAGCGCGAAGCATGCCAGCAATAGCCAGGCCTCGTTGGCACTCGCGGCGAAAGCCGCCTTCTCAATCATCGGGCGCAAATATGCTTCGGCGGCCGCATCGACCGGCGCTGCCTGCCGGGTTGCGAATAGTCCCGGGTCAAGCCTTATGGCCTGCGCGGCGGTTGCGTCACCTGCGATAAGGCGGGCCCGGAGCGCATCCGCATGAATGCTGGTTCGACCGTAAAGAATCGTGTCGATCAGTGCGATGCCGATCACGCCGCCAATATTTCGCATCATATTGAATAAACCACTGGCGTCGGGGACCTGCGATTGCGACAAGCCTCCCATTGCCAGGCGCGTCGGCGGCAGCAGACAGAACATGATTGCAGCGCCCCTTATCAACTGGGGCCAGAACATCTCATTGAAGTCGGTATCGGGGGTCTCGAATGCGTTGAGACCAAGGCCGGCCGCGAACATCGCAAACCCGACGGCCGTCAACAAGCGCCCGTCCATGCGACTCTCCAGCGCCACAGCGAGCGGTGCAGTAGCCAGCTGTTCAATGCCGGCGACCAGCATGACCAAACCGATCTCGAGGGCATTGCGGTCGCGGACAAATGCAAGAAATACCGGCATCAGATAAACCGATCCAAAGAGTCCTACGCCGAGGCAAAAGCTCATGGCGCAGCCGACGGCGAAGGAACGATCGCGCAGAGTCGACAGCTCAACAATGGGATAGCGCGCCCTGAGTGTTCGCCAGCCGAAAGTAAGGCCGGACAATATGGTCAATGAAAGCAAGGCAACGCAGAGCAGAGACAGCCACCCGTCTCGGGGAGCCAGCTTCAGACCGATAACCAGGCTGGCGAGGCTGGTCGCCATCAAAAACAGTGAAAAGCCGTCGAGCTTCAGTATGTCGGAGATATGAGATTGTTGTCTCGGCAGCAAAAACGGCGTGAAAATGCAGGCAATGAGTCCTGGAATAACGTTGATAAGAAATAGCCAGTGCCAGGAATAGGTTTGCGTGGTCCAGCCGCCGACAATGGGCCCAACCGTCGGTGCGAGAACGGCCATGATGCCGGCGATCGTCGTCGCGATTCCCTGCATGCGCGGCGCAAAAAGAATGAAGACGGCCGCGAACACCGGCGGAATAAGCGCGCCGCCCGCGAAACCTTGCAGCACGCGGAAGAAAACCAGCGTGGCAAAGCTCTCGCTCAGCGCACAGCCAACAGATGATGCCGTGAAAAGCGCCGTCGCCGCGACAAACAGCCAGCGCATGGTAAGCGCGCGAGTGAGCCAGCCCGTCAACGGAATGGCGATGATCTCGGCGACTAGGTAAGACGTCTGTACCCAGCTGATGGCGTCAGGCGGAACGCCAAGCGCATTCTGGATCGCGGGCAATGACGTCGCGACCACCTGGATGTCGAGAATGGCCACGAACATCCCGAGGCACATCAATACAAAGCCGATCCAGATAGCTGGTGGACTGCTTTTGCGGTCCACGCCGCTCATTCCACTGCCTGGGCGCGCGAAACATATGTCAGGGCGCGATTCTCGGCGCGAATGCGAATGGAGAGAATCCATGCATTTAGCGCGGTGAAGACCAGGGCGATCAGAGGCAGCCCCAAAGCCAAGGGCAGAACGGCGATCTCGCACACGACGACTGCGTAGTTCGGATGCGACATGAACCGGTAGGGACCAGTTGCCACCAGCGGCGCGCCCGGCAAAACGATAATTCGAGTCGTCCAGCGCATGCCAAGCGACAAGATGATCCAGGCGCGAAGACACTGCAAAACAACGAAACCGCAGAGCCAAACCGGGTCCACCGGCTGACTGTGCCCCCATATCCACAGGGAGCTCAGCCAGGCAAAGTGCATGGCGACCAGTAGCGGATAATGGCGGGCGCCGGTCTCCGTCGCTCCCCGGGCAAGCAGCCTGGCGGTGTTGTGACGTGCGTGGAATAGTTCGCCCACGCGCTGGAAAGTGACAAGACCAAGAACGATGATCGCAGAAATCATGTCGCGCGCCGCAGCGATGCGCAGCTCGCGGTGAATCCCGGCCCGAGCGATGTCAGCAAAGATCTGAACGGTACCTTGTCGGCAAGCACGCGTTCCAACACGAACAAGACGGTAGGGCCCGACATATTTCCATAATTCGCCAGGACTTGCCGTTCGTGATCGAGGCTGCCCTGATTGAGAGAAAGCGCGGATTCCAGGGCCCTTACGACTTTCGTTCCGCCGGGGTGGCACACAAAACGCTCGACATCTTCGAGCCCAAGATTCATGCGTGCGAGAATGCCGGTTACCGCCGCGCCCATATTCTCAGCCACGAAGCCCGGGATGGCGCGGCGAAAAACAACCCCAAATCCTTCGGGATCCACGTTCCAGCCCATGATATCCAGGGTGTCGGGCCAAAGATGTTCGCCGAAATCCTCGAATTGAATGTCGCCGCCGTCCCCGGCACGCAGTATCACCGCGGCCGCGCCGTCGCCGAACAGGCTGATGGCAACGATATTTGCCTTCGTCAACTGATCCAGGCGAAAGGCGGGTGTGCAGAGTTCGACAGCGACGAAAAGCACGTTGGTTCCAGGCCGCGCCTGTGCGAGGCGCGACGCGATGGAAAGGCCCGCCACGCCACCCGCGCATCCCAAACCGAAAACCGGCACGCGCGAAATGTCCGCCCGGAATCCGAGCTTCCTCGCCACGCGGGCTTCCAGGCTCGGCGTCGCAATGCCTGTGGAGCAGACGGTGACGACGGTATCGATTTCGTCGGGTGCAAGGTCGGCCTGCTCCAGTGCTTTCCTTACCACATCCACAAACAGCGCCTCGCTACCTTCGAGGAACGCTTGGGTCCGGTCAGGCCAACCGCGGGGCTCGCAATACCATTCGATCGGCTTGACGCCGTAGCGCGTGACGACGCCGCTGTTCTCAAAAACTTTAGAAAGACGCTCGAATTCCGGATAACGCTGCCCGAACAGCTCTCTTGTCACGAGCGCCACCGTACTCTGCGGGAAAATATGCGGCGGAACAGAGGTCGCCAGGGAAACGAGACCAGTCGTCGATGTCATGCATCCCCCCGTCACGGACATGATTGAACGCCCGAGCACGAGGGCAGCCACTTGCGGAAACGATGCGCCAAGACCCCGGAAAGCTTTGGCGCCTAATGGGAAGACCCCAAGCGCCCACCAATTATTCCCGTTCAGCTCCAGGTAAAGAATGTTTGATTAAGCGTGCGGCGGCGGCGGCAGAAATCCTGATCACGATGACGTGCCTTCCTGGATCCAATAGTGGAGTCCCATTTCTCTCGTCAGCGCCGCGGCCAGGAGTCGTTCACGCCATAAAACGATCGAGCCCGCGGGAATATCATCACTCATATGAGAGTCTTGCCTTCTGAGGACTTTAACAAGTCCAGGTGGCGGGAATTCTGCAGAGCGATGGGTAAAGAGACACAACGCTCAACTAACAGGCTTGATTGGGACAACCTCGCAGCAGATGCCTTGGAGCTTGCCCGCCTGATACCCCCAGGTCCGGAACGTAACGAGGCGCTCAAATTGGCAAGCCTGCTTCGTTGTACTGCCGATGCGCGGGGATTGATCTTTGCAAAGCGGGGCAGGCCACGAAAGTAAACCGTAATTGCCTGCATGAAAAGAAACCGGTGCGGGCACGCGTGCACAAAGGACAGTTTGGCTCACATCAGCTCGGACGCGATCTCGGGCGGGCTTCAATCGCCACCACCTCCGGCTTCAGGCTTTTGGCACGCACTCCCATCGGGTTCCCCGGCAGCATCCGCTGCATGATCCGGTCGCGAAAGATGAACGTATGTGCCATCGCGGCCGCGACATGGGCGGTGATCATCAGGAGCAATGCCCATTCCATGGTCCCGTGCCATTTCCCGATCGACGTCGCCAGGGCTGAGCCTTCTGCCAACTCGGGTAGAGGGGCCGCAAAGTATAGCGAGATCGACCAACCACGCTGCGATGCGAACAGCCAGCCGGTCATGGTGGTCGCAAACACAAGCGCATAAAGCAACCAGTGTACCGCCTCCGATATCAGCTGCTGCCAGGCTGGAAGCGAACCCTCCGGCGCGACGGGATGGGTGATGCGCCAGAAAAAACGCAAAACGATGAGCGCAAGAATCGTCATCCCGAAGGAAATATGCAATGTCATCGCGTCGCCGGGCTTCATCCCGCGATGAATGTCCGGCATGAACCAGCCGAGCGGATATTGCACCATGAGAAGCGCTACGATCAGCCAGTGAAATACCTTCGCGGTCGCTCCATAGTGTAGTTGTTTGGCCATGCTGTTCCCTGTTTGACATCATCAAAGTGACTGGCCTGCACGTTGTGGTGCGGCTGAGAGGTCGCGCCCTGAAGCTGAGAGACGTTTCTAGTTCATGCGGCTCAATCAATAGGGCTTGGGCCGGCTCACAGGCGTCGCGCCGGAATCGCGCGGCTTGTTCGGGAACAGCAAACGCGGATTCAGGGCGCAGTCGCCGATGCCCGATGCCGTCCACCGACATTGCTCCTGGGTTTTATAGAAGCAATAGAGGTAACCTTCCCGCGAGACGCACCACGGATATTCCTGGGCGTCAGCAGTCTCAGCCGACAAGGAAGCAAAGACAGCCATGACCGCTGCGACCGCGGCAAGGGGTGAAAGGCGTACCATTTGGATTCCGATCATAAGTTGGGATATGCACGTCCGCCCTGCTAGGAAGACTCGGATTAGAGTCTGGATATTCCCGAGCGTGCCAATCTTGAAGTTCGTCAGTCTGCAGCGACGACAAGCGGCAAGATGTGTTCACGGAAGGGCCGGCCACTTTCGGTATTGGCAAGCTCTTGTCAGTGATGATGAGAGGGCTTTTGGCATGCACAGCCGAGATTCGCAGCGCCTAGCAGCCTCGGCAAACGCTTTTGATCTTGCGGTCGACCTCAGCGTCTTCTTGATCAAGGCTTTGCTGAGATACAGACGTCGATGTCGGAACATCGGCTGCACGCGGCTGGCAGTGGCCTACCGGCGCTGACCAGGGTCTGGTTGTGGTTTCGCTTCCGCGCTGAGATGTCCGGACAGACGGTGCTGATGCCATAGCGCCGGCTGTTCCGCGGCCAACCACGTCTCGTCGCTGAGATGGTGCAGATCCAATTCCCAAATACCCGTAAGGCGCTGTAGTACTGAAATAGAATGTAAATGAAGCGTAGTGGAAGAGGAGGGGCCCCGCCCTTTATCGCCACGCGGATTTGTGCCCGGGCTCGGGAACCCCCGCTGGCTGCGGACCCTCTATTCGTCGAGAATGCACCATTGCCAACGGCAATTTGCACCAACCATCCTCTTGAAATTGCGGCCGCAAAGCGCGCTTTGCAGAACCGGATGCTGGGTCTGAAGCCGGCGGCATAACCGGGGATTGTTGGAATCACTTGACGAGTTCTAAAAAAGAACTGTAGTTTGCGCGGCAAGACGGCCGGTCGCAACGGCCGCGACGTGCCGGAGTAACGAGTGCCGTGCGGGCCCTGCAGACGCCAGATCGGCGTTTCGACCAAGGAGGAAGTCATGTTCGGGAAGTTCAAGCTGGTATCCGCGCTGGTACTCGCATGGTTCGCGCCGGCGCTCGCTGCCGATGCACCGGGTGTGACGGCGACCGAGATCAAGATCGGCGGCGTCTTCCCGTTCAGCGGCCCGGCATCATCGATTGGCCTCGTCGGCAAAGGCGTTCTCGCCTACGTTCAATCCATCAACGACCGCGGCGGGATCAACGGCCGCAAGATCAACTATATTGCAATGGACGATGCCTACAGCCCGCCGAAGGCGGTGGAGCATGTCCGCAAGCTCGTTGAAAGCGATGAGGTCGCGTTCATCTTCAGCCAGCTTGGTACCCCAGGAAATACCGCATCGGCCAAATACCTGGGCCTGAAGGGCGTTCCCACCATCGCCATTGTCAGCGGATCGAACAAGTTCACCAGCGTCGCGGATTTTCCGCTGACGACGACGGGATTGGTCAGCTTCGATACCGAAGGAAAGATCTACGCGAAATATCTGAGCAGAGCGCTGCCAAACGCGAAATATGCCATCCTTTATCAGAACGACGACCTCGGCAAAGATTACGTCAACGCTTTCAAGGCATTCCTCAAAAGCGATTTCGACAAGAGGGTGGTAACGGCAGCCTACGAAATCACCGACCCGACCGTGGACTCGCAGGTTGTCAATCTGAAGAGCTCGGGCGCAGAAGCGCTTCTGGTTGCGGGCACGCCGAAATTCTCGGCGCAGGCCATTCGCAAGGTGGCCGAGATCGGATGGAAGCCGACGCTGATTGTCAATTTTCCGTCGAGTTCGGTATCGGCAACCCTCAAACCCGCCGGCCTTGATAAGGCGGTTGGCGTGATCGTCGGAACGTTCAACAAGGACCCGACCGATTCGAAATGGAATGACGATGCCGGCATGAAGGCCTATCGCGCGTTCTTCGAGAAGTATCTGCCGGGGTCCGATATCGGCGATACCAACTACCTGACCGGCTATCAGCAGGGTTTGATCCTTGAGCAAATCCTGAAGCAGTGCGGCAACGATCTGTCCCGCGAAAATATCGTCAAGCAGGCCAAAAGCCTCAGGGATCTCGTGCTTCCGACCGCCATGCCGGGTATCTCGATCAACACCAGCGCGACCAGCAACATGGTCTGGACGCAGCTGCAGCTGCAACGCTGGAGCGGCACCAACTGGGAGCAGTTCGGCGAAGTGCTCGACGTGAGATCCGAATAAGCGGTGTCGTTTGCGAAGTACGCGGCTGGCGCTCGATAAGAACAGCATACCGACACATGAATCTGATGGAGGGTTATCCGTGAAAGGCTTGATGCAAAATCAGCCGCTGTTGCTGTCGTCGCTTCTGCAACATGCCGACCGGTTTCACGGCAATACCGAGATTGTATCGCGCACCTCCGAAGGTCCGATACATCGATATACCTATAAGGATGCCGCGCGCCGGGCGCGCAAGCTGGCCGATGCGCTGCGGCGCTGGGGCGTCGGGCCAAGCGACCGGGTGGCGACGCTTGCCTGGAATAATTATCGGCACTTCGAGATCGAGCATGGCGTCACCGGCCTTGGAGCGGTCTGGCATGCGATCAATCCGCGATTGATACCGGCTCAGATTTCCTACATCGCCAATCATGCCGAAGATAAAGTGCTGTTTTTCGAAAGTTCATTTCTGCCTCTGGTGGAGAAACTCGCGCCGGAACTCGCCACCATCAGCCTCTTTGTCCTGATGGTCGACAGGACAGCGATGCCGGTGACGAGCATCCCCAATCTTTTATGCTACGAGGACTTGCTGGATAACGGCGAGGAGAATTTCCGATGGCCGCTATTCGATGAGCTGTCGGCTTCGTCGCTGTTCTACACGTCGGGTACGACAGGCAATCCGAAAGGAGTGCTCTATTCGCACCGGTCCGACATGCTGCATTGCCTGTCCATCAGTGGTGCTTATTCCCTGGGCTTTACTGCGCTGGATACGATCTTGCCGATGACGCCGATGTTCCACGCCAACGGCGCATGGGGTTTTACCCATGCCGCTCCGATGGTCGGCGCGAAGCTGGTGCTGCCGGGACCGAAGATGGATGCCGCAAGCATTGCCGAGCTGATAGAAGCGGAAGGTGTATCGCGGGCTCGGCCCCGGCGCCGAGCATGATCGAGGGTTTCGAGCGCCTCGGCGTCTCGGTGAAGCACGTCTGGGGCATGACCGAAACCAGCCCCTGCGGGACCTCTCCACAGCCGTCGCGAAAAACGGCGAAGCAATCGCCGCAGCACCAGCTTGGCCGCAAGATCTCCCAGGGACAGCCGATCTATGGTGTCGACGTAAAAGTCGCCGATGAGGAGGGCAACGAGATGCCGCGTGACGGCCAGTCCAGCGGCAGATTGATGGTGCGCGGCCCCTGGGTCGTCAGCGGCTATTACCGCGATGAGAAGCCGCTGCTGGAGGATGGTTGGTTCAATACCGGCGACCTCGCGACGATTGATAGCGACAATTATATCCAGCTCACCGATCGCGCCAAGGACGTCATCAAGTCGGGCGGCGAGTGGATCAGCTCGATCGATGTTGAGAATCTGGCGATGGGCTGCCCGGGCGTTGCCGAGGCCGCGGTGATCGGCATTCCGCACCCGCAATGGGAGGAGCGGCCGTTGCTTGTCGTCGTGCCTGCTGCTTCCAACGCGGCGACGGAAAAATCGATCGTTGCTTTTCTCGAAGGCAAGATTGCCAAATGGTGGATTCCGGACGATATCGTTTTCGTCGAGGCGTTGACTTACGGTGCAACCGGCAAAGTGCAGAAAATGGAATTGCGTCGCCGTTTCGCCGGACACTATTCGTCACGGATGACGGCCTGACAAAGCCTGGTCTGACGGCATTCGAGTTGCCGGCTGCCGTGCGAGAAACAAGTCTGCGGCCGCTTTCGCCGGTAGCCGCGCTACAGCGATCGCAAAATATCGCCAGACCGCGCGGCTCGACTTTACCCGGCTTTTTCGGCCTTCAAGGAAGCGGCAGGAACCTGGCGCGCGCCCGGACCGGGATGCACATGGACGTGCTTGGCGGCAAGCGGCTCGCCGCATTCGGAGCACACCATAACCGGATCGAACATTTTGCCGCAGTTCTTGTGCTCATGAAGCATGGGCCTGCCGCGGGAATCGACCATGTGGGTGTCACCCCAATGGACGATCGACATGATCACCGGATAAAGGTCGAGGCCTTTTTGCGTCAGGATGTACTCGTATCGCTTCGGCGATTCCTGATAGGGGATCCGGCGCAGCACGCCGAGCCGAACCAGCTTTTTGAGCCGCTCGGCAAGCAAATGCCGGGTGATCCCGAGCGCCGATTGAAACGCCTCAAACCGCCGCTTCCGCAGGAAGCACTCGCGCAGAATCAACAAGCTCCAGCGGTCACCGATCACGGCGACGGTGCGGGCCAATGAACATGGCTCTTCTTCCAGCTCATCCCATTTCATCGTTTGGTCTCCTGCGCAGCCTTGCCAAGCCTCAGGCTCGATTCGAGATCATCTTCGAGTTCTACATTCTAAATAGGCACTGACTAGGAAACAACCACCCATTTGGGTCCTGAGAGCATAAACCAGGGGCAAAAAGCCGGTTAAAATTGACAGTTCAATTTTAGAACTGTATGTTCCGGGATCGCCGGCGTGAGGTGGTCGGCCCGTCGGCGGCCCATTCAACCATAACACCCTGCCTCAGAGGAGAAGTCCGGTGGCAAGTCCCGTGAAAGTCGAGTTCCAGTTCGATTTCGGCAGTCCGAATGCTTATCTGGCCGAAATCGCCATTCCGGGCATTGAAAAACGTACCGGCGTGAAGTTCGAATACGTCCCGGTGCTGCTCGGGGGAATCTACAAGGCGACCAACAACATGTCGCCGTTCGAGTCGCTCCGCGGCATCAAGAACAAACCCGAATATCAGGCCCTGGAAACGCAACGCTTTATTCGCCGCCACAACATCACGAAATTCACGCCAAATCCGTTCTTCCCGGTCAACACGCTGATGCTGATGCGTGGCGCCGTCGCGGCCCGGTTCGAGAACATGTTCGATCCCTATTTCCGCGCCGCCTATCATCACATGTGGGTGGAGCCGAAGAAGATGGACGACCTTGAAATCTTCCGAAACGCCTTCATTTCGTCCGGCATCGACATCGACAGGCTCATTGCCCGCGCGCAGCAGGACGACGTCAAGAAAAAATTGATCGAAAACACAACCGACGCGGTCAATCGGGGGGCCTTTGGCTCGCCAACATTCTTCGTTGGCCAGGAAATGTTCTTCGGCAAGGACCAACTGCGTGATGTAGAAGAATCAATCATCGAACAGATGGCGGCCGCCCGGTCCAGGATTGCCTAAAAGGATTGATCGAGTTCGGACGGGAAATTGCCGGAACGGCTGGAAGAAGCCGCCGAATGGTGCGGCCTGGTCAAGCCGGCCGACCGCAAGACAACAAGGGGAAGCGTCATGTCAGGGCCACTCAAAGGCGTCCGCGTGCTGGATTTGACCGGCGTGGTGTCGGGACCGTTCGCGACGATGTTCCTCGCCGACCAGGGCGCCGACGTGCTCAAGATCGAGCCGATCGGCGGCGATATCACCCGCCGCAGCCGCGCCACGATCGACAAGGCCGGCGAGTTCTCCGCACTGTTCATCTCCTCGAACCGTGGCAAGCGCTCGTTGTCGATCGACATCAAAAGCGACGTTGGCCGCGAGGTGCTGGCCAAGCTGGTGGCGCAAGCCGACGTGCTGGTGCAGAACTTCCGGCCGGGCACCATGGAGCGGCTCGGCTTCGGGCCCGAGGAACTGCGCAAGCGCCATCCGCGGCTGATCTATGTGTCGATCAGCGGCGTCGGCGAGACTGGACCCTATGTGAAGAAGCGGGTGTACGATCCGATTATTCAGGGATTGTCCGGCTTCGCCGATATCCAGTCGCAGCCGGTAACCAATCGCCCGCAGATGATCCGCACCATCGTTTGCGACAAGACTACCGCGATTTTCACCGCGCAGGCGGTATCGTCGGCGCTCTACGCCCGCGAAAAAACCGGGCAAGGCGATTATATCCAGGTGGCGATGCTCGATGCCATGATCTCCTATCTATGGCCGGAAGGCATGATGCAATACACGGTGGTCGGAGCCGAGGCGACAACCGCCGATCCGAACGACCGGCCCGATCTCGTGTTCAAGACCAGCGACGGCTACATCACCGCCGGCACTATTTCGGATTCCGAATGGCAGGGCTTCTGCAGGGCGTCCGGCGATCCCGAACTTGCCAAGGATCCGCGCTTTGCGACGCCGTCGGCGCGCTCGGTCAATGCCACCGCGCGCATCAACAAGATGGCGGAGTATATCGCTCAGCATAGCACCGCCGAATGGCTGGAGCGGTTGGATGCCGCCGACGTTCCGTGCGCGCCAATCCTGCGCCGCGGCGAGATCATCCACAATGAGCAGGTGGTGGCGCGCGACATCATCACGGAGTTCGATCAGCCGATGGTCGGACGGGTCCGGCAGCCGAAGCCGGCGGCACGGTTCCAGGTCAATGAAGCGGTGATCGGTGGCCCAGCGCCGCGCGTCGGTGAGCATTCCCATGACGTTCTTCGCGAACTCGGCTACTGCGATGGCGCCATCGACAAAATGGTCGGCGATCGCGCGGTGCGGGTCGCTGGATAGACCGGAACGCGTGTATTTCAGGCCGGACGCCGCACCGGGTCGCCGGCAGCCGGCGGAACGTTAGCTGCGGTGCCGCGCTGGTAGCCCGGCCTTTGCTTGATGCGTTCGAGGTAAGGATGCGCGTTGTCGCAAATGCCGACACCGTAAGCGATCGCCCATTCCAGACACGTGGTCAGCAGGATGTCGGCGCTGTTGAACCGGTCGCCCATCAGATAGGTCCGGCCATCCGCGAGCGCGACTTCCACGTGACGCAATTGTTGACGGAAGTATTCACCCGCCTTGGCGACGACGTCAGGTGCGACCCCGTAGATGTGTCCCAACGCGTCGGCCCGGTGACGGCGCATGACATAAAGGCTGGTGGAATCCAGTTCTGTGACGATGAAAAAACACCATTCCAGCCAGGCGGCATAGTCGCGCTGTGCTTCCGGGATCAGCGCGCATTCCTCCGTCGAATAGGTTCGCGACAGATAGGCGACGATTGCGGCGCTTTCGCCAATACAGAAATCGCCGTCCTGGAGCAGGGGGATCTTTTGGCGGGGATTGAGCGCGGTGTATTCCGCGGTTTTCGTCTCGCCGGTACGCGGGCCTATCGGACGTGTTTCATAGGGCAATCCCAATTCGTGCATCGCCCAGTGCGGACGAACCGTGCGGCTCGTTCCAACTCCCCACAAGATCAGCTTGGGCGCGGCGGCCATCTCACCATTTCTCCACGGCTGGCCGCAAATCCAGTTCATGGGTCCAGCCGTCCCTGGCCTGATGATGCGCGAACCAGTAGGCGTCGGCGATCGAGTGCGTTTTGGTCAGGCTGTCGGGGGGAATCTCCTTGGCGTCGATCCCTGTCGCCGCCTTCATGCGCTGATGGATCGCTTCGCTGTCCACGCCGGCGTCGATCAGCAGATGAACGACGTGAATATTCCTGGGTCCGAGCTCGCGTGCCATCGCCTGGGCCACGGCGCGCAGGCCGAACTTTGCCGACGAAAACGCCGCAAACCCTTTACCACCGCGAATGCTGGCCGTGGCACCGGTGAACAGCATGGTGCCGCGGCCACGTTTGAGCATGTAACGGGCGGCCTCGCGGCCGACCAGAAACCCGGCATAGCAGGCCAATTCCCACGCCTTGAAGAACAGCTTTTCGGTCGTCTCCAACAGTGGCTTGTTGACGTTCGATCCGGCGTTGAAGAGACAGACCTCGATGGGTCCGATGGTTTCCTCGACGCGGGCAAACAGATCCTGAACCTCGGATTCCTGGCGGGCGTCGACGCTGAATGCATGGATGTCGCGCCCTTCGGCCGTCAACTCGTCGACCAACCCTTGCGACTTCGCGGCATCGCGGCGGGCGATGCAGACCTTGTATCCGCCCTCGGCAAACCGCCGGGCTACGGCTGCGCCGATGGCATCGCCCGCGCCGACCAGCATCGCAACGCCCTTGTCTGCCATGGCGTTCCCAACCCATTAAGTTCTTATTTAGTACTATTAATCTATAGGCGGCGACCAAACCTTTGTAAACGGGATTCTGACGAAAGGCACGTCTACATTCCACCGGGGATAGGGATGTGCCCTGCGCCCTTGGATCACATTATCCTGATATCGATTGACTAGTTCTAAAAAAGAACTGTAATGTCTTGGGATCGTCAGGTACCGCGGGAGCGGGCCGGCATTTTGGGAGGTCGTTTTGGCGAAACCGGCGGAAGCGATCGACATCGCTGAAATTCTCGCGCGAGTTCCGCAGCGAATCCATGAAGTCATGGAGCAATTTGCCGAAAGCACCCCCGATCATCCGGCCAGCTATCGCGAACTGCACCATGCCGTCGGACAAATCGCCGTGGCGCTTCATTCGCTCGGAATCCGGCCCGGCGACCGGATGATGGTCGTCAGCGAAAATTGCATCGCACTGGCCGGCCTGCTTCTCGCTGCGAGCCGGATCGATGCGTGGGCCATCGTCGTCAATCCAAGGCTGTCGCCGCGCGAGCTGGATCAGATCCGCGACCACAGCGGCGCGCGGCGGGCGCTTTTCACTGTCGGCGTCTCGAAAGAGGCCGCGAGCCATGCAGCGCGCCATGAGGCGACAGTCGGCCGTATTGGACCGCTTGATAACATCGGCATCGGCGCGCTCAACGAGGCGACGACGGCCGAGCCGGTGCAACAAAGCGGTGCCCGGCAGGTCGCGGTGCTGATGTATACCTCGGGAACCACGGGAGCGCCGAAAGGCGTGATGCTGACCCACGAAAACCTGCTGGTCAGCGCGAAGACCACGGCCTGGTTTCGGAAGATGGATGCCAACGACAATGTCTATGTCGTTCTGCCCATCTCCCATATCGTGGGCATCTCTCTCCTGATTATGACGCTGATGAGCGGTGCCACGGTGCGGCTCGCCGCAAAATATGATCCGGCGGCGCTTGCCCGAGCAATTGCCGAAGAGGGCGTTACGATTCTCAATGGCGTACCCGCGACCTATCAGAGATTGCTGGAATACAAGTTTGTTGCCGGCATCTCCAGACTGGACCGCGGTTCGCTGCGCTTGATCGCGGTCGCCGGTGCGCCGCTCGACCTCGATCTGAAGTCGCGCGTTGAGCAGGAATTCGGTCTGTCCCTCCTGAACGGTTATGGCATCACGGAATGCTCTCCCGGAATATCCGGCGTGCGGTTTGATGCTCCGCGCGCGGATCAGGCGGTCGGAACGCTGCTGCCGGGCATCGAATCAAGGATCGTCGGCCGCGATGGCGCCGTGGCGTCCGACGGAGAAGTTGGCGAACTGCATGTGCGCGGACGCAATGTCATGCGCGGCTATTATCGCGCGCCGGATCTGACTGCAAAGGTGATAGACGCCGAGGGCTGGTTCAACACCGGGGATCTCGCCCGCCGCGATGGCGATTGCCTGTATATCGTCGGCCGCACCAAGGAAATGATCATCCGCTCCGGTTTCAACGTCTATCCCGCGGAGATCGAGGCCGTCCTCAACTCGCACAAGGACGTCGTCCAATCGGCCGTCGTGGGTCACGCCGTCGAAGGAAACGAGGAGGTTGTTGCCTTCGTTCAGCTGATGCCGGGCACGGCAACGAACGCCGACGAGTTGATGGCCTATGTCGCGCCGCAACTGACGTCGTACAAACGGCCGTCCGAGATCGTGGTGCTGCCGCTGCTGCCGGCAACCTCGACGGGGAAAATTCTAAAACACAAATTGGCGGAGTCGCTGCGCGGCGCCTGACGTTCGACTAGCGCAAATTCGAAATCGAAAATCTAATTTTTGGAGATCGCCCTTGGAAAAACGAAACGCGACCGTGGCCGTTGTCGGCGCCGGGGACTTCATTGGCGGTGAAATCGCCAAGAAATTTGCGTCTGAAGGTTTTAGCGTTTTCGTCGGGCGTCGCCAGGGAGAAAAGCTCGCGCCGCTGGTTAAGGAAATCGAGGCGGCGGGCGGAAAGGTGTTCGGGCGGGCGCTCGACGCGCGGAAGGAGGACGAGATGGTGTCCTTCCTGGGCGACGCCGACAAGCACGCCCCGTTGGAGGTTTGCGTCTTCAACATCGGCGCCAACGTGAATTTTCCGATCGTCGACACCACCGAGCGCGTTTTCCGCAAAGTGTGGGAAATGGCCTGCTATTCCGGCTTTCTTGCCGGTCGCGAGGCCGCGCGCTTGATGCTTCCCCGCGGCAAGGGCAACATTTTCTTCACCGGCGCAACGGCAAGCATGCGTGGCGGATCGGGTTTTGCGGCGTTTGCCAGTGCGAAATTCGGATTGCGGGCGGTCGCGCAGTCGATGGCGCGCGAACTCGGTCCGAAAAACATCCACGTCGCCCATCTCGTGATCGACTCCAGCGTCGACACCGAATGGGTGCGCCAGCTCATCGCCAGCCGGGAGGGCGTGCAGGCGATCGAGAATCTCGATCCGAATCGCCTGATGCGGCCGGCTGCGGTGGCGGAAGCCTATTGGCAGCTCTATCAGCAACCGCGCGATGCCTGGACCTTCGAGCACGAAATCCGGCCATTCGGAGAGAAGTGGTAAGGGCGCGCCGTGATGGAATTGAATCTTTCAAAGCAAGACGCGGCATTTCGCGACGAGGTGCGGGCCTTCATCGCGGAGAATTACCCGCAGGAAATGCGTGTTGCCAATCCGGAGACGGACCTGACCAAGGAGCAGTCGATGCTCTGGCACAGGATTCTCCATAAGAAAGGCTGGATCGCCCCGCTTTGGCCAAAGGAATATGGCGGCCCCGGCTGGTCGATCACGCAGCGCTTCATCTGGGAGCAGGAGACGTCGCGCGCGGGAACGCTGCCGCCGCTGGCGTTCAGCGTGACCATGGTTGGCCCCGTCATCTACACCTATGGCAACGACGCGCAAAAGAAGAAGTTCTTGCCGAGGATTTTGTCCGGTGATGACTGGTGGTGTCAGGGCTATTCGGAGCCGGGCTCGGGCTCCGATCTGGCGTCGGTCCGGACCAAGGCCGTGCGCGACGGCGATCATTACATCGTCAATGGCCACAAGACCTGGACCACGCTGGCCCAGCACGCCGATTGGATCTTCTGCCTCGTCCGCACCGATCCCACCGCCAAGGCGCAGGCTGGCATTTCGTTCCTGCTGATCGACATGAAAACACCGGGTGTCACGGTGCGCCCGATCATCACCATCGACGGCTCCCATGAGATCAATGACGTGTTTCTGGAGGACGTGCGCGTTCCGGTCGAAAACCTGGTCGGCGAGGAAAACAAGGGCTGGACCTACGCCAAATTCCTGCTCGGCAACGAGCGCACCAGTATGGCCGGGATCGGGCGCTCGACGCGCTATCTGAACCGCCTGAAAAAAATCGTAAAGTCCGAAATCGCCGAAGACGATCCAGCGGTGGGCGAATTCGTCAGGGACATTGCGCGAATAGAGCTCGATGTTCTCGCGCTTGAAGCGACCGAACTGCGCGTGGTCGCGCAGATGTCGCGAGGGATAAATCCGGGACCCGCGGCCTCGCTGTTCAAGATCAGGGGCACCGAAATCTTCCAGCGCATCACCGAGCTGACGCACCGCGCGATCGGCAATTACGGCCTTGCGCTGCGCGAGCATCCAGCGAGCGATAATATGTTCATGCCGGGGCCGGACTACGGACATACGGCGTCGGAAAAATATCTCAACGCGCGCAAGCTCAGCATCTACGGCGGATCGAACGAGATCCAGCGCAACATCATCGCAAAAGCGGTGCTTGGTCTGTAACCGGTTCGCACGAGGCGCAGGTGGACATTCAATTTACGGACGAGCAGGAGCTCTTGCGCAGCAGCATTCAGCGGTTGCTCCGCGACCAGTACGACTTCGACACCCGTCGCAAGATCATCGCGACCGAAGAAGGCTGGAGCCGAAAGCATTGGGATGGCTTCGCCGAGCTTGGCCTGTTGGCGGCGCCTTTTCCGGAAGAGTTCGGCGGTCTCGGCGCAGGCCCTCTGGCGAGCATGATCATCATGCAGGAGTTCGGCCGCAATCTCGTGGTCGAGCCATTTTTCGAAACCATCGTGCTCGCGGGTGGGGTCATCGAGCAAGCCGGCAGCAGCGCCCAGCGCGAGGAGTTTTTGCCGGAGATAGCGGGCGGAAAGACGACCTGGGCGCTGGCATGGGCGGAGCGAGGCTCGCGCTACGATCTCAACAATGTCACCACCGTCGCGGCGCGCCATGGCGACGAATATGTCCTGAGCGGCGACAAGGCAGCCGTGATTGGCGGGCCATGGGCCAACAAGCTGATCGTCTCGGCGCGCACGTCGGGCGATCCACGCGATCGCGGCGGGGTCAGCCTGTTCATCGTGGACCGGCAGTCGGCCAATCTTCACTTGCAAAGCTTCAAGACGATTGACGCGCGACGCGCCGCGGAAATCACCCTCGGGGGTGTGCGGGTCCCGGCCAGCCGGATGTTGGGCGAGGAGGGGACGGGTGTCGCTATTCTGGAGGCATGCCGCGACCGTGCCATCGCCGCGCTTTGCGCCGAAGCCGTCGGCGCGATGACTGAACTGAATTCCGCGACGCTGGAATACACCAAGACGCGCAAGCAATTCGGCGTCGCGCTCGGAACTTTTGTCGGCGAACAGGCCGTGCAGCTTCACGGCGGCATGGGCATGAGCGCCGAATTGAACGTCGGTCATTACTTCAAGCGGATCGCCTCCATCAACATCCAGTTTGGCGATCCAACCTATCATCTGATGCGATACGCGCGGGAAAACTGATTTGCCGCGGTCCACCGGCGCAGCTGCCGCTGCCCGACCCAAATAACCGGAGATGTGACATGAATGAAGCGGTGATCGTATCGACAGCCCGCACCGGCGTAGGCAAGGCCTATCGCGGCGCGCTCAACAACACAGAAGGCCCGACGATGGCCGGGCACGTCATTGCAGAAGCGGTCAGGCGCGCCGGCATCGAACCTTCAGAGGTCGAAGATGTGGTGATGGGTTGCGCGATGCAGCAGGGCACCATGGTGATGAACGTCGCGCGCAAAGGCGCGATCCGGGCCGGGTTGCCGGTGACGGTTGCCGGCACGACGATTGATCGTCAATGCGCTTCGGGGCTGCAGTCGATCGCGGTCGCCGCCCGTTCGGTGATGCTCGACGGCGTCGAAGTCGCGGTCGCCGGAGGCGTCGAATCGATCAGCCTTGTGCAGAACGACCACATGAACAGGTTTCACGCCGTTGACGATGAACTGATGGCTATGAAGCCTGAAATGTACATGTCGATGCTTGAGACCGCCGAAGTCGTGGCGGAGCGCTACAAGATCTCGCGCGAGCGGCAGGACGAATACAGCCTCGAATGCCAGCGCCGTACCGCGGCGGCGATTCAAGGCAATCGATTCAGCGACGAGATCGTTCCTTTCACGACCAGGATGGCCGTGATGGACAAGGACACCAAGCAGGTGTCGCTCAGGGAAATCACCCTGACCAGGGACGAGGGGCCGCGCCCGGAAACCACCGCCGAGGCGCTCGCCAGTATAAAACCTGTGTTCGAAGGCAAGACGATCAGCGCCGGCAATGCGAGCCAGCTTTCCGACGGCGCGTCGGCCTGCGTGATCATGAGCGACCAGATCGCAGCGAAGAAGGGCTTAAACCCGCTCGGCATTTTTCGCGGCTTCGTCGCAGGATCTATTGCCGCGACAAACTGGGCATCGATCCCGAAAAACTCAACGTCAATGGCGGTTCGATCTCGATAGGCCACCCCTATGGCATGACCGGGTCGCGCCTCACCGGGCACCTTCTGATCGAGGGACGCCGCCGCAAGGCCAAGTACGGCGTGGTGACCATGTGTATCGGCGGCGGCATGGGCGCTGCCGGGTTGTTCGAAATCGTCCACTGACGTGAGTGCCTGTCGGCAATCGCTAGGCCAGATTGGAGAGTTAAATGAAGACAGCCATTACCGAAATGTTCAATATCGAGCATCCGATCATACAGGGTGGAATGCACTTTGTCGGCTTTGCCGAACTCGCGGGCGCGGTTTCGAACGCGGGAGGTCTCGGCATCATCACCGGTTTGACGCAGCGAACGCCGGAATTGCTGGCCAAGGAAATCGCGCGTTGTCACGACCTCACCGACAAGCCGTTCGGCGTTAATCTGACGTTCCTGCCCGCTTTCTCCGCGCCGCCTTATCCGGAATACATCGCGGCCATCAGGGAAGGCGGAATCAAGATCGTCGAGACTGCCGGGCGCAGCCCGGAACAATATATGCCGGCGTTAAAGGCTGCGGGCATCAAGGTGATTCACAAATGCACGTCGGTGCGCCACTCGCTCAAAGCCGAGCAGATCGGCTGCGACGCCGTCAGCGTCGATGGTTTTGAGTGCGGCGGGCACCCCGGCGAAGACGATATGCCCAACATGATTCTACTTCCGCGTGCCGCGGAGGAGCTGAAAATTCCATTCGTCGCCTCTGGCGGCATGGCCGATGCGCGCAGCCTCGTCGCCGTGCTCGCGATGGGGGCGGCGGGCATGAACATGGGCACGCGTTTCATCGCCACCAAGGAAGCGCCGGTGCATGACAACGTCAAGAAGGCGCTGGTCGCGGCGTCAGAGCTCGACACCAGGCTGGTGATGCGCGCGATCAGGAATACCGAGCGCGTGCTGAAGAAGCTGGCGTCGACCGTTTGCTGGAGATCGAGCGCGAGAAGGGCGCCAAGCTCAAGATCGAAGATATCCGCGACGAGGTTGCCGGGGTCTACCCCAAGGTCATGATCGATGGCGACATGGATGCCGGCGCCTGGAGCTGCGGCATGGTCGTCGGCCTGATCCACGACATCCCGACGGTCAAGGAGCTGATCGATCGCATTATGGCGGACGCAGAAGAGCTCATTCAGAACCGGCTGATGGGATTTCTTGACACTGAGAGCAAGGCGTCTCTGAAAGTCGCCTAAAATCCATTTCTTTTGCACGTGAGGTAGAAGACGATGCCAACCTACGTCTGCACGACCCTGGAGGGCCGGCTCACGGCCGAGCAAAAGAGCGGGATTGCCGGCGAGATCACCCGCGTCCATTGCGAGGTCACCGGCGCGCCAAGCTTTTTCGCCCAGGTCATTTTCCAGGAGGTGAGGCCCGGCAATTACTTCATGGGAGGCGCGCCGCTGAAGCAT
>WNFF01001187.1_pt1 | contig 20910 bp, 22 predicted proteins | sample 5400441 | NCBI WGS metagenome assembly WNFF01 (sample SAMN13153345, study PRJNA577476) | soil metagenome | isolation source: 120 cm saprolite under Douglas fir tree site 2 hole 3 replicate 1 | place: USA:California | collected 2015-04-18
ACCTGCTCATCGGTAACCCGCCCCAGAATGCTGTCCGTCAGGTCTCGCGTCATCGGCGTCTCGTGTCTCCGCGGCGGCTGGAGGTTGGTTCGTGTCCGGCGGCGCCGACCATAGCATCGGGGACGGGGACGGTCAAACGTAGCGTCTGACGCGCACGACTTTGACGCCGTCGGCAGGCGCAGCCTTGAATGACTCCCATTCGGACAGATGGTTGAATTAGAGTAGATGAGGGCGCCGGCACATGGATCAGCAAACTTCACCATTCTGGAGCGTGCCCGCTGCGCAGGTCCTCAAAGACCTGCAGACGGCGCCAGCGGGCCTCTCGGCTGCTGAGGCTGCATCCCGACTGGAGCGCTACGCCGCGCGTCGACTGGCGCCCAGGAAGCGCACCGACGCCTTGACCCTTCTCCTCGGGCAGTTTTCAAGCCCCATCGTGCTCTTGCTCTTGGGCGCCACCGCGATCTCGCTCTTTCTGCACGACACCACGGACGCCGCGATCATCCTCGCCATCGTGCTGGCGAGCGGCCTCCTCGGCTTCTGGCAGGAGCGGGGGGCGGCGGGAGCGGTGGAGAAGCTTCTCTCGCTCGTGGAGGTCAAGAGTCAGGTACTACGGGACGCCGCCCCGCGCGAGGTTCCGCTGGCCGACGTGGTCCCGGGCGACGTGGTACTTCTCTCGGCCGGCGCCTCAGCCCCGGGCGACTGCCTGCTCCTCGAGGCACGCGATCTTTTTGCGGATGAAGCCACCCTGACCGGCGAGACCTTCCCGGCAGAAAAGGCGGTGGCGGTGCTGGCGGTCGAGACCCCTCTGGGCAAGAGGACAAACGCCGTCTTCATGGGCACCCACATGGTCTCGGGCACCGCCACGGCCGTGGTGGTCGCGATCGGCCGCGACACCGAGTTCGGGGCCGTTGCGGATCGCCTGAAGCTGCGCCCGCCCGAGACCGACTTCGAGCGCGGGGTGCGGCGCTTCGGCTACCTCCTCCTGGAAGTGACCTTGCTGCTGGTGATCGGTATCTTCGCCTTCAACGTCTACCTCCACCGTCCTGTGCTCGACTCATTCCTGTTCTCGATGGCGCTGGCCGTGGGCCTGACCCCACAGCTCCTTCCCGCGATTGTCAGCATCAACCTCGCCCAGGGGGCGCGCCGCATGGCCGAGCACAAGGTCATCGTCAAGCGTCTCGCTGCCATCGAGAATTTCGGCAGCATGAACGTCCTGTGTACCGACAAGACGGGGACCATCACGGAAGGGGTGGTCACGCTCCAGTCCGCCACCGACATGGGCGGGCAGCCGAGCGATGAGGCCCTGCTCTACGCCTACCTCAACGCCTCATTTCAGACGGGCTTCTCGAGCCCCATCGACGCGGCGATCTGTAACCACTGTCGCATCGACATCTCGGCCTGGAAGAAGCTGGACGAGGTGCCCTACGACTTCCTGCGCAAGCGCCTCTCGATCCTTGCCGCCGGCCCCGAGGGCACCGTCATGATCACCAAGGGTGCCCTGGCCCAGGTGCTGGAGGTGTGCAGCACGGCCGAGGACGCGGCAGGAGTCGCGGTGCCGCTGGCGAGCGTGCGGGAAGAGATCAACACACGGTTCACCCAGTACAGCGCGAGCGGCCAGCGCACCCTGGGCCTGGCCCGCAAGAGACTCGGCTCAGAGACTCGGATCGGCAAGGACAGTGAAGCCGGCATGAGTTTTCTCGGCTTTCTCCTGTTCTCCGACCCACCCAAGCCCGGTATCGAGGTGACCATCGGCCGGCTCCGCGAGCTCGGCGTGAGCCTCAAGGTCATCACCGGGGACAATGCCCTGGTCGCAGCGTCCGTCGCGCGCACGATTGGGTTCGGGGACGCGCAGGTACTGTCGGGACACGAGCTGAGGCAGATGAGTGATGGGGCCCTCCTCAACCGGGTCAGCCAGGTGGACGTCTTCGCCGAGGTGGAGCCCAACCAGAAGGAGCGCCTCATTCTGGCCCTGCGTAAGGCCGGTCACGTCGTCGGCTACATGGGCGATGGGATCAACGACGCCTCGGCACTGCACGCCGCAGACGTTGGCCTGTCCGTGGAGGGCGCCGTGGACGTGGCCAAGCAGGTTGCCGACATCGTCCTGCTCGAGAAGAATCTCGATGTGCTCGTCGAGGGCGTGCGGGAGGGGCGCACCACCTTCGCCAACACGCTGAAGTACGTGTTAATGGCCACCAGCGCGAACTTCGGCAACATGTTCAGCATGGCGGGTGCCTCGCTGCTGCTGCCCTTCCTGCCGCTGTTACCCAAGCAGATCCTGCTCACCAACCTGCTCACCGACATGCCGGAGATGACCATCGCCAGCGACAACGTGGACGCCGAGATGCTGGCCAGGCCCCGTCGCTGGGACATCGGCTTCATCCGCTCCTTCATGCTGACCTTTGGCGTGCTGAGCTCGGTCTTCGACTACCTGACCTTTGGCGCCCTGCTCTACATCCTCCGGAGTGGTCCTGAGCAGTTCCGTACCGGCTGGTTCGTCGAATCAGTGCTCTCTGCCGCGCTCGTGGTCCTGGTGGTCCGCAGCCGCCACCCCTTCTTCCGGAGCAGACCCGGCAAATGTCTACTGCTGGCCACCCTGGGTGTGGTCGGGGCTACCCTGGTGCTGCCCTTCCTACCCTTCGCACCCCTCCTGGGCCTGACGCCACTGCCGCTCTTCTTTCTGCCACTGCTCGCCCTCATCGTGGCGATGTACATCGCCTCCGCGGAGGTCGCGAAGCGGCTCTTCTACCGTCATTTCGAGCCGCTTTCTGCCCGCCAGCCTTTCTCGGGGCCGAGGTAACTCCGACGCCTTCCTGAGCCGCAGAGCCTACTCGGTGTATCTGGCAGCCGTGTTACTCGCGCAAACCGCTCGGACTCGGCGTACGCTGTGCCTTGAAGGGTGTGTCACCAGATCCTGCCGGCGGGTCCGAAGGGACCTCGCGGCGAGCTTCCCCGTCGGTCCAGTCCCGATGGGAGAGCACCTCCAAGGAGGTAGCATGATGGCCGACTTCAATCCGGTGCCTGCCTCGACCTCGTTGACGACAGGAGCCGACGTCGAGCGTGTCACTGCTTTCCTTCGCAAAGTCTACGGGTGGATGTGTGCCGGGCTGGGGGTGACCGCCTTCGTTGCCTTCACGGTGGCAGGATCGCCAACGATGGTCCGGACGATCGCGTCGAATCAGCTGCTGTTCTTCGGTCTCATCCTCGCCGAGCTGGGGCTCGTCTTCTATCTCTCCGCTCGCGCCTCCCGGCTCGCGCCGAGCACGGCCACGGGGCTCTTCGTCCTCTACGCTGCGCTGAACGGGGTGACGCTGTCGCTCGTGTTGCTCATGTACACGGGCGCCTCGATCGGGACGACATTCGTGGTCACGGCGGGGATGTTTGGCGCCCTCGCCCTCTTCGGCTCGACGACAACGCGAAGCCTGGCCGGGGCCGGGCACTTCTTCTTCATGGGCCTGATCGGGCTGGTGCTCGCGTCGGTGGTCGGCATCTTCTGGCACAGCGAGGCCCTGCAGTTTCTGATCTCCATCGTCGGCGTGATCGTCTTCACCGGTCTCACGGCGTGGGACGCGCAGCGCCTGAAGCAGATGGCGCTGACGATCCCCGCGGGTCAGGGCGGCTCCTATGCGGTGGTGGGCGCCCTGTCGCTCTATCTCAATTTCATCAACCTCTTCCTGATCCTGCTGCGCTTCCAGGGTGGAAGTCGAGACTGAGCATGTTTGGGCTGGGGGCGCAGGAGCTTCTCGTCATCTGGTGATCGTCCTCGTGCTGTTTGGAGGAAGCAAGCTCCCGGACCTCGCGAAATCGCTCGGGAGATCGATGAAGGAATTCAAGAAAGGGATCGGCGCGGAACCGGAAGAGGAGCCCGCACCGAAACCGCAACCCGTCGCTACGGCGGTCCCTAACACAGCCGAGTCGTGCGCCTACTGCAAGGGCTCGCTCGAGGCCGGTTGGAGCCACTGCCCCCGCTGCGGAACGCCCGTGGCGAAGGAACCCCACCCTCCGGAGTAGGTCGCCGCTACCGAACGAAGAGAGTTCGGTCCAGCTGCGTGAGGCGCTGCGCGCCCCGTTCCGTCACGAGAACGCTTTCACTGAACGCCATTCCGCGGGCGCCCGTGTACATGTGAAAACACATGCCCGGCTCGAGCACCCACTCGGCGGTCGGGAGGAAGGCACGGGTGAAGTCGCTCGTCCGCGGAACCCAGTAAGTCCCACCGTAGTACCCCAGCGTATAGCCGGTGAAGTTGTCATACGTGTCGCGGAGCCTGGCCGCGAGCACCTGCGCTCGACAGATCCGGTCAACGTCTCGGGCGACCGCCCCTGGCTTCATCGCGGCGATCTGCTGGTCCTGAATCTCGATGAGTGTTCGTGCCGTCTCCTCCTGTTCCTTCGAGGGCGAGCCGATCACGGTCGGGCGCATGAGTCGCGCGCTGTATCCGTTGACGCTGGGAACCAGCTCCATGTGCAGGATGTCGCCCGCGGCCAATCGGCGTCCGCCGAGACTGCCGTGCAGGGAGCCCGAGCGAGGACCCGACGTGATGGGACCGGTTCGCCCCGAGTCGGCTCCCAGCCGGATGAAGGCTGCGCTCGCGGCCGCCGCGACGTCACGCTCGGTTCGTCCCTCGCCGGCGGCGGCCACCGCCTCCGCCATTGCTCGATCGGCGATCGAGGCCGCCAGTGCGAGGTAGGAGATCTCCTGCGGTGATTTCCGGAGCCGCAGCTCCCAGAGCACGCCCGCGAAGTCCAGGAAGGTGGCCTTCGGCAGCGCCGTCTTGATCGCCTCGTAACGCTGTACCGGAAGATAGTGGGAGTCCGTTTCGACCCCGATGCGGCGCTGGCTCCAGCCATTCCTCTCCAGGGTCCTTGCGAGGACCTCGATCGGATCTTCAGTATCGTCACAGACCACATAGTCGTGCAGGCACGTCCGCTCGAGGAAGCCGGGTTCGTCCAGGCGGCGAAGGATCATGATGGGATTGCCGTCCACGGGGACGATGCACGCGTGGTACCTCGATCCGGAGGCGTGCCAGCCCGCGATGTAGAAGAGATGCTCCAGCTCGTCGATCAGGAGGACCTCGATCTCGCGTCGGCGCATCTCGACGCGGACCGCCTCGAGACGCTCCGCATACTCCTCACGCGAGAACAGCAACGCGGGCTCAGTTTGCATGAGTGACCCAGTTACCGCCCCGGCGGCGCCACCACGACATCGCGCGGGCGCCCATCCAGGAAGAGCTCGATGTTCTCCACTGCCCGCAGCACGCCGCCGTCGATGACCTCGCGGGTCATGCCGCCGTTATGCGGGGTGAGGACCAGCCCGGGCAGGGCCAGGAGCGGATCGGCGGGCGGGATCGGCTCCTCGTGGAAGACGTCAAGCGCGGCGCCGGCCAGGCGCTTGTCGCGGAGCGCGTTGATCAGCGCCTGCTTGTCCACCAGGCCACCGCGGGCGGTGTTGATCAGAAAGGCCGTGGGCTTCATCAGCGCGAGGCGCTCCTTGCCCAGATAGCCCTGCGTGTCGGCGCTCAGCCGCAGGTGCAGGCTGACGATGTCGGACTCGCGCAGGAGCTGCTCGACGGGCACGTGCTGAGCGCCGAGGGCGGCAGCGCGGCCCTTGTCGGGGCCGAAGGTGGAGGCGAGCAGGCGCATGCCGAAGGGTTTGGCCAGGACGGCCACCCGGCTGCCGATGGCGCCGAGGCCGATCAGGCCCAAGGTGCGGCCCTCGAGCTGGGTGAGGAGGCCGCGCGGCCACTGGCCCGCGCGCACGTCACGGTCCATGGCGGGGATGCGGCGGGTCACGGCCAGCATGAGGGCAATGCTGTGCTCGGCCAGGGCGTGGGCGTTGACGCCGGGGGTGTTGGTGACGGTGACGCCGCGGGCCTTGCAGGCGACCAGGTCCACGTTGTCGGTGCCCGCGCCCCAGATGGAGATGAGGCGCAGCTTCGGGCAGGCGGCCAGCACGCGGTCGGTGAAGCGGGCGTGCGCGCGGATGTTGAGGGCGACCTCGGCGTCGCCGATGCGCTCGATCAGGGTCTGCTCCTGATCGGCCCCGCGCTCGGTGAACACGCGCACCTGGCCCAGCTTCTGCAGCGGCGCCTCGGCCACGGAGCCGGTCAGGGCGGGGGGAAAGTCATCGGGGACGACGATCTTCACGTCTGGATTGCTCGGCATCGGGCTTCTCCTTGTGGATTGAACAGCAAGGAAGGATTTCCCTGGCTCGTCGCCGCGAGTGTTCCAAAATGGATACGTCTACGCTCGGACGTTGAACCACGAGATACTTTCCGTCAGAGAACGATGGAGCGATTCATATGATGGGACTCAACCAAGTCGTCCACTGCGATCCGGAGATCCTCGGCGGAACGCCGGTCTTTGTGGGCACGCGGGTGCCTGTTCGATCGCTCTTCGATCATCTGGAGAGCGGTGAGACTCTCGGCGAATTTCTCCACCAGTTTCCGTCCGTAAAGCGCGAACAGGTGATCGCCGCACTCGACTTCGCCCGAGAGTCGCTCTTGGCCAGTGCGCGTCCTTCTTGACGAGCATCTGCCCGTAGACGCGTCGGTGCGTGACCACACGCTCACTCGGCATCGGGGCGGCGCCTGTCATTCTCTGATGAGTCGATCCGCCCTCGCGAGAGCCGATTCAGGAATGGTCAGGTGGAGCTGCTTGGCCGTCTTGAGATTGATCACCAGCTCGATCCGGTTGGCGCCTTCGACGGGCAGGTCTTGCGGGCGCTCCCCACGGAGGATCTTCGCGACCAGACGGGCGGCCTGCTGTCCCATGGCCACGGTGCCGGCGCCATAGGACATCAGCGCGCCCGCCTCCACCCAGTAGGGGCTATCGAAGACAGACGGCACCCAGGGGGAAATGTCGATGACGCTCCCCTGGATGTTCAGGTTGACCTCCAGCGGCGCCAGCAAGCCGTGCTTCACCCCCTCCTTCAAGGGTACGGTCTTCAGGAGGGCGATCGCCTCCGCGGATGAGCGTACGGGACGATCGAGCAGCTCGAGACCCAGAGCTCTGGCCACCGACGCGGCCTTTTGCGCAGCGAGGCGCGACGCCGGGTCCGCGGCGTCGTAGACGGCCCACACCTGGCGCACCCCCGGGACCGCGGCCTTCAAGGACTCGAGCCGCTTGGGCACGAGCTCGGTCGTGAGCCCGGAGACGCCGGTCACATTGGCCCCCGGGTGGGCCAGGGACTTGACCATGCCGGTCGCCACCGGATCTCCCACCGCGGTGAAGACGACGGGGATGCGATCGGTCGCGTCCTTCGCGGCCCGCGCCGCGCCTTCCTGGTCCGCGAAGATCACCTCCACCTTGGCTCTCACCAGCGCTGCCGCGGCGGCCCGCACGCGCTGAGCGTCTCCCTCTCCCAGCGCGGTCTCGAAGACCAGGTCGCGGCCTTCCTCGAAGCCGACCTCGCGGAGGCCTGTCTTCAGCCCTTGGACCGCGGGCGAATTCGGGTAGTACGCCGAGCTGAGGAGCCCGACGCGGCGCGGCGATTGCTGCCGTTGCTGCGCCTCGGCGCCGACGGCGGGGGCCAGCACGCCCAGCGTGGCTGCTTTGAGGAAGTGGCGTCGATCCATCAACCCACCCGCTGATCCGTCATGAGCTCGCCCGAGGAGTATAGCCGGGCGCGGCACGGTTGGTAAGAGCCAGCGCCACAGTCTTGCGTCAGCCCGACGGGCCGAGTAGCCTCGGCGCATGAGCCGGCTCGCGCTCGCCGCTCTTGCCATTTCGCTGATCGCCGCGCCGGGGGCGGCCGCCGGTTCCGAGGATGCCTGGGCCGCGCTCGTCAAGGGCAGTCACGTCGCGCTGGTCCGCCATGGCAACGCGCCGCCGGGCTACGGCGGCGACCCGCCCGGGTTCAAGATCGACGACTGCGCGACCCAGCGCAACATGGACGAGAGAGGCCGGGCGCAGGCCCGGGCGCTCGGCGAGGCCTTCCGCCAGCACGGCGTGCGCGTGGACAAGATCCTCTCCTCGCCCTGGTGCCGTTGCCTGGAGACGGCGCGGCTGATGGCGGTCGGTCCCGTCGAGAATACATTGGCCGTGGCCGCCTCCGACCGGAGCCCGGAGCGGCTCGTCGTGTTGAAGCAGATCGTGTCCAGCTGGCGCGGCCCGGGCACGCTGGTGCTGGTGACTCACGCGCTGACGGTTCAAGCGCTGGTCGGCATCATGCCGAGCCAGGCCGAGACCGTGGTGCTCAGACCCAGGCTTGGCGACGAGCCGGGGGTCGACGTGGTGGGCCGGATCCCTGTGCCGGAGTGACTTGGGTTTCGTTGCTCGTCGCCGCGAGCGTTTCCAAATGGATACGTCTACGCTCTGACGTCGAGGCGCGCTATACTTTTCTGGGAGGGAACCACGTGACGGGGATCAAAGGCATTCCAGCCAGGAAACTTGTCGCGCTGCAGTTCGCGGATCCGTCCGAGTTCCGTCGGGCCGCGAGATTTGTTGCGGAGAACAAAATCCGAGCGGATGCGCCCGGACGAAGCACGTTGATCGTCCGTATCTCAGACAGGCATCTCTTTGAGGATCGCGGATTCAAGTTTCGTGAGTTTAGGATTGCCGACCCCGAGCATGTGTCCAGCAAGACGTTGTCACGGCTGAGGCTCGCAGGCACCAAGTGGTAGGTTCGTCCAGTACGCATGGCGGACCGGATTCGCATCAGCTACTTTCTGCCGGTAACCAATACGAACGATCAGACTGCCTATTTCAGAACGCTTGATCATTTCCGCAGTCCGCATACTGTAGCAGCTGGACGTCCCTCAGTGAGCGGGTTCACGGTTAGCAGGACCGATCCTCCTGTGTTCAGCGGCTCCTATTGGTCCGACGAGCAGCAAACCTGGCTCCAAGACCTGATTGCGATTCTTTTCGTGGACCTACCGGCCTCCGGACAAATTCGGGCGATTGCGGCGGAAACGAAAGCCGCCGTGGCGCGCTTCTACGCTGAGGAGGGGTCGTCGCAAGAGGAGATCTGGTGCACTCTTGAAAACATCGAGGTGATCTGACCGAGGTCAAAGGGCATCGCGGTCGATCGCTTTGGTGCGAGCTGCTTGAGAGGAAGGCGCCGTGATAACGCCCCGCTCGTCGAGATACGCTTGGAGCCTCGCCGCGCTCGCCTCCGGCTCCGCCAGCGCCACGTAACCGTCGGGCCGCACCAGATACGCCGCGTTGCGTGTCAGGCCCGCCCGCGCGATCGCCGGCCGCCAGGAGAACACGTGGAGGGGCAAGCCTCGCGCGGCGCAGAGCGCGATGAGCTCCGGCGCGACGGCGCCGTAGACGTGCACCTGCCACTCCAGCGAGGTCAGCGGCGTGAAGTTGTCCTCACCGCCCTCCGTGTCCGGCGGCACCCACGGTAGGCGGTCGCCTCCATGGATGGTGCCGGCCCTCCCCACGCTCATGCTGCCGCCGCGATAGTGCACGGACGTCTGCGAGATCGTGCGGAACATGAGGCGACGGACCGCCGAGAGCTTAAAGAGCGGCGGGACGAGGAGCGGGACGAGGTTCAGCCGCACGCGCTTCGCGATGGCGCCCCGGCTCGTCGCGGCCGTGAAGGCGCGATCGGTGGAGGCGACCAGGCGCCGCGCGAAGGCGAGGCGCTCGGGCTCGTAGCTGTCGAGGAGCGCCGCATGCGCCTGCCCGTCCACGACGGCGGCGAGCTTCCAGGCCAGGTTCACCGCGTCGCCGATGCCCGTGTTCATGCCCTGCCCACCCACCGGGCTATGAATGTGCGCGGCGTCCCCGGCCAGGAACGCGCGCCCCGTGCGGAAACGGTCGGCGACCCGGTGATACACGCGATACGTCGAGAACCAGTTCACCCGCGCCACGTCGATGCCTATCCACTCGATGACGCGCTTGCTGACGTCGTCCCAGGACAGCTGCTCATGCAGTCGCTCCACCTCTTCACGCACGGTGCCGATGAGCCGCGCGTGCCCATCACGCTTCAGGGGGAAGACGACCAGAAAATCGGTCGTGTCCAGCACGGCGTGCAACTCGCCGTTCATCACCGCGCCGCGCGCCTCCACGTCGGCGACGTAGAAGAGATGGTCGTAGGTCCCACCCGGGAAGCCGATGCCGAGGGCCTCGCGAACACGCGAGTGCGCGCCGTCGCAGCCGGCAAGGTAGGCCGCCTCGCACGTCTCGTGCGTTCCGTCCGCGTGCTTCAGGTGGGCGACCACGCGCCCGGCGCCGTCCTCGAATCCCACGAGCTCGGTGCGGCGCTCGACCTTGACGCCGAGCGCGGATAGCCGATCGATGAGGAGATGCTCGTGCTCGTCTTGCGGATAGATCAGCGCGTACGGATACGGGCTGAGCCCCTGTCCCATGTTGCCGAAGGGGGCGCGCCCGACTTGTCTTCCCGCCACCCAGAGATTGACGGTGACGGCCTTGCGCCCGGCATCGACCACCGCGTCGGCGAGCCCGATCTGGCGGTAGAGCTCGAGCGTGCGTGCCTGCACCGCCAAGGCGCGTGAGGTGGTGCCGGGCTCCGCGGTCTTGTCGACGATCCTGACGCGGACGCCCAGCTTCGTCAGCCAGAGGGTCAGCGCCAGGCCCGTCGGCCCCGCGCCGACGATGAGGACATCGGGCGCGGATGAAGTGGTCGTCATGATTTAAATGGTACGCCTCGTTTGCGGCGCGTCTACCCGCGCGCTGAGAAAAGAACGCACAAGTGAAGTTGCGCGGGATCGACGGATGGCGGAGGATCGCCGGCATGCTGACCCAGCAGACGCCGGAGATCACAAGGAGGCGTGCCATGCTGCGTATCGCGTCGATGTGGAGACTTACCCGGGGGTCGGTGCCGGTCTTGGTGCTTGGGTCGCTCGCGCTGACGAGTGGTGGCGCCGTGGGGCAGGAACGGGTGCTCGTACGCCCCGATCCCCCGGTGCTGCGAGAGGTCGTCAGCGGCATGCCGAGGGGAGAGCGACAGGAGGTACGCGTCCTCACCGCGATGCTCAAGCCTGGCGACAAGACCTCATTCCACACCCATCGCTTCCCGGTCACCGTGTACATCCTGGAAGGCGCCTTCACACTCGAGATGGAGGGACAGGCGCCGGTAACCGTCAAAGCCGGCCAGGCGATGGTGGAGCCACCGAACGTCAAGATGACGGGCCACAACCGCAGCGCGACCGACCCCATCCGGCTCGTAATCTTCTACGTGAGCGACCCCGACACGCCGTTCCTGGATCCTGTCCAGTAGGACAGACCGTCCGGCTAGCTGCTCGCTATCGGCGTCCCGAAGCCAGTCGCCGGCGGCTCGCTTTCGCCGGGCGTTTCGCAACATATTGGCTGATTGCCTCGCGGACCACGTCGGCGATCGAGCGGCGCTGCTCAAAGGCGATTTCCCGCAACGCTTGATGCTGTTCAGTCTCGATCGCCGCGAACAGCGTGACAGGGGCCTCCAGCTTCTTCTCCCGGGCCATGGTCGCTTCCTCCTCAGGGGCTCCCGATGATCTCATCACTTACGAAAAGGGTCTCAACGGGCCCGATGAACTTCAGGTAGATAGCCTTCTGGCGGAACCTCTCCAGAAGGACATCGCGCGCATAGGAACGGAGCCATTGCCGCGTGCCTGCCGTATTCGGAGCATCGACTTCGAGTAGGGCCAGGGTATCCCGGTCCACGACGCCTCGATCCCACCAGAAGCCTCTGGGCTCCTCTTCGCGGAACACAAAGAGGGTCCCGCCGCCGAACCGTCGAGCGAGCTCTTCGGCGGTTCGCAGGAACTTCTCATCTTCGATCAGCTCCCGTCCGCCCTGGGCCTTTGGGTTGTAGAAAAGCGGGAGCCGCAAGAGGACGGTGACGAGGTTGGGCTCCCGCATCAACTATAATGCTAGCATTATTGTGGTTAGTCAACGATGAGCAAGAGGTCGACCTGAGAATGGTCAGGCCAATTCGGAGAATCTCTCGCGACGCCGACATGGTCAATGTCCAAGAGTGGATACAGCCTCGTCAGCTGAGAGTGCCGAGGCGGGATCGATGAAAGGCTGGGCGAACATGCACGCGTCCTCTATCTTGCTACCGGTAGGCGCTCACTCCGCGTCGGGCTTGTCCTTGTGCGCATCGCCGAGGCGGGCATCGTTGCCGAAGCGGGCGGGGTTGAAGAGGGAAAGATCCATCGAGGGCTTCCCGTCCAGGATCCATTCCGCCACCATGCGGCCGGTCATGGGGGAGTGCTGGAAGCCGTGACCGCCGAAGCCGACGGCGAGGAAGAAGCCCTCCACACCGGGCGCGGGGCCGAGGATGGCGTGGTCATCGGGCGTGAGGGGGCGCAGGCCCGCCCAGCCGCCGGAGATCTTCGCGCGCTCGATCATGGGCAGGCGGTGCACGGCCTTGGTCACGGTCTCGTCCAACTTGGCCCAGTCCATGGGTACGATCTGATCCTGCCCGATATCCTCGACGTCACCAGGGCTCAGCAGCACCTGCTCCATCTCCTTGCGGAAGTAGAAGCTGCTCGCATGATCGGTGGTCAGCGGCACCGGCCCGGGCAGCTCGGGAAACGGCTCGGTGAAGAAGATGTGGCGACGGCGGGGAAACACGGCCAGGGTGACGCCGGCCAGCCGGCCGACGCGCGCGGCGGTGGGGCCGGCGGCATTGACGATGACGGGCGCGGTGATGTCACCGTGCGTGGTGCGCACGCCGCGCACCTTGCCGCCCGCCACGTCGATGGCCGTCACCTCCACACCTTCCACGATGCCGGCGCCAAGCTCGCGGGCGCGCTTGGCGAAGCCTTGCGTCACCTCGGCGGGGCCGGCGAGGCCGTCCTGAGGGCCCCACACGGCGGCGATCAGATCGTCCACGCGCAGGGCGGGCACGATGGCCTGGGCTTCTTTGGGCGTGATGACGCGCACGTCGACGCCAAAGCTCTTTTGTAATGCGATGCGCGTCTCGAAGCCGCGCAAGGCCTTCTCGTCCGAGACGAGGAAGAGATAGCCGATCTGCTTGAAGCCGGGGTCGACGCCGAACTCTTCCGTGAAGTTCTTGAGGACGCGAAGGCTCTCGAGCGAGAAGCGGATCTCCGTCTCGGTCGGGAACTGGGCGCGGATGCCACCCGCGGCCTTGCTGGTGGTGCCGCTGCCCACGGTCTCGCGCTCGAGGACGACCACGTCACGCTGGCCGCGGCGGGCGAGGTTGTAGGCGATGCTGCAGCCGACCACGCCGCCGCCGATGATGACTACGCTTGCGGTCTTGGGTTGGTCCATGGCTAGCGATCAAATAGACGGGCGCGGGCAATCCTAAGCTGGGTCATATTTTCTTACCTCCTCGAAGCAATGTGCAGATCTGTACCCTATGCTGACCATACGCGCAAGCCGATACGATCCTGAAGAACGATAGCGGGGAAACCTATGAGAGGATCAAAGTATGGTGCCAAAATCTCTTGCTGAGCTTTTGAAGCTGTCAGCCAGCGACCGGATCGAAATCGCCATGGCCCTGTGGGACAGCCTCGCCGAGACTGATCGTGATGCGCAGCTTGCTGTGACGCCCGAACAGGAAGCGGACCTGGATCGTCGTCTAGCCGAACACATCGCGAACCCTGCCTCTGCCATCCGCTGGAATGAGGTGCGCCGGAATCTCGCCGACGGGGTGTGACGCGGCGTCCGGTCTTTCGCTTGGAGAGGCCGAGCTGTTCATCGGAAATGCTCAGGGGACTGGATTCAGTACCTTGAGCGAGAAGGACCTGTGCCGCCGGATCAACTCAAAATCTTTGCGGTTGAAGGTGAACAGGTCGGCCCCGAGCCGGCGGGCGTTGAGGGCCAGAAGAATGTCGTTCAGCATCTGCTGGACCTTGGCCTTCCGTGACGGCTCCTGCCGGCTGATGCGGGCGACGAGTGTTCCGGCGTCCTTCCAGTCCTGAAAGTTTGGGGTGGTGACGCGCCCGGCGCGCTCGAGCGCTCCGACGTACGCCTCGATCAGTCGGATGGCGGCCGTATCGAGCGCGCCTGCGTAGAGCTCTTCAGCGACGACACTCGACAGATACGTTCTGAAGACTAGCGGCCGAAATTGCTGCTCAAAGAAGACAGCGCCGGCTTGAGATCTCAGGGCAAAGAGATAGACATTGGTGTCGAGGAGGATGGGCAACTAGCGCTACCGGTAGACGTCCACGAAGCGCCCACGCCCTTTGCGGAGCAGGGCGATCAACGTCGTGTCGATCTCCCGGTTTATCACTGCCTCGGCAAGAGCCTGCGCGATTGCCTGGGTGTTGTTGGACGCTTGCAAAGCCCGGCGGGCCCTCTTGAGGAGGACTTTGTCCAGGAGGACGCTCGTTCGCTTCTTCGTCGCCATGGTTCACCTCCGGTGAGGATATTACGATGACGAGCCTAGTGTAATATCATTCGCCGTCAACGTCTACCCGACGGTCAGACGTTCGCCGGCGCCGAATTGCGACCCGAGGTCGCCTGACCCGGGGACGACGTTCCCTGAGTCAGCCCTCGCCGCGGCCATGCCATCCGGCGATGGAGGTTACGGGCTCGACCCCCTCACCCTGCCCTTTCTCCCAGTGGGGGAGAGGGATGAGACCAATGGCCATGGCTCAGATCGCTCGGGCCACGCGGGTGCCTTCGAGGAGGGCGTCGTGGATGCGGCGGGGGGAGTGGGCATCGCCGATCAGCTTGAGGTCGGGGACCTTGCCGGTGAGCTCGTGGAAGAGGGTGTCGTTGGCCTTGCCGCCGAAGGCGAGGACCACGGTGTCGGCGGGCAGGGTGGATTCGACGCCTGAGAAGGTGTGCTTGGTGCGGACGGCGCCGGGTAGCATCTCGATGGCCACGGTCATGGGCGTGAGGACCACGCCCTGGGTGCAGAGGCGCGCGTAGAGATCGGAGCGCACGCCCTCGTCGATGTCCTCGCCCACCATGAAGTAGCGCGTGATGATCGTCACGCGGCAGCCCTTGCCGGCCAGGAAGTCGGCCGTGGTGGGGGCGGTGAAGTGGCCGTCCTCGTCGACAACGACGCAGCGCGCGCCCGGGCGCACCTGTCCCGTGAGGATGTCGGAGGCGGTGGTGACGTGGGGCAGATCGACGCCGGGGATCTTGGGCACGCGCGGGGTCGAGCCGGTGGCCACGATGACTGATTCCGGATTGAGCTTCAGCACGTCCGCCACGTCCGCGGGCGTGTTCAGGCGAACCTCGACGCCGGCCTTGCGCACCTGGCCGATCAGCCAGTGGGCGATGGCTGCGTAGTCCTCACGCTTGGGAGCGCGGGCGGCCACCATCACCTGGCCGCCGAGGGACGGCGCCGCCTCGAGCAGCGTTACCTTGTGGCCGCGCAGGGCGGCGAGCCGCGCTGCTTCCAGCCCGCCCACGCCGCCGCCGATCACCAGCACGCGCTTGGACTTCTGCGCGGGATGGATCTCCGACAGCTCGGCCTCGCGGCCGATCATCGGATTCTGGACGCAGGTGATGGCCTTGCCCTGGCGCAGGCGGCCGATGCAGCCCTCGCTGGCGCCCACGCAGGTGCGGATGTCGTCGAGCCGTCCTTCCATCGCTTTCTTCGGCATCTCGGGGTCGGCGATCATGGCGCGCGTCATGCCCACCATGTCGCACACGCCGGAGGCGAGCACCGTCTCCGCCTGCTCGGGCGTGCTCACGCGGCCGGCCAGGATCACGGGCACCTTCACCACGGAGCGCGTGGCCGCGGCCAGGTCCGCATAGAGCGCGTGCGGGTGGTAGAGGGAGGGCGTGACCATGGCCTCGAAGCGCAGCGTCTCGGAGTTCGAGCCGCTCACCATCCAGTAGTCGGCGATGCCGAGGCCGTCGATGATCCGCGCCACCTGGAGCAGCTCCTCCTTGGTCAAGCCGCCGGGGACCAGATGATCCCCGCTGTGGCGGACGCCGATGATGAAATCCTTCCCGACGGCGTCGCGTACGGCGCGGAGCACCTCCTGGCCGAGCCGGGTCCGGTTCTCGAGGCTGCCGCCGTACTCATCGGTGCGCGTGTTGGCGAGCGGGGAGAGAAAGTTCTCCAGCAGGTGGCCACCGTAGAAGGGAATGTCGCAGCCGTCGTAGCCGCCCTTCTTGAGGCGCACGGCGGCGGCGGCCCAGCAGTCGATCACCTCGCGGATCTCGGCCTTGGTCATGATGTGGGGCCACTCGCGGTGGCGCTCTTCCCGCGAGTCGGACGGCGCCCACAACGGCGTGCCCGAGTACCAGGAGTGGCCGCGGCGGCCGCGGTGCGAGATCTGCGAGAGGCAGAGCGCGCCGTGGCGGTGGATGGCCGTGCTCATCTCCTGGAACTGCGGGATGATGCCGTCGTCCCAGTTGTTGATCTCGGCCCAGTCGTTCACCGACGTGGGATGGATGCTCGAGGAGCCGAACATCATCACCGTCCCGCAGCCGCCCTTGGCCTTCTCCTCGTGGTAGCGGATGTAGCGGTCGGTGAGGCCGCCGCGCTCGCCGTAGGCCGCCCCGTGCGGGGTGGAGACGATGCGGTTCTTGGCCGTGGTGTGGCCCAGCTTGATGGAGCTCAGGAGATGACGGAGCGGGTTGGCCATGGCTACTTCAGCCTGGCGTCGTAGAGGAAGAGCATGTTGTCGATCCAGGGCTTCCAGTCGAGCCGGTTGCTCACGCCGAAGATGTGCGCCTGCTGGTAGGCCTTGATGATGGGCGCTTCCTCGTAGATGAGCTCCTGCGCCTTGAAGTAGATGGCCTTGCGGCGCTCGGGGTCGTTGGTGGCCTGGGCGTCCTCCAGCATCTTGTCGAGGGCCTCGTTCTTGAAGATGGCCAGGGCGGACTTGGAGTTGAGCGAGCTCGTGAGCAGGTCGCCGTCGAAGACGCCGGCGCCGCCCCAGGCCACCAGGTAGGCGGGCAGCAGCTCGCGCTTGCGCCACTTGGTGGTGTAGATACTCTGCTCCCAGACTTCCACCTTGGCGCGGATGCCCACCTTGGTGAGCATCTGGGCCATGGCCTGCATGACCTCGATGTCGTTCATGTAGCGCCGGTTGGGCGCGTGCAGCGTCATCTCGAAGCCGTTGGGGTGGCCGGCCTCGCGCAGGAGGGCCTTGGCGCGCTCGGGATCGTAGCCGTACCACTTGATGTTCGGGTTGAAGCCGAAGGCTTCCTTCTCGAGCGGCACGCCCAGGACTTGACCATAGCCTTCCAGCACGGTCTTGATGATCGTGTCCATGTCGATGGCGTAGTTGATCGCCTTGCGCACACGCACGTCCTGCCAGGGGCCCGGCATCAGGTAGTTGGTCATCTTCACCATGATGACGAAGCCGCCCAGCGTGCTGATCTCCACGTGCGCGCTGCTGCTGGACTTGATCTTGCCCGTCTGGTCGGGCGGGATGTCGCTCACGAGGTCGGCCTGGCCGGAGAGCAATGCCGCCACGCGCGTCGTCAGCTCCGGCACGGGGCGGAAGATCAGCCGCTCGATGGCGGGGGCGCCGCGGTGGTAGTCCTTGTTGGCATCCAGCACCAGCCGCTCGTCCTTGACCCACTCGACGAACTTGTACGGCCCCGTGCCCACCGGCTTGACCGCGAAGGTGGCGTCGCCCACCTGGGCGATGTACTTGGGCGGCACGATGCCGACGGTGCCGCAGTGGCCCGGGCTCATCCGCACGGCGAGCAGGGGAAACGGCGCCTTGGTGATGACGTTGACCGTGTACGAGTCGACCACGTCGACATGATCGATGGTGGCGATGCTGGTCCGGCCCGGCGCGCCCTGCTTCGGGTCCAGCATGCGCTCGATGCTGAACTTCACCGCGGCGGCGTCGAAGGGCTCGCCGTTGTGGAACTTCACGTTGCGCTTCAGCTTGAACTGCCAGGTGGTCTCGTTGACCACGCGCCACGACTCCGCCAGGTTGCCCTCGAGCTGCAGCGTCTTGAGATTGCGGCGGAGCAGCGTGTCGAAGATCTGGCGATCCGGCTCGTGGGCGTTCTTGTCGCAGTGCATGTGCCAGTCGAGCGTGGCCGCCTCGCCCGACTGCACGACCACCACCGGCTTCGGCTGCGGGTGGGCGAGGGGAGCGAGGCACAGAAGCACTGCGCCCAGTACCGCGGCGAGCATGGCGAGTCGTCGAGTCATCGTGGTCCTCCTGCGGGTAGATGTCGGCCGGTCATCAGAGCTGTTCCAGGCTTCGACGCGCGTAGAGATAGGGATCGAGCGTGTCGCGGAGCGTGTCTCCCACGAGATTGATGGCCATCACGGTCATGAAGAGCGCGGCGCCGGGGAAGAGGGCCAGCCAGTAGCGCGTGTCCACGTACTGCCGGCCCTCGGCGAGCATGCCGCCCCAGGACGGGATGGCCACGGGCACGCCGAGACCCAGGAACGACAGCCCCGCCTCGGTGAGGATCGCGCCGGCGATGCCGAAGGTGGCCACGACCATGAGCGAGGCGCTCACGTTGGGCAGGATGTGGCGGAGCACGATGCGCGGCACGGGAAGGCCGAGCGATCGCGCGGCTTCCACGTAAGGCCGCTCGCGCACGGCCAGCGTCTCGGCCCGGACGACGCGCGCGTAGGCCGCCCAGTTGCTCAGGCCGACCACGAGGATGAGATTGCGAATGCTCGGCCCGAGAATGCCGATCACGGTGATGGCGAGCAGGATGAACGGAAAGGCGAGCTGCATGTCGGCCAGGCGCATGACCGTGTGATCCGAGGCTCCGCCGCGCACGCCGGCGAGGAGCCCAAGCGCCGTGCCGGTGAAGCCGGCCAGGAGCACCACCAGGAACCCGATCAGGCTCGACGTCCTCGCCCCGTGGATCAGCCGGCTCAGGATGTCGCGGCCGAGCTGATCGGTGCCCAGTACGGCCAGGGTGCCGTCGGCCGCCCTTGTTAAAGGAGGGGTGAACCGGGCGAGCAGCCGCTGCTCGGCGGGATCGAACGGGGCCAGCAGGTGAGGCGCCATCGCGCAGATTCCGACGACCACGAGGATGACCGTGCCGACGCGCGCGCCTCCCGAGGCCCGCAGCGTTCTGAGTGACCGCGACGGGTGGTCAGGCAAGGCGGATGCGAGGGTCGAGAGCGACATAGACCACGTCGATCAGGATGTTGAGGAGGAGGATGGCCGCGCCCACGGTCAGGACCACGGCCTGAATCAGGGGCACGTCCTTGTTGATGACGGCCTCGACGGCCAGGCGGCCGATGCCCGGGTAGGCGAAGACCGCCTCGGTGATGACGGCGCCGCCCAGGAGGTTGCCCAGCTCCAGGCCGAGCGCGGTCACGATGGGGATGGCGCAGTTGCGCAGGGCATGGCGCAGGACGACGGACCACTCGCCCACGCCCTTCGCGCGCGCCGTGCGCAGGAAGTCCTGATGCAGCACCTCCAGCATGCTCGAGCGCGTGATGCGCGCCGTGCGCGCCATGGCCCAGACGCCGAGGGTGACGGCGGGCAGGACGAGCGTCATCAGGCCCTCGCCGCCATAGACGGGAAACCACCGGAGCTGCACGGCGAAGACGAGGATCAGGAGGATGCCGAGCCAGAACGTGGGCATGCACTGGCCCGCGAGGGCGAACATCATGCCTCCCGTGTCCAGGATGGACTTGCGACGCAACGCCGAGAGGAGCCCGAGCGGGAGGGCCAGGAGGAGCGCCAGGACCATGGCCGCCGCGGTCAGGCTGAGCGTGGCGGGCAGGCGCGCGAGCACCAGCGGGAGGGTCGGCTGCTGGTGACGCAGCGAGCGGCCGAAGTCACCCTGGGCCGCGCGCCAGAGGAAGAGGCCGTATTGCTCGGGCAGCGGACGATCGAAGCCGAGCGCCGCGCGCAGGATCTGGTAGTCCTCCTTGGTGCCCTCGGGGCCCATGTAGAGCGCGGCGGGGTCGCCCGAGAGGTGCACGACCACGAACACGATCCCCGTGATGCCGAGGAGGACGAGGAATGCCCACGCGAGCCGCTTGCAGAGATACGCGATCACATCCAACTCCTGACTCTGGTGCGGGACTGTTCCATGTGCTCGATCGCCCGGGCATTATACGGGAACTCGCAGACTTCCGTCGTCCCGCGGCCCCCTCACCCTACCCTCTCCCCCGCGACGGGGGAGAGGGATGAAAGAAACGTTTGGTCGAAAGCTTTGATCCCTCTCCCCCATTGGGGGAGAGGGCAGGGTGAGGGGAGTATTCGGCACATGGTTGCGAGATAGTCAGGAGCGGACTTGGTTTCGGTGAGAAGATTCCAGTAGGGAGGTCAGTCCAATGGTGCGAGCTTTGGTAGTCACACTAGCGCTGGTCGCGGCCGGTGGTGCCGGGGCAGGGTTCCTGGCCATGGCGCAGCCGGCCAGCGCGCAGGGTACGCGGATGATCGAAGGCCGGATCGTGAGCCTGCAGGGGAATCAGGTGATGTTGAACAACGGCACGATGGTGACCATTCCTCGAGATGTCGCGCAGCCGACGGAAATGGACCAGGGCGACACGATCAGGCTCAACTACGAAGTGAGAAATGGGCAGAACGTCGCTACGTCCATCCAGTTCATGGATCGCGCGGGCGGCCTGAGGCCCAGGTAACAGCGCCGCATGAAGCCACTCGCCTCGGCTGACCATCAGGTATTCCGGGTAAACATCCGACCGCCTCGTCACGTCTGATTGCGTGACCATAGGGGGAAAGCTCTGCCTCCCGCCGCGATCCAGCGGCCAGAGTCGACTCCCGAGAGAGATAGGAGTCAGCCATGACGCCCCGGCGAGTCGTTGCAGCTCTTCTGGCATTGATCATGATGAGCGGTCCGGGAGTTGCGCGAGCAGTCGATCCGCCACCAGCGCCCACAGCCCCTCCAGCTTCGCCGGGAGCGCCCGTCCCGGCGCCGACCAGCGACGCGACGCCGGTACGCTTGAGCTATCTCAACGGCGAGGTGTCCTTCTGGCGCCCCGGCGCCCAGGAGTGGACCCCGGCCAAGGTCAACATGCCCCTGGCTCCGGGCGATCTGCTCTACACCGCGCAGGGCGGCAATGTCGAGATCCAGGTCGGCCCGCGCGCTTTCGTGCGGGCATCAGAGGGCACGCACATC
>WNFF01004818.1_pt1 | contig 20903 bp, 21 predicted proteins | sample 5400441 | NCBI WGS metagenome assembly WNFF01 (sample SAMN13153345, study PRJNA577476) | soil metagenome | isolation source: 120 cm saprolite under Douglas fir tree site 2 hole 3 replicate 1 | place: USA:California | collected 2015-04-18
GCCGGCGTCGGCGAGTTGGTTTTCTGGTGCCGGGGCAAGGAAGCCAGCTTTCCTTTCAAGCGCGAAGATACGCCGACGGATTGCACGATTGTGGCGATCGTTGATTCGGAAAGGCATGTCTTTAATGGTTAATCAGCGCGGCTCCGTACTTTGTACTTCGTGCTTTGAACTTTGATGTCTACGTGGCGGACTGCGCTACGTCCCCCAGGTCACGGTGAAGTTTCGTGTGAAGTCAAAGTACAAAGATCAAAGCCCAAAGTTCGTTTCAAGATAATGATTCTCGCCAAAGTTTTAGGAAACATCGTGGCCACGCAAAAGAATTCGCGCTACGAGAACGCGCGCGTGATGCTCTGCGAGCAGATCACTCCCGAAGGCGAGGCCGCGGGCAACACCGTGCTCGCGCTTGATGCGGTTGATGCCGGAGTGGGCGACACGGTTTTGATCGTGCAGGAAGGGTGGAGCGCGTCCACCGTCGCGACCGGAAAAGCCGGCGCCGCGATCGATTCGGCCATCGTCGGCGTCGTAGATCGCATCGATCTTTTGGAAAACGAGTAAGGGTCCAATTTGAGACTTCAGGGCATGCCCTGTTGCTGGGAGCGCGGACGCCCTCGTCCGCATTGAGCGCGAAGCGCGAAGAGCGCGCGCCCGACGGTCTGCAACCGAATGAAAATCTGAACGTGCGATGCACGTTTTGCGGGCGAGGGCGCCCGCGTTCCCAGTAACCACGATTTCGACTTCATGAGCAGTGATCAAGATCGGGCAAGGTTGATAGCGGAACGCGTCGCGCGGCGAGTAGGCGGAACTCGCGCTGGCGCATCAAGTCCCAGGAATGTCGCCCCCTCAAAGAACGGTGCTCCGGTGCGCGAAGAATTATCCGCAATCCGCGAAGGGCTCCACGATCTAGAGAGCAAGCTCGACTTCGGTACCGCAATCTCAGTTTGTGCCGGCGACGCATTCGCCGTGGGTGAGGGATTTCGGCGCCGCGCCGGAGCACGTTAGCCAGGAGCGCTTCGGGGTCGAAGAAGCTGCGGTCTCAGAGCTGGTTGAGTTTTTCGAGAGCGAAAAGAAATGCACACTCGAACCCGGTGGAAAGCCCTGCGACCACTGCGCGATGTGCAGCTCACGCGGGTTTTAGCCGGAGGATGAGGTCAGTACCGGGAGCGGTAGCGACCGGGTCGTCACCGATGGAAAGGCGCGAGATTGCAGGAATGTTGACCCGGTCGCTACCGCTCCCGGTACTGACTCCATGACCGAGTACGCTATTTCGCTGCGGGCGTCGCTTGATTCGGTCGCAGCGTGTTTGAGTCGATGCGTGGAACCTGCTGCGCGCCCTCCTCGGCTTTGAAGTAAGGCTCTTCCTTAAAACCGTAAAGCTTTGCCGAAATTACCGTGGGAAAGTGTCCGCGCGTAGTGTTGTAATCCTGCACCGCGTCGTTGTAGTCCTTGCGCGCCGTGGCGATACGATTCTCGGTCCCGGCAACTTCATCCTGCGCCTTCAGGAAGTTTTCGTTCGATTTCAACTGTGGATATTGTTCCTGCAGGACCAGCAAGCGACCCACAGTTCCGCCGAAGCTGTTCGCGGCGGTCATTACCGCCTGTTTCTGTTCCGGCGACTTGTCGCCCGCATCGCCCTGCGGCTGAGCGCTGGTGGCATTCAGCAGTTGCGAACGAGCTTTGGCGATCGTGCCAAAAACCTCCTGCTCCTGCACGCCGGAGAGCTTCGCGGTTTCGATCAGATTGCCGAGCAGATCGTTGCGACGCTGTAGCTGGGTCTCGATGTTGGACCATTTCGCTTTCACGTTCTGGTGTTTGGCCTGCAGCGTGTTGTAGCTGCAACCGGCGGCCGAAAGCGAAAGCAGAATCAGGATTGAAAGTAACAGTGCATTTCTCTTCATAATCAAGTCTCCATTTGTAGCCGAGCAATTACTCGCCCTAGTCGAGGGCGTCGACAGCTTCAATAACGCGTTCGATCTGCGTCAGGTAGTCAGCGAACAGGTCGTTGGCTTGTTTCTCATTCAAACCGGCGTCGCCGCTGGCGCGCAGAGCGAAGATTCGCTCGAAAGGCGCAGCATCGAGCTTCAACAACTGCGCGGTCGCCCGCACGGCGTCGGGCTTGCCGCGCGGCGGTTCGCTTCCGTGCAGCGTCAGCACCGGGCGAAACAGCGAAGCAAAACTCGACAGACTATCAATCATCAAGGCACAAAGCTTTTCCGCCGACACCGAGGCCGGCACATAGAGCCGGCGCAGTTGAATGAACTTGCTGCGCAGCTCGTATTCGGTTTGATGTCGCAGGTTCGCATCGGAAATCTTGAGAAACTCGAACGGGTCGCGGCCATACAGCACGATGCGCGCGGTCTCCATGTGCAGGAACTCAATCGGAAATACGTCCGCCGCGTCCTGAAGTTCCTCGACCGTGAAATAAACCGGCAGCGGATGCCCCAGGCGTTGCCATTCGCGCAGGGGCGCCTGTGCCAGGCGCAGGTCGTCCGGCATAATCCGATTCAGCGCGACCAGCAGATTGTAATCAGAATGCAGCTCGACGTGGTCGCCCGCCGCCGCCGATCCGTAAAGCACGACCGAGGCAAGATTGTCGCCGTGCGTGCTCTTCAGATCAGCGACCAGATGATTCAGTGCTTCCGAGATAATTGTCCTGGACATGTTTTGAACCTGAAACCTGAAACTTGAACCTTGGAACGAAATTACCAGCTTCCGCCGGCGCCGCCGCCACCAAAATCACCGCCCCCGCCGAAGCCGCCTCCGAAGCCGCCACCGCCGCTCGAACCACCAAAGCCGCCACCGCTCCAGCCACTCGATCCGCCGGAGCCCCAACCGGAGCCGCGATTACCGCTATTGAGAACCATGCTGAGCAGAAGCCAGTTGAGCCAACCGCCCCCGCCGCCGAAACCACCGCGTCCGCCACGCCGCCGACTCGAGATGACGAAGATGATAACAAAGATCACTATAAGGAAAAGCACGCAGGGGGAAATGCCCCTGGATGTTTCGCGCACCGGTTCCGCGCTGGGCCGGTACGAGTACTTCTTATCAACGTCGGCGACGCTGAAGCCGCGCTTTTCCTCCAGCGTCGAAACAATAGTTTGAACCGCGGTCATCAAGCCATTGCTGTAATCACTTTTCCTGAAAGGATCGCGCATGCGCCGGCCTACTTCACCGACCAGTCCGTCGGGTAGATCGCCTTCCAGGTGCCGGCTGACTTGAATGTGATACTTGCGATCGTCGACCGCGACCAGCAGCAGCAACCCGTTCCTTTCACCTTCGCTCGAACCGATTCCCCAGCCGCGCGCGACGGCCAGCGAGTAATCAAAGATGTCCTGATCAGCGGTGGTCTTCACCGTGACGACCGCAAACTCGATATCGCCTGCCTTCTTCAAATCTGTCAGAATCTTTTCCATCCGCTGGTTGGTCGCTGAATCAATCACGCCCGCGTTGTCAACGACGTAGCGAAACGGGTTGGGCGGCGGCAGTGGCGAGTTGGCCGGCTCAGCGCGGGCGTTGCCCAGCAGAGCGAGTAAGCTCCCAAGCAGCGCCAGACCCACAACTGCGGTCCGAATTGATTTGCGATGAGAACGAGTCATGCGAGTCATGTAAAGTTAATCAGAGTGGCACGGGCGTCCAGCCCGTGAATCACGCGCAAGATGCGCGTGCGACACCAAACTGCCCTACTACCTTGATTTATGTTCGTCCTCATCTGGGAATCAAACGATGTAGTAAATAGAAAAGCGCCACACCAGCAAATACGACAATCGAGACCATTGGGTTCTTCTCCTCCTTGCGATTCACTTCCGGAATCAAATCGCTGGCGGCCACGTAAAGCGTCACGCCCGCGGAAAACGGCAAGGCGTAAGCGACTGAATTAGCAAACTGCGATTTCAGCAGCGCGACCCCAACGACACCCGCGAAGGTTGCCGCACCTATCGCCAGGGCCGCCGCCGCGGCCTTTTTTGAAGATCGTCCCGAGGCAAGCATGATCGACGCGACGGTGAAACCTTCCGGCACCTTGTGCAGCATGATCGCGATGAATATCAGCAAGCCAACCTTTAGATTGACCAGAAACGCGGACGCGATTGAAACACCGTCGAAAAAAGTGTGAATGGTCAAACCGCCAATTGCGGTGTACGCCGCCGATGGTCTGATGACGGATTCCGGATGTGTCTCAGCGCCAAAGTGAAAGTGCGGCGCGATCGTGTGCTCGACCAGTTGGATTAGCAGGTACCCGCCGAGGAGAAGCGCGAACGCGCCGACGACCGCTTCAGCCGCATTCGCCCCGCTGGCGCCTTCCGTCCACAGCGCCACAGTCTCAGGAACTATCTCAATGAAGATCGCCGCGAGCATGAAACCGGCGCCGAGCGCGACCAGATACTTCAGCAACTTCGCTTCGCTGCGATACGCGCCGGACGACGCGAGCAAGAGCCCACCGGCCAAATTGGCCAACGCCGCCAACGCTCCGAGGGCGAGAAGGGCAGGGATTCCAGTCATCTTGGTTTGTTTAGGCTTCGCATGAAGGACTCGACCGCGACATCGCCGCGACTATACCTCAGGCGCTAACGAAAGACATTGACGCGAGCGAAAAAATTCTTTGTAAACGCTGTTTTAACTATTGACAGGCCCGAAATACGGGCGTAGTATGCGCCGGTGGAGCAAAGTGGAGTGAGGTGGCCACAACTAGACCAAGGGAACACGATCGCCGCACAAAGCGCGAAGCCGTCTCTACTGCTCCTCCGAACCGAACTCCATGTTACGGGGCAACTATCCAACTCGAATCGATTCGAAAGGCCGGCTCAAAGTGCCGACCGCGTTCCGTCGCTACCTCGAAGAGAAGCATGGCTCGGCCGTGTATCTTACCAGCTTGACCGGCGAATGCGTGCGAATTTATCCCATGCCGGAATGGGAAGCCATTGAACAGCGTCTCTCGCTGTTACCTTCGATGGATCCGGCGCGGCGCAAGTTCCTTGATAGGACTAACTACTACGGCCAGCAGTCAGCGATGGATTCGCAGGGTCGCGTGCTCATTCATCCATTGCTGAGAAAGAGCGCCGCCGTGGTTGGCGATGTAGTGGTGCTGGGTTATTTGAGCTACCTGGAGGTTTGGGAACTGGACAAGTTTCAGCAGCGCTTGCTTTCCGATCCTTATACGGAAGAAGACGAGACGGCGATTGCAGGTCTGGGTATTTAACAAATGAGAACGAAGCAGTGAGCGGTGAGGCGATGGCGCATATTGAAAGTGAGATCGATTGGCAAAATGAAAGGGCCTGGCGGGCTCTGTTCAGGCAAGGCGCCGCGACTCTCTGCTCACTGCTTTGTTCTCATCCCTAGCTCTTTGAACAAGATCACGGGGCGGTGGTCCCGCTGGCCCATCGCCCTGTGCTACTTCGAGAGACGATCGAGTTGCTCGCGCCGGAGCGAGGCGGGCTGTTTGTCGATTGCACGCTGGGTCTCGGTGGCCACAGCGAGGCAATTCTACAGGCGTCAGCCGAGACGACGGTGCTGGGTATCGATCGCGACGACGAAGCGCTCGGTCTGGCAAAGAGGCGCCTGGCTCAATTCGGCTCGCGCTTTAGCGCCGTGCATGCTGACTTTCGCGAACTTACGCGGGTCCTCGCGAATGCGAAGGTCAAAAGCGCGCGCGGCATTCTTGCCGACCTGGGCGTTTCGTCCTGGCAACTGGACTCGCCCTCGCGGGGTTTCAGTTTCCGGCACGACGCGCCGCTCGACATGCGTATGGACGCGACGGGCGACACGGAAACGGCGGCAGAGCTGCTCGGTCGTCTTTCTGAAGTAGAGATTGCGCGAATCATCTTTGAATATGGTGAGGAGCGCCGCTCACGACGCATCGCGCGCTTGATTGTTGAGAGAAGAGAACGCGGCGAGCCGGTCAAGACGACCAAAGAGCTTGCCGACCTGGTCTGGCGCGCGGTCGGCCCAGACAAAAAACGGAGGATCCATCCCGCCACGCGAACGTTTCAGGCGTTGCGTATTGCAGTCAATCGCGAACTCGAGGGACTCGACCAGTTCGTAGAGGATGCGGTTGATGCTTTAGAACCTGAAGGGCGCCTTGCAGTAATCAGTTTTCACTCGCTTGAGGATCGGATCATCAAGCGAACACTTTTGAGACTCTCAGGTCGTTGCCAGTGCCCGCCGCGGATGCCGACGTGCACGTGCGGTGCGCGCAAGCTGGTTGACCTCTTAACCCGGCGCCCGATTCCGCCGGATGAAGACGAGATCGCTCGAAATGCTCGAGCGCGCAGCGCGAAGTTACGGGCGTGCCGCAAGCGCTGAGTCGAATAACCGGTTGATGCCGGAGAAGGTCTTTCGAGGGCGACGATGGTTCGACGACTTCCAGCAAAACAACGAAATGCACGGGTGGTACAACGGTCCGATCGGACCGCTCAGACGCGTCTGGCTTTGCTGTTGCTCTGTGGTTTAGTGCTGGCCGGCGGGTTCTTGTACGCGTGCGGACTGCACTTTGCGGCCTTGAGGTACGGTTACCAAACTGAAACGCTGCGGCGCGAACGCGAACAGTTGCTGGAAGAGCAACGCCGCTTTCTGTTGGAGCGCGAAGAAGCGGCGTCGCCGGTCCGCCTGGAACGGGCGGCTCGCCAGCTCGGGATGCAGCCAATGCAACCAGGGCAGTTGGATCCGCTTAGAGCGGCCCGGAACAGGTCGACAGAGTCGTCAGAGAAGAGGTCGGCGGCTATGAATCACCCGGCCGCTTTGCCGCCCACTAGCCAGGGAAAATTGTCTACAGCCAGGGCCGAAGGGCGGCAGCGCTTGGGAGCGCTGCGTTAATTGTCGCGGGTCGTTTTGTAATTCGCCGCCTCTGCTGGAGTTGTTAATGCCCCGTCGTGCCAAAGCCAAACACCCGCCCAAATCCGGCAAGTCCAGCGGCCGCGCGTTGATTGTTACGGTGGCGCTGGTTGTCTGGATGCTGGCCGTCGGCGCCCGTTTAGTCCAGGTTCAGATCAGCCAGCACGACGAGCTCACTGCCCGCGCCCAGAACCAACAGCTTGCGGCCATCGACACCAGTCCGATTCGGGGACAGGTGCTCGATCGCCAGGGCCGTGAGTTGGCGCGCAGTATCGACACCGAATCGTTTTTCGCTGATCCGCGCGAGATTGATAACGTCGACCTGACCGCGCGCAGCATCGCGGCGGCAACCGGATTGGACCAGGCTGAATTGGCCAAGCGTCTCAGCGACGCGAAAGACTCGAACAAAAAGTTTGCCTGGATCGTTCGCCGCCTGGACGTCCAGGCAGCCAACAAGCTGGACGCGCTAAATCTCGACGGCGTGTATTCGCGCAAAGAGGCGAAGCGTTACTATCCGAACGATTCGCTGGCGGCGCACGTACTCGGGTTTGTCGGAACCGATGAGATTGGATTGAGCGGCGTCGAGCAATACTATAACGATAAGATTCGCGGCGAGTCGGGGAAAGTTTATCTTGAGAGGGATGCTCGGCGGCGGGCCTTTGAGAGTTATGAGATCCAGCCGCACCCGGGCCAGACGGTGGTCCTCACGATCGACCAGACAATTCAATTTCGTACTGAGCAGGCGCTGGCCGCCGCGGTTGAAGGCTCGCACGCAAAGTCCGGAGCGGCCATCGTGATGGATCCGAACACGGGCGAGATCCTGGCGCTGGCCAATGCGCCCACCTTTGATCCCAATCAGCCGGCCGCGAATTCCGCCGAAGCGCGCGCGAACGGAGCGCTGCAAAATATCTACGAGCCAGGTTCGACGTTCAAAATAGTTGCTTACTCGGCCGCGATTGAAAAGGGGCTTGTAAAACCTGATGACCAGATCGATTGTCAGATGGGTTCGATCACTGTCGCCGGCCGGCTGATTCACGATGGTCATCCGTATGGCGTGCTTACAGTCGCTGACGCTCTGGCGAAATCGAGTAACGTCGGCGCGATCAAGCTCGGCCTCCTGGTCGGCAACGAATCGATGTACGAGTACATGAAGCGGCTCGGATTTGGATCGCGCACAGGTATCGATCTGAGCGGCGAGTCTCCCGGACTCCTGCGTACAGTAAACCACTGGCAGCCGTCGTCGATCGGATCGCTTGCGATGGGACAGGAAGTAGGAGTGACGCCGTTGCAGATGGCCACGGCTTACAGCGTTCTGGCTAACGGCGGACTGCTGGTCAAGCCGCATCTGGTGCGCGAGGTGCGCACGCCAGATGGCACGGTTGTATTTCAGGCAAAGACTGAGAGTCATCGCGCTCTCAAGCCAGAGACCGCCGCCGCAATGCGCGGAATGTTCGAGGGCGTGACCTTGCATGGTACGGCGCGGAAGGCCCAACTAAACGGCTACACGGCCGCGGGCAAGACGGGGACGGCGCAGAAGATTGATCCCAGGACGCGCACTTACTCGCCCACCAAGTTCATTGGTTCGTTCGTCGGTTTTGCTCCGGTGAATAACCCGGCAGTGGTGATCATCGTGGTTATCGATGAACCGCAAGGCTCTTATCACGGCGGTGACGTGGCCGCGCCCGTTTTCCGGGAAATTGCCGAGCAGATTCTTCCGGAGCTTAACATCACGCCGGATCTGGAAATCAAATCCGCGCCGGCATTGATTGCGCAGGCGGCTCAGGCTTCACCTAAAACGCGCGAAGAAGAGCAGCGGCAGAACGAGCAGCGCGCGGCGACGCTGCCGAAGGTCTCGGCGCGTAACTTCAGTAACGGCGCGAACGAAGTAGTTTTTGCCGTGGCCACAAAACGCGCCGCGCTAATGCCGGATCTGCGTGGGCAGAGCGTGCGCGACGTGGCGCGCATGTGCGCACGGCTCGGGCTGCAACTCGAGGCGCGGGGCGAAGGGCAGGCGTTACGCCAGAGTCCCGAAGCGGGCGCGGAGGTTGATTCGGGGCAGGTGGTGCGCGTCGAATTCGCGCGCGGCAACTAATCCGAAAGCGCCGGCGGTAGCGGGCAGTTCCTCTGTAATACGAGCGCGCTCGGACGTTTAGATCAACCGCCCGCTACCGCAGGCGCTTTCGAATACATGAGCGAACGTGAACATTAGGACGGCAGCAGGATTGATGGGCGCAATGACCTACGGTCTGGGCGCCGAGTTATTTGACAAAGAAATAATTGATTTCTCGATCGATTCGCGCACCGTCGGCGAGGGTGAGCTGTTTTTCGCGTTGTCCCAGCCGGACTACGAACGCGCCGGGTTCAACGGAACGTTCGCCGATGCTCATGACTTCCTCGCGCAAGCGTTTGCGCGAGGAGCGATCGCCGCAGTCGCGCGACGCGACCGCGTGGCTCGCGACGAAAAGTTGCAGGCGTTGCACGATCGGCTCCTGCTGGTCGACGATGTGATTGCCGCTTTACAAACGCTGGCGCGAAAGGTTTACGAGCAATGGGGACGCCCGGTGGTTGGAATCACGGGCAGCGCCGGAAAAACGACGACGAAGGAATTGACGGCTCACCTGCTTGCCGGCGTCAGCCGAGTTCTAAAGAGCGAGCGTAATTATAACAACGGCCTCGGGCTGCCGCTGTCGGTTTTGCAGATGGTAAGTCGCGGTCGCCGCCCCGAAGATTATGATCTGGCCATACTCGAGATGGGAATGTCCTCGCCCACGCACGAGATTCGAAGGCTCGTGCAAATCACGCCGCCCGACATCGGCGTGGAATTGTTGGTCGCTCCGGTGCACCTGGAACATCTGGGGACGATCGAAAACGTGGCGGCGATGAAAGCCGAACTGATCGAAGGTTTGAAACCCGGCGGCATCGCCGTACTAAACGCGGATGACGAACTCGTTATGGATATGAAATCAAAAACAGATGGGCCCGTGCTGACTTTCGGAATTCAGAATCCGGCAGACGTGACGGCGCGGGAAATTGACGCGTCACGCTTTGGCTCGATCCGCTTTCGCTTGCAAACACCAATGGGCGAAGCGGCCGCAGAGTTGCCGATGACCGGTCGTCACAACCTGATGAACGCCCTCGCTGCTTCGGCGGTGGCCACGGCGCTGAAAGTGGGACCTGAGTTGATCGCGGATGCTTTGCGCAGTGCTAAACCGCCCCGTATGCGCGGCGAGGTTCTGAACTTCGCGGCCCGCTTCACCGTGGTCGATGATTCCTACAACTCGAATCCGCGTTCGCTGCTGGGCATGGTCCGTACGCTGGCCGAAGCGAGCGAAAACGTAAAGCGCCGCGTGGTGATTGCCGGCGAAATGCTCGAGCTGGGCCTGCATGAACGCGAGATGCATCGGGAAGCGGGCCGCGAAATAGCCCGGCTGGGCATCGATATTCTTTGGGGTGTGCGCGGGCTGGCGACAGAAATGGTCTCCGCCGCCGGTGAACACGGAATGAAGACGACGCGATTCTTTGAATCTTCCGAAGCAGCCGCCACCGCCGTGCTGGATTTAATCAGCGAAGGCGATCTGATTCTGGTCAAAGGCTCCCGCAGTGTCGAGACAGACAAGATTGTTGCCGCGCTGAAAGAAAGGTTTCCGCTGGCAGGGCAGTAGCCCGAGGGATAGGAGGCGGGCGACGAAACGCACGCAGGATGCGCGCGAACCGCCGACAGGATGCCGGCGCTCCTAACGAATGATCTATTACCTCTTTTACGAGTTGATCTACGGCCGGTTCAAAGAGCAGGACTGGTATCTCGTAAAAGCTCTGAATGTTTTTCAGTACGTCACGTTTCGCACCGCGTATGCCTCGGTCACGGCAATGTTGATTGCGTTGTTGAGTGGACGCGTGGTCATCAAAGGTTTAAAGAAATGGAACATCGGCCAGCAGATTCGCGAAGAGGGACCGCAGGCGCACATCGCCAAGCGCGACACGCCGACGATGGGCGGGTTGCTGGTGATCGCTTCGGTGGTGATCTCAACGTTGCTGTGGGCGCGGCTGTCGAGCTTCTACATCTGGGTGATCATTGCGGCGACGCTGGCGTTTGGGCGGTCGGTTTCGCCGACGATTATTTGAAGCTGGTAAAGCGCCGCAGCCTGGGATTAACCGGGAGACAGAAGCTGGCGCTTCAGCTGGTAATAGCATTTGGCGTGTGGCTGGCGCTGTATCTCTCGACGCGCTATTTCGCGACGAAGTATTCATGGAACGTCAGCGTTCCATTCTTGAAAACCACCGCGGAACCAAACGGCATCAGCACCATCGGACCATACTTGTACCTGGGTCTGGTCGTGGTGGTGCTGCTGGGTTCGACCAACGCAGTGAATTTGACGGACGGCCTGGATGGTCTGGCGATCAGCGTTACGTTCATCGCGATGACGGCGCTGACTGCCTTCACGTATCTGAGCAGCGATTTGCGTTGGGCCACTTATTTGGATTTGACGCACCGGCCGGAAGCCGCGGAGCTGACGGTATTCTGCGGCGCGATGGCCGGCGCCAGTTTGGGCTTTCTCTGGTTCAATGCGCCGCCGGCGGAAATTTTTATGGGCGACGTCGGCAGCCTGGCGATTGGCGGCGCGATCGGGACCATCGGCGTGCTGACGAAGCAGGAATTCATGCTGGTTTTTGTGGGCGGCGTGTTCGTGATGGAAGCGCTATCGGTAATGCTGCAAGTGAGCGTCTTTAAAATGACGAGGAGCACCAGCGGTACGGGCCGCCGCCTCTTTAAGATGACGCCGCTGCATCACCACTTTGAAATGTTGGGCTGGAAAGAGCCGAAGATTGTCTTTCGGTTTTTGATCCTGGCGATACTGTTTGCGTTGTTGGGTCTTTCGACTTTGAAACTGCGATAGGCCCTGGCGATCGAGGCCGAGATGAAAGTAATCACCGAAGTAGCCGCGTCATTGCTGCTCGCGCTGATTCTGTTGCGGGTCTCCGGATCGCTGTTTGGCGTAATCTACAAGTGGAAATTGCGGGCAGGAAAGTTCTAGTCATCGGCGCGGCCCGCAGTGGGACCGCCAGCGCGCGGTTCCTGGCCCAGCGCGGCGCTACGGTCGCGCTGAATGATCAAAAGCCCCTGGCCGAGTGGCCGGCCGAAGCTCTGGCTTTGAAAACTGAAGGCGTGGGTCACGTCGCGGGCGAGCCACCGTCGTGGCTGCTGGATCAGATCGACCTCGTTGTAGTCAGCCCGGGGGTGCCGACCAGGGCGATCCCGATTCGGTACGCGGATCGACGCGGCGCGGAAGTGATTGGCGAAATTGAGCTGGCGTCCCGTTTCCTGCGTGGACGAATCGTCGCCATCACCGGAACGAACGGCAAAACGACGACGACGACGCTGATCGGAAAGATGCTGGAAGACGCAGGCATGAACGTACAGGTGGGCGGCAACATCGGCAAGGCCCTGATTTCGATGATCGAGTCGTCGAGCGACGACGGCTGGAACGTCGTCGAGGTTTCGAGCTTTCAGTTGGAAACGATTGTGGATTTTCATCCGACGGTGGCAGCGGTGCTGAACATCACGCCGAATCACATGGATCGTTACGAATCGCTGATGGATTACGCCGCGGCGAAGCACAACATCTTTCGCAATCAGACGCCGGGCGACGTTGCGATTCTGAACGCCGACGATGACCTTGTTTCGGCCTGGGCCGGTGGTTTGCGCGCACATGTAACGCAGTTCAGCGTCAAAAAAGAGTTGGAGGACGGGCTGTTTCTGAGGGGGAGGGACTTGATTTGCCGGCAGCGGGGGCGAGCCCCGTTCCTGACTGCGCAATCCGGAGGCGAACGCGTCCTCGCAACCCGCGACGAGATGCAACTACGGGGCGCGCACAATGTCGAGAATGTTTTGGCGGCGATGGCCGCGGGGCTGGCATGCGGCGCGCCGCCCGAATCGCTGCGCGAAACTGTACGACACTTTCGGCCGGTGGAGCATCGGCTGGAAGAAGTCGCCGAGATAAACGGTGTGCGCTTCTTCAACGACTCAAAAGCTACGAGCGTGGACGCCACGATGAAAGCGCTGGAAGCCTTTGCTAATAATGCCGGCAAGATTGTGTTGATTCTCGGAGGACGCGGAAAGCGAGCGCCTTATGCGCCGCTGGCACCGCTCGTGCGCGAGCAAGTACGCCGGATGATCCTGATTGGCGAAGACGCGCCGGTGATCGAGAAGGAACTGAACGGCGCCGCGCCGTTTGAGCGCGCCTCGGACATGAGCGACGCCGTGGCCCGCGCGTTCGCCGCAGCGAAACCGGGCGATGTGGTTCTGCTTGCACCGGCGTGTGCCAGCTTTGATATGTTTGAGAGTTTCGAACACCGGGGAAGGGTATTTAAGAACGAGGTTCTAAACCTAAAGTCCAGTGAACGAAATTAGCCACAGAGCACGGAGACACAGAGATGGAAGAATTTGCCACAGATAAACGCGGATTTTCACGGATAAGAAATATGCAGTTCCGATCTGTGAATATCCGTGTTCGTCCGTGGCTGATTCTAAGCTTTTCTCTGTGCCTCTGTGTCTCTGTGGCTGATTTTGAAGGAAGCAATGCCGCAAAAGCTACAAGCTGACAAATGGTTATTCTCGGCGACGGCGGGGCTGGCGCTGTTTGGCGTGGTCATGGTCTACAGCGCTTCGGCGGTAATCGCGCTGCAAGAGAACCACAGCCAGTTCTTCTACGTGGTCAAACAGGGTGTGTGGACGCTCTTCGGTTTCATCGTCATGTTCATCGCCATGCACTTCGATTACCGCATCTTGCGCAGCCGCTGGATCATTTATGGCCTGTTGCTGTTGACGATCCTTTTGTTGCTGGCCGTGTTTGCATTCTCGCCGGTGAATGGCGCGCGGCGTTGGATCAAGTTCGGCGGCCTTTCCGCACAGCCATCCGAGATCGCCAAGCTCGCGCTAGTCTTGTTTCTTGCATACTTTCTCGAGAGGCGCGCAGGGAATGAGTGGTCTTTCTGGAAGACGTTCCTGCCCTGCGTGATCATAGCCGGTGTCCTGGCAGGGTTGGTCGTGAAAGAGCCTGACCTCGGAACCGCGTTGATGCTGGCCATCATTTGTGCCGCGATTTGCTTTGCCGCCGGCGTGCGTCCGCGTCATCTGGCCTATGCGTTGGTGCCGGCGCTGGTGTTTGTGGGCAAGCTGGTGATCTTCACGCCGTTTCGCTGGCGACGCATGGCCTCGTTCATCGATCCGTGGGCCGACCAGCAAGGCGCGGGCTACCAGGTTGTGCAGTCGCTGATTGCCGTCGGATCGGGAGGTCCGCACGGACTCGGTTTCGCGCAAGGCCGGCAGAAGATGCTGTTTCTGCCGTTCGCGCACTCGGATTTCATCTTTGCCGTAGTCGGTGAAGAACTTGGTTTGGTCGGCACCCTGATCGTCGTTTTGGTGTTTGGCATTTTTCTCTGGCGAGGCATGCGCGCGGCGCTGCGCGCGCCCGATCGGTTTGGCATGCTTTTGGGCATCGGCGTGGTCGTCGGCATCGTCGCGCAGGCGTTGCTCAACATGAGCGTCGTGCTGGCGATGGTTCCTACCAAGGGCATTCCGCTGCCGTTCATTTCGTACGGCGGATCTTCTTTGGTGCCGACGCTGCTCGGGGTAGGAATCCTGCTTAACATTTCTCAGCACGCGAGCACGAACGCGCGGGCCGCGTACGACGACGACGGTGACGAAGAGGAAGCACCGAGACGCGCGCGACGCAAGCGCGCGGTCAGACAGCACGTGCCGGCCGTGGCGCGGGCCCGCTACGGATGAACGGATGCGAGCTTTAATCGCAGCCGGCGGCACCGGCGGGCACATTTATCCCGGGATCGCGGTGGCCGGCGAGATCATGCGGCGCGACAGGGCGTCGATCGTCACGTTCGTCGGCACGGCTCACGGATTGGAAAGCCGTCTGGTACCGGAATCAGGATTTGAACTTTCGATCATTGAAAGCGCGGGATTGAAAAACGTCAGTTTGGGCGCGAAGGTGCGCGGACTGATCTTGCTGCCGAAAAGCTTCTTTGCAGCGCGGCGCGTGATTCGCGATTTTCGTCCCGGAATAGTTATTGGCGCGGGCGGCTACGTTTCCGGTCCGGTGTTGTTGGCGGCGTCGCTAATGGGCTTGCCGACACTGGTGATGGATTCGAACGCGCTGCCGGGCTGGACGAATCGAGTCCTGGCGCGGTTTGTTGATAAGGCGGCGGTTTCGTTTCCGGAAGCGCTCGGTTACTTTCGCGGCAAAGGCGTTTTGACCGGCAATCCGGTTCGCAAAGAGTTCTTTGAGATTCCGTTGAAGCGACGCGACAGTTCGCGATTTTCGCTGCTGGTATTCGGCGGTTCGCAGGGGGCGCGCGCCGTCAATGAGGCGATGATCGCCGCGTTGCCGCATTTGGCTTCGCGAAAGAACACGCTGCACATGACGCATCAAACCGGCCAGGGAGAATGCGAAACTGTCCGCGCGGGATACGAGGCAGCGAGTTGGGGCGACAACTCCGAGGTTAAGCCCTACATTGATAACATGATGAGTGAGTTTGCGAATGCCGATCTGATCATTTGCCGCGCGGGCGCGACCACCAGCGCCGAGTTGGTGGCCGCGGGCAAAGCGGCAATCATGATTCCGTTTCCACTGGCCGCGGATGATCATCAACGCCGAAACGCCGAAGCCTTGCAAACGGCAGGCGCAGCCCGAATGATTCTGCAAAAGGACTTGAACGGTGCGCGTTTAGCTGCAGAGATTTCTTCGTTAATGGAGTCGCCGGATGAACTTGATCGAATGGAAACAGCCAGCCGTAAACTGGCGCGACGCGATGCGGCGGCAGCGACGGTTGATCTGATTGAGGAGGTAATTCAGAAGCGGCGGTAGCGATCTGATTATTTTCCATTTGTTATTTGACACCTTTCATTTGCCATTTGCCGGATTGGTCTCGCGTTGCTTCGTGTGATTTCGTGGATCGTTTTTCTTTTTCTTAATACAGAGCACGATCCACGAAACCACACGAAAGGACACGAAGCACAACGACAGATAACAGATGACAGATGGGAAATGACAACTGGAAAATGAAGAGAGATCTGAACCCTGAGACTTAAGAAAAAATGTTTCGACGCTTCCAGCACATTCACTTCGTCGGCATCGGTGGCATAGGCATGTCGGGCATCGCCGAAGTGTTGGCGAATCTCGGTTTTCGTGTGTCGGGTTCCGATCAAAAGAAGTCTGACGTGACGGCGCATCTCGAGGAGCTTGGCGTGGAAGTCACCGAAGGCCACGCGGCCGAGAATGTCGGCGACGCTCACGTAGTTGTGCGTTCGACTGCGGTGCGCGATGACAATCCGGAGATCACCGCAGCGCGGCGCAGATGGCAAGACGACGACGACTTCGATGGTAGCCACAGTCCTGGGAATTGCCGGTCTTGATCCGACCTTCGTAATTGGCGGCATCGTGCGCACTTATCGCGCGAACGCGCGACTCGGCCGAAGCGACTTAATGGTGGTCGAAGCCGACGAAAGTGATCGTTCTTTTCTGATGCTGACGCCGACGATCGCGGTGGTCACAAACATCGACCGCGAGCACATGGATTACTACCACGACATGGAAGACGTGCGTAAGTGCTTCGCGGATTTCGTCAACAAGGTGCCGTTCTATGGCGCGGCGATTCTTTGTCTTGACGATCCGCACGTGCAAGCCGTCATCCCAAAAGTCGAGCGGCGACGCGTCACCTATGGGATGAGTGCGCAGGCGGACGTCTCGGCGCACGAGATCACTTACGATCAAGCCTTCGGATCGAGCTTTACCGTGTGGCGCGGCATAGACGTGCTGGGTTCAGTCTCTCTGCGCGTGCCGGGCAAACACAACGTCTACAACTCGCTGGCGGCGATTGCGGTGGGGCTCGAATTGGAAGTTCCGTTCGGGACGATCGCGCAGGCGCTCAGTGAATTCAGCGGCGCCGATCGGCGCTTTCAATTCAAGGGCGACGAAGCGGGCGTTACCGTGGTCGATGATTACGGTCACCACCCGACGGAGATCAAAGCGACCTTGAGCGCGGCGCGCATCGGCGCTCCGAACCGGCGCATCGTCGCTCTGTTTCAGCCGCATCGCTATACGCGCACCAACGATCTGATGGACGAATTCGCCAGCGCCTTCAATAACGCCGACGTGCTGTTCGTGACCGACATCTATGCGGCGAGCGAGACGCCGATCGAGGGCGTGAACGCCGAAGTGTTGACTGGACGAATCAAGAGTTACGGCCACAAGAACGCGGAGTATGTGGGCAAGGTCGAGAATGCCGCCGAGATTCTTCGCGACCACGTCCGCGAAGGCGATCTGGTGATCACACTCGGCGCCGGCTCAGTCCATCGCGCGGGCGACCAGTTGTTAACGCTCTTGCGCGAACAGGGTTTGGCGCAAGGCGCGTAAGCCTGATTTGATAATGGCTGCAGCAATGACAGCAAGAACTAATGATTTAGCGGCCCGCGACGCGGCGATCGAACAGATCGCGGCAAAGCTTGGTGTGCGCGCCGAACGCGGCAAGCGGTTCGCCGAATTGACCAGCCTCCGCGTCGGCGGTGCGATCGATTGGGTGCTTTCGCCGCAGACCGAAGAGCAGGCCGCGGCGCTCGTGCACGAGTTGGAACAAAACCAAATCGCCTGGCGGCCGCTGGGATCGGGCAGCAACGTTTTGGCTGACGACGGCGCTCATCATTACGTGATCTTGAGCGTGAAAGAATTGAAAGCTGATCCGGTGTTTTCTGGCGCTCGGGTTTCGGTGAGTGCCGGCTATTCGCTACCGCGGCTTTGCATCGATTCAGGGCGGCAGGGACTTTCAGGGATTGAGGGACTCAGCGGCATCCCCGGCACCGTGGGCGGTGCGCTTTGGATGAACGCCGGGGCTTTCGGTCAGGAAATTGGCACCGTAGTGGAAACCGTGCGCGTCGCGCGCGCCGGCTGCGTGGTCGAAATTCCCGGCAGCGAAGTGAAGTGGAACTACCGCCACACTTCGTTTCGGGAAGGGGAATTACTCTTGGGCGCGACTTTGGTTTTGCACCCTGGTAACGCCGAGGAAATCCGCGCGCGGATGGAAGAAGCCAAGGGCCAACGGATGGCGACGCAGCCACACGGCGCGCGCTCCGCCGGTTGCTTCTTCAAAAATCCACCGGCGAGCGCGCTCGGTACGGGCAAGATGATCGACGATCTCGGCATGAAAGGAACGCGGCGAGGCGGGGCAGTGGTTTCGCCGAAACACGCAAACTTCATCGTGACCGAGGGCGACGACGCGCGCGCTGACGACGCGCTCGCCCTCGCGGAAGAAATTCGCGAGCGGGTCAAGCGCGAACACGGAATCGATCTCGAGTACGAAGTTGAACTCTGGAGTAGTGAGAGTGGAGAACAGACGTAGAGTTTAGAGTTCACGCTTTAGCGTGCTCCGAAAAGTGCAACCTGAGTCGAAGTCTGAACGGTTGAGAGAAACTTATGAGAGAACAAGCCATTCCATCGCGCGGCTCGCGGCGCAATTCCGCTGCCACCCGAGAATTTGTTCAGCGTCCGGCGCGTCGAGGCGGTCGAGAAGCGAGCCGGTCGCGAAGCTTCTCTCCCCGCGCGCTATTTGGTTATGTGCCGTCGGCTCTGAAAGTCGTGCTGGCAATTCTCGCGCTCATGGCGGCGTTTGTCGGCTATCGCGTGGCCGCTTCGGCGGCGATGTTCCAGGTCAGAAGCATTGACGTGACCGGCACCTCGCGAACTTCGGCTGAAGAAATCGAAGGCCTGACCCGCAGGGCCGTGGCTCGGACTGGAGTCTGGCGCGCCGATCTCTCAGCCATCAGCGCTGAACTGGGACGCCTGCCGGGTGTGCGTAGCGCGATTGTCACTCGGGTTCTGCCCGACCGTTTGCGGGTGCGCGTGACTGAGCGGATTCCGGTCGCGGTCGTGCACACGTCCAACGGCCATTTCGTTTGGGTCGATGATGAAGGTGTGTCATTGGGAGAAATGAAACCCGCGGATCGCATGCTGTCATTTTTCATCCGCGGCTGGAACGAGGAGGGAACTGAGGACGCCCGAAAAGAGAACGCTGAGCGAGTCCAGAAATACCTGGAAGCGACGCGTGAATGGGAAGCTGCCGGTCTGGCCGAGCGCGTGAGCGAGATTAATCTGATTGATGTGCGCGACGTGCGCGCGCAACTGGCCGGGAGCGATTCGCAAATCGAAGTGCGACTCGGCGGAAAGGATCTGGGCGCGCGCTTGAAAGCGGAACTCCAGGCTCTCGATGAATACAAACAAACTCCGCGCGGCTCTTCCATCACCTACGTAGATTTCCAGGGCGGCCGCGTCATCATAGGCTCTAGTTCGGGCGGCAAGATCTCAACCGGAACTGAGACCCCGGACGCGGGATCGAATAGTGTCGCTGTTTCCGCGTCAAAGACTGACGCGCAGACGACTGATCCAGCAAGTAAGAAGACTGCGGCTAAGGATTCCGCGAACGCCAATCGGCAGAAGCCGGCCCGTCGCGGCCCGTCGCGCGAACCGAAACCGGCAATGCATCTGCCGTGAGGAAACCGAAATAAACAGAAACGAACTGCTATGGCAAAGCGACAAAATCACACCGTGGGCCTGGACATCGGGACTAGCAAAGTTACCTGTGTGGTTGGCGAGCCCGGCGAAGGTGGACTGCTGCAAATCATCGGCATTGGCGAAGCCGAGGCGCGCGGCCTGCGCAAAGGCGTGATTGTCAATCCCGATGCGGCCGTTGAAGCGATTAAGCGAGCGATAGATGAAGCGGAACGAATGAGCGGCGCGCAGGCTGAAGAGGTGACCATCAACCTCGCCGGCTCGCACATCATGGGCTTCAACGGTCAGGCGATTGTCGCCGTGGCGAGTCGCGACCGCGAGATTACCGGCGACGATGTGCGGCGCGCGATCGATTCGGCTTGCGCGATTCAACTTCCCGCCGGCCGCGAAATTGTCGATCGCCTGCCGCAGGAATTCATCGTTGACGACCAGGACGGAATCAACGACCCGGTCGGGATGACGGGAGCCCGACTGGCAGTCAAAGTTCACATCGTTACCAGCCCCGTGACCGCCCGCCAGAACGCTATTAACGCCGTAAATCGGTCAGGATTAATCGTTGCCGACATGATCCTCGAGCAACTTGCGGCCGCGGAAGCGACGCTGACTGAAGACGACAAGGAGTACGGTTCGGCTTTGGTCGATATTGGCGCGGAAACCACCGGATTATGCGTCTATCAACGCGGCGCCGTGCAACACACGGCCGTGTTTCCGCTAGGCGGATCGCACTTCACGAACGACATTGCCTTCGGCCTGCGCACGCCGATTCCGGAAGCCGAGAAAATTAAACGCACTGTAGGTTGTGCCTCGAGCGCGTCGCTCAATGACGACCAGCGGGGCGAGATGGTCGAAGTTCCTTCGGTCGGCGGTCGCGCACCGCGGCAACTGTCGCGGCAGATTCTCTGCGACATCCTGCAGCCGCGCGCTGAAGAAGTGCTGATGCACGTGTCAGACGAAATCAGAGACTCCGGTTGGAACCGGCAATTGTCGAGCGGCGTCGTGCTGACGGGTGGCGGCGCGCTGCTCGAAGGCATGGTCGAGATCGCGGAGCAGGTCTTCGACGCGCCGGTTCGCATCGGCTATCCCGAACGCGATCGGTTCGGCGGACTTGTCGAGGATGTGCAGAGTCCGGCGTGGGCCGCTGCGGCCGGACTCGCGTTGGTCTCGCAACGCGCCCACGCGCTCGAGCAACGCTCAGGCGCGGCGAAGCGCGGCGGGTCGGGACGTTTGACTCATTTTGTGTCCAAATTTCGCAATCGTTTTAGTAGTATTCTTTGACAAAGTGTTGTATGCTGGCCGCCCGGCGGCACAATATGTTGGCCGCAAGATATAGATGCCCATGGTTCAGCCAGCCCAAAATAAACGAAGGAGACCGTGGAAAGCTTCGCGGTTTGGAAGAGAGGAAAAGACCATGACACCTGAGGTTCGCGAACCCGGCAGAAGCATCAATATCTTCATCGATGACGAGCCGCCAATCACCGGCGCGCGCATAAAAGTCATTGGTGTGGGCGGTGG
>WNFF01003485.1_pt1 | contig 20889 bp, 19 predicted proteins | sample 5400441 | NCBI WGS metagenome assembly WNFF01 (sample SAMN13153345, study PRJNA577476) | soil metagenome | isolation source: 120 cm saprolite under Douglas fir tree site 2 hole 3 replicate 1 | place: USA:California | collected 2015-04-18
GATCGTGCGAGATGGCACCTTTATTGGAAAAATTCGTATTTCTTCAGTTGAACCGGCGACCGCTATCGGCGATATCATCACCAGCACGTTGGCGCGAGGCGTCCAAGTGCAACCTGGAGACATTGTCATTTATGCTGGCACAAATTCGTAGGCAGGAGAGAAAGGTCGCGGCCGTCTTATTGCTGGCCGCGGCGAGCATATTGGTTTCGTGCGCGAGCCAAAAAGAGAACGTCGCGTTGGTCAAGGATCCTGATGCCAAACCGGAATCCGCATTGCCCTGGAACAAACAGGAAAAGTGGGAGGGCGGCGGCAGCCAATTCGCAAACTTCAGCGACCGGCGCTGAATCTCTCAAGATCGACATCGATCACTTGCTAGCACAGGCTAGGTCCAAAATCCCGTCGGGATAACGGCGTTCTTTGGCACGATCACGATCCCGTCGCGAATAAAGTAATTGTCTGCGTCCGAGTTGGCGGCTTTTCCTTCCGGCGTGATCACGACGCCGTCGGCAATCCGCGCGTTTTTGTCGATGATGGCGCGATCGATTACGCAATTGCGCCCGACCCCGATTGGCGGAACGTCAGCGGCGCCCGGCCGGTCTTGCTCGAAATAATCGGCGCCCATCACGACGCTGTTGCGAATCGTGGCGCTGATACTGCGAATGCCGATGACGCTCCGCTCGATGTGCGCGTCAGAGATAATGCACCCGTCGGAGATGATCGCCTGACGCAAAGTCGCCCCGTTGACTTTGCTGCCGGGCAAAAACCGCGGATGCGTGTAAATCGGCGCCTCGGTGTCAAAAAAACTGTATTCCGGAACAAGGTCGGTCAGATCGAGGTTCGCCTCGTAAAACGCGCGGATGGTACCGACATCTTCCCAATAGCCTTGGAAAATGAATGCACTCACATGTCGATCTTGGATCGATCGCGGAATGATATGTTTGCCGAAATCCTCCAGTTCATTGTCCAGGCACTTCACGAGCACCTCCCGGTTGAAAACATAAATTCCCATCGATGCCTGAAACAATTCTTCGTCTTCGCTTGAACCAACCGCGCGCAACAGCTCGCGGCTCATTTTCATTTCCTCAAGCACCGAGTCGTCTTTGGGTTTTTCGACAAAGCGTGAAATCCGGCGATCTACTCCGCTTTGCATGATGCCGAACTCTGCGACCTGTTGTCGACGGATGGGTTTAGTCGCGAGCGTGATGTCGGCTCCGCTTTGAATATGCTGATGCAACAGCGTGCGAAAATCCATCCGGTAAAGCTGATCGCCACTGAGAATGAGATAGTAATCGAACGAGCGCTCGAGGAAGTAGCGCATGTTCTGGCGCACCGCATCCGCAGTTCCCTGATACCATTGCGAACCTTCCGGCGTTTGTTGCGCCGCCAGAATGTCGATAAAGCTGCGCGAAAAATTGTCGAACTTGTAGCTGGCCTGAATATGTCGATGTAGCGACATGCTATTGAACTGGGTCAACACGTAAATCGAACGCAACCCGGAATTGAGGCAGTTGCTGATCGGAATATCGACGATCCGGTATTTCCCGCCGAGCGGCACCGCTGGCTTCGCACGATCTTTCGTTAACGGAAACAAACGCGTGCCCGCTCCGCCGCCCATGACAATCGCGAGCGTGCGCTGCGTCGTCCCTGGTGGAAGTGCGCGGGTCGACAACTGCGAGACTGAATCGCGACGCGCGGGATTTTGCGTCTGCACACCTTCAATAACTCAGTGCTCGCGGGTTGCGGCAACCTTTTTGCTCAACTTAGCGCCGGTTGCACGGGCCTTCCGGCAGTGGCAACCTTTACTTCCAATATGTGCGGAATTGTCGGCTATGTCGGACGTTCGCAAGCGGCGCCCATTTTGCTCGACGGTCTTCGTCGCCTTGAATATCGCGGCTACGATTCTGCCGGTGTCGCGATCGTCAATGGCAACCACGTCGAGACGCGCAAGTGCGCCGGTCGAATTGCATCACTCGCCAAACTTATTTCTCAAAAACCGGCCGCTGGATCTTATGGAATCAGCCACACTCGCTGGGCGACGCACGGAAAGGTCAACGACGAGAATGCCCATCCGCATTTCGACGCCACCGGCAAGATCGCGCTCGTTCACAACGGCGTCATCGAAAATTATCAGGCGCTCAAAGAACAGCTGATCCAAAATGGTGACACAAATTTTCGCTCCGACACCGATACTGAAGTTTTGGCCCATTTGATCGGAAGTATTTATGATCAACTCGAGGGCAAAGATTCGAAAGCGCGTCTTGTGAACGCCACCCGCGCGGCGCTAAAGCAGGTCATTGGCACATACGGCATTGCTGTCGTGCATTCGGACATCCCGAATTTTATGGTCGGTGCACGCCGAGGCAGCCCCCTCGTGCTTGGCGTTGGGAAAGACGAAAATTTTCTGGCGAGCGATGTCAGCGCCATTGTCGCGCACACCCGCGACGCCGTTTACTTGAACGATTTCGACCTCGTCGCGCTCGAACGAGACAAATTTGAAATCAGCTCGATCGACGGCGCGGTTGGCCAGCACGCGGTCAGCAAAGTCGAGTTCAGCGCGGAAGACATCAAGAAGGGCGATTACCCGCACTACATGCTCAAGGAAATCTGCGAGCAGCCGGACACAGTGCGCGACGCGATGCGCGGCCGCCTCACTTACGAGGAATGCACGGCCAAGCTTGGCGGGTTGAACATGACTCCACCCGAATTGCGCGACGTCGCGCGAGTCGTGTTGACTGGTTGCGGTACTGCATTGCATGCCGGTCGAGTCGGCGAATACTTAATCGAACGACTCGCCAATATCCCGGTGGAAGTCGAATTCGCGAGCGAGTACCGCCATCGCAATACGCCGATGACTGAACGCACGCTCGTTTTCGCGATCAGCCAGAGCGGCGAAACCGCCGATACGCTCGGCGCCTTACGCGAAAGCCGTCGCAAAGGTTATCGAACGCTGGGAATTTGTAACAATGTCGCCAGCACGATTGCGCGCGAAAGCGATGGTGGTGTGTACATGCACGCGGGCCCTGAGATTGGAGTGGCGGCCACGAAATCGTTTACTTCTCAGCTGGTGATTCTAACCCTGATCGGTCTTCTCCTCGGCCGAATGCGCCAACTTTCGACCGCAGAAGGAAAACGAATGATCGACGCGCTCGAAGCATTGCCGGGTCAGATTGAGGAAGTCCTGAAGCTGAGCGACCAAATTAAGTCGATCGCGAAGAAATATGTCGATGTTAGCGGGATGCTTTTTTTCGGACGGCAATTTAATTACCCGATCGCGCTCGAAGGCGCGCTCAAGATGAAAGAGATCACTTACCTTTTCGCCGACGGCCATCCCAGCGCGGAGCTCAAACACGGAATTATTGCGCTCGTTAGGCCGGATCTACCGTCCATCTTTGTCGCCCCAGACGACGCCGTGTTCTCAAAGAACCTGAACAACATCGAACAGGTAAAGGCGCGCAAAGGACCAATCATCGCCGTCACTTCTGGCAACGGCGCCAAACAATTGAAGGACCTCGCCGCGGACATTATCGAGGTTCCCGACGTCATCGATTGCCTCAGCCCGGTTCTCACCGTCATCCCATTGCAACTACTAGCATATCACTTGGCCGTCGAGCTCGGCCGGGATGTCGATAAACCGCGCAACCTCGCCAAAAGCGTTACGGTAGAGTAATCGCACCGTTCGCCGCCTTCTCAGGGTTTATCGTTGTCCCCAACCCGCCTAACAAAAAAAATGGGCGAAATAAATCGCGGTTCACGCCGCGAGCGGATTGCGATAAACTAGTCAGCTAGGTTTTCTAAGACCGTGCAACAGAACGAAGACTACGTGCTCAAGGTGCTGCAAGACGTGGGACTGGTTTCACGCAAGCAGATTGAAGGCGCGCGCAAACATCTGAATGGTCAGAACAACGTTGTCGATCTTTTGATCAAGAACGGAATCGTCACCGAATCCGATGTCTCGCGTTCGCTTGCGGCGCAGGCGCACATGGACTGGATCGATTTGTCGTCGATGGTGATCCCACCGGCTATCATCAAACAAATCCGCGCCGAAGACGCCCGTCGTTTCAAAGTGATCCCGGTCGCATTTGGCGAAACCGGCCTGGTCGTGGCGGTGAGCGATCCACTCGATATCGACACCATCGACAGCCTGAGCTTCTTATTGCAACGCGAGCTCGAATTGGTTTGCACCAGCCCGACGTCCTTAAGGAAAAACTGGGCGAAGGTGTCGATCTTGGTCTCGAGATCGGTGATGGCGCTGCCATCGCTGAAGTCGACGAAGCCGACGCGCCGATTATTCGGATGGTGTCGATGTTGATCATCGAAGCGCATCGGTCTGGCGCGAGCGACATTCATCTCGAGCCGCTCGACAAAAAATTTCGCGTTCGATTTCGAATCGACGGTGTCTTGCAGGAAATGCAGGCGCCTCCGAAACGCTTGCAATCAGCCATCGTCAGCCGACTCAAAATCATGACCGGTTCGATGAGCATCGCCGAAAAGCGATTGCCCCAAGACGGCCGTATTCAGGTGAAGATCAAAAAGAAGCCGATTGACCTGCGCGTTTCCACAATCCCGACCAATCATGGCGAGAGCGTCGTCATGCGCGTGCTCGACAAATCGAGTCTCGTGCTCGGACTGCCCGAACTCGGCTTTTTCAGCGACGACCGGGAAACGTTCGAGCGATTGATCCAGTTGCCGGACGGGATTCTTCTCGTCACTGGCCCGACCGGCTCCGGAAAAACAAGCACGCTTTACACCTGTCTCAATTACATCAACAAACCGGACCGCAAGATCATCACCGTCGAGGAGCCGATCGAATATCAGATGACTGGAATTAACCAGGTCCAAGTGAATCCAGAAATCGGGATGACGTTTCCGGCCGCGTTGCGCTCGATTCTGCGGCAGGCGCCCAATGTCATCATGATCGGAGAAATTCGCGACCTCGAAACGGCCAGCATCGCGACGAATGCTTCGCTCACAGGGCATCTTGTTTTCAGCACGCTGCACACTAACGACGCGCCGTCCGCCATCGCGCGTTTGACCGACATCGGTGTCCAACCGTTTCTCGTCGCCTCATCGTTGCGCGCCATCATGGCCCAACGACTCGTCCGCCGAATCTGCTTGAATTGCCGGCAGCCTGCCGAATTGAGCGAGAGCGAAATGCGCGCTTTGCGAATTGAACCGGGACAATTGCGTGATGCGCAGGTCATGCAAGGCAGAGGTTGCGAACAATGTCGCGGCACTGGTTATAAAGGTCGCATCGGCATCTTCGAGATCTTTGTGCTCGACGACGAAGTTCGTCACATGATCAACAAACGCAGCGCGACTCTGTCGCTTCGTCAGCGCGCGCGCGAGCTCGGGATGCGCACGTTGCGCGAAGACGGAGTGCGCAAAGTTCTCGCCGGCCTGACGAGCGCCGAAGAAGTTATTTCAATTACAATCGGGGACGTCAGTTAAGATGAACGAGAAACAAGTCGCCGAGCTTTTTATCGAGCAACAGGTCTTGCAGCCGTCGCAAGCCGAGGACGTCTTGAACGAGGCGAACTTAAATGGCAAAACCATCGTGCAAGCGATGGTGGACAGCGGCTTCGTCGATGAGAGCGGCTTCTATCGCACCATTGCCGAAGCACTCGGCGCCGAATATGTCGATCTTGGCGACAAAGAAATCGCGCCGGCGATTTTGAAATTGATTCCGAGCGGATTGGCGCGGTTGCATCGCGCACTGCCAATTGGTTTGAGCGGAAATACCTTGCGCGTCGCGCTCGCAGATCCGCTCGACCCGCGCGCCGCCGAAGATCTTCGCTTTGCGCTGGGCAAAGATGTCGATGTTGTCGTCGCGCCGACCGAGCAAATCGATAATCGGATCAAGGAATATTATGGCGCCGACACCACGAGCATGGAGGAAGTGCTCAAGCAACTCGGTGAGGCCGGCGAAATGTTACAGATCCGCGGCGACGAGACTGCCGCGGCCGTAGAAGCGGAAGCAAACGCGACGCCCATCATTCGCTTTGTCGATTTAATTTTGTATCAAGCGATCCAGGACCGCGCGAGCGACATTCATTTCGAGCCGTTCGAAAACGAATTCAAGATCCGTTATCGGGTAGACGGCGCGCTCTATGAAATGTCGCCGCCGCCCCGACATCTCGCGCTCCCGGTCATCTCTCGCGTCAAAGTGATGGCGAATATGAACATCGCCGAGCGACGATTGCCGCAAGACGGACGCATTCAAAAAAATATCGCCGGCCGCCATGTCGACCTTCGCGTTTCGACTTTGCCGACGCAGTTCGGCGAAAGCGTTGTTCTGCGCGTGCTCGATCGCTCGACTGTGAATCTCGATCTCGAGATGCTCGGCATGCCCGAGTATGTGCACAATTACATTCTCGAAATCATCAATTGTCCGAATGGAATCTTCATTGCCACCGGTCCGACCGGTTCCGGAAAAACGACCACGCTTTATTCGTGCTTGCGCAAAATCAACACGATCGATTCCAAATTGCTGACCGCGGAGGAGCCGGTCGAGTACGATTTGGAAGGAATCGTTCAGGTGCCGGTGAACGAAGCCATCGGTCTCACCTTCGCTCGGGTTCTGCGCGCGTTCCTGCGGCAGGACCCGGACCGAATCATGATCGGCGAAACCCGCGACCTGGAAACGGCGCAAATCGCGATTCAAGCATCGCTCACCGGCCATCTTGTTTTCACCACCCTCCACACCAACGACGCGCCCGGCGCCATTACCCGTTTGATCGACATGGGCGTGGAACCGTTTTTGATTTCAGCGACGCTCGAGGCCGTGCTCGGTCAGCGATTGCTCCGCAGCATTTGCCCGAACTGTCGCGCGCCCTACCAGCCTAACGAATCAGTGCTCGCGCAACTTGAGCTTTCCAAACGCGACATTGGCGATCGCAAATTCTTTTACGGCAAAGGTTGCGACGCGTGCAACCACACCGGCTACAAAGGCCGCAAAGGAATTTATGAGCTGATGAAAATCACGGACCCGCTCCGTGAACTGATCAACGAGCGCGCCCCGACGGTCGTTCTCAAACAAAAGGCGATCGAGCTCGGGATGGTGACGCTGCGACAAGACGGACTGCGCAGCATCTTCGCCGGCGACACTACGATCGAAGAAGTGCTGAAGTACACCTAAAGCCACAGATGAACACAGATCTTTCACAGATGCCGGCAGAGATATGTGTCAATCTGTGTTTCATCTGTGTAAATCTGTGGCCATAACTTTATGCCGCGTTTCACTTACATAGCGCTCGATTCCCGCGGACAGGAATCCACCGGGCTGGTCGAAGCGGGTTCGACTAACGAAGCGATCGGCCAATTGCGCCAGGCCGGATATTTTCCGACCAATGTCTACGAGGAAGGCAAAGGTGGCGGGCGCGATGGCAAGGCGGCCAAACGCGCGGCCAAAGCAGCGCGCATCTCGCAACCGCGTGAGCGCAAAGGCATCGTTCTTTTTCAGCGCAAAAAGGTTAAGCCTAAGATCCTGATGATTTTCACGCGGCAGCTCGCGACCCTGATCGATTCCGGCTTGCCGCTTTTGCGCAGCCTCAATGTTCTCGCGAAACAGGAGCGCGACCCGGTCTTAAAGAACACAATCAACAAACTGGCCGACTCAGTTCAAGGCGGCAGCACCTTTTCCGAAAGTCTCGCGCAATATCCAATCATCTTTAACGATCTTTACGTCAACATGGTGAAGGCCGGCGAAGTCGGCGGCGTGCTCGAGCTCGTTCTGACCCGGCTGGCGGAGTTTCAAGAAAAAGCGGCCAAGATAAAAAACAAAGTCGCGGCCGCGATGGTCTATCCGCTCATCGTCATGACCATGGCCATCGCGATCATGGGATTCTTGCTCGTCTTCATCGTGCCAAAATTCGAAGCCATCTTTCACGACATGCTCGGCGACAGACCGCTGCCCATTATCACGACGTTCGTCATTACCGTCAGCAGATTTGTGCAAGGTCATTGGCTCGTGATCCTCGCGCTGATCTTCACCGCGGTCGCCGGTTATAAATTTGCTAACCGCACTCCGCGCGGAAAATCGACAATCGACGCCGTAAAGCTTCGTTTCCCGCTTTTTGGCGATATCATTCGGAAAACCGCAGTATCACGTTTCGCGCGCACGCTCGGAACGCTCGTCACTAGCGGTGTGCCGATCTTGCAAGCGCTCAACATTACACGCGAAACCGCCGGCAACATGATTGTGCAACCGCTTGAAGCCAGCGCTGCATTTCCGCCAATGGTGGTTAGCATGATCGACGTCGGCGAAGAAACTGGCCAGCTCCCCGAGATGCTTTTGAAGATCGCCGATGTTTACGATGACGAAGTCGACAACTCGGTCGCCGCAATGACCGCGGCGTTGGAGCCAATCATGATTGTTTTTCTCGCGGTCGTCGTCGGCACGATTGTAATCGCGCTGTTCTTGCCGCTGATCAGCATCATCCAGGGCTTGCAAGAGCAAACGTGATTTGAATGACGAGGCACGAATGTCGAATGTCGAAGGAATGACAAAATGCAAAAATTGGATCGCCCGACGCTTGCTTCGTCGTTCGGGTTTCGTAATTGATTCGTCATTCGTCATTCGTCATTCGTCATTTCGAAGCGAACCTTCGTTCACCGTCATCGAACTGCTCCTGGTCATCGCGATCATTATCATCTTGGCCGGCTTAATTCTGAGCACGGTCGGTTACGTGCAAAAAAAAGGCGCGCGTTCCCGGGCCGAAGCCGAAATCGCCGCCATGTCGGCCGCGCTCGAAAACTACAAAGCGGACAATGGAATTTATCCGAGGGACTCGAACACAGATGCTCTTACAGCAGTAACCGACCAGACATATTCCACCAAAAACCCGCCGGATCCCGTTCCCACTTCCTATGATGCCGACCCCCGGCAGTCGAGCGGTGGGCCGAATGCTTACAAGGCGGCAAGCTTTTCGCTATACGGGCAACTGTCGGGAAACCTGAACGGTGATCGTTCCACTATCACCGGCAGAGTTTACTTCCAGTTCAAACCGAACATGCTGTACCCTCCCGGCGGGGCTGGAACAGTTATAGCCGTCGCAGATCCATTCGGCAATGCTTACGGCTTCTCAACAGCAAAGACTAAATACAATGAGAATCCGGCGACTAATCCAAACTATGGTTTTAATCCCACGTTTGATCTTTGGTCAACCGCGGGAACAGGAACGAGTTCGACCCAGACCGAGCAGCTGAGAGCTACGGATGCGGCGTATGAGTTGAAGTGGATTAAAAACTGGTAGGGACGGATCTGCGAGTCGTCCGTTGAATCTGTAGCGGCGGTCTATGACCGTCGCATTAATTTTCCGGCGCTCATAGAGCGCCGCTACAACAAATCTACTGCGGGTTTGTGTTAATCGTGACCTCGACGCGGCGGTTTGAACGTTCGCGCTCAATCTCCATGTCGAATTCGACTTGCGACGCACTTGGAGCGACCGGGCGCGGTGGGACCACAAATTTTGTCGACCCCCGGCCGCGAGCATCAATTTGGGAGGGATTAATTCCCAGAGCTTCCACTAAGTATTGCTTCATGTTGTTGGCGCGACGCTGGCTCAGATCGAGATTGTATTCATACGTGCCGATCGAATCAGTGTAGCCTTCAATCGTGAAAGTCGCTTTCGGATTGCGTTTCAAAAGATCGACAAGTTTTCGCAAAATGTCGCCCGGTTGTAATTCAGCGCTGTCGAACGCGAAAAGTTGGTCCTCCGGCATTCGGATCTTCGTCCCCGACCCGAGCGGACCTTTTTGCGCGAGCAACTGATCGAGATCGCTAAATCCAGGCGCCCCTTTCTTGTTCGGGCCGGCGCTGTCCCCCGGAAGCTTACTCGTGAAAGTATTCGGGCGTTTAATGATCGTGCTCGTCGCCAGCTCGGTTCCACTCAGCGCGGGCTGGGGTCGACCTGAGGCCGAACTGTCGTTCAAGACCGATTGCTCATGCGTCGCGTTCGGATTCGTAGAAAGAGTTTGCGCCGCGCTGCGCTCGATTTCGTTCATCACCGAGGTCACGTCTGCCTGATCCACTTTTGGTTTGTCCGGCAAAACGTTGCTCATGTCGTCCGGCATCGCGGTCGTTGCCTGAATTTCCTGCAGAAGTTTGTCGAACGATTTCTTTTCGTCTGGCTGTTGCTCCTTGGTATCGTCAGGGTTCGGTTTCGCCGCCGGGTTCGTTTGATCGCCGCTCGCTTTGTCGATCTGATTCATGTCGACATTTTTGACCCTAAACGTCATTGGCTGCTGTAGATCGGTAAAGACCGCGTCGACCGACTGAAACCGTGTCCGATAAAAATAAATGCAGAGCGTGATGTGGAGACAAAGCGACACGATCAAGCCGAACCAGATCCAGCTTCGCTCTGGGCTACCGGTCAGTAGCGCTTCGCGTTCGATGTCGTCGATGTCGTCGAAATCGGAGATTCTCGTCGTTACGCTTTTCATTCCTTAGTTAAACACCGTTACCGGCAAATCGTTGTCAACCTCCCGAGCGCTTAGACAAACCGCTCGCGCGGGTTCGTTCAATGAAAGCACGCGCCGCCTTGCGAATCTCGTCGGCGACACGCGCCTCGGGAGAGACAAACTTCGGCGTGAACCACGGAAACAATCCGATCAGATCGTGCGTCACTAAAATCTGACCGTCGCACTGTTCGCCCGAACCGATCCCAATCGTTGGAATACCAATCGCATTTGTGATTTGTTTCGCGATCTCCGGGACCACAATCTCGAGCACAACTGAAAACGCCCCGGCTTTTTCGACCGCTTTGGCATCAGCGATCAACGCTTCGGCTTCCGATTGCGTTTTGCCTTTAACTTTGTAACCGCCCTGCTCGCGCACGTGTTGTGGCAGCATTCCGATGTGGGCCATGTACGGAATCCCGGCATCAGTTATCGCTTCGATATGCGCGGCGTGACTGACGCCGCCCTCAAGCTTCACTGCTTGTGCGCCGGCATCGATAAATTGCTTCGCCGTCGCGACAGCTTGCTCGGGTGTTTCGAACGTGTGGATCGGCATATCGCCGACTACGAGCGCGGATTTAACTCCGCGCGCGACCGCGCGGGTGTGATGCAACATCTCTTCGAGTGTGACGAGCGTCGTGTCTTCGTAGCCGAGCACCACCATGCCTAACGAATCGCCGACCAATATGACGTCGATCCCGCTTTCATCCAACAGTCGCGCCGTCGGGTAATCGTAAGCCGTCAGCGCGGTGACTTTCTCGCCGCGCTTCTTCATTTCCCGATATCTCCCGACCAGATCCATCATCATCACCACTTCTCCGCGAAACAGATCACTTTAGTCGAATCCTCGATCTGCGCGAGCAGTTCGCCGACAGTCTTTGTTTGGTTAGGTAAAATTAAACTCGGCTGGACGTCAGCCACGGGCTGAAGAACGAACTTCCGCAAATGCAGCCGCGGATGCGGCAACTGCAACCGCTCGTTCCCGACATTCAAGCCGTCAGCGTAAAGAAGGTCGATGTCGATCTTGCGCGAAACATTGCGAGGATGATTGCGATCCCGTCCGAGCGATTCTTCGATTCGAATCAGTTCTTGCAACAGATCCGTTGGATCTCCATCGTATTCGATTTCCAAAACCGCATTGAGAAATTTGCCCGCGCCGGGCTCGCAACCGACCGCCTCACTTTCGTAAACCCGCGATACAAGAATAGAACCTTTGGCAACGGTAAGATCGACAATCGCCTTTCGCGCTGCCCGCAAATTCGCAAGTCGATCGCCCAAATTTGAGCCGAGCGCGATGCCGATCCTCATTTCGTCGGCGCAATTCCGAGCACCTCCTGCATTGAGTAAAGCCCAGCTGGCTTTCCAACGATCCATTGTCCTCCGCGCAACGCGCCGCGCGCGAAAATTTCGCGGCTGCCCGCGCGATGCGTTAACTCGAGACGTTCGCCTGGTCCGACAAAAGTGACCGTGTGCTCGCCCACGACGTCGCCTTCACGGATCGATTCAATTGGAATCTCGGTCTTCAATGACTCTTTCAAAATCTCGCCCAGCGTCTTCGCCGTCCCGCTGGGCGCATCCTTTTTCATCTTGTGATGTGTCTCAACGATTCGCGGCGCGAATTCGGAGCCGAGGATTTCAGCGGCGCGACGGCTGAGGGCAAAGAGCGCGTTTACTCCGACGCTAAAGTTCGATGCAAAAACAATTGGCAACGACTTCGCGGCCCTTTCAATCACCTTGCGCTGTTCCGGAGAATGCCCGGTCGTGCCGATGACTAGCGGTTTGCGATGTCGCAATGCTGCGCCGCAGATTTCGTCGATTGAGGTCGAATTGCTGAAGTCGATCGCAACATCGCAATTCTTGATTGCTGGTTCAATCGCATCGCCGAGATCGCACTGCGCGACGATGTCGATCCTCGGATCGTTCCTGGCAAGATCGACAATCGTTTGGCCCATTCGACCGCGCGCCCCGATCAGCGTCACGCGCACCGGAGATTTCATTTTGCCTTCTCGAATGCTTCGAGGGTCTTGCGCAGTCGCGTTTGATTCGCGTCCGTCATTTCGCAAAGGGGCAGACGAACTTCGGCTGACATCGCCCCGCGCCAGCCGAGCGCGGTTTTGACCGGCACTGGATTCGGCTCGATGAACAAATCTTTGAACAACGGGAACATTTTGCGGTGCAAACTTTCCGCCGATTTGTAATCGCCCGATTCGCATGCGCGCACGAGCGCGCAAACTTCCGCCGGAAATAAATTCGAAGCCACGCTAACGATCCCAACCGCGCCGACTGCCATGAACGGCAATGTCAATGAATCGTCGCCGCTCATGATCGAGAACTCTCTCGGCAGCCGGCGGCGCAGTTCGCCCACACGCTCGACGCTGCCGCTCGCCTCCTTGATTGAAACGATGTTGCCACACGATTCCGCCAGCCGAACGACCGTGTCCGGTCCGATATCGACCGAGCATCGCCCGGGAATGTTATAGAGCATGATCGGCAGCGATGTTGCCTCCGCGATCGCTTTGAAGTGACGAAACAATCCTTCCTGGCTCGGCTTATTGTAGTAGGGCGCGACTAGCAATGCGCCATCCACGCCGGCTTTCTCGGCAAATTTTGTCGCTTCAATCGCGTCCCGCGTCGAATTCGTGCCCGTTCCCGCGAGAACCTTGCAATGGCCATTCGTGATTTTCATCGTGCACTGAATGACCTTCTCTTTTTCTTCATGCGTCAACGTTGGCGATTCGCCGGTGGTGCCGACAGCGACAACTCCGCTGATTCCAGCTACGATCTGGGCCTCGATTGATTTTTCGAACGCCGCAAGATCGACATCTCCATTCCGAAAGGGCGTGACTAATGCAGTAAAAGTGCCGCGAAACATCTGTTAACGATCAAATTTCTATCGTTCCTTCGAACGCAAACTCCGCCGGGCCCGTGAGCGTGACATTCGTGAATCGGTCCCCTGCTCTCTTGAACCCGACGCCTAGCTCGCTGCCACTGTGAACGATGACACTGATTGGTCCGTCGACCTTTTCCGTCGCGGCAAAAATCAGCGCACTGGCAACAACACCGGTTCCGCACGCCAACGTTTCGTCTTCGACCCCGCGCTCGTACGTTCGCACCAGAATTTTCTTGTCTCCGCGTTTCTCGATAAAATTCACATTCGCGCCCGCCGGCGAAAATATCTTGTGGCGTCGAATCGCTTCGCCTCTCGGGCGAACATCGACATCGCCGACCTGGGAAACCGGCACGACCACATGAGGCACGCCGCTGTTGATGAAATGCACGCGCTCTTTTGCGCCGTTGGCAATGACCTCGATGCCGAGCCGCAAATCTTTCGGTTCGCTCATTTGCAAAGTGACCGATTCCCCATCCAATTCTCCCCGAATCAAACCCGCGGGCGTTTGAAACGAAATTTTCTCAGGCGCGTGGGCGATTTTGTTGGCAAAGCGCACGAAGCAGCGCGCGCCGTTCCCACACATTTCCACCTCGCCGCCGTCGCGATTGTAATAGCGCATCCGAAAATCGGCGCCGTTGGAGCCTTTCTCGAGCAAAAGAATCCCGTCCGCGCCGACGCCGCGATGGCGATCGCAAATTCGAACGATCTGCTCGGGCTGGAGGCGCACTTCGCCGGCGCGATTATCAATCATGACGAAATCGTTCCCTGCGCCGTTCATCTTGGTGAATCGCAGCATGATGTCGATCTAATGTAGCGGTGGCTTTCTCAATGACAACGTTGCCCAAGGCCAAATTTGTCGTTTAGTTCTCGCCCATGCGAAGGCTGATCATCGCCCTGTGCGCCACGGCGATTGCTCAGGGCGCACCCGCCGCCGATCTCAACGGCTTAATCCTCGAGCAAATGCGGAAGATGCCGAGCGGCGGCAAGTATTCCGTTTCGCACTTTGCCAAGATCAAATTGCAATCGGCTGCGCATTTTGAATCCGGGAAATTCTTCGTCATCCCGACCGCTCCCTACCCGAGCTTCTGTTCGGGCGCGACTTACATCGTCTTCATCAAAACGATCGAAGCCTTGCGCGACAGCGGGCAGCTGAAGCTCGAGTTCGCCACGTTGAATCAACTGGTTATTCGCGATCAGCACGATGGCGAAGGCATTTGGGGGCGCTGGAACGCGAACGGGCCCGGCACCGCGCGATTATTTCACGAACTTGGGCTCGGCCGCAACTTTACCGATTTCGCGCAGGCGCAGCCCGGCGATTTCATGAAAATCTTTTGGAACCAGAGTGTCGGTCGACTCGAAAGCGGCCACTCGGTTATTTTTCTTGGGACCGTGAATCATCCTGATGGCGAGTACGTGCGCTTCTGGTCGAGTAACATTCCCAACGGCTACGGTGAAAAGGAAGTTCCGCGAAGCAAGATCGCGAACGCGATTTTCTCGCGGCTCGAAGCGCCGGCCAATCTCACGCGCATTCACGACATTCCGGTCGTCGATGTTTATCTCTCCGAGCTTCTGCGCAAGAAATCCGACTTCGCCGAAGCGACCAAGAAGTGCGGGATCTAGTGAATCGCTTTCTCTAGATCGCGGGCAAAAGCGCTCACCTTTTCAATCAGCTCCGGCCTGTCGCCATGTTTGGCGATAAGATCGACAATCGCGCTGCCGACCACGACCGCGTCGGCGTGTCGAGCGACTTCGCGGGCTTGCTCGGGATTTGAAATTCCGAACCCGACCGCGACCGGTAGATCCGAAATTTTTCTCAGCTCCGCGACCTTTTCCGGCAACGACCTTGCGATTGAATCTCGCGCGCCAGTAACGCCTTCGCGCGAAACGTAGTAAAGAAATCCCTGCGCGCTTTCCGTGATTGCTTTAATCCGATCGACCGGCGTCGTCGGTGCCACCAAACGAATGTGCAAAACGTTCCCGGTTGCAATTCCGCCAGCGGCGGCCTTGCCGCCATCTTCCTCCGGCGGCAGATCGAGAATGAGTAATCCATCAACCCCTGCATCTTCTGCCTCGCGATGAAATTTATCGCCGCCGAATTGAAAGATCGGATTGAGGTAGCTGTATAGAACAATTGGGATTTGCGATTGACGTCGAATCTCGCGAACGCAATCGAAAACGCCGCGAACTGTAGTGCCGGCAGCGAGTGCACGTTGCGCCGCGAGCTGATTCACAATTCCATCAGCAAGCGGATCGGAAAAGGGCAAACCGAGCTCAAGCAGATCAGCGCCGGATTTTTCCAATGCAAACGCAAGATCGACAGTGCGCTTTAGAGTCGGATCGCCCGCACAAATGTAGGGAATAAAGCCTTTGCGCCTCTCGGAGAACAGACGGGCGAAACAGTCATCGATCCGGTTGTGCATCAGGACGGATAATCTGATAGAATTACGCTAGAGTCGAATGGACGAAAAGACGCTGACGATCAACGAGATTTACCAATCGATCCAGGGCGAGAGCACCTGGGCGGGCGAGCGCTGTGTCTTTGTCCGGCTCACCTTCTGCGATTTGCGCTGCAATTATTGCGATACCGAATACGCGTTTTACGAAGGCAAGAAAACTCCGCTTGAACAAATCGTCGATCGAGTCGCGAGTTTTCAATGTCCGCTGGTCGAGATCACCGGCGGCGAACCGCTTCTGCAAAAGAACGTGCTCCCGCTGATGTCGATCTTGTGCGACGCCGGCCACACTGTTTTGCTCGAGACCAGCGGCGCACACGACATTTCGAAAGTTGACCCCCGCGTCCATCGGATCATGGATTTAAAAACTCCCGGTAGCGGCGAGGTGGACAAGAATCTTTGGTCGAACATCGATCATCTCACCAAGCGGGATGAAGTGAAATTCGTGATAGGCTCACGCGATGATTACAAATGGTCTTGTGACAAAGTGCGCAAGTTTGATCTGACGAAACGCTGCCGCGCAGTGTTGTTCTCCCCGATCTTCGGCCGGATCGATCCGCGCCAGATCGTGGAATGGATTCTCGAGGACAAGCTCGACGTCCGTTTTCAACTCCAGATGCACAAGTTCATCTGGACCCCGACCCAACGTGGAGTGTGAGGATGCAAACGCAGCCGAAACTTTGGATTGTGATTTCGCGGCCGGACCGGTTGCCGAACGCGCTGGTGGCAGCGGACGCGCTGCGCGAGCGATTTCCGGGCGGAATTCATTTGCTGCGCGAGGAATCGAAATGGTGGAAGAACGCGAACTGGCAGGAATTTGTCAGCGAATTCGCGGAAGTGCACGCGTTCCCAAAAGTCAGAACCTGTCGCGGATTGAAGGATCTACCGCGTCTTTATCGAGAAAATATAAATCGGCAGCGCGGCGTCGGAGCATTGCCGATCGATCCGGACAACGATGTTTTGCTTTGCCTGGCTGGTCTGCTCGGTTTGGGAAACGCCGCGCTCTCTGCGCATCCCGATGTTTACAAAATTCTGTGCGCATCGCAAAAGGCTTTTGGCGAATTAACGCGACACGGCGACCGCGCCCGTTTTCGATTCACGACTTCGGGGTGGTTGCAAAATCGCGTGGTGGAACCGCTCGCCGGCGTCGAACGAACCATTCATTACAAGCCGCGGATTAATCCGGGCGGTGATGGCGTGCGTCTGCGGCGTTTGCAAAAGGATCCGGGTGAAATTTTCGATGTCATTATTTTTATGAGCAATAGCGGCGGCGAATTGCCAGCCCGAGCAGAGGACGAAATCATTCCATCGCGTTTTCCCAGCATCGCCGAGCTGCATGATTTGTCCGCGCAATTCAATGGGCGACTCGCCGCGGCGAGCGGACAGAGTCGACAACGCCGGATAATTTTTTTTGGGACGCCTTTTCTACTGGTGAAGAATCTTGAACCGGCGGTCTACGTCGAACACTTGAACCGCTGTCTCGATTATATCCGACAACACTATCCGGGGCGCGATCTGATCTATCGGCCGCATCCTTTTGAAAAAGGCGAGGCAAGTAAACTCAATCTCGAGGGCTTTAAGGTGGAAGATGATCGCGAGGTTGCGGATTTGTATTTTCTACGACACTTCGCCGAAATCGAAGCGGTCTATTCGGTTTCTTCGACGGTATCGCGGACGGCACTCAACAACGGGCTGAACTCGTATGCGCTCTGGCGTTGCTTTCCGTTTTCGGATACCCAGACAAGATTCTTCCGAAAAGTGATGGGCGACGTCCTGCCGGAATTTGAGATCAGCGATCTGACAAAGCCGACGGTCGCTTATCAAGATCGACAATCGATGGCGGCGGGACAGAACAGCTTCTCAAACGCGCTGAAGAGGGCGGTGGATTTGCGCGTGGTCTCGCAGGTCAACGATTCATCGGGGCGAACCGCCAAATACGCCAAATAACGCCAAAATATTTCTGCCCTTCGCTTTTTGGCGCCTTTTAGCGCGTTTAGCGGGCGATCAATCAATGTTTCGGCGCGCGGACGGTGCCGGTTTCGACAGCCGACTTGCGTTGCTCGACAATGCGGCCCGCAATTTCCTCGACCATTTGTTCGAGCAACATCCGTAGGTGCGTGTTTGGACGGTAGTCGGACGGCGCGATGTGTTTGACCCGGTCAGCGTGGGTTGAGAGCTGGTAACATTTTCGAAATCCGGCGCGCTGCGGATCGTCGGGATTGTAAACCGCGATCGCTTGTCCGCCGTTCTTCTTCATGACAGTGAAACACGGAACATCAGTCGGCCCATCGCCGACGTAGATCATGTTTGGAAATGGGATCGGCCGAATGTCAGGCTCCATGTGATCGTTCACATCCTGCGACATGTCGAGAAGGCCCTTGTTAATGCGAAAAAGAAACTGTGTCTTCTGGGTGTGACTGATGACGCGACGTGGAAACGTGATTCGGCCGTCATCGTCTTCGTCAAATTCACATCCGAAAATCGCACGAACGTACGGTTGGAGCCGGCTGCCGTCGAGCAACACCTTCAAGCCGGAAGAGATGATGTAATGTTCGACCGTAACTCCGTGCGCATGATGCTCCGCGCTCAAGAGACCGTTGCGGAATTGCTCGAACATTTCGGGCAAGCCTTTGTAAAAATTCAATTTCGCGCCGAGTTTTTTTAATTCCGAATTCTTCGGCCGATCCATCCCGAGCGTGTCGAGCAAGACTTTCATGTAAGCCAGCTCGTTGTCGTAGCCGTGATCGCGGACGAGTTCTCTGCAGCGCGCCCAAAATTTCGCGCCGTCAATTCCAAACGCCGGAAACACGACTTCGTCCTGCATGTAACTCGGACTGAGTGTTTGATCGTAATCGTAAACGATTGCGATGGTGTTTTGCGGAGCCGACACGGGAAACAGTTAACGATTTAGCGGTTCAATGATTTAACGATTGTTCTTCAGACGCGAGAAAAAATCTTCGAAGAGCGAATCGTAAATCTTGCCGCGCTCAGGATGATATTGAACCCCAAGCACGAACGGCTGATTCCGCAGGCGGACTTGTTCGATAATGTCATCGGACGGGCACCAAGCTTCGACAACGAGCCCCTCGCCTAACAAATCGAGCGCTTGATGATGCGAGCTATTCACATTTTCAAACTGGTGCGTTGCCTTTGCGTCGGAACGCAGCGGCTGGATGTCGTTGTCCTTTTGTTCGGGAAGTTTGTGACCGGGAATGTCGAGCTTCAGAGTGCCGCCGAGCGCGACGTTGAGCAGTTGAAGACCTTTGCAGATAGCGAGAATCGGCAAACCGCGCGAAAGTGCCGGACCAACAGTCGCAAATTCCCAGCGATCGCGCACGGCATCGACATCCTTCTCGAGGACTGAAAGATCAGGGATTGGTTGCCGCAAAAATTCCGGCGCGATATCTGAACCGCCCGTCAGAAGCAAACCATCGACATTCGCAATCGCGACCTCACCTTTGCGTGCGTCGCAGATCTCGATCTCGGGATGTTTTGCGAAAAATAGTTGAAACCATTTTTCGTCTTTCTCGCGCAACCAGGTGGCCAGTTTGGGCATGATGTCGATCTTAATGTAGCCACGTGCCTGCGGCACGTTGATTTCGACGGCCCACCAGGGCCTGGCTACAGTCCCATCAGCTCGCGCACGTATTTCACGGGCGGACTGCCGTAGGAAATTACCTGGTCGTTGTATTTCCCGAGAACGAAATCTTTGGCCCATTTTTTCTGCGCGGCGGCGCGAAGATCGAGATGTTCGCTGATGCCGACGAAGTAGGTAGAGAGTTGCGCCGAGCTCAGTCGCGCGCGTTTCCATTTTGCAACCGCTTCGCCTTCCTCCTGAAAGGTTTCTTTCATCATCAAATTCATCGCCTCCTGTTCGCTCATGTTCCCGGTGTGAATGCTTTGATCGAGAATGGCATTGGCGATTGCGCGCAAGCGCATTTTTAACTGCTGCATTTTTACTTCCGGTCCGCCGTAACCCTGCTCAGCCATCATTTGCTCGCAATAAACTGCCCAGCCCTCGATAAATGTGCCGCTCTGGAAAATTGCGCGCACGAGCGTCGGCGCGTGAAACTCATTTGAGTGGGACAACTGTAAATAATGTCCCGGCATCGCTTCGTGGACGGTGAGATCGCGCACCATGAAGTTGTTGTATTCGCGGAAGAACGAATCTTTGCGTAGCTTTTGCCAATCATTAGGCGTGGGCGCAACGGCGAAAAACGTCTTGCCGTTTTTCTCGAGCGGGCCAGATGAATCGCAATAGGCAATCGACTGGCCGCGCTTGAACTCCGGCATCACGATGACATCGAGCGGTGTGTTCGGCACTGCCACGAGGTTGCGTGATTTTACGAAATCGGTCGCCTCACCAACAATTTTCTGAGCGTAGCCGACGATCGTGTTGTCGTCCGGGTGCTGCTCGGCGAGCTTTTTCAGGACGGTAGCCGTGACCTGTTTTTTATCGGCCAACGTTTTTTCATCCGCCTTCGGAAAATATTTTTTATGAAGTGGAAGAGCCGTCTCATAAATCGCAGCTTGGGTCTGCTCCAAATCAGCGTTCGCACGTTGCATGATCTCCTCCATCGACAAATCAGACGCAAGAGCGAAGTGCAGCTTCTTCCGAAATTTCTCCGCGCCGAGACGGAAATCGCCGTCCGCGCGTTTAAGCAGATCGCCTTGCAACCATTTCTTGTAATCTTCGAGCGCTTTGGCGGTCTTTTCCTGGATCGGGGCGAGATCTTTTTTCAGTTGCGGCGCCTGGTTGAGCAGCGGGTCGAGACCGTTGCGCACCAGATTGATTGCGCCCTGGATCTGTTCGATCGCCGTTTCCGTGTGAACTCGGGGAGGACGCTGGAGATTCGCTTCCGCTTGCTTGATCACGATTGGAATGCCATCCATCCGCTGGCGTAGATTCGGAATGCGCTTTTCGGCAGAATCGAAATCGCGCGCGACCAGCACATAAAGACTGTTGGCGAGACTTTGATTGTAAACGAGCGGGTTCCATTCCGCTTCCCGCAATTCTTCCAATCGGAAAATTTCGCTGTCGATATTGTCGCGCAGAATGCGCACGTCCACCTGATTGGCGCCGGTCAACTG
>WNFF01004606.1_pt1 | contig 20885 bp, 23 predicted proteins | sample 5400441 | NCBI WGS metagenome assembly WNFF01 (sample SAMN13153345, study PRJNA577476) | soil metagenome | isolation source: 120 cm saprolite under Douglas fir tree site 2 hole 3 replicate 1 | place: USA:California | collected 2015-04-18
TTCACGGCACGGTGATGAACGGTACCACCGGCAAAGCGGCGGCAGGAATTGAACTCGTGTTGATACAGCTTCAGGGCGGAATGCAGGAAGTGGCGCATTCCAAGAGCGGCGCTTCAGGAGAATTTACGTTTGACCATCCGGGACTCGGTGCTCAGCCGATGCTTGTCCGCGCGGTATATCACGGCATCAATTTCAATCACGCGCTTCCACCCGGCACGAACACCGCGCAAGTGGATATTTATGAGGCGTCCAAGGACGCGAAGACAATCAATGTTCCTTCGCATGTGGTGATCTTTCAGCCGAACGGCGCGACGATGATCGTTGGCGAGGAATATCAGATCGAGAACAAGTCTCAGCCGCCGATGGCTTTCTATCGAGCTGAAGGCAGTTTCGATTTCGCACTGCCGCAGAAGGGCCAATTGCAGCAAGTCGCAGCGGCCGGACCGGCGGGAATGCCGGTAGTGCAGCTTCCGATTGATAAGAAAAACAATCGATATTCGATCGCGTTCGCGTTCCGGCCGGGTGACAGTTCGGTGCGGTTTTCGTACGAGTTGCCGTATCCGGGAAACGCGGCGACGGTAAAGATTCCGACGATTTATCCGGGTGGACGGTTGCTGGTTGCCGCCCCGCCCAGTGTGCAGGTTAGCGGCGATGGTCTGGCTCCTGGCGGACAAGAGCAAGGAATGAATCTGTACGGGCGGCAGGATGTTCCCGCGGGAACGGTCGTCGCTGTGAACGTGTCCGGCACGGCGCCGTCGCCGGACGTGAATCGCGGAGCGGAACAGAGTCAACAGGGCAGAGACGCACAGCAGGGCGGTGCGGAAGGGCCTGGCGTAAGCATCCAACAGGTGCCTGGACGGCTGGACGTTTTGAAATGGCCGTTGATCGGCGGATTCGTTTGCCTATTTGCGCTGGGCGCGATTCTTCTGGCACGCAAGCCCGTTGTGGCAGTGGCCGGAGCAGCGCCGGCGGAAGAGGAAGTCCAGAGCGCGAAGCAAAAGAAATCGAGGACCAGCCCTCCGCTCGCGTCGAGTGCGGCAATCGCTCCAACGAATGGGGCTGCGAGTCTTGCCGAAATCGATGCAGCCATCGGCACGAGCATGGATGCGCTGAAAGAACGGCTGTTCCGCCTAGAGCTGCGCCGCCAGGCTGGCACCATCTCCGATGAGGAATATGCACAGGAACGCGCGCGCGCGGAAAAAGTCTTGCGCGATCTCGTGCGAGGCTGAGCGTTGAAGACCGCGAGCGATGCGCCCATCTCCGAGGCCGTGCGGTGACGTCCCCTGGCTTTTCTCCCACAGGAATCCGGTTCGAAAAAATCGACAAACGCTTTGGCGGACTTTACGCGCTGCGGCGCGTCTCGCTGGAAATTGCGGCGGGGGAATGTGTGGTGTTCGCAGGGCGGAACGGGTCGGGCAAGACTACGCTGCTGCGGATCGCGGCGCGGCTCTCGCGGCCTTCGGCGGGCACGGTGAGCTTTCTGAGTGGCAGCGGCGAGAGAAACGAGACACAGCCGGCGGCCGGATTTGTGGCACACGCCACGATGGTGTATGACGAGCTGACGGCGGAAGAGAACCTTCTGCTCTTTGCACGATTGCAAGGAATCGCTGAGCCCGCTGCGCGCGCTGAAGCGCTTCTCCGGGGAGTGGGACTTCTGGAGCGCCGGAATTCCCTGGTGCGCACGTTTTCTCGCGGGATGCGGCAACGCATCGCCATCGCGCGTGCGCTGCTGAACGAACCGGCCGTGATTCTTTTCGACGAACCGGCAACCGGGCTAGATCCACAGGGTGTCAGCTGGTTCGCGGAGACGTTGCGCGGATTGCGGGAGTCTGGTCGGACCATCCTGATGAGTCTGCACGGCGAGTCCGAAGTTTCGAGCCTAGCGACGCGTGCGATCCGGCTGGATGCGGGAGCGGTGGTCGCGGACACGCGTACCGGCGCAGATTTCGGCTCGATTCTTAACTCTGCGAACGCGTGAATGGCGCTGCTCTCCAATACCGTGGTGTTGCTCGGCAAGGAACTTCGCACGGAATTTCGCTCGCGTGAGCTTCTCACCACGACGGTGGTCTTCATTCTCACGATTGTAGTGCTCTTCAGTTTCACGTTTGATCCGTCGGTCACGGAATCACGCCGCTTCGGGCCCGGATTGCTGTGGCTGGCGTTTCTTTTTGCGGCTTCGCTGATGCTGCAACCCTGCTTCTTGCGCGAACAGAATAACGACACGCTGAGCGCGCTGCGCCTATCCGTGAGCGATCCGTTTGCCATTTTTCTTGCCAAGCTGGCGGCCAACACTCTTTTTCTACTGTTCACCCAGGTTCTCCTTCTGCCCGCGTTCTCCATTTTGTACAACGTGCCCGTTCTGGCGGCATTTCCGCAGCTGGTGCTGGTCATGTTCATGGGAAGCCTGGGCCTTTCCGTCACGGGCACGGCTCTCTCTGCGATTTCCGCGCAGGCCAGAATGCGCGAACTGCTCCTGCCGCTGCTTCTCTTGCCGCTGCTGACTCCGGTGCTGATCGCCAGCACTGAAGCGACCGCGGCCCTGCTGGTGCCGAGTCCGGCGATGCGCTGGGACTGGCTGGGTTTCCTGCTGGCCTTCGACGTTGTTTTTTTGACGGCGCTATGGCTTTTCGGAGAATATCTTCTGGAAGAATAGCGTGACGATATGCTGCCTGATTTGACGGGGGTAATGGATTGAAGAAAAGAATCCTGATTGCCGCGGTAGTGGTCGTGCTGATGAGCTTTGCGGCGTATGCCGCTCTCTTCATTGCGCCTACCGAGAGCAAGATGGGCACGATCCAGAGAATCTTTTACCTCCATGCACCCGCGGGCATGGTGGCGCTGCTCTCGTTCTTCGTCTGCTTTGTGGGAAATTTGGGATATGTGTTCACGCGGCGCGCCAAGTGGGATTGGCTTGGTGTTTCCGCCGCGGAAGTGGGCATGGCGTTCTGCACCGTGCTGATTCTCACCGGGCCCATCTGGGCTCATCCGGTCTGGGGCATCTGGTGGACGTGGGACGCAAGGCTGACGCTTACTTTTGTGCTGTGGCTCCTGTACACGTCGTATCTGCTGCTGCGGACGCTGGTCGAAGATCCTGATCGGCGAGCATTGATCAGCGCGATTTACGGCATTTTTGCTTTTCTGGACGTGCCGCTGGTCTACGGCTCCATCCGGTGGTGGCGCACACAGCACCCGCAGCCGGTGATCATGGGCGGCGCGGGGTCAGGGCTGGAGCCGACCATGCGGAAAGTTTTCTGGTTCTGGTTCTTGAACCTGGTGATCCTCATGATTTTTCTTATTCGTGAACGTTATGCGCTCGAAGCCATGCGTGACGATGTGCAGTCCCTTGAACGTGATGCGGAGGCAGCATGAAGAACCTGGGTAGCGTGTTCGCAGCTTATGTGATCGGGTGGGGAATCTTTTTCATTTACTACGTCACAGTGGCGCGGCGAACGGCGGCACTGGGCGAACAAATTGAGCGCTTGAAGAATTCGTTGAGCCGGAGCAAGTAGCTTGGCAGGGAAGAAGAGAGTCGGGATTGTACTGTTCCAGCTTGGCGGGCCGGATTCACTGGAAGCCGTCGAGCCGTTCCTGCTGAATCTGTTTTTGGATCCCGACATCATTCCTCTCGGGCCGTTCGGATTGCTGCGCCGGCCGATTGCGAAACTTATTTCCTCGCGGCGGTCGATCCCGGTGGCCGGGCGTTACGCCGAGATCGGCCGGCGTTCGCCGATAGGGGTGTTGACCGAGCGGCAACGGGTCCGTCTGCTGGCAGCCGTCTCGCCATACATTGATGCTGTGGTGGTCACGGCGATGCGTTACTGGCATCCGTTCACGGCGGAGGCCGTGGATGCGCTGCGCAATGCCGCGCCCCTGGATGAAATCGTTCTGCTGCCGCTCTATCCACACTATTCCTACGCTACGACACTGAGCAGTTTGAAGGAATGGCGACGGGTCGCGGAGCAAGCAGCGTGGGCACGGCCGGGCGGAAAACCACCAGAACGCACGATCAACAATTTTCACGACCATCCGCTCTATATTCAGGCGCTGGTTCAACGGATAGGTCCCGTCCTGCGGCAGTTTCCGGACAGTTCGCGGATTCATCTGGTGTTCAGCGCGCATGGCCTGCCGATGAGTTTGGTGGAGAAGGGCGATCCGTATCCGAAACAGATCGAGGAAACGGTGCGACTGGTTTGCGAGTTGGGGACCAAGCAATGTCCCGGCTGGCCGCAGACGCACTTACTGTGCTACCAGAGCCGCGTGGGCCCCGCAAAGTGGCTGCAACCTCCACTGACTGAAACGATCGAGCAGTTGGGCCACGAAGGTGTGAAGGAGATGCTCGTGGTGCCGATTTCGTTCGTCACGGAGCACATCGAAACCCTCCACGAAATCAACATCGAAGCACGCGAGGAAGCAGAGAAGCTGGGCATCGAGACATTTCGTATGATGCCTGCGGTGGGGGACTCGCCGTTATTTATCGCCGCGCTGAAGGACCTTGTTTTGCAAGCAACGGGGATCGGTACGGGCGAGCCATCCGGAAAGCTTTCCAGCGTGGCGACTTAACTGTATAATCCGGCGCTGAGACAGGGAATGACGACGACATACAATCCAGGTGTGCACAAATTCGCTGTATTTACGGTCTGTTGGACCGTCCTCCTCTTCGTAGCCGGCGCGCTGGTCACCTCCAAAGATGCAGCCCTCTCGGTACCGGACTGGCCAAAGTCTTTTGGAACATGGTTCCCATCTTTGAGAATGCTGGCTGGAGGTGCGTTCTTCGAGCACTCTCACCGGGTGATTGCAGCCGTGATGGGTGGCCTGGTGCTGATTCTGGCGATTTGGCTTTGGAAGAGTGATTCTCGGCCGTGGCTGCGATGGTTTGGGATGATTGCTGTCGGCGGAGTGCTGGCGCAAGCCCTTCTCGGTGGCCAGGTTGTTCGGCAGTTGCTGCATTACTGGCTGCCGGTTCTCCACGCGAGCTTCGCGCAAATCGTTTTCGCTGCGGTTCTGAGTATTGCGGTGTTCACCAGCGAGTGGTGGATATCCGAGCGGCCGCAACTGGAAGACAGGGGGACTCCTTCGATTCATTCTCTGGCAATCCTCAATGCCGCTGTAATCTATTTGCAGGTGATTCTTGGCGCTGGATTCCGCCACAAAGAAATTCCGATCTGGCCGCACATGGCCGGGGCGATGCTGGTGCTTGGAATGGTGATCTGGACAGCAGTCGTACTGCGCAAGCGGTTTTCGCAATCGCGGGAACTGTCCAAGGCGCGTATGCTGCTGCACGCGATTTTCGGAACGCAGTTCCTGCTGGGTCTTGGCGCTTACTGGTCGCGGCTCAGTACCGCGGACGCGCCGCAGCCGATGCCCGTCATGGTGTGGCTAACTGTAATCCATACGGTCGTAGGCGCGATTCTCTTCGCGTTTTCTGTGCTGGTGGTATTGACGTGTTATCGTCTGGTTCCGCGCGGCAGGCAAGTAGTGGCAACGGCTCCGGGACAGGTGACCACCGGATGAGCACGGCACCCACAGTGGAACTGACGCTTTTGGCGCGCGCAAATGGCTACGTCGCGCTGACAAAGCCGGATGTTTCCTTCCTCGTGCTGATGACGACGGCTGCCGGGTATTATATGGGCGCGCGCGGCCCCATCGCGTGGTTGCACATGATCCACGCGGTTTTCGGCACGATGCTCATTGCCGGAGGCACGGCGGCCTTGAATCATTACATCGAGCGTGAGTCCGACGCGTACATGCGGCGCACAGCTTTGCGGCCGTTGCCGAGCGGTTTGTTACAGCCGCGGGAAGCGCTGGTCTTCGGTGTAGTGCTGGCGATTGCCGGAGCTGTGGATTTATATTTTGCGGCGGGCGCGTTGGCCGCGGGGCTCGGCATCGTTACGTGCCTCAGCTATTTGCTGGCATACACGCCGTTGAAAAAGCGTACGGTGTGGGCGACATTCGTCGGCGCGTTTCCCGGGGCTATTCCGCCGATGATCGGGTGGGTAGCGGCGACGGGTTCGCTTGATCGCGGCGCGTGGCTGCTCTTCGGAATACTGTTTCTTTGGCAGTTCCCACATTTCCACGCCATCGCGTGGATGTACCGCGAAGATTATGCGCGCGCAGGAATCCTGATGCTGCCGGTGGTGGACCGCGAGGGTACACGCACGTTCCGGCAAATTATTCTTTACGCGATCGCGCTGGTAGGGGCGAGCCTACTCCCGGCAATCCTGGGGCTTGCCGGCGTGCTCTATTTCTTTGGAGCGCTGGTCACCAGCACGGCGCTGGTGCAAGTATGCCTGTGGGCCGCAAGCAACAAGACGAACACGCGCGCCAAGTGGCTCATGCATGCCACGGTCCTGCACATTCCACTGTTGCTGGGCTTGATGATTTACGACAAGCTTCCGCGCTGATCAGACCAATTCCAAGAAGGGCCGCTTCAGAAAGGACAATTTCACAGACATGTTTTCACATGCTGCCTTCAATGCCTCTCTGAACGGGATCAGCGCCGTGCTGCTCGCAGGAGGCTATGCGGCGATTCGTGCAGGCAAGCGGGATGTACATAAGAAGTTCATGATTTCCGCGTTCGCCGTTTCAACCGTTTTTCTGGCTTCGTATTTGCTGTATCACTACCGCGTCGGACATGTCGTTTTTCAAGGGCAGGGATGGATCAGGCCGGTTTACTTCACGTTGCTGACCTCACACACGATTCTGGCGATCGCGATTGTGCCCTTGATTCTGATCACGCTGCGACGCGCGTGGCTGGAAAAATTCGACAAGCATAAGCTAATCGCGCGATGGACGCTGCCGTTGTGGTTCTACGTAAGCGTGACGGGCGTAATCGTTTATCTGATGGTTTATCAGATCTATGCCGGGAAGAGCGGTTGAGGCAGGGGAAGTACCGGTGGCGGAAAATCCCGCTAGAATTGCGGAGAGTTTTCCTGCCGAAATCCTGGGGGCACCAGCGCTCCGGTGAGTGAGGAACGGATTGCCTGGCGAGTGCCGGACTTCGGAAAAACGATGTGCCAGAAGTCGATACTGGGATTGACGAAGGCGATGCCCACAAACCGCCTTTCCCTTTTCTCCCGCAGAGAAGTCACGACACAATCCACGGACTTGGCCGTGTGCTCGTTGAATACTTTTACTGTTTGGCCGGGGATCAGCGGGGTATCCATGAGAACCAAGGCACCGTGAGCCGTAACGATGTAAGTGGAGGCCTTGAGGTCAATGGTTTCGCCTTCAGGCAAGCGGCAGCGCACCGTCAAAGGAATCTGAAGAGACAGGCGCGTGGTTCGCCGACGCTCGGGATAACGTGTTCTTTGCATATAGCCGCCCTGGAAGGACTCTCGAGGCTACAATGCGAAATGATGTCACGATCGCTATGAAAAGACAAGCATTTTAACGATTTGGGACGGCTAGTACTTTTGCTCGCCCGAGAGGATCAGAATCACTTTAGTTGAGTGCTGCGATCACTGCGTCCGCGAACTCTTCGGTGCCCGCTTTGCCGCCGACATCCCTGGTGGTGTGTTTTGCCTCGCGGTAGACCGTTTCGAGGGCATTCTGGATGCGTTCGGCAGTGGTGCGTTCACCGAGGTGTCAAGCATCAGAGCGCTGCTCATCAGCAGAGCGGTGGGATTGGCGAAACCCTTGCCTGCGATGTCGGGGGCGGTGCCGTGTACGGCCTCGAACATGGCGCATTCGTCGCCAATGTTGGCGCTAGGCACGACACCCAGGCCGCCGACGAGGCCCGCCGCGAGATCGCTCATCACGTCGCCATACAAATTCGGGAGCAGGAGCATGTCAAATTGCTGGGGATCCATCACGATTTGCATGCAGGCGTTATCGACGATGAGTTCTTTGTATTCGATAGCAGGGAACTGCACTGCTACCGCGCGGACAGACTTGAGGAACAAACCGTCGGAGAGCTTCATGATATTGGCTTTGTGGATGGCGTGAATCTTTTTTCGATTGTGGCGCTTGGCATACTCAAAGGCGAATTTGGCGATGCGCGTGGAGGCCTTTTCCGTGATGATTTTGAGGCTCTCGACCACGCCGGGCACGACTTCGTGCTCGAGGCCGGAGTACAAATCTTCGGTATTTTCGCGCACGAGGATGAGGTCGACATTTTCGAAACGCGATTTCACGCCCGGGACATTTTTTACCGGGCGCAAATTGGCGTAGAGCTCCAGTTTTTTGCGCAGCGCCACATTGACGCTCGGCGCGCCACCGGCGATGGCCGTGGCCATCGGACCTTTCAAGGCCACGCGGTTGCGGCGAACGGATTCGACGGCGGCCTGATTGACGCTTTTTCCCTGATCGGCAGAGCTGTCCGAACGGCCCGCGATCTCTTCCCAATCAATTTGCACGCCAGCGGCTTCCAGGATGCGGCGCGTTGCCGCAGCCACTTCCGGACCGATACCTTCGCCAGGAATGAGGGTAACTTTGTGTCGGATCATTGCATCTTATTGTAAGCGAAGCCGCTAGGCTTGTCGAAACGCGGTAAACAAGGCGTTTCGTGGCAGGAACAGGGAGTTGCAAAGCAGTTTGCGACTTCTGGTATACTGTAGCTGTTGATAGCTTTGCGGGTGCGCCCGCGAGCGGAGGCCAAGAGGATTTATGATTAATTTGACGCCCGTTGCGAGCAGCAAGGTAAAGGAAATCATGAGCATGCAGAGCCCGGTGCCGGTGGCACTGCGGGTGGCCGTGGTTGGCGGCGGCTGCTCCGGTTTCCAATACCACATGGCGTTTGAAAACCAGACCAGCGATGCGGACCAGGTATTTGACTTTGATGGTCTGAAGGTCGCGGTCGACCAGATGAGTTCCATGTATCTGGACGGGATTGAGATCGATTACATCGAGACGATTGAAGGCGCGGGATTCAAGTTCAACAATCCCAACGTGAAGAGCACCTGTGGGTGCGGCAGCTCCTTCAGCGTTTAACCCCAGGCAGGGAAGCGACCTGCGCGTTTTCAAGTATTCTTAGGGCTCCTGAGCGGTAAGTTCAGGAGCCTTTTTTATGCCCGCTAGCCAATCCGACTGGGATGCCAAGCATAGGCTCGCCGCCGAGACGCCTCTCTCCGAACCGGCGAGCATTGTCCGCGAACTCCTGCCGCTCCTGCCGGCAGGTCCGGCGCTGGATATCGCCTGCGGCACAGGGAGACATACGCTGCTTCTTGCGGGACGCGGGCAACATGTCACAGCGGTGGATTTTTCCAGCGTGGCTTTGGACCTTTTGGAAGTTCGCGCGCGGAGTATGCACATCCAGGCGCATCGAAGCGACAGGTTTCCTGAACCCCGGCGACACTTGCACGGCGGTCTGGAATTGTTGCGGGCGGATCTGGAGCACGCTCAGCTTCTCGAGCACGGTTATGATCTGATCTTGTGCATTCAATATCTCCAACGTTCCCTTTTCGCGCAAATGGCGCGTGCTCTTCGCCCCAACGGCGTTTTGCTGATAGAAACTTTCACGCGTGCGCAGCCTGAATTTGCCGGTGGACCGCGGAATCCGGCCTATCTACTGGACACAGGCGAGCTTCGAGAAGCTTTCCCGGGATTGTGCGTGCTGTTTTACCGGGAGCTGCGCGCCGGACAGGGGATTGCCAGCTTGGTCGCGAAGAAGGCGGGCAAGCATCGCTAAAGGGAATTTCACAGCTAGCAAGTCGCGCCGCGACGCGACCACGTTTGCAATCTTGGGGTTCCGACCGTATCCTAAAGTCCGGGCATGAAAATAGCGCTCGCGCAGTTCAATCCCACCATCGGCGATTTTTCGGGGAATGCCGCTCGCATCCTGGACTTGGCGGGGCAAGCCAAGCTGCGAGGGGCGGACCTTGCCGTTTTTACCGAGCTCTGCCTATGCGGTTACCCCCCTCAGGATCTTCTGGAGCGTCCCGCTTTTCTCGACCGCAACATTGATGAACTGAAGTCCCTCGCGGCCAAAGTCCCGCTCCCGGCTCTCGTCGGCTATGCGGGGCGCGTGAAGAATAGCTCGGGCAAATCGGTAGCCAACAAAGCCGCGCTATTGTGCGGAGGCCGGGTTGTCTTTGAGCAAAGCAAAATGCTTCTGCCAACCTACGACGTGTTTGACGAGTCCCGCTACTTTCAGCCCGCCGACAAGCAAGTGGTTTACAGCTTCCATGATGAAAAGCTGGGCATCACCATCTGCGAGGACGTGTGGAATGATCCAAATTTCTGGCCGACGCGCTTGTACGAGCGCGATCCGGTGGTGGAACTCAGCAAGCAGGGAACCAGCGTTTTGCTGAATATCTCAGCTTCTCCTTACGCGATCGACAAGCGAAACCTGCGCTTTGACATGCTGCGTGCGATCGCCATGAAGCAGAAGCTGCCCGTGGTCTACGTTAATCAGGTGGGCGGCGACGACAATCTGATATTTGACGGCGCAAGCATGGCGATCAACGCCGATGGGCGCGTGGCCGCGCAAGCGCTGGCGTTCCAGGAAGATTTGGTCCTTTTTGATACCGCCACGGGCCAAGGCGAGATTCACAAGCAGCCACCGACGGAGATCGCGTATGCCTACGAGGCGCTGCTGACGGGCACTGCGGATTACGTGCGCAAATGCGGGTTTAAGAAAGTGTTGATCGGGCTGAGCGGTGGCATCGATTCCTCTGTGGTCGCCTGCATTGCGGTGCATGCGCTCGGAGCCGAGAATGTCCTGGGAGTTTCCATGCCGGGGCCCTTTTCTTCGGCAGGAAGCAAGAATGACGCGGCAGCTCTGGCGAAGAATCTCGGAATCCAGTTCATCACCTTGCCGATTACGGATGTTTTTGAAGAATACAAGCTTGCCCTGGCGCCGGCCTTTGGCGAGCGGCCTGTGGACGTGACGGAAGAGAATATTCAGGCGCGCATCCGCGGCAATTATCTGATGGCGCTGTCCAATAAGTTTGGCTCAATGGTTCTCAGCACCGGAAACAAATCGGAACTCGCCGTCGGATACTGCACGCTTTACGGAGACATGGCAGGCGGACTTGCCGTTATTTCCGACGTACCGAAATTGATGGTGTACGAGCTGGCAAACTGGATTAACCGCGAGAGGGAACTGATTCCCCTTTCGACGATCGAAAAGCCGCCTTCGGCAGAGTTGCGCCCGGACCAGAAGGACGAAGACAGCTTGCCGCCCTATGACGTCCTAGACCGCATCCTCAAGGCCTACATCGAAGACTTGCACAGCCCGCAGGAGATCGCCGACCACTACGGCTTTGACCTGAAGCTGGTTCGCGAAATCGCGCTGCTTGTGGACCGGAACGAGTAATCGCCAATGCAAAAGAATATTGAGGCATACCTGCGGCATTTGTATGCCTTCGGACCAGACGTTTTGTTGGTGGTGGGTGCGCCAAAGCCGACGGGCGTTGAAGGCTTGCTGGAAACCACGGTCGACCTGACGATCAACGGCAGCAAACAAGCGGTTAAGTTTTACGTCAGCAAGGACGGCAAGTTCCTTTTCAATGGTGAACTGTCTGACATGACCAAAGACCCGCTCGCTGACAATCGGGCACGAATTGAGATGAAAGACGCGCCCTCAACGGGCGACGCCCGGGCCACGGTTACGCTAGTGGAGTATTCCGACTTCGAGTGCCCCGTCTGCCGCAATCTTCACGACGCTCTGCGCGGAATGCTGCCCAATTATGCCGGTAAGTTGCGCGTGGTGTTCAAGGACTATCCGATCGAGCAACTCCATCCCTGGGCGAGAACCGCGGCCATCGCAGGTCGTTGCGCCTACCAGCAGGACCCCAAAGCCTTCTGGAAGATGTACGATTTCATTTACGACAATCAGGAGATCATTTCGGCCGCAAACGCCTGGACCAAGATGATGGACTACGCCGGTCAGTCCGGGCTGGATGCCGATACCTTCAAGACCTGTATGGCCAGTCCGGAAGCCGGCGCAGCCGTCAACGCCAGCCGCGAGAACGGCCAGAAACTCGATGTCAACAGCACGCCGACAGTCTTCGTTAATGGTCGCCGCATGGTGGGAGCCGATCCGCATCTGCTAGAGCAATACATCAACTACGAACTCGCGCAGCAAAAAACCACGAAACCCGCCGACAAGAAGTAGAAGAGGGAGGGGCCCGGAATGGGCGTGATTGAGGCCGGAAACCGGATGAAAACCCGGCCAGATTTCTTAGTTAACATAATATTACTTATAGGACCCACTGTCAGGAGGAATCTTTCGCCCTCCCTGGGGCTTTCCCGTGGAAATCGGGCTGTCCTTAATAAGGGGGATGCGAACCTCTCCTGGGTGCAAGTCCGGCTGGCGCGGCGGGTGAGCCAGCCGGACTTGTTCGGCGTTCGATGCGGGATTTCGCTCGAAGCGTCCCGCCTTGCAGCGCGCCGGGCCCAGCGAGGAATTCGGATACATCCGCCTGACATTTTTGCGCCGGGCTAAGTTCCGGCAATTGAACGTTCGCGTTTGTGCAAACCCGGTGAGGCGAATCCAGCTTTTGTTTTTAGCAGGGAAGCCACTTCCCTGCTGACACATTCATACGGCCCCGGCTGGTAACGGCCGACCTGGCGACATCGGACGACATCCGGCTTAGGAGTTGTTTCTGAATTCGTCTCAATTGATATCCCGCGTGCAACTCTCTGCACGGAGTGAGAGCGCCGCAGCACCGCTGGGGAGTAGCGACCTGACTCAGGCCTACTCCCCTGTTCACTCCGACTCTACCGCGGCCGCCTCGTATGAGGGTTCTAGCGAGGACTAGTGCAAGCCGACCTTGGTCATGAGTTGGGCGAAGCGGGGGTCGGAACGCAACGGATCAGCCATAGGATCGGCATTCAGGTAAACGAGACGGTCGATTTTTTCGTCGTAGGCGAGGTTGAGCAGACGGAAGGCTTCGTCGGTTTCGCCCAGACCGACGTGAATGGCCGCGGGGTACAGATTCGGGACGAACCGCGTGCCCGCGAGTTGCTGGAGCTTGTGGAGAACCGTTCTCGCTTCGGCAGCATTCCCTGCCAGAGCTTGTGTGTGGCCGTAAGCCATGAGCATGGCGGGATTGTCACCCGAGAGCTTGCGCGCTTGCTGGAAAGTCTCGATTGCTCGCGGATACATTTTCTCTTCGCGGTAAGCGGAGCCGAGCCAGAACTGCGCCAGCACGAAATCAGGATGAAGCTTTACAACTTGTTCGGCTTCCTCAATAGCAGCGTCAAACGAACGCCCGTAGTAGTACGTTTCGGCAAGCACGGTGTGGAAGAGCGGCGAAACGGGATCGAGATCAAGGGCTTGGCGCGCTTCGGCCAGCGCCTCTGGATTGCGACCTTCTACAATCAGCAGATGACAATACCATTCATGGGCCGTGGGGTCGTTGGGATTGAGCTCGATGCCCTTGCGCAATTCCTTTTCGGCTGTAGCGAGATCCCATTCGTAACTCATGGCCACGTTGCCGAGGACAGCATGTGCTTCGGAGAGCCGGGGATTGAGCTGCAAAGCGTGCTCGGCGGCTTCCTTGGCTTTGGGCTTGGCCTCGCGGGGCGGAATGCCGTCGTTGGGCGTCTGTCCGAGGAGAGCGGTAGCAGCGGCGAGCCCAGCGTAGGCTTCCGCGTATTTCGGATCGTCATGAATGGCCTGCTCAAAAAACTTGATGCTGCTGCGAAAGTCGCCTCGGCTTCCCCAGGCAAATTTCCCCTGGTGGTACTCATGCCGAGAGTTGGCTATCTCGGGCGTGCTGGCGTGAACGGTTCCGGCGCCCAGCGACAATTTTGGTTGCGGAGCGGATGGCACTGGCAGCGTGTCGAGAATCTTTTTGGCGATCGTGGCAGAAACGTCCGATTCTACTTGCAGGACGTCGGAAAGTTCGCGCGTGAAAGAGTCGGCCCACAGATGGGTCTGATCGCTGACCTGAATCAACTGCACGTCAATGATCACCTTTTCACCGGCGCGCTGCACGCTGCCTTCGAGCACATATTTCACATTGAGCAGGCGGCCGATTTCAGGAATGGGCTGCCCGGAGACAATTCTTGAAGAGGTTGCGGCAATCACGCCGAGATGCTGAGGATCGATTTGGCCGAGTTTGGTGCGAATCACATCGGTGAGTCCGGCGGTAATATAATCCGGCTTGGCATCGCCACTCACGTAATTGAAGGGGAGGACGGCGATGCGGACTTTTTCCTGTGTTGAATCCGCGGACTGCAGCCAGCGGTAGACACCGAGTGAGAGTGCGCAAAGCATCCCGAGTGCGATGAGGGCGATGACGACGCGCTTCCCTGCCGGGGAACGTGGCTCGATGGGATCCGGAGTGGGACCAGGAATCGGAGGCACGACCGCAGGATCTGGCGCTTCGATCGGGGAATCCGTTCCGGCCAATGCCTGCTGCCGCGCAAAAACGTCGTCGGCTACGGGGTCGTCCTTCGGCTGGCGATTCTTGATCCACGCGTCGAGTTCGCCAGTGTAGGCGTAGACGGTGGATTTCTTCTTGTGCTCGTGGCGATGAACCGGAAGGTCTTCCGTTCCTTCCCACCGCTGCACGGTGCGCACTTCGCGGCCGAGATAGGAAGCGATCTCACCCCAGGAATCAAGCTTCTTACCGGGAGGGTTTGACCCTTCGGGACCTGGCGTGGCTCCGCTTGGCGGTATCTCGGGACGCGACATTAAAGCGATTCAGTGCGCGGATTATACCTCAAGAGTTGTGCAGGAAATGTGAAAAGCGTATCCCCTTAGCTCATATTAATGAGCGGCTTTGGCGGCGACGGCAGCGGCGCGCGACGACGCCTTCCTGGCGGTATTGACGCACCAGTTCGCGCAAAGCTACGGTCTGGCGCCAGGCCTGGAGCTGGTGCCGGGAGCGTTTTCTTAAGCGCGGCAACGGCTGCGGCTTGACCGAGTCGGGGAATTCCAGTGGTGGAAATCCCGCTGCGCCAAGAAGCGAGTTCATCAGCGCACGATTCTCGGCGCGCAGGCGCGCTACTTCTTCTTCGAGCCGTTGGACGTCGTTCGATCGCCAGAGTTGTTTCAGTTGTTCAACCATGAGTTTGCGCACACCACGGCCAGGAAGGCGGAAAGTTCCGACAAACGTGTGGGTAATAAGGGACGCTGTCGCCGATACAGCGGTGTTACGCCCGGACGGCGGTGCGCCGATAGCTCCGGTAAGCGTTGATCCCGAATACGATGGCGCTCATGCCCAAAAGCACAACCAGCCACTGGAATTCAGAGCCGTAGAAGAACGTCGCAAACTTCGTGCCCATCCACTGCTCCCAGGCCGAGAAGACCCGCACCAGGTCGAGGATTGTGATGATCGTCACAACAAAGTGGATGCGATTCATCGAGTCTTCAAAGATCAGATTGTGCGCATCCATCAAGTACTTATACAGCATCGCAAAAATGGCGAACGGCGAGGCTGCTGCCAGCCACAAGCAACCGAAGGGTAGAAAGTGCAATTGGCCCGACCATGGCACTGGAAACTTGTACGACGGAAAATCCAGAATGAGTGAGATAAGCCCGCCACCGGCAAAAACAGCCGCTCCGATTCCAAACAGTTTCGCGGGAGATTTCGGCCAGCCCATGTTCTTGGGGCCGTCATCTCGAACGTACTCCGAAGTGGTCTTCACGCTGGGCACCACCGGCAGAAACGGCATCGTTGGCTCGCCTTTCACGTACGACCAAACGACATTGCCGATGAACACCCCCTCGCCAAGCAACATCATCCAGAAGAGCAAGCTGCTGGGAACATCCGACTTCCCGTGGGGGAACAGCGCGTTCAGCGCTCCGATTATCAAGAGTGCCAGGCTTCCGCCCGCATGCCACAATCCAACGCGACGATCGAGATTGCGATGAATGAATCGCGGAACGAGGCGATATTGCGCGTAGAAAAAAACGAAAATCCAGGCAGCGGTGAAGAGAAACGACGCCAGATCGCGGGTTCGAGTGGGCGGCTCTTCTAGCGGGCCGATGTGGCTCGCGATGTAAATAACGGAAATTCCCCAGCCCACAATGCACAAGAGAACGATGAGCCTGAAGAGTTTCTCCGGGAAGCTTTGTTGCTCCCAAAGTGGTTTGTCCGCCAGAGCATCCTCCTGCTTTTACCGTAACATTTCCCCGGTTCCTCCTGACCGCAAACCGCGCGAGCTGCCGCGAATTCACTACCTTGGCCGTCTAGGTAGTCTCGATGGACGAAACGCCTCCTTGGCTTCGCCGAGTCAAAATTTCTTGACGCCCCATGTTTTCAAGAGCATAGTCCGGCCATCCCCAGAACTTTTCCCCTCGAAAGGAGACTTGCCATGCCGTTTTTCCTTCATCAAGTCGGTTACACCTCGGAAGCCATCGCACGGCTTATCGCCAATCCTCAGGACCGCTTCGAGGCCGTACGTGGCCCCATCGAGAAACTCGGTGGAAAGATCAAGGACTCGTACTTCGCGTTCGGCGAGCACGACGCCATTGTTATCACGGAGATGCCGGACAACATATCCGCGGCGGCGATTGCCTTGGCGTTTGCGGCTGGCGGCGCCTTGCGGAGTTGCCAGACCACCCCGCTCATGACCGCAGCCGAAGCGCTCGACGCCATGCGCAAAGCTGCTTCGTGCGGGTACAACCCCGTCGCCGCGCAGGCCGGCGCCGCTGCCGCGCGCCCATAATTGAAAACGTCCCAGAAACGGCGGCCTTACTTTCGAGCGCGGCATCGCCCAGCGGGTCTAACCTGCTGAGAGTCTAAGGAATGTGTGCGCTAGCACCGTACGCGCTGCGCCCGGTGACAGACTTCGCACGAAGGAGGGTTTGATGCGCCCCAACTATCCGCTTTCCGCGTGCCTCTCGTTGCTTGCCCTTGCCATCGTCATGCTCGCGGCCATCTCTTTCGCGAATCAGTCCGCGGATGGCCAATCTTCGCAACCGCCTTTCCGAGCACAGTCGCAACGCCCCGACCAGACAAAACCCCTGGAGGACAAGAACTCTCCGAACGAGCATGAGCCTACCGCCGCCGAAATGAGCCAGAAAGAAACCGTCGCGTCCGCCTTGCTGCGCGGCCTGCATTATCAGGAATACGAAGTACGCTCCGCTGCCGAAGCCATGCCGGAGGGAAAATACGGCTATCGTCCCGCCGAAGGCAAATTTAAGAATGAACAACCACAATTTGGTCCTGCCGAAGTTCGCACGTTCGCCGAACAGATCAAGCACGTGGCCTGCAGCAATTTTGCGTTTGCCGCGGAATTCGAGAGCCAAAAGCCGCCCGAAGGCTGCGACAAGGGCGGTCCCAGCCCTGCGAAAACCAAGAAAGAATTGCTGATTTATCTGCGCGACTCGTTCGCAGCAATCCGCAAGTCGCTCGGTGCTATCGACGCCAAGAACATGTTCGACCCCATTGAGGGGCCGTATGCCGGACCGAACACGCGCCTCGGATTGGCCACTGCGGTCGTTTGGCACGCCGCGGACCACTACGGCCAGCTGCTCCTCTATTTGCGGCTGAACGGTATCGTTCCACCAGCCAGCCGCGCGAAACCTCCCGAGCTGCACGAAACCTACTGAATTTAATGGCACTTTCCTGTCTTGTACAGGGATATACAATATTTGTGACTTGTACAGAACTGTACAAGAACTATTTCTTGTACGTTTTCGTACAAGCTGGTATTCTTGACGAGGGTTGCTATATGCCTTCCACGACTTATGCGGTATTGATTGCCGATGTAATGGGATCGCGCGCGCGAAGAGATCTTCGCGGCATGCTTGGAAAGAAACTTGCCGCCATTTCCCGCCGCCACCTGCGCCGGAAGCTTATTCAGCTGCCGTATTCCATCACCGCCGGCGATGAATTTCAAACGGTAACCCGCGACCTGCCATCAGTTCCCGCCATCATTCAGGATCTTCGCTCCGCGCTCAGGCCACTGTCCCTGCGGATCGGAGTGGGTTTCGGCAGTGTTTCCGGCCGCATTCAGGCGCCCGTAAACCGCCTGGGCGGCGAAGCGTTTCTATCCGCGAACCATCAATCTGATATACGGACTTCACGACACCCTGGTGCTCAGGATCACCGCAAGACAATGGGAGACTATCGCGGAATTCAGGGACAAGCCGACACTTGAACAAACCGCCAGAAGCCTCCATCTGGACGAATCCACCGTTTCTAGAAATCTCAAACGAGGTTATTATTGGCAATTGTCGGAAACGGTCAAGGTAGGTGGGTCGTTAGTCCGGCATACTTTCTGCTAGTTGTACGAAAACGTACAAATTGGGAGACTTGTACAGAATCATGCAACACTTCTTTCGCGCCCTTTTGGCGATCTACCTGGGTCATTTGCTCACGGATTTCGTATTTCAGTCCCACCACTTGCTCGAACAAAAGCGGCGCGGAAAAATTGCCTCCTATGGACTCCACGGCCTCATCCACTATCTTTCGACGATCGCCGTTCTCGGCTTTGTCTTGCACGGCTCACTCTTGTCTCTGCGCACACACCTGGTCGTCGCGGCACTGTCGCTCGTCCACCTGCTGATCGACTTTGGGAAAACAAAACTAGCCGCAGATTATTCCGCTTGCGAAGGAGCCCGAGCGTACATAACCGACCAGATTGTTCATTTTCTGACTGTCGTTTTCGCGGCATGGCTGCTGACGCCCGCCGTTCCATTCGGCGAGCTCGGCGCTCTGGTACAAAATGCGCGGTCCATCCCGAACCGGTTTCTGGCGGTGCCCGTGATTTACGCGGCGGTGATTTTCGGCGGCGGTTATCTGATCCGCTCGCTGGTTAGCTCGCTGGCGGCAAATGTAGGAAGCCACTCCCCGGAAAGAGCCGGTGAACAACTGCAGAACGCCGGGCTGTACATCGGATGGCTGGAACGATTTCTGGTGGTCACCGCGCTGTTGATGCAATCACCGGCCACAGTCGGGCTGATTCTCACGGCCAAGTCCATCGCCCGCTATCCGGAATTCAAGACCGAACGTTTTGCGGAGTACTTCTTGATTGGCACGCTCCTGAGCATTTCGATGGCGCTTCTTGCCGGTGCGGTGCTGTCGAAGCTGCTCTTCGGCCATGTCCGGGTCTCGGGCTAAGCCGCGCGGCATTGGCTCGTGCCAGCGCTGACGCGGCATGCGCGCTGCGCCTCTGCTAAAATCTTCGCATGATCTCTTCCGATGTTTCTCCGCGCCTCGCTAACATTCGCCTGCATCCGATCAAATCGCTCGACCCGGTGCACGTGAAAGAAGCTCGCATCGGGCCGGGCGGCGGCCTCGAACACGACCGCGCGTGGGCGCTCTTTTCCGTTGACGGCCAATGGGTAAACGGCAAACGCACGGCTGCCATCCATTTGATCCGCGCATCTTTCGCGCCCGGCATCAGCTCCGTGACGCTTTCCGTTCCCGGTGATCAACGAAAAACCCGCACCGAGACCTTCGCATTCCCGGAAGACACGGCGGACGCCTCCCAATGGTTTTCCGACTTCTTTGAGCAGCCCATCACCATACGGCATTCTTCAGAAGGGTTTCCCGATGACAACATCGCCAACGGGCCGACCATCGTTTCCACGGCAAGCTTGCAGGCCGTTTGTGATCTCTTCAACGGCATGGAACTCGACGAAGCGCGCCAGCGATTCCGCACGACGCTCGAGATCGAAGGAGTGCCCGCATTTTGGGAAGATCAGCTGTTTGGCGAAGGGGAGCGCAGCGCCGTGCGATTCCAGATCGGCGAAGTGAATTTCGAAGGCAGCAATCCCTGCGCCCGTTGCCCGGTTCCCCCGCGCGATCCGCGCACGGGCGAAATTATCCCCGGCTTCCAAAAACTCTTCAGTGATTACCGCCGCTCGCATATCCCGGCATGGTGCCCCGAAGCCCGCTTCGATCACTACTACCGGCTGGCTACCAATACGCGTGTGGCGTCGGCCGAATCAGGTAGAATCCTTCGCGTCGGGGATTCGCTCGTTCTCTCCTGAGTGGATTCTCGTCTCGAGGGCAAACCATGGCTGCAGGCAGTCGTCACGCCACGTCAGGGCAAAGCTCTTCTTCCGCCGCAGCCGATTGCGCTATGGGTTCCACCAACCTCGAACCCGAGCCATAGTCAGTTTCGCCAGTTCGTCCAGCGTCAACCTGTCTCGCACTGCCGCGCGCTTAGCATCACGTCGCAAAGCACGTTACGCTGCCTCCGCCGCGCGATTCGCAATAGTTCCCTCTTGTTGGTCTTTCGCATCTTCGCCTCCTCCCCCGCCGCGCTTCATTCCTCGGCAGGAAATTCTTTCGCTTTCGCGCTTGTCGCGCCTGCGCCATCCCCGTCTTCCACATCGTCTGCAGCGCACGTCGTGCGATCCGGATCCTCGTAATCCCCTGCGCAAGCGCTGCAAGCACGTATCTCCTTGCCTTCGCCAGCGCTATTCTTGGCGTAGACGGCGCTCGGCGGTTTGTGACCATCGACAGTCCCGCCGTCAAAGCCCCAAAGTTTTCCACAGCCCGTAATTCTTTTTATTAGAGGACGCTTATCTACGGAGGCAGCGGAGACACCTCGGCGACTACTGGCGTGCATTCCTGGGTTGTTTGAAAAAATCGTGAATCAGGCGAACGACAAATTAGCGCGTAGCGGAAACCGGAGCTGTGGCTTCTTTCTCAAGAAGCTGTTCTTTACGGTAAACGAGTGAGTTGATATCGTAGGTCGCAAGTTCAAAACCATGTCCGTGCGTAATGGCATCGGTTGGGCACGCCTCGACACAATAACCGCAGAAAATGCAGCGCGAATAATCAATGTTGTACACGCTGGCGTAGCGTTCACCCGCGGAGATGCGCTTCGCATCGACGTTCTCCGCAGCTTCGATATAAATGCAATTCGCGGGGCAAGCAGCCGCGCAGAGAAAACAACCAACACATTTCTCGAGGCCGCTCTCGTCACGATGCAGGACGTGGATCCCGCGGTAACGCGCTTGAAAATGCACGGGCTCATACGGATAGTTTTCCGTGACGGTTTTACGAAACATATTACGGAAGGTTACGCTG
>WNFF01001193.1_pt1 | contig 20864 bp, 19 predicted proteins | sample 5400441 | NCBI WGS metagenome assembly WNFF01 (sample SAMN13153345, study PRJNA577476) | soil metagenome | isolation source: 120 cm saprolite under Douglas fir tree site 2 hole 3 replicate 1 | place: USA:California | collected 2015-04-18
GGGAAGGGGATGCACGCGAAACACCGCACGCGTGATCACGCCGAGAGTCCCGAGAGCCCCGGTGACCAGCTCCGGCAGGTCGTAACCGGCGACGTTTTTCACCACCTTGCCGCCGCTGCTCGCAAGCGTCCCATCGGCAAGGGCAATCGTGGCGCCGATAATCAAGTCGCGCAAAGCGCCAAAACGCAAACGCAGCGTGCCGCTGTCGTTGGTGGAGAGCACGCCGCCGATGGTGGCCTTTTCCGGCCACAGCGGATCGAGCGCAAGCCTCTGGCCGTGTTGTGCCAGCGTTTCCTGCAATCTTTGTGCGGTGCAACCGGCCTCGACGCTTACCGTGAGATCGGCCCAGGCGTGCTCAATGATTTCCGTCAGGCGCGCCGTTGACAAAATCAAATCCGCGCGCGACGGCGGATTCCCCCAGCCGAGCTTCGTCCCGCCGCCACGCGGAATCACCGCCAGCCCCGCTTCGTTCGCAAGCCGCAAAATCTCCGCAAGCTCACTTGCCGTTCCCGGCTCAATCACCAACTTAGGCTGCACGCCGGTAATGGCGTCCGCAGCCGTCGCCGCTCGCACATTCTCGTTACCGACAATGGCGATAAAGTTGTAGCGCAGCGCGGAATGCAGACCCTTCGCTTCGGATTTGGTTGCGGCGTCCATCGCTCGGCGTCAATAGCGTTCCGCGATGCCTGCGGATTCGGCCGGATGCGGCGTGTATTCGCCGGGTTTTTCCCCGCAAAGCCGCGGAGTTGGAAAAATCTTCGTGGGGTTCGAAAGCTGCAGCGGATCGAACGCGCATCGCACTCGCTGCATGGTCGCCAAATCGGGCTCGGCAAACATTTTGGACATCATTTTCTTTTTGTCTTCGCCAACGCCGTGTTCGCCGGTGATCGAGCCGCCCGCTTCGATGCACAATTCGAGAATCTTGGAGGAGAGCGCTTCGGCGGCCTCCTCCTGGCCGGGAATTCGGCGGTCGTAGAGAACCAGCGGGTGAAGATTTCCGTCGCCGGCGTGAAATACATTGGCGACGCGCACGCCCGCTTCCTGGCTGAGCCGTTCTATCTCGCCCATTACACGCGGAAGAGCGGTGCGCGGAATCACGCCGTCCTGGACGATATAATTCGGCGAAATCCGCCCCATCGCCGCGAAGGCCGCCTTGCGGCCCTTCCAGACCAGCGCGCGTTCGGCCTCCGACTGCGCCACGCGAATTTCCGACGCGCCGTTCGAACGGCAAATCTCGTTCACGTCCGTCATCAACGCTTCGACTTCCGCAAGGGGACCATCGAGTTCCACGAGCAGCAAGCCACCGCAATGCGGATAATGCGCGTGGACTGCGGCCTCCGCCGCCTGAATGGCTAGGTTGTCCATCATCTCGATGGCCGCCGGAAGTATCCCCGCGGCGATGATATCGCTCACGGCCGCTCCAGCTTCATTCGTCGATGGAAACGCCGCCAGCAGCGTTCGAATGCACTCCGGCCGCTTCACAATGCGCAAAATAATCTTGGTGGCCACACCCAGCGTGCCTTCCGACCCCACGAAAACACCCGCAAGGTCGTAGCCGGGAGTGTCGAGCGTCTTTCCGCCGAAATGGACGAGCGAGCCATCGGGCAAAACGACTTCCAGTCCCAAAACGTGCGTCGTCGTGAATCCGTACTTCAAGCAATGCGCCCCGCCCGAATTTTCCGCCACGTTTCCGCCGATGCTGCAGATCGATTGCGAGGAAGGATCCGGGGCATAGAAATATTCTTGCGATGCTACGCGTCCGGTGACGTCGAGATTGATGACCCCGGGTTCGACGACCACGCGAGCGTTTGGAAAATCAACCTCGAGGATGCGATTCATTCGCGCCAGGCTGATGACAATTCCGTTTTCAACCGGGAGCGCCCCGCCGCTTAACCCCGTGCCCGACCCGCGCGCCACGAACGGCATTCGTTCGCGGTGGCAAACGCGCACGATCGCCTGAACTTGTTCCGTCGAATTTGGCAGCAGCACCGCGCGAGGCATGACGCGGAAATTGGTCAACCCATCGCACTCGTAGGTATGCAGCTCTTCGGGCGAAGAAATCAGGCCGTGGCCGCCAACAATCGTTCGAAGCTCGTCAAGAATGCGCGCTTCCATAGGGTTCATTCACTGGAATGCCAGAAACAGCTTGCTCCATCAGTGAATGAAGTTCAACCCACTCGGGATGAACTGCGGGAAAACGTAGGTATACATCATAACGATGATGCCCACGATGGCTGCCAGCGCCACGGAGTGCCAGAAAACAAACCGAAAGATGGAGCCTTCGTTGCCGACTTGGTTTGTCGCAGCCGTGGCGATGCAGATGGATTGTGCATCGATCATCTTGCCCATCACACCGCCAGCGCTGTTTGTGGCGCACATCAAAATATCAAAGTGCGGGCTCAAATGAAGCTGCTGCGCCGTAATTTTCTGCAAGCCGCCAAAAAGAGCGTTCGAAGATGTATCGCTTCCGGTCAGCGCCACGCCCAGCCAGCCGATGAAAGTGCCAAAGAAAGGAAAGAGCCAGCCGGTGCGCGTAAAGGCCAGGCCCATGACCGCGTCCATGCCGGAGTATCGCGTGACGTAGCCCAATCCGAGCATGCAGGTCATGGCCACAATGGCGAATCTCAATCGCACCAGCGTACGGCCGAAGATCTGGACAATTTTCCCGGGCTTCAGTCCGAGCAGGACGCCCGCAAACAGAGCTGCTAGGAAGCAGCCAGTTCCTGTGGCCGTGAGCCAGTTCAGATCGAATCGCGCGGCTTCTGCTGTGGCCTTCTGCACCACCGGCGCCGCGCGAAACACTTTGCCGTGCAAGTACGGCCAGTCCCATCCCGCCGGACCGGGACGGGGTTTGCCATCAGCCATCACCACTTTGAAGGAAGGGGTAGTTGCCTTGTTCATTGCCAGCTTTACCGCCGGCAATCCCCACACGAGAACAAAGAGAGAAAGAATCGCAAAAGGCATCCAAGCCTTCGCGATTTGGCCTGCGGAGAAGTGCCTCACGGAATCTCTCGCCTCCGCTGCCGTTACCGCTTGTTCGTCCGCAAAGCGCCAGATTTTCTTTGGCTGCCAGAACCGAAGAAATATCAGCGTGGCAACCATGGAGACGACGCCGGCGGCGATATCCACGAGGTTGCTGTCCATGTAATTGGCCCAGAACCACTGCGTCGCGGCGAACGATCCGCCCACGACGAGGATGGCGGGGAACACCTCGAAAGTCTCTTTCCAACTGACCATCGCTCGCACCAGCCAGAAGGGAACGATGATGGCGGTGATCGGAAGTATGCGGCCGATCATCGCGTTCAGGTCGCTCTCGTTGAGTGCGGTCACCGCTGCGAGCGTGTGCACCGGCGTGCCGATGGCACCCCAGGCGACGGGCGCAGTGTTGGCGATCAGATTGAGCGCGGCAGCTTGGAAGGGCTTGAAACCGAGTCCGATCATGAACGCCCCGGCGATGGCCACTGGCGCACCAAATCCTGCGGAGCCTTCAATGAAAGCGCCGAAGCAGAAAGCCACGAGAAGAAGTTGCAATCGGCGATCCGGCGTGATGGCGGCCACGGACTGCTTCATGATTTCGAACTGCCCGGTCTCCACGGAAATGTCGTAGAGAAAAACGGCGGCGATCACAATCCAGACAATCTTGAGCAGTCCAAATGCCGAGCCGTAGAAAAAACTGCTGACTGCATAGAGCGCGGGCATTTTGAAAACCAGGATCGCGCAAATGACAGCGGTAGCGGCGCCAGCCACGGCGCAAAGATGCGCCCGTACTTTTAATCCCGCCAGCAGGCCAAGCAGCACGATGATCGGCAGCGCCGCAACCAGCGTCGACAACCACCAATGTCCCAAGGGATCATAAACTTGTGTCCAAGTCACAACTCAACCTCCATCGCGCTAGTCCTGCGAATTTCCGGCAAGGCTCACTTCCCAACTTGCACGCGAAAGGGAAGCGCTCCCGGCGATGCCACCCTTCGAATCCCGCAGACCATGCGTTTCGGTCGCTGAGATACTTCCTTTACCGCTCTCTTGTCAAGCGATAACTATTTTCTGCAATGGCTCAGCCTTCGCGTCGAGCGAAGCCAGCTCCAGCGCTCTTCCCGCTTTTCAGCAAATTGCGTCTTACGGCAGCGAGCGTAGTTTCCGCATTCCCCATCGTCCGGGCATGATCGACAAGATTTTGGGCCTACAATCGTTCGGTGGACCACCATAACGTTGCGATCATCAGCATTTCCGGCACCTGCCTGGATGTGATTGGCAGTCTCTATCTGGCCTACGATTTGTTGGGTGGACAACACGGTCCGTTGCGCCTGCTCACCCGCGCTGTGACGTACTCCGTTCTCTTTGGCATCGGCTACGGTCTCGGTCTTGGTCTTTTCTTTGGTTTGGCTTCCGGTATCGCCACCGGTATCACCCTGTCGATCGAATTCAGTCGAGCATCCCGCGGGCTGGATCATTACTCCTTGTTTTGGGAAGGACTGTTTTCCGCCATCCGGGCGTTCGCTTTCGGCGCCGGTCTGTACAGGATTTTGGGCTTCGGATTCGCGATCACATTTGCCATTCTCATCACCTTCGGCCAAATCTTCGCCTACTCTCGCGGCATGCGTCCCGCAGCCGACTATGCAGCGTCTCGCCGTTCACGCCTTACGCCTCGTCAGTTTTGGGGAACTGTCGTTCGTACTTTCGGCTACATGGTCACCGCCCTCATCTGTAGCGCCTTCATCCATCACGTGGACCACGCCTGGTCTTTTGCGATTCGCGTCGGGCTGGTGATCGGCATTGTCACCGGCGTGGGAGCCACGGTCAATCCTTATATCGAATACTACGCCGACAATCTCCCGGAGCGGCGGCTTGGCGTATTCGGCATTGGACTCATCCTTTGCGGTTTTGCCTTGCAGTCCCTGCAATATTGGCTGGCGCTATTTGATGTGCGCCTGACGTAAGCAGTCTTCCCTTCAGCTTTCTTCTTTATCCAGGCGTCGCACCGCATTCATCGTCATTTGCCACTCGTCATCTGTGGCGTTTGCTCCCCGATCTTCGCTGAGTAAAGAATAAATTTAAATGGGTCCGTGTTCTGATATTTCTCCATCAGCTTGAGGTACACGAGCCGCTCGGCTTTGGCCACGGATTCACTGTGCTCGAACCTGCTTCTGGACGATTCGAGCAGCGAAGCCGCGAGTTCGTATTTGCCGTCAGCGGCCAGGCGTTCCACCGTCTTCACGAGCTGTCTTTCCGATAAACCGAGGTAGTCGACCAGCAGTTCCGTGCGGTCGGCGCGCCCAAGATGGTCAACACCTTGCAAGTCCGCCTCCCAATAGCCGAGGTTCTGGTCGTAAAGACGGTCAACGACGTGTTCGCGCATGATGAGATATGGAAGATACACGTCAGGATTGCCGCCGAGCAGGTCCGGCGGAATCAGGTTCGCATTGTGAATCGCAGCTCGCTCATCCCCCCGGCGGATGGCGCTCAATACCTGCTCGCGCAGCCAGCCCAGGTCCGTTTTGAGCTGCGCCAGCATGGCTGCTGACGCGAAATTCTGCGTCAGCGGCTCGTGGCCATGCAGCAGGTGCCGCGGATTTTTCTGTACGACGATGTCAATCGCATCGAGCAGCCCCTGCAAATCGCCTTCCTCTACAAACGGCGCTCCCAGATAAGGCATGATGAAATCTCCCACGAACAGCGCGCCCTGACCGGGCAAGTGAATGAACATGGCGTCGTGGGTTTCTCCCCCTTGCACCGGGATCAGCTCGATGCGCGTTCCTCCGATCGAGAGTTCCGTGCGATGGTCGATCGTGATGTCCGGCTTGAAGCTACGTACGTCTTCGACGTTGAAGCGTTCACCGAAGAAGCGCTTGGTGAAAATCCCGGGCCCGTCGAGTTCGCGCGCAACCTCTTCCTGGTAATTGCTCCTGGCATAGAAACGCAAGCGCGGATTCAAGCCACGAAAATAAGCGTGCCCGCCAATGTGGTCCCAGTGGGAGTGCGTAATGAAGACCGTCGTCAGCTCCGGCAGATCGGGCGCATACGCTCGCAGCGCCTCATAAGCGGCCTTGGCGGAGTCCGGCCGCGTCCCGGCGTCGATGCCGATCAACTCTCGCCCATCGTCCGAGACCACGAAATAGTATTCCGTGAACTCGAAGCCGGAGAGCACGTATACCCGGCCCGGCACAATCTCGGCAATGCGCCGCGGCGAAAAAGCATGCCCGGACAAAACGTCCTCCGAAAATGGAGTGGTCAGCGTAATCGGCCTGTTAAAGTCCTTGTAGCCGCTTCGCCGCAGATAGTCCTGTGCCTTGGCCTGTTCGCCGTCAGCGAGGGCCAGCTTACCGAGGTGATAGTAGACTTCCCGCAGCCACCCTGCTTGCGGCGCTTTCTCTATGTTCTCCGCGCACCAGGTAAGCTCGTTCTGCGCTGCCTTCCCCCGATGGAAGAAGCCGGGAAGTTGCGCGTCCACGACGCCGGCAATCCAGTTCACAACAAAGATCCGGCCTCCGGAAAGCTGTTTGGCTTGCTCCAGCATGGCGATCGTGTCTTTCACGTAACCGGCGCGGTGCAGCAGCGAGACGGCAGGCGCGTGCTGAGCCCGCAACAACCCGATGGCGCTTAAATACAAAGTCTTTTGAGCGTCCGTCATCCGCGGCCCGAATTCCTTCATGCGCGCCGAGAAGAACTCGGCTCCCTCACCCTGTAAGTTGGCATTCGAATACTGCGCCATCAGCAGAAACAGCAACTGCGGATCCCGTGGCGGCGCCACGCTGTTTACGGCCTTCAAGTAGTCAAGCTCCGGGCGATGGGAGCCGGGCGGAGGGTTACTTCCGCTGCTTTCGCTGACCGCCATTCCTCGCAGGGTGGCGAGGACGGTGCCAAGCAAAAGCGCGGCCAACAAGTACAGGTAGAGTCTCATGGCAGGTTCCTTTCTTTGGACTACACGAACTTAGATGTATATACATCTATTTGGTCACGGACATTCTCAGGCAGCCATCGCGCTTTCCGTCACCCGCGCTACCGTCTCTTTCATGTTCTTCCAGCCGGCATCCCCAAGTTCTTTCCTCAGCCTATGTTCCGCCTGCTCCCAGTGCGGTTGCGCCTCCGCTAATTGGGACTTGCCCGCTCGCGTCAGGCCCAATAGCCGCTCCCGCCTGTCTTTTCCGCGCCGGACGCGAACCCACCCCTGCTTCCGGATCAGCCCCAGCGTCCGCGTCAGCGTGGTGCTATCCATCGCCAGGCCGGCGCTCAGCCGTTTTTGATTCGTCTCTCCGGTCTCACCCAGCGCCGTGAGCACGCCGAACTGCGCGATCTCAATACCTGCCTTTGTCAGTTCCTGGTCATAGATCCGCGTTACGATCCGCGTGAGGCGGCGCAGGTTTTGACAAGCGCAGGGCAACTTAAAAAGGGCGTTCGCCGGCTGCTTTCCAACAGTCTCTTCCTTCATAGTATATGTATATGCATCTTTTATCCTCGATTGTCAAGCGCGATTTTCCGTCCCTCTCCTTTAGACGGATTTACAGCGCGCCGCTAGCAGGCCCGTGGCTGCGGTGATATCGATGTCCGCGATGAGCAACCCTCCTTTGCCGTACGGCTGGTAGCTGAGCAGCGTCCCGTCGGGCCTCACCACCGCCGACGTGGACGGCGACCCGGCGCTAGCAAAATTCACAGTTGCGAAATAGCAGGTGTTCTCGGCCGCGCGGCACAATGCTGCTTTCTCGTGAAATGAGTTTGCAGGATCAGCGAAACTCGTGGGCACATAGTCGCCGGGCTGGGCTACGCTAAAATGAGGGTGGAACACGATGTGTGCCCCGTGCCGGACCGCCCAGCGGACCGTTTCCGGATAGCGCCAACCCTCGTGGCAGATGGCGACACCAAACGTCAGTGGACCAGCTTGGAAAACCCTCCTTCCCGAACCGGGCGAATAGATACCCTCCTCGGTGGGGTCGAGTTGGACTTTATCTTGGAAACCGGCGATCGTTCCGTCCCGATTAACGGCCAATGCGGTGATTAATAGAGTGTCATCGACAACGCGTTCGGTGCCGAGAACAACCGCAACGGAGGCCTTCGCGGCGGCCGCGGCAATGGCGGACCATGCGCGCCCGAGGAACGCAGTGTCAGGAGGTGGCACCGCCTTCCCCATTCCTCGGTAGCCGGGAACGAAGCATTCCGGAAAGCAGATTAGATCGGCGCGCTCGATGGTGGCTTGAGCGATGGCTCGTTCGGCCAACGTGACCGATTCCTCGGGAGTCGCCGGATACCGGATGTTGGCAAGCGCAATTCGGAACGCCTTCATTTGGCAATCCCAATTCTAGGCTAGAGACGGCATGTGGGAAACCGCAATCAAGCCTTAGGCGAATCGTCAGCAACCCAGAAGTTGGGAGATGAGGTTTGGATGTGTTGAAATGGCGCGAATCTCTGTAAGGTAATAGGTTGTTTGGAGACTACGAATACCCGAAGAGGCTTGTGATGAGGAATTTAAGACTCCTGTTATTTGTTCCATTATTGCTGATTACTAATGGCCCGGCCTTCGCGCAGCAACCTCGGAAAGTCGTCATCAATCAGGACTGTTCGGGGCCCGGCGGCAGCAACATGCAAACGCTGTTGACCTTGATTCAATCTCCCCAGGTGGAAGTGCTGGGCATCACCGTCGTCAGCGGAAACCAATGGCGCGACGAAGAGGTCGCGCATACTCTGCGGCTGCTGGAGCTAATTGGCCGTACCGATATTCCGGTCGTGCCCGGAGCCGTATTTCCGCTCGTGCATCGCCGCAAGGAAGCGCTTTTGTGGCAGGCCACGTATGGAAAAGTCGCCTTTGCCGGCGCTTGGGATGATCGCTGGTGGCACGAACCTGACGTAATTCCGACGCTGCCTGAAGGGCAGCCCACTACCCGGCCGGCCGATGAGGACGCGGCTCACTTCCTGATCCGCATGGTCCACAAATATCCGCATGAAGTGACGATCTACGAAGGCGGCCCCATGACGAACTTGGCGCTCGCCAACGCCATCGATCCTCATTTTGCCGAACTGGCCGAAAGCCTGGTCTTTATGGGCGGAAGCTTGAGCCCGCGGACTGACGATCCGGAGTTCATCAGCAGCCCACGCCACGAATTTAATTTCTGGTTCGATCCGGAGGCCGCGAAGAGCGTGTTACAGGCGCCGTGGAAGAAGATCGTCTGCACGCCGGTTGACATCTCTGTCAAAACCAGAATCACAGACGAAATGATTGCCGAAATCAAGAAGAGCAACAGCGCCGCAGCGCAGTACGTAGTTAAGTTTTTTATGGCAGACCAGGGCGGCTCCTACATGTGGGATGAACTGGCGGCCGCTTCGTGGATTGACCCAACGCTGATCACCGGAAAGGAATCCCGCTACATGAGTGTGGACATCGACCATGGTGCGGCCTATGGAAACACTCTGACGTGGACAGACAAAGACAACCCGAAGCTTGGCGCACAACTGGTCGAAATCCAGATGGATTTGGATCTGCCAAGATTTAACAAGATGTTTGTGGAACTGATGAAGGCGTCTACCCCGCGAGCCCATTGAACCGCGTACCGGTCTTGATGAACAGATGATTCGCCGGAAGGCAGGCAAATCTGCGGCACTTGGCCGCATCATAGCCGTTGTAAACTATCGCCGAATCATTCCAAACCGGCAAAGGCGATTGATATGTTGCTTAAGACTCCCCTCCTCATACTGTTCTGCACAGGTCTGCTGGCATCGCCGTCTCTCGAGCCGCCCGAACCGCTCACCGTCGACTTGGTAACTAACACCTTCCAATATGACTCTTCGATCGTCCCGCAGCAATATTCGACCGACGACAAATACACTTTGAAGGGAACAGTCGTCAACTCAGTCACCTCCGAACCCATCCGCGGCGCGCTGGTGCAGATTTATTTCAACGGGCAGAGTTCCATGCTCACGGGGCCGGACGGAAAATTTCAGTTCGCGGGACTTCCCCCCGGCCAGAGCACCATCATGGTGCGAAAACCGGGCTTCTTCTCCGAAGATGATTTTGAGCCGACTGCGCGCGGCCAACATCTGGCAACCACCGGACCCAACAGTTCGCCTGTCGTTCTCAAGCTGGTTCCCGAAGGAGTCATCTATGGGCACATCACTGAGGAGGATGGCGAACCGATCGAAGGTCTCCCCGTCGAGCTGCTCGCCCGGCATTTGCAAAACGGCCGAAAGGTATGGGATCGCCGGCCCGAAGGCATAACCGACGAAGACGGAAATTTCCGCATGGCCGAATTGCAGCCCGGCGACTATTTTCTCTCCGCCGGCCCCAGCCGCAATCCCGTGACTCTCCCTGCCCAATTGTCGCAGTCCGGCGCCCAGGGCATTCCGATGGTTTACTATCCGGTGGGCTCCGAACTTGCCGCGGCTGCTCCCATTCCCATCACTCCCGGCAAGAAAGTCGAAATCAATCTCACGCTCTCCCAGCAACCCTTTTATCGCGTCTCGGGCTCGATCAACGGCTACGTGCCGAATCAGCCGGTGAATCTTCAACTCCGCAATTCCGCGGGCATTCCCCTCCCCTATAACTGGCGTTTTGATTCCGCCACCGGCTCATTTCGCGTCAACGGAGTTCCATCTGGCGCGTACACGCTGCACGCCGAAGCTCCCGATAGTCACGGCCATTCCCTGACCGCCACCGTTCCTCTCACTGTAAATGCCGATATCTCGGGCCTACATCTCATCCTTCTGCCCACGGTCAATATCCCCATTCGCGTGGGTATCGTCATTTCTCGAACCGGCGCGCAACGCTTGGGCGACCAGGAAAACTATCTCTCAGCCTATGTCCAGCTCGTGGCCCGCAATGCCGGTTTGTTCGAGCTCAGATACGGCTCGCAACAAGTCGGAGAACAAGCCGCTTCCTCGCTCGAACTCCAGAATGTCGCCCCCGGAACATACAGCGTCGAAATCAATCCCAACGGTCCCTTGTACGTGCAGTCCGCCACCTCCGGGACGATAAACTTGTTGGAATCCGATCTTTCCGTTGCCCCCGGCAGTTCCCCTCAACCTATCGAAATCACCTTGCGTGATGACGTGGCGTTTCTTAGCGGAACCGTCTCGTTGGAAAATCAGTCTCTCAACGCCACCATTTTGGCGTTTTCGGAACATACTTCCATTCCTCCCAGGATTCAGCCCACCTATTCGGGCGGCAATTTTCAACTCTCCTCCCTTCCGCCCGGCACCTATAAGATTCTTGCCGTGGATCATCCGGACCGTCTCGAATACGCGAATCCCGAAGCCGTGAAGAAATATCTCTCGAAAGCGCGCGAAGTCACGCTGTCGCCGGAGCAATCGGCAAAGATCGATCTCGAATTGACAAAGGTTGGAGAATAGCTCGCATGCTTGTCCAGCGATGGTTGCCGTTACTTTTTCTGTTGACGTTCTTCCAGCAGGCCGGCGCACCTCCTGCAGCGCCGCCTGTTCTAGCAACGCCATCCGCGTTTCGCATCAGCGGCCGGGTTATTGACGCCATCACCGGTCAGCCGCTGGCGCGCGCTTCCGTCGCCATAAATCCTGCAAATACTCCCAATACTCCCGTCCCACTCGATTCCGGCCGCGTCGAAATTACCGATGAGCAAGGTTTATTTGCCTTCGCCGCCGTTCCGCCGGGCAAGTATGTCCTTTCCGCACGCCATCGCGGTTACCTCGCGCAGATGTATCAGCAGCACGAAAATTTCATGACCGCCATCGTCGTTGGTTCAGGACTCGAATCGGAGAACCTGATTTTCGGTTTGCGCCCCGGCGCTTCCATTTCCGGTGACGTGCTCGATGAATCGGACGATCCCGTTCGCCATGCCGACATCATGCTCTTCCGCCAGTTCCTTGCCAACGGAAGACGCCGGACCCTCCAGGTGCGCCGCGCCAGCACCAATGACGAAGGCCACTACCACTTCAGCCATTTGAATCCCGGAACGTATTTTGTCGGCGTCTTGGCCCAGCCGTGGTACGCGCAGCACGGCGCGCGCCACCGCGTGAAGCAGGAGAATCAGGATGCCGGTGAAGGCGGTCTTCAGCCGCTGTTCGAGCAAAACCAAAGCCTCGATGTCGTCTACCCCATTGCCTTCTTTTCGAACGCCGGCGACCTTCCGGGCGCCACTCCCATTGTGCTTCACTCCGGCGATATGGCTATCGCCGATTTCCGCATGCGTCCCGTTCCCGCCGCGCATGTCCTGGTAAGGACTCCTGTGAAGGATTCTGATCAAAGTACCGGCGTGTCCGTGACGCAGACTGTGTCGGACAATGACACCATCTTTGTTCCCGCCCAGCTTCATCAGCTCGCTCCCGGCCTCATGGAAGTTACCGGCGTGCCGCAAGGCCGCTTCAACGTGGTCCTGAACGTTATGAACACGAAAGATGGGAATGCCACCACGCATCGCTCGCAGAAAGTCCAGCTCGAGAACGATGCCGAGGTCGACGCCACGCGCAGCACTTCCTCACTTGTAGTCAGCGGCAATCTGCGAATCGACGACGGTTCGCCGGTGCCGCAGCCGGCTCGCGTGCGGCTGCGAAGTTCGGCGACAGCAGAAGTTTTTGATGTTACCGTCTCGGCGACCGGCGAGTTTACGTTCAAGAGTAATCCCGTCGAGACGGGAAACTACGAGTTGATGATCATCGAGCCGCAAGGACTTTTCATCCGCAGCCTGAGCTCTGCGAACGCAAAAACTTCCGGGCGCTCCCTGGAAATCGCCACGGCCCAGGACGTCAGCGTCACCATCAACGCTTCCAGGGGAAACGGCCGGATTACCGGCATCGCCCTCAAGAAAGACAAGCCGGCCGCCGGCGCAATGATTGTTCTCGCGCCGCTCGATTTGAAAAGCAACCCCGCGCTGTTCCGCCGCGACCAATCCGACTCGGACGGAACTTTCACTTTAGGCGCCGTGGTTCCCGGGCGATACACGCTCGTGGCCATCGAAGACGGCTGGGATTTGGAATGGGCCGATCCAGGTGTCCTGCGAAAATATATTGCGGGCGGCGAAAGCGTGCAGATTGCGCCCAACCAAAAAACCGATGTCTCCGTGAAAGTGCAATGAACGAAAGCGCTCTGAAAATGTTTTCCGTGTTCGTTTCTGCTCTGTGCCCTCTGCGCTCCCTGCGAACTCTGTGTTAAGCATTTTTCTTCCAGCCCCAAAAACTCCCGCATCCTGCAAAGCGATTTGCGCGACACAGCACTACGTGGCCCGTGAACGGCCAAAAAGCAGCGCCCCAATGGCCAGCAGAGCAGGGAAGCAGACCAGCACATACCTCGGCTCGCAGGTTTGCAATTGCGTGAGGAACGCCGTGCGCACGACGATGAACGCCACGATCAGCAACACTCCTTTGTTTGTGCGAAAGAGCCACGCTCCAGCAAGGGCCATACCGACGTACATAATATTGAGAATCGCGAATCCGAGAGTCACCTCGAAATCAGCGGGATTGCTGCGATAACTTTCGCTGAGCGGCCAGAGTTTCCCGGAATACGGCAGCAGCGTAATCCTTGGGGTAAACCACATTGCAGCAGCGCGTTCGATCGGAATCCAAACATAGGTCCGAATTGGATGACGTTTCGCTCGTTCCCGCGCCAGCTCGCCAAACTCGAGATCGAGCGAGGGCGTCATTCCGCGCGCGCGATTGTAGCGCTCCAGCAGCGAAGCGACGCGCGAGAATTCTTCCAGGGAATCCACGGCGTACGCAGGAAGATCCTTCAATTCGATCGGTTGCGAAGGCAATTTCCAGGTGAGGAGGTACGCATCGCGAAAACGGAACATCCACGTTTTCGTCCACGCGTAAAATCCGGTCGGCAATACATCGCCGTACGTTTCCGCGTATCGCGGCGCGAGAAATTGCACGCGCCCCAGGTTGGCCGCATTGCGCGTAGCCCACGGCGCCAGCGGCAGCAAAAAGCCAGCGATCATCCACACTGTTGCAAGCGCCAGCTTTCTCCAATGCATGGGACGGCGGTACCGCAGCCAGAGCGCGATCAGCACGGCCGCAAGCAGCAGCGGCGTTTCCGGTCGAACGAGCGTGCCGAGACCAACCACCAGCCCGCCCGCAAACCAATTTCTTACCGCCCGAAGCAGATCGCCGTTCGCGGCGATGCGCTCGATTTCCATTCCCGCCGGCGACAAAAAAATCAGAAGCGCCAGCGTGGTGAAAAATGCCGCCGGCACTTCCGTGAGCGGAACCGCCGCGTAGTTGGCGGTGAAAGGGCAAAGCGCCGTTAGCCAGAGCGCCGCCGCGGCAACCCGCCCGCGAGCCGCGTCGGGAGCGCCGCTGGACAAGCGAGCGGCGATCCCCGCGGCCAGCACACAACTGGCAAGGTCGACGAAGGCCTGCGCGAGCATGACGGCTTGCCGGCCGGCGCCAGCCAAAAAATAAATCGCCGCGAGGAAAGCCGGATAGCCGGGCGCGCGCGCGTCCGAAGCAAGAAGCCGTCCGTGGGAATAGAAGCCGTAAATGCCGCGGTACAGCCAGTTGCGGGCCAGCTCTTCGTAGTAAGCGGTATCTCCGGAATAAAAAGGGAAGTGCACGATGAAGAACAGCCGCAAGGCAAGTCCGGCGAGGAGCGCGGGCAACAGATGTTTGTAGAAAGTCTTGGGGAACATGGTGTGCAGGCAAAGGCGAATTGGATGCACGGGCATTGTAGCAAGCGCCGGCCTGGCGCAAGAACCACGCTGACAAAGCCTTGACACTCAGGGTAGAATTGCTGGAAATGGCGAACGCACCTGAGGTTGTCAAAGCCCCCGGATTGGTGCCCGACGAGCAGAAATTTGAACCCCGCTCCAAGGGAATCTCCACGGCGCGCAAGAAAAAGCCGAAAGAACTGGCCGTGATTACCGAGTGCTGCACCGGCTGCGCCGGGTCGCCAGCCTGCGTGGAGTACTGCCCGGTGGAAGATTGCATGTTCTGGGTGCCCGACGAAGACAATCCGCCGTTCGGCCGCATCCAGATTGACCCTCTCCAGTGCATCGGCTGCAAGAAGTGCCTCAGCAAAGGCCCCGACGGCTGCTTCCTCGATGGCTGCCCCTGGGACGCCATCGTCATGGTGGATATCGCCGAAGTGGAAAAAGAAGTCGGCCCGATGTCGTACTGATCGCATCCCTGCGACTTGGAGAATCTAGTTAACAATAACTGGCCCCCCTCCCCCTGTTTTTCATAAGTGTTGATTCTAAACAGCTTAGCATTCCTGTAAGGCCATTAGAATCAACACTTGTGGACCATCGCATAAGTGTTGATTCTAAATGGCTTAGTGGGGCGGCGTAACTTGAGGTGGAAGATCTGTCCGGACTCCCCCCCACCCCCACTGTTTTTGTAAAGGATTGACAGGGCAGGGTTTAGGAGGTGGGGGTCGGCAAAAGGATTGAGCCGTAAGGAGTTAGGGGAAGACTGAAAAGCAGAATCGGATTTTACACAAGGGGCGCGGAGATCGCAGAGTTCACAGAGACGCGGAGGGGCCAATAGATAGTGTGCGGGAGGGAGTGAAGATAGAGAGGTGGCGGACAAAGGGAGGCGCTCCTTTCTCCGCCAGAAGCAACGACAACACAACTATGACACAATAGGTATCGGAGGTCAAGGATAACGTTATAGTTATTCGAATGAGCGTGGGCTATTTGACACAGTGGGGTTCAAGTTGGCGGAGGGAAAGGGTTTGCGGGAGAGGTGGGATTCGAAAGAAATGTGGAAATCTGTGGAAAAACAAAAACCCGTGGCTCTGCTTCACTCACCAGATGCTCATTTCGCGCAGCGCGCGAAAGACGGGCTATTCCCACGTACGTATGATATAGTATGTATAAGAATACAGGTACAGCGATGGTCTTCGACTGGGATGAAGAGAAGAATCGCACCAATCGAGCGAAGCACAAAGTGAGTTTCGAGGCGGCAACGCTGGTGTTTGGGGATCCTCACGCCGTCGGAGTGCCGGACCGCGTTGAAGAAGGAGAAGAGCGCTGGCAGAGGTGGGAATGGCGGCTGGAGTAGTACTGCTGCGGGTGGCACATACCTATCGTGAAGTGGGCGGAGAGGAATACATACGGATCATCTCGGCGCGAAAAGCGACGCCACAGGAAAGGAAAATCTATGAAGAAGGTTTCTAGGAAAGTGGCGAAGGAACTCGCGTCGCTGGCGCGCATGCCGGACGACAAGATCGATTTGACGGATGCTCCGGAAGTGCGGGAATGGAGCGGCGCCCTGGTGGGGAAGTTTTACCGGCCCATCAAGAGGCCGGTGACGATTCGCGTGGATGCCGATGTGCTGGCATGGCTGAAGCGCCAGGGACGTGGTTACCAGACCAGGATCAACAAGCTCCTGCGTGAAGCCATGGAAGGGAAGCGGCGGCGGGCGTAGGCAGCGCAATGTTGTCTAGGGGAATTCAGAAGCACCGCACGCCAAGAGAAGAATGTCCCACCTTTGCAAAACCAAAACCGCAAAGGTAGGCCACCCTCAAGGGCACTCCTACTCACATCAGGAAGCTGCCCTAGCAATCTGTTCTGCAGACAAGGGGATACCCGAGGCTTGAAGCCTCTCCGCAAGCTTTGGCACCACTTCTCTAACGTGTTCGTTAAAATGAAGGTAAATAATGCCCGCCGCGTCGGAGGGAACTTCAACAAAGCCCTTAACTAGAATTGCGACATGAGCGCGCGTAAGGGAAGAGAGCAGCATCCCCATCTCTAGGATGACGTTCTGGCGGGGCCGTGGCTTTATCTCTTTCTCCCCGTCGCGCTTCGCGTATCCCAAATCGTCGGGTGTCATGAGCACGATCCCAAACCGCGCTTCACCTTCCCTCCCGATTTTTTTTTCTAAGGACTCAATGATAGTCATGCCCCCGCCAGCCGTGTTCATGAGCACGAAGGGGTCAAGGTCTAGTCGACGCAAAACCAGTTCCAGCTGATCGCGTGCAATTTCATCGTGGCCATGAACGACGAATATCTGCGGCTTGACTGCCGCCAATGCTTCAGGAACTTTCGCTGCTGGTCTGGGACCTCCGATAGCAGCGGTAACAGCTTCACCTAAACGCTTTTTTTCTGCTTCGGGTCCCTGAAACTGCACTGTTCCGGTCGTAATAAACCAATTGAGAATGGCACCATCTGGGGATCTGAACTGGAACTTTTGCCCGTCTGGCCCGGTCCATTCGCCGTCAATGCCAGCGGCCTTTATAGTCCGCATAAGATCGTCGATGGACCCGCGAAACTTCATATCTCCTCCCGTTGAGCTCACCGGGGCAATTACGCCTTATCGATTACGCTATCACAGCTTATTTGGACGGAGGGCACGGTTAGCACGGTGGGCGGACAACCGACTACTTGCGCGGCGTGTGCAATTTGAGGGGGAGGATTTTGGCGTAGGACTTGAAATCGGGGTCGGAGGCGAAGATGGACCAGTCACGAGTGAGGGCGATGGCGCAGATCAGGATGTCGGAAACGGAGACGGCGACTCCGCGGGCGCGGCACTCGTTGCTGGCTTTGGCGGCGGCTTCATAGTCCGAGGTGGAGACGGGTTCATCGGGAAAGGAACGCATGACGGCGCGGAGCTTTTCGTATTGGCTGGCGGTCTTCATGCCGGATAGCACCTCCTGGCGGATCAAGCCGATGATCCGGGCGCGGCCCTCTTTGATTAAGTTAGTGAGTTCGGCGACGGCGGCGCATTCGGTAGGATTGAGGTCGTGGGCTTTCCTGCGGAGCGCCAGGGACCAGATCGAAGTATCGACAAGAACGTTCACGCGCGCTTTCTGGTGCGTTCTTTCTTGTAATCGTAGTTGCGGTCGTGCTCGATGGTGCCGAAGAGCGGAAGGATGCCCTGCTGTTTGCGGCGCTGGATGTATTCGTCCAAGGCGGCGGTGACGGCATCTTTCTTGGTGCGGTGGCGGCCCAGCTTCTGGGCTTCTGTAATCAAGCGGTCGTCGATGGCCAGATTGGTAAGCATCGTCTATTCTCCGATCTACCTTACATACCCTGATGTGCAGACTCAAATAGATCCAGGAGTGTAGACCGAACGAGCGTTTAAGCGTAAGTTGCTTGACGCCCACTAAGGTACGGTTCAAAATCCGCGCAAGGGCGTCCAGGTCAGTCCAAGTGTTACGAAATAGCGTTCAACGACACTATAAATGATGGTTGCCCACTTATTCGGATGGGGCCGAACCTCGCGCGAGCGAAAGGAGGTCGTCATGTCAAGACTAGGGAGCTTGCTCGGACGATCAGTGCTGACTGCGGTTCTCATTCTGATATCCGCAGCAATAACGCAGGGTCAATTCAGGCGCGATGAGTTGCCGATTCCCGGCAATCCCCCATTAACCAGCGACATCGTGGAAAAAGCGAGCCATTTTTTTGAGTGGCTGCTGGATGCGCATCTGACCCTGGAACAGCGCGCTCAATTCCGCGAGTCTCTGGTGCGTTCGTGGAAGCAGCATCAGCAGGACGACATTGACGGCACCATGGCCGTCCTGAATTTTCGCGATCAAGTGAACCAAAAGACGCCCGAAGAAAGAGAACTGATCCGTGAAGCCCTGCGGCAGAAGTATCTCGATTCTCTAAGGCGAACGCCGCAAAACGTGCTCTCGCGATGGGTATTGAACATATACGACTCAGCGCATCGGCCGATCGCGTACGGGAACCCGCCGCTGACCCTGCAAGTGGCCGACGCTTATGCCGAGTTCGTGGCGTTCCTGATTACCGAATGTTCAGGACAAAAGGCCTTCAACCCCGACCGCCACTTTAAGGACGCGCTCGCACAGGGTCTTGCAGCACAGTACAGCAGCTATTCGCCCGAGCAGCAGAGGCAGTTCGGTCAGATGCCGCTTCTGTGGGATGCGCTGCGTTTCAAGTGGGCGCAGCTTTCTGAACCGGAGCGAGCGAATTACCGGAAGCAGTGGGCGCCAGCAGTGCAGACGTTGCTCGCCAGCGCACGGGGAAGCGGCAGTGGTGCACCGGCAAGTTCGGGTGGAATTCCGCAGGGCTTGCAGGACCGTTTCAGCAGCGAACACTTATTTGTCAACTCCATGGCCAACAGCTCGTTCACCACAACCATGAATTTGCATTTGTCGATGTGGAGGTAGAGGCGCACAGCCAAGAATGGCTGTGTACCTCCAAGTCGAACCAGGCACGGGTCTGTCGAACCAAACACGGCTCTGAAGACCCCGCCACTACACGGTCGCTACTTATTCGGAGCCGCCGCCGAAGAGGCGGATGACGATACCGGCCGAGGCCCAGTAGTTGTTCTGGTGGAGGTTGGTGCCGAACGCGGTCCGGTAGTAGTCGAAATCGAACAGACGGATGTCGATGTGGCGGGAGGGATGGACATCCAGCCCGCCGCCGGCTTTGTACGAAAGACAGTTGATGGAAGTCTTGTAACCGCCGGTGCCGCTGACGGTGGTGTCCTCGCGCGATCCCCCGACCAGAGCTTCCACAAACGGGGTCAAGCCCCAGCGATTGCGGCTGCGATGGAAGTAACGGGGCCCGAAGTGGTTTCCGTAGAGGACATATTTGGTGCCGGTAACCGTTACGACGTTGTAGCTGCTGTCCCCAAGGACCTGCAACCACGGGGTCATGTTCCAGCCAAACGAGCCCATGGCGCCGTTCAGGTTAGTTGAGGTTCCCCCCGCGCTGCCAGGCACCCGCGCAAAGGCGTACCCGCCATAGAATTCCAGAAGAGGCGCTCTGCGGCGAGCGCTGGGGAGAGGCTTCTCCCAGGTGGATCTGTCGTTTGCCGGCCGGATCGCCGGCGCTGGCGGCTCGGCTGGCGCCGGTGCCGTTGATGGTTCAGGTTGCGCAGAGGCAGGCCGCTCAGGCTGGGCGACAACGCTCGTCGTCATTTCCGGCGCATTCGAAACGGGTGCCGGAAATGCTGGTGCTGTAGTCGGCGAAGCCGGTGAGTGTTGAGGTTGTGCAGGAGCAAGCAACGCCGGAACTGGCGCAGGCTGAGGCTGCGCAGGCGCTGTTGCCGGAGCGATCGGAGTTGGCGGCGGAGTTGGTTGCGCGGGTGTTGCCGTGCTTTCCGGCGCGTTCAAAAGGGGCACAACTACTGGCGCAACAGATACGGGTGGCGCGACGGCGGACGCCTGAACTGCGACAGGCGGAGCAGGTGCAGATTGAGCTTGCACGGACACCTGGGTTGCGGCCGGTGCAGCGAGTGCAGGCTGCTGTGGCTGTGCCGAGGCAATAGGCTTTGCTACGGGCTGAGTTGAACTTGGGACAATCGATTTTTCCGTGGCCATGCGCACGGAGCCGTTCTGTTGCGCGACGGTTGCGGTGCGATCAACGGCGATCAGGTTCGAATAGACGTAACCTACTTTTCCGTCACTCGTTTGAATCCGGGAGAACACAAAGCCATAAACCAAGATGGTGAAGCGCGTTCCGCAAGGCACGGATGCGATTACGTCGGGAGTTCTACGTGGTTTTCCGAAAACCTGGATGTCGTCCGGGTGGTTGGAGCAATCGACGTACCCCACGTCGTCAGCCAAAGCGGCAGAGGCCGCGAGAAGACATCCCCCGAATAGAAGCAGGAATCGGTTGCGAGACATGGCCCCCTCCTTGGCCCGAGCAGACCCCGAGCCCTTAAGAAGATTATCCAGCCGGGAGAGAGGTTCGTCAGACTGGACGAAGGGGCAGGTCGTTCCAAAGCGCCACTGTTCGAGGTGACGGGGCCGCTGACTGCCCTATCTGATGCGGTTAGAATTTTGCCGGAGAGGAACAGGTTAGGAGAGTGGGAGCAAGGTAGAGAATTTCTCGGCGAAATTATGGAGGGGCGGTGGCGCGTTCGCGGATGGATTTTTCGGTGAGGAGGGCTTGCTGGCGGAGGCGGTCGGAAATTTCGGGGAGCTCGCGCTGGTAGGGGCGGATGGCGGGGAGATCGTCGGGCTGGCCGATGAGGTAGAGGGCGCGGAGGGCCTCCCAGACTTG
>WNFF01012625.1_pt1 | contig 20858 bp, 19 predicted proteins | sample 5400441 | NCBI WGS metagenome assembly WNFF01 (sample SAMN13153345, study PRJNA577476) | soil metagenome | isolation source: 120 cm saprolite under Douglas fir tree site 2 hole 3 replicate 1 | place: USA:California | collected 2015-04-18
GGAAGCGGGCGGCGCCGACGCCGCCCGCGAGCACGGTGATGCGCATAACTGTCAAGCGTGGCAGGCTCGCCGGCTTCGCCCGGACGGTGACCCCAGCGCCCTCTTCCGCGTGCGCCTGAGCCGAGAGTGACCGCTGGTGCCGGTGCGTCATAAGCATGAATAACGGAACGTAATCGATTACTCATCTGCGAGTAATTTATCTCGCATCTCGGACAACGGGGCGACCACTATCACCTTTTCCGCTTGACTTGAAGCAAGACACGCGAGTGTAATTTCATTGGTGTGATTCTCGCCCTGCGGGGGAGTGGGGCGAGACAGGGGGCTTCGAGTGGGGAGGGAGGATGCGCTGTGACTGAGGTCATCGTCCCGCTGGCGCAGGTCTTCGTCAGTCCAGATGAGGTTGACGAGCTGGGCTGGCAGGATCAGGCGCTGTGCGCACAGACAGATCCGGAGGCGTTCTTCCCGGAAAAGGGAGGATCGACCCGGGAAGCCAAGCGAGTGTGCCGGAGCTGCGAAGTCCGGGCTGAGTGCCTGGAGTACGCGCTCGAGCATGACGAGCGGTTCGGCATCTGGGGCGGCATGTCAGAACGCGAGCGGCGCCGCCTGAAGCGCCAGGCCGTGTAGCGGGAGGTTTCGGGGGATTGCCCCCCCGGGCCATGCCCTCGCGGGGGGGTTTGGGGGGGTCGTCCCCCCGGGCCAGCACGGCGGGCCGGACATCACGCGTTCTCCCTGCTGCCTGAGCCCCGGCTGTGTATCTTTAGTCCTGTCGTGAGCGCTGGGGGTAGTCGTTCACGTAGTCCACGCGCTCTTGCCGGGCGGGTAGCCGTGCGAGGCGCCGTCGCCCAGGCCACCAGACAGGACCCTTGTCACAGAACGCATCCCACCTCCGTCACATCGTTACCGCGGTGGTCGTCGCACACGACGGTGCCCGGCTGCTGCCGGCCCTCATCCAGGCGGTACGCGAGCAGACGTATGCCGTGCACCGGGTCGTCGGGGTGGACACCGGCAGCCAGGACCGCAGCGGGGCGACGCTGACCGAGCTGCTCGGCCAGGACGCGGTCTTCGGCATGGAGCCGGAAACGGGTTACGGCGCCGCCGTCGCTCGCGCTCTGCAGCACCCCGCGGCGCGCAGTCTGGCCCTCCGGTCCCGATCACCGGGATCCGGTCCCGACCAGGGCGAGCCGACCGAGTGGATATGGCTGCTGCATGATGACTGCGAGCCAGCCGCCGATGCCCTCGAGCAGATGCTCACCGCGGCCAGCCGCAGCCGGTCGGTGGCGGTCCTCGGCCCGAAGCTGAAGGACCTGTCGGACCGGCGCGTGGTGCGTGAGGCGGGCATCACCACCGACCGGGCGGGGCGGCGCCTCACCGGGGTCGAGCCGGGCGAGATCGACCAGGGCCAGCACGACGGCAGCCGGGCGGTGCTGGCCGTCAGCTCGGCGGGCATGCTGGTCCGCCGCGACGTCTGGGACCAGCTCGGCGGCTTCGACAGCAGCCTGCCGCTTTTCCGGGATGACATCGACTTCTGCTGGCGGGTGCACGCGGCCGGCTACGACGTGCGGGTGATCACCGACGCGGTAGTGTACCACCGCGAGCTATCGGCCCGGCAGATCCGCAGGACACCCGCGACCGGCGGTCATCCGCGGATGGTCGACCGGCGCAGCGCGCTGTACGTCTTCGCGGTCAACCTGCCAATCGGACCCATGCTCGGGGTGGTGGGCGGCTGCGTCGCCGGGTCCCTGGTGCGCGCGGCCTACCTCCTGATCACCAAGCAGCAGCGCAAGGCGGCGGCTCACCTCGGAGCGGTGGCCTGGCTGTTGCGACACCCCATCCTGATCTGGCGCGCGCGCCGCCGCCGTGCCGCCGACCGCAAGCACGGCTACGCGGTCCTGCGCGGCCAGCTGCCGCGAGCGCGAACGCTGGCCCGGCTCGCCGAATCAGCCGCGGGCCTGCTGTCCCGCGGATCCGGCTACGACAGCGGCGGGCTGCACCAGGCGATAGTGGACGAGCCAGACGACGACATGCCGCTGCCCGCCACCGATTCGGTCCTCCGGCGGGTGCTGACCAGCCCGGGCGTCCTGCTCTTCGCAGTCCTGGCCGTGGTCGCGCTGGTTGCCGAGCGGTCGCTGACCGGCTCGGTGCTCTCGGGTTCGGGCATGCTCGGGGGCGGAGCGCTGGTGCCGGCCTGGGGCGGCGCGGGCAGCCTGTGGCACGAATACCTGGCGGGCTACCACCCCGCGGGCATCGGCTCGGTCACGAGCGCCCCGCCGTACGTCGGTGTGGTGGCCGCCCTGGCGACCCTGCTCGGCGGCAAGCCCTGGCTGGCTATCGACGTGCTGCTGCTCGGCTGCGTTCCCGCGGCCGGGGTGACTGCGTTCCTCGCCACCCGTCGCGTCACGTCCGTCCTGGCGGCGAGGATATGGATCGGGGCCACCTACGCGCTGTTGCCGGTGGCGATGGGAGCCGTGGCGGCCGGGCGCATCGGCACCGCGGTCGCCTTCGTGCTGCTTCCGCTGGTCGGCATCCTGATCGGGCGGATCCTCGCCGGGCCGCCGCGGGCGGCGCGCCGCGCCGCCTGGGGCGCCGCCCTGCTGAGCGCGATCGCGGCGGCCTTCGTGCCGCTGGTCTGGCCGATCACGGTGGTCGCCGCGCTCGGGGCGGTGGCGGCCTGGCGCTGGCTCGGCCCGCGGACCGTCGCCGTCGGCTCCGGGGGGGACGACCCCCCCGCGCCCCCCCGAGGCTTCGCCATCAACGCCGCGATCGTCGCCGCGGTGCCCGCCGCCATCCTCATTCCGTGGACCTTCCACCTGGTCGCGAGCCCTTCGGCGTTCTTCGGCGAGGCGGGCTTGCTCAGGCCTGGGCTCGCCGCCGGGCTGCGGCCATCCTCGTTGCTACTGCTCAGCCCGGGCGGCCCCGGGCTTCCGCCGACCTGGGTTACCGCCGGGCTGGTGCTGCCCGCGTTCTGCGCGCTGCTCGCGCGCCGGCGCACCGCCCTGGTGTACACCGGGTGGGCCATCGCACTGTGCGGGCTGGTGGTTGCCCTCGTGGTGAGCCGGGTCCGGCTGACGCCGCCGCGGGGCGGGACCGCCGTCAGCGCCTGGCCGGGCATCGCGATCGCGGTCGCCGCGGCTGGCCTGCTGCTGGCGGCCACGCCCCTGATCGAGGCGGCCGGGCGCGCCCTGGGCCGGACCGGGGATCTGGTGGCCGGGCGGCGGCCCAGGACCGACTGGCGCGTTCTCGCCCCGATCGCCGGTCTCACCGCGGCGGCGTCGGCGCCAGTGCTGGCGGCCGGATACTGGCTGGCCACCGGGGTCAGCGGGCCGGTGGCCGCGGCCAGCCCGCAAGTCCTGCCCGCCTTCGTGGCGGCCTCGTCCGCTGGCCCGGACCGGACCAGGACGCTGGTGCTCCGGCCAGATGGCGGGGCGCTGTCCTACGCCGTGCTGCGCGATAGCGACCCCGTGCTCGGCGAGCCTGAACTGGCCGAGGCCTCTTCCTCCAGGCTTGCCCTGGAAGGTGCCGTCGCCTCGCTGGCGGCCGCGGGCGGCGGCGACGCGGGAGATACCGGGCAGGCGCTGAGCCAGTTCGACATCGCTTACGTGCTGCTGCCGGCCCCGATCGACCAGGCGCTCGCGCGCCAGCTCGACGCCGCCGCCGGGCTTCAGCGGCTGACCCGGGCGCCGGCGTACGACCTGTGGCGGGTTTCCGGGACGGTGGCGCGCGTCCGCGTCGTCACCTCTGGCGGCACCGCGGTCCCCGTCCCCTCCGGGCCGGTCGGCGTGAACGCGGTTGTCGCCCCGGGCACCTCGGGCACGCTGCTGCTGGCGGAGGCCGCGGGCGGCTGGTCCGCGACCCTCAACGGAAGGCCGCTGACGCCGCTGACGGCGCCGGCGGACGGGTGGGCGCAGGGTTTCGCGCTCCCCGCCGGCGGCGGGCACCTGGTCATCACGCGCAACGAGACGGCCAGGGACGTCACCCTCGGCTGCGAGGCCGCCGCCCTGCTCGTCGCCTTCGCGCTCGCCCTGCCCGGCACCAGGTCGTCGGTCGTCGTGCCGGCCGCCGCCGAGGCCAGCGCGGACTCCGAAGCCATCCCCGCGGCTGGCCGTCGCCGGGAGCGAGCCGAGGGCGCACGATCGGCCCGCCGCAAGCGGCGGCCGCGCGTCGCCCTGGCCGGTGTCGGCGCCGCCGCAGTCACCCGCGCCGACGGCCCTGATGAAGACGTCGGCGTCGGGTACGGATCCGCCGAATCCGCGTACGGCTCCGGCGCCGAGATGGAGTACGGCGCCAGTGCTGACACCGTGTACGGTGCCGGTACCGACACTGAGTATGGCGCCGGTGCTGACACGGAGTACGGCGCCCCGGCGGGTGCCGCCCGCCGGGGCGGGCCTGGTTCCGGGTACCCGGCTGCCGTCGGGGCGGCGCGCACCTCGGCATACGGCTCGGAGCCTGCGCTGGGCGTCACACCGCACATCGACGAGGGTCCCGCGCCCTGGGCCGGCTTGCGCCGGGCCCTAGGACGCGACACCAGCACCGAGGCGCGTGATGACCCGCCCCCCGCGCCCGCGCCCGCGTCCACACCCACGGCGCCGCGGCGGGGGCGCGGCGGCCAGCACGCGGCGCGGCACGGGAAGCCGCCGCGACGGCGGCGGGGCGGCGGCGCGGATCGGTCCGAGGACCCGTCGTGAGGCCAGTTCACCTGGTGCCGGCCGGGGTGGTCCTGGCAGCGCTCGGCGTCATCGCCGGCGTCGGGCAGCTGGCCCATCCGGCCGCGCCGGGCACGAACTCCGCTGCCGCCGTGACCCGGCAGGGGCCGGCGTGCCGCTGCGCGCGACCAGCCCCCTTCGCCAGCAGGGCCCGGGCGGGCTCTGGATGCTGACGGTTCCTGCCGGGTCAAGCGCGAGCAAGAAGGGCACCTCGGTGCCTCAGGGCTGGTCGGTGGCCGCTAGCGGCGCTATGGCGCAGGCCATGGAGGCCGAAGTGGCGCAGAGTTCCGGGCTGGCCAACGTCCGTTGCGGGGAGCCCGGCTCCGACATCTGGTTCCTGGGACCCGGACAGCAGAACGGCGCGGCGCAGATCCAGCTCGACCTGATGAACATCGACTCCCTGGCCGCGAGCGTGAATGTCAGCGTCACCACCGACGCCGGCCAGGCCCAGGCGGCCAACGAGACCGGGATCACGGTCCCGCCGCACCAGACCGTGACCGAGTCGCTGGCCTCGATAGCCAGCGGGTCCAGCGTGGTCGCCATCGAGGTGCACACCAGCATCGGCCGGGTGGCCGCCGCCGTCTCCGAGGCCTCCGCCCACGGCGGCGCGGCCAGCTGGCTGCCCAGCGCGGCCGCGCCGTCCACTCAGCTGGTGATCCCGGGCGTGCCTGCGTCCGGGAGCGCCGCGGGGCTCTTCCTCGTCGTCCCCGGCACCTCCAACGCCAAGGTGAACGTGCTCGCGATCACCCCGCAAGGACACTATCGCCCGTTCGGCTCGCAGTCGGTTGACCTGCCGGGACAATCGGCTTCCTACGTCGCCCTCACGCCGCTCGGCGGCACGGCGGCCGCGCTGGAGGTCACCTCGAACGTTCCGGTCACCGCCGCGGTGCTGGTGCCTGGCAGCGGCGCGGGCGCCTTCACCGCCGCCACGGCGCCGATCAGCGAGCAAGCCGTCGTCGCCGGAAACACGAGCGGATCGGGCCTGGCCGCCTCGATCGTGCTGTCCGCCCCGGCCGGGGCGGCGCGCGTCCGGCTGACCGAGATCGCCCAGGCCAGCTCCGGCGGCCGTAGCCCGGGCGGCACCAGCGCGACCGGCAGCCAGGTCGTGTCGGTCCGGGCCGGGCACACGCTGGTCGCCCCCGTCACGGCACCGCCGGGCGCCAAACGCGGATCCGCGTTCGCCGTCGTCATCACGCCGCTGGCCGGCTCCGGGCCGCTTTATGCCGCCCGGGTGGAAACGCAGGGCCAGAACACCATCGTCTCCATCATCCCCGCCGTCAGCGCCCTGACCACGATCAGCCTGCCCCCCGTTCGCGACTCCTACGACGCGATATCCCCCCCAGGGGGGTATGGGGGGGAGGGATCCCCCCCATGATCGGGGGGTTCCGGGGGGTCGTCCCCCCGGGCTAGCACCGTCAGCCGTAGCCGGGATCGATGGTTTCCGGGTCCACCCCGAGGATCTCGGCGAACTCCTCGACGACCACGTCGAAGACGAGCTCGCTCAGTTCGTCCTCGTCTTCGGCCCGTGCCAGCAGCGGTCGCCGGAACAGCACGATGCGCGGCCCGGTGGCTGGGTTCCCCGGGTCGCTGGTGTCGGGCGAGCCGCGGACGATGCGGGCCAGCGGCACGCCGTCGTCGCCGATGGTGTCGGCGTCGGGCACCTCCTGAACCGCGAATTCCACGTCGGACAGCTCGGTCTCCCAGCGCGGCTCGAGCCGCGCGACCGCCTCGAGCACCAGGTCGTCAAACTGCTCGGCCCGGCTCCGGTACAGCGGAACTCCCGGCGGCACCAGCCGGCCGCGCAGCCCGCGCCCGTGCCGGTCCCGTCGCCGCGGCCGGGCACCAGAACCTGGCCCGGAGCCAGAACCCGGCCCGGAGCCAGAACCCGGCCCGGAGCCAGAACCTGGCCCGGAGCCCGAACCCGGCCCGGAGCCCGAACCCGGCCCGGAGCCCGAACCTGGTCTGGAGCCGCCCTCACCGGTCTGCACAGTCACCGAGCGTATCCGATCGCGACGTCGGCCGGAGAGCCATGCCGACACGGGGCAAGACGCGCAAAGCACGACACGATCGCGGCGCGAAGCGCGGGTGGTGGCGTTACCGCCCGCAGACAGATACCGTCACGGTTGTATCCGACGCCGTCCCGGGTTCCGGGATCAGGTCCCCAGGGTGATGTGAGCGAGGTGGCTGGTGCGTTCTCGTTGCTGCTCTCGCACCGCGTGCAAGCATCCTCCTGTCTACACGCTGACCTACGTGTACCGCGACTCCACCGCGGTCCTCGGCCCGCTGGCGGCCTACGTGGAGCCGCACTGCTATGACCTGTGTGAAAAGCACGCCGGCCGGCTGACCGCGCCGCGTGGCTGGGACGTGGTGCGGCTGCCCATCGAGCCGGCCCAGGACCGTGCCGATGACCTGGAAGCGCTCGCGAACGCGGTGATGGAGACCCAGCCGGGGGCGCGGGCGGAGAAGGAGCCCGTGGGCCAGGGGGTCGAGGTCGGCCGCCGCGGCCACCTGCGGGTGCTGCGCTCCGGCCCCCCGAAGGACCGATAGGCTCGGCAGTGCCGTCCGCTTGAGGCAGCACCGTCAGGGCGGCACCGGTCTGGTCATGGGAGGGCAGGTTCCGCATTGGGTGATCTCGCGAGCATCGTCAAGGCGTACGACATCAGGGGTGTCGTGCCCGACCAGCTTGACGAGGGCGTGGCGGAGGCGGTCGGCGCGGCGTTCGCCAGGATGACCGGCGCCGCGACGATCGTGACCATGCACGACATGCGCGCCTCCTCGGGCCCGCTGGCGGACGCGTTCGGCCGCGGCGCGGCGTCGCAGGGGGCCGATGTGGTGGCCGGCGGCCTGGGCTCGACCGACATGCTGTACTACGCGAGCGGTGATCTCGACGTCCCGGGCGCCATGATCACGGCCAGCCATAACCCGTCGCGGTACAACGGCATCAAACTGTGCCGGGCCGGGGCCAAGCCGGTCGGGATCCAAACGGGCCTGAAAGAAATTCAAGATCTGGCCGAACGGCCCGCGGTCCCCGTCTCCGCTCCCGGCACCATCACCCGGCGGGACCTGCTGACCGGGTACGCGGACCACCTGAGGAAGCTGGTCGACACCTCCTCGATCAGGCCGCTGACGGTGGCGGTGGACGCCGGCAACGGGATGGCGGGCCACACGGTGCCGAAGGTCTTCGACGGGTTGCCGATCACGCTGATCCCGCTCTACTTCGCCCTGGACGGCACGTTCCCGAACCACGAGGCCAACCCCATCGAGCCGGAGAACCTGCGGGACCTGCAGCGCGCGGTGCTCGAGCATCACGCCGACATCGGGCTCGCCTTCGACGGCGACGCCGTCCGGTGCTTCGTGGTGGACGAGCGCGGCGAGATCGTCTCGCCCTCGGTGATCACCGCGCTGATCGCCACCCGGGAGCTGGCCCGCGAGCCAGGCGCGACGATCATCCACAACCTGATCACGTCCCGCGCGGTGCCGGAGATCATCTCGGCCGGCGGCGGCGTCCCGGTGCGCACCCGGGTTGGCCACTCGTTCATCAAGGCCGAGATGGCGCGCACCGGAGCGGTGTTCGGCGGTGAGCACTCGGGTCACTTCTACTTCAGGGACTTCTGGTTCGCCGACTCGGGCATGCTCGCCGCGCTGCACACGCTGGCCGCCCTGGGCGAGCAGCCCGTCCCGCTGTCGCAGCTGCTCTCCGAGTACTCCAGGTACTTCGCCAGCGGGGAGATCAACTCCGAGGTGGCCGACCAGGCGACCTCGACCCAGCGGGTCAGGCAAGTGTTCGGCAGCCGGCCCGGGGTCAGTACCGACGAGCTCGACGGGCTCACCGTCAGTACCGGCACCTGGTGGTTCAACCTGCGGCCGTCCAACACCGAGCCGCTGCTTCGGCTCAACGTCGAAGCGGATACCGAAGCCGCCATGGCCGCCGTGCGTGATCAGGTGCTCGGCGTGGTCAGGGGCACCACGGGCCGTTCCGAATAGAGGAGATTCCATGCGCATTGATGGCTGGCTGCTCGACATCCTGGCCTGCCCGGAATGCCATGCGCCGCTGCGCGTCGACGAGGATGCCAGCGAGCTCGTGTGCACCAGCGCCACCTGCGGCCTGGCCTACCCGGTTCGGGACGACATCCCGGTGCTGCTGGTCGAAGAGGCCAGGCGCCCAGGAGACACCCCGTGAGCGACGACCTGGACGGCTGGGGTAGCGCCGAGTTCGTCCTGGCGGGGGACCGGCTCGATACGCCGGACGTGATCGAGGCGGCGGATCCCGGCGACATGCTCCGGCAGGTGGCCTCGTCGGCGGCCCAGGTGCGCACCGCGCTGCGGTCGTGTGCCGAGACCGACCTGTCGGCCTTCTCCCCGGAAGGCAGGCCACGCGCCATCGTCGTGGCGGGAATGGGCGCCTCAGGCCTCGCGGGCGAGATGCTCAACGCCATCACCGGGCTCAGCAGCCCGGTCCAGGTGGTAGCCGTGCAGGCCGAGCGGCTGCCGGGCTGGGTCGGCGCGGCGGACGCGGTCATCGCGGTGTCCTGCTCGGGCACCACCCCGGAGACGCTGGCCATCGCGGCCGAGGCGGCCAGGCGAGGTTGCCGGCTGGCTGGAATCGGCGCCCAGGGATCCCCGCTGCACCGGATCGCCGAGCAGGCCCGCGCCCCTTTCATCCCGGTCGTCCCGGCGGGACTGCCGAGGTCGATGCTGTGGGCCCTGGCCGTCCCGCTGCTTGTGATCGCTGAACGCCTGGGCGTGGCGCGGATCGGCGCGGACGTCTACGAGCTGGCGGCGAGCCGGCTCGAGGAGGTCTCCCACCAGTGCCGGCCCGCCAGCGAGTCGTTCGTCAACCCGGGTAAATCACTGGCCCTGGACCTGGTCGGAGCGCTGCCGATGGTCTGGGGCACCTCGGTGCTGAGCGGGGTGGCGGCGCGGCGGTTCGCCAGCCAGCTCAACGAGAACGCCAAGTACCCGGCGATCGCGGGCGTGCTGCCCGAGGCGGCGCACAACCAGGTCGCCGCGTTCGACGGGCCGTTCGCCCCGGACTCGTCCCGCCTGTCCGCGAGAAGCCCGGAAGAGCCGGGTTCGCCCCTGGACGACAGGGCCGATCTCGCCGACCTGTCCGCCTGGGACCTGGACCACGAGGAGACCGAACAGGCCAGCGGCTTCACCGCGCTGCGTCTGGTGCTGATCGCCGATCCGGGGGAGGACCAGCGGGTCGGGGCCCAGCGGGCGGCGGTCACCGAACTCGCGGCGCAGCGCGGGGTGGGGATGTCCGAGCTGGCCATGGACGGCGAGCATCCGCTGGTGCGGCTGGCCGGCGTCATCCAGCTGACCGACTACGCGAGCGTCTACCTGGCCATCGCGTCCGGCATTGACCCAGGCCAGACCGTGGCGATCAAGGATCTGCAGGCGCGAATCGAGTAGTGCGAGTGCGGGTTTCCTGGCGTGAGATGAGGGCGGTAGTCGCCGCCTTTGTCGCTAACCTCGGCATCGCGGTGATCAAGTTCGTGGCGTTCCTGCTCACCGGATCCGCGTCGATGCTGGCCGAGTCCGTGCATTCGGTGGCCGACACCGGGAACGAAGTGCTGCTGATCGTCGGCCGCGGCCGGTCGACCCGGCCGGCGTCGGAGGAGCACCCGTTCGGTTTCGGGCGCGAACGGTATTTCTACGGGTTCGTCGTGTCGGTGATGCTGTTCACCGTCGGAGCGGCGTTCTCGGTGTACGACGGCATCCACAAGATCCTGAACCCGGATGCGGTGCGCTCGCCCGTTATTGCCTTCGCGGTGCTCGCCCTGTCCGCGGTGCTGGAGGGATTCTCGCTGCGCACCGGGATCAGGGAAGCGAACAGGGTGCGCGGCAATCGCAACTGGGGCACCTTCATCCGGCGGACCAAGGCACCGGAACTCCCCGTGGTCCTGCTGGAGGACCTGGCCGCCCTGATCGGGCTCGTGTTCGCGTTCGCCGGGGTGGCGCTGTCCGTGCTCACCGGCGACGGCAGGTGGGACGGCGCCGGCTCGCTGGCCATCGGCGCGCTGCTGGCAACGGCCGCGGGCATCCTGGCGGTGGAGATGAAGAGCCTGCTGATCGGCGAGTCGGCCAGCGCCGACATGCAGCGGATGATCATCGCGGCGCTTGAGGACGGGCCGGAACTCGTCGGGGTCATTCACCTGCGGACCGTGCACATCGGCCCGGACTCGCTCCTGGTCGCGGCCAAGGTCGCGGTCCGTGAGACCGATACCGCCGCGCAGATCACGGCCGGCATCGACGCCGCGGAGAGGCGTGTCCGCGCGGCTGTCCCGATCGCCAAGATGATCTACCTGGAGCCGGACATCTACCGCCCGCTCAGGGCCGACGGCACCGACCCGTCGATCCGCGCCGTCACGCGCGGCCGCCCGCCCCGCCCACCGCGCCGCGACCGCCCCCACGACCCGAAGCCAGAAAGGCCCAGGGAACCTCGGAACCCCGAGGATCCCAAGCCGGAAAAACCCAGGGAACCCCAGAGCCAGGCGTGACCGCCGCCGGGCCCACCCACGACTAGCGATCTCGTCTCCGGGCTGCCCCGCGCCGCATAACACGCGCATCACAGGTCTCTCTTTACGCAGAAATCACAAAGATCTTGGAAGAAATGGGCTTGGCGGTTGATCCAGTGCACGATAGGCCCCCTGATCAACCGCCGAGCCCAAATCCTCCACGCAAATCGGCCTCTCTCGGCCGGGGGCGGGACGGCAGCTCAGCCGCGGGATAGCAGGCGGAGGGCGCGTTCCTTTTCGAAGTCGAGAGCCCGGCCTGGGGTGGCGGGGATGCGGCCGAGCCTGCGGCCGAGATCCGCGACGGCCGCCCGGACCGCAGGCTCGGCGAGCACCCGGAGTCCGAACGCCAGCGACGCGGGGCTGATGTCGTAACGGCGCTCGAGTTCGAGCGCGACGGCGACGGCTTCCAGGTCCGCCTCGCTGAACTGCCGGTGCGCAGGGCCGAGCGGGCCGGCCGGCTCCGTTGTCCCCGCCCGCCCGCCTGACCGGAGCGGCCCGGAAGGGGCGGAGGAGCCGGAAGGGGCGGCTAGCTGGTCGCGGACCTAAAGTGCGGCGACCGCCCATGCTCCCGTAGCGTGTGAACGATACGAGCCACCCATTCCGTTCGGCCGAAAGAATTTAGGGAGAACGCATGTCCGCGGATCAGCTTCCGTATCTGGTTGCCGACCTTTCGCTCGCCGCCTTCGGGCGCAAGGAGATCCAGCTGGCCGAGCACGAGATGCCCGGGCTGATGGCGGTGCGCGCGGAGTACGCGCCCAGCCAGCCCCTGCGCGGGGCCAGGATCACCGGCTCGCTGCACATGACGGTGCAGACGGCGGTGCTGATCGAGACGTTGGCGGCGCTCGGCGCGCGGGTCCGCTGGGCGAGCTGCAACATTTTCTCCACCCAGGACCACGCCGCCGCCGCGGTCGCGGTTGGCCCGGATGGCACCCCGGATGACCCGAAGGGCATCCCGGTCTTCGCCTGGAAGGGCGAGACGCTCGAGGAGTACTGGCGGTGCGCCGAGCTCGCGCTGACCTGGCCGGGCGAGGATGGCCCGAACATGATCCTGGACGACGGCGGGGACGCCACCCTGCTCGTGCACAAGGGCGCCGAGTACGAGAAGGCCGGCGGCGTCCCGTCGCCTGCCGCCGAGGACCCCGAGGAATGGGTGATCATCCTCGACCTGCTCCGCAACTCACTCGCCGACCACCCCGGCAAGTGGACAAGAGCCGCCCACAGCATCAAGGGCGTGACCGAGGAAACCACCACCGGCGTGCACCGGCTTTACGAGATGGCCAGGGGCGGCGCGCTGCTGTTCCCCGCCATCAACGTCAACGACTCGGTGACGAAGTCCAAGTTCGACAACAAGTACGGCTGCCGCCACTCGCTCATCGACGGCATCAAGCGGGGCACCGACGTGCTGATCGGCGGCAAGGTCTCGGTGGTATGCGGGTACGGCGACGTCGGCAAGGGCTGCGCGGAGTCGCTGCGCGGCCAGGGCGCGCGGGTGATCGTCACCGAGATCGACCCGATCTGCGCGCTGCAGGCGGCGATGGACGGCTACCAGGTGACGACCCTGGAGGATGTCGTCGAGACCGCGGACATCTTCGTGACCGCCACCGGCAACCGCGACGTGATCACCGCCGAGCACATGAGCCGGATGAAGCACCAGGCGATCGTGGGCAACATCGGCCACTTCGACAACGAGATCGACATGGCCGGACTGGCGAAGTGGCCGGGCATCCGCCGCAGCAACATCAAGCCGCAGGTCGACGAGTGGGTCTTCGAGGACGGGCACGGCATCATCGTGCTGTCCGAGGGGCGCCTGCTGAATCTCGGCAACGCCACCGGGCACCCGAGCTTCGTGATGTCCAACAGCTTCACCAACCAGGTCATCGCGCAGGTCGAGCTGTTCACCAAGACCGACGAGTACGAGCTAGGCGTGCACACGCTGCCCAAGCACCTGGACGAGAAGGTGGCCCGGCTGCACCTGGACGCGCTCGGCGTCCGGCTCAGCCAGCTGACCAAGGACCAGGCGGACTACATCGGCATCCCCGTGGACGGCCCGTACAAGCCGGAGCACTACCGTTACTGACATCGCCGACGCCGGGCTCGCCGCCGACGGCGACGCCCGCATCCGCTACGCCGAACGGGCCATGCCCCTGCTGGCTGGTCTCATGGAGCGGTTCGTCAAAGAGCGGCCCTTCGAGGGGTTCGGCATCGCGGCCTGCCTGCACGTCACGGCCGAGACCGCGATGCTGGTGCGGTTGCTGGGGGCGGGCGGCGCGGCCGTCTCGCTCGCGGCGTCCAACCCGCTGTCGACCCAGGACGACATCGCGGCGGCGCTCGCGGTCAGGTACGGGATAGCGGTCTTCGCCCGGGCCGGGGTGGACCGGCGCGGCTACTACCGCCACATCGAGCTGGCGCTAGCCGAGACAGGACCCGACCTGGTCATCGACGACGGCGGTGACCTGGTCAACACGCTGCACACGCGGGCCGCCGCGCTGCTGCCCAACGTAAGGGGCGGCTGTGAGTCGACCACCACGGGCGTGATCAGGCTGCGCCGGATGGCCGCCGAGGGCGCGCTCGCGTTCCCGGTGATCGCGGCCAACGACACCGCGACCAAGCGGATGGTGGACAACACCTGCGGGACAGGCCAGTCCGCGATCGACGGCATCCTGCGCGCCACCAACACGCTGCTGGCGGGCAAGACCGTGGTGGTGGCCGGGTTCGGGGCGAGCGGCCGCGGGGTGGCCGAGCGCGCCCGCGGCTTCGGCGCCCAGGTGATCGTCACCGAGACCGATCCGGTCCGGGCGCTCGACGCGTCGCTGCGCGGCTTCCGCGTGCTGCCGATGGCGCAGGCCGCGCCGCTCGGCGAGGTGTTCGTCACCGCCACCGGGTCCTGCGACGTGATCAGCGCGGCGCACCTAGCGGTGATGCGCGACGGTGCCATCCTGGCCAACGCGGGCCACTTCGACGTGGAGATCGACGTGCGCGCGCTGGCCGGGCTCGCGGTGGCCGTGCACCGTGACGTGCGGCCGCACACCGACGCCTACGATCTCGGCGAGGGCCGGACGTTGCTGCTGCTGGCCGAGGGGCGGGTGGTGAACCTGGTCGCGGCCGAGGGCCACCCGCCCGAGGTGATGGACCTGGCGTTCGGCATCGAGGCGCTGGCCCTGGCCTGGCTGGCCGGGAACACCGACAAGCTGCCGGCCGGATCGACGCGCTCACTCCCGCGCAGCTGGCCTACCGGGAGTCCTGGCGCATCGGCTCCTGACGGTCTCCCGGGTTCAGGCCCGGCTTGCCGCCTGCGCGGGCACCGAGATGGCCACGGTCCCGCCCCTATCCTTGACGCCCGGGCCCGGCGACCGGTTCAGGACCATCCAGCCGACCAGCCCGATCGGGTAGACGAAGTACCCCCACCGGGTGGCGGGCGCCAGCGTGAACATCACCGTGAGCCCGAGCGCGATTCGCCAGGCCGCGGCCCGCGCGTCGGCCGGCGGGCGGACGATGAGCCACACCGCGAAGCCGAGCCCGGCCGCCACCAGCAGGCCGACTGCGGCCCAGTGGCCCGCCATCCCGGTCTCGGCCAGCAGGTGCCCGGGCAGCGGGCTGGCCGCCGGCGTCTTGTGCGTGGTCAGGCCGAGCGGGAAAAGCACGGTGTTCTGCAGGAACGCGTACGGGTTGGCCAGGGCCCCGGGAGCCAGCGCGACGGCCAGCACGCCGGCCGCTACGATCGTGACCCCGATGAAGCGCCAGGCGGATCGGGCGCCGCTACGAGCACCTAGCATCGCGCCCAGGACCGGGACCGCGGGCCAGGCGGTCGCCTTCATCGCGCACGCGACCCCGAGGGCCACGGCCGCGCGGAACAATCCCGACGGGCGGGCGATCAGCGCCAGGGTGAGGAACATCAGCGCGATGACCGGCGGGTCGGTGATGCCGACCGCCAGCGGGAACGCGATCACGGGGGAGGCGGCGAAGAAGACGGTGGACAGCATGATGTTGTGCCGGCAGGAGTCACAGTGCCGGTGCGGTGCCGCGACCGCGAACGCCGCCCAGATCAGGGCGATGGACACGGCGGTGAGCCACACCCGGGGGTCGGCGAACAGGCCGGTCGCGCCCAGCGCCTTCGGCATGCCGAACACCGCCATCACCGGCAGGTACGGGTTGTAGGACAGCCAGGTGGCCAGTTCTCCCTGCGACAGGTACGGGGTGCCGTGCTGCAGCAGCAGCGACGCCGACCGCGAGATGACCTGCACCTCGGGCGTCGGCGCCACCCGGGTGACGAGCCAGGTCACCGGCGCGGCCAGGGCCCCGGCGAGGGCCACGAACAGCGGCAGGATCACCGGCACGTTCTTGTGCCGGGTAAGCCACAGGATGAGCGTCGTTACCCCGTAGCCGACGGCGGCCCAGATGGCCCAGGTCCGGTCCGCGTGCCCGGTGTCCACGGCCAGCGCGATGGCATACACGGTGAATGCCCCGTTCGCGGCGAGGAGCCGGTTCCGGCTCAGCCAGTGCTGGTGGACTAGCGCTGGGTGATGGCTATCTATTTGCGTGCGTTCCTTCTCTACCTCTACCTGCGTGCGTTCCACTGTGCCGGTACCCACCCGTCCACGCGATATTCCCCTGTTATTAATTCAGCTGTGGCCATTGATGACCGGTTGAACTGCCCCCGAAAGCAGGTAAATCAGCCTATCACCAGGTGTTACCTGGCCGCCTTTCGGGATGCTGCGCGGCACGGTGATCAGGGCAGCTTCCAGTCGACCGGCTCGGCGCCTTGCTGTTCGAGGAGCCGATTGGCCCGGCTGAACGGATGTGAGCCGAAGAACCCGCTGCTGGCCGAATACGGGCTCGGGTGCGCCGACTCGATGCACGGTATGTCGCCGAGCAGCGGCACGAGCGTCCGCGCGTCGCGACCCCACAAGATCGCGACCAGCGGCGCTTCCCGCGCGGCCAGGGCCCGGATGGCCTGCTCGGTCACTTCCTCCCAGCCCTTGCCCCGGTGCGAACCCGGCTTACCCGGCTGGACGGTGAGCACCCGGTTAAGCAGCAGCACGCCACGCTCGCTCCACGGGGTCAGGTCTCCGTTTGCGGGCGCCGGGTAGCCGAGGTCCTCGGAGTATTCGCGGAAGATGTTGACCAGGCTGCCCGGCAGCCGCCGCACGCCGGGCGCGACGGAGAAGCTCAGGCCGACCGGATGGCCGGGCGTGGGGTAGGGGTCCTGGCCGACGATGAGCACGCGCACGTCGGCGAACGGCTGCTTGAACGCCCGCAGCACGTTCTCCCCGGATGGCAGGTACCGGCGCCCGGCGGCGATCTCGGCCCGCAGGAACTCGCCCATCGCGGCGATCCGGTCCGCGACGGGCTCGAGCGCCTCGGCCCAGCCCGCGTCGATGATGTTGCGCAACGGCTCCGCCATGGGCAGCACTTTAGCCCCGCGCCCGGGCCGGACAAAGGTCAAAACCCTTGTGCCGAACGACCTTAGTTTTCCGCCCCGGTCCTGGTGACCCGCCGGCCTCGGCGGGCGACGGCGGCGGCGAACGCGGCTCCGTCGCGGGGCGCGGCGCCGCCCTGGTCGTTGTTGAAGTAGGCGTACACATCCAGGCCGTCGGCCCAGGTCGCCGCGATCCGCTCCGCCCAGGCGTCCAGCGAGGACTCGCGGTAGCGCGGCCAGGGGGCGCCGTCGCCCTCGTGGAACCGCAGGTATCCCCAGTCGGCCGTCCGCCACAGCGGCGTGAGGGCGCCCCCCTTGCGGTCCGCCCAGCACAGCGCGGCGTTCCTGGCCGCGAGGACGTCGCGTGCTTCGCTGGTCCACCACGATTCGTGCCTCGGCTCGACCGCGACGCGGATCTGCGGCGGGAAACAGCCCAGGCAGTCAGCGAGCAGCCGCGGGCCCGCCCGCAGGTCCGGCGGCAGTTGCAGCAGCACCGGCCCGAGCCGGTCGCCCAGCCCGGCGGCCGCGTCGAGCAGCCTGCGCACCGGCTCGGCCGGATCGCGCAGACGCCGTACATGAGTGAGGTAGCGGCTGGCCTTCACGGTCATCACGAAGTCGTCGCCGACTCGTTCCCGCCAGCTGGCGAACGTCTCCCGCGGCGGCAGCCGGTAGAAGGTCCCGTTGTTCTCCACCGTGGCGAACTGGCTGGCGTAGTGCTCGAGCCATCGCCGCTGCGGGACCTCCGGCGGGTAGAACGCGCCGCGCCAGTCCCGGTACTGCCAGCCCGAGGTCCCGACGATAACCATGTGCTCCCTCGGGGGGACGCCCCCCCAGACCCCGCTCTGCTAGCCGGGGGACGACCCCCCAAGACCCCCCCGCTCCTGGGGGGACCCATCCCCCCAGGCCCCCCTTGGGGGGGCACGCCCCCCAGACCCGCGCTTCCGGGCGCCGCTCCAGCCTGCCGCTCCCGGGCGGACCCATCCCCCGGACCCGCTCCCGGACGGACCCATCCCCCGGACCCACTCCCGGGCGGACCCATCCCCCGCTCCCCGGCGGGCGAATTGGGTTTGATGTACCCGCTTGCCGGAAAAGCTATCCCTGAACCGGCGTCCTCACCAGGTAAATGGGGGTAGCCTGCGTCCACGCAGAATCAATCACATGGAACGATGGGGCCCATGAAGGGACGTGTTCTTGTCGTCGATGACGACGCCGCCCTCGCCGAGATGCTCGGGATCGTGCTTCGCGGTGAGGGGTTCGAGCCGACTTTCGTCTCCGACGGCGACAAGGCGGTCGAGGTTTTCCGGGAATCCCGGCCCGATCTGGTGCTCCTTGACCTGATGCTGCCGGGCTCCGACGGAATCGACGTGTGCCGTCAGATCCGGGCCGAGTCCGGCGTGCCGATCGTCATGCTGACGGCGAAGACCGACACGGTAGATGTGGTCCTGGGCCTGGAATCCGGCGCCGACGACTATATCGTCAAGCCGTTCAAGTCCAAGGAACTGGTGGCCCGGGTCCGGGCGAGGCTGCGCCGGACCGACGAGCCTGCGCCGGAGATGCTCCAGATCGGCGACATCGTCATCGACGTGGCCGGCCATTCGGTCAAGCGTGACGAGGAGACGCTCAACCTCACGCCGCTGGAGTTCGACCTGCTGGTCGCGCTGGCCCGCAAGCCGAGGCAGGTTTTCACCCGGGAGGTACTGCTCGAGCAGGTCTGGGGTTACCGGCACGCCGCGGACACCAGGCTGGTCAACGTGCATGTGCAGCGGCTCCGCGCGAAGATCGAGAAGGACCCCGAGCACCCCGAGATCGTCGTGACGGTACGCGGTGTCGGTTACAAGGCGGGTCCTGGCTGAGTCCAGGTTCATGACGGTGACAGCGGTAAGCACGGGCCGGCGGCAGCGTAGCTGGATCATTGCCTTCCGGCGGTCGACCTTCGGCCGGGCGATCATCCGGCGGCTGCCGAGCCGGGTCAAGCGCTGGCTGCGGGCCGGGCGCCGGTGGCAGCGCGGCGTCGTCGCGCAGGTGAAGACCCGCTGGCACCGTTCGCTGCAGCTGCGCGTGGTCTCGACCACCCTGGTCCTTTCCGTCCTGGTCATCGCCGTGCTCGGCTTCTTCCTGGTCCAGTCGATCGCGGGCGGGCTGCTCACCAGCGCGGAGAAGTCCGCGGACTCTCAGGTCAGCAACGGCCTGCTGTCCGCGCTCGGGCAGTCCACCGTCAACGTGCTCGCCCCGCCGCCCCCCGGCGACCCGGGTGCCGCGGTGAGCGTGGCGAAGACCACGGCCCGGGCGCTGCAGCAGGCGAGCGGCAGGACCGGCAGCTACTACCTGGTCTTCATCCAGCTGACGAACATCGAACCGGCCACCGTGCACTGGGTCGCCCAGACCGATGTCAACATCCCCCTTACCATCCCGCCGACCCTGATCAGCAAGGTGACGGGCGAGCAGAAGCCAGAGCGGCACAACAACCAGAACATCGCGCGGCCGCTCTACGAGCCGACCACGCTGGTCTACAACCCGGGGCAGGGCACCTCGGTGCCCGCCCTCGCCGTCGGGGTCCCGCTCGGCACGTACTACCAGCTGTATTACGTGTTCCCGTTCACCCAGCAGCAGGCGACCCTGCTGCTGGTGCAGCGCATCCTGGTCGGCGTGGGCCTGGCGCTCGTCGTGCTGCTGGCCGCGATCGCGTCGCTGGTGACCCGGTGGGTGGTGCTGCCCGTCCGGCACGCCGCCCAGGCGGCCCAGCGCCTGTCGGCCGGGCATCTCGGGGAACGCATGCAGGTGCTCGGCGTGGACGACCTCGCGGCGCTGGCGACGTCGTTCAACGAGATGGCGGCCAGCCTGCAGGGCAAGCTGCGCGAGCTTGAAGATCTTTCCAACGTGCAGCGGCAGTTCGTCTCCGACGTGTCGCACGAGCTCCGGACGCCGCTGTCGACCATCAAGATGGCCGCCGAGGTGCTCTTCGAGTCCCGGGGGGACCTTGACCCGCCCGGCGGCCGGTCCGTGGAACTGCTGCAAAGCCAGCTGGAGCGGTTCGAGTCGCTGCTCGTCGACCTGCTCGAGATCAGCAGGTTCGACGCGGGGGCCGCCACCCTGGACGCCGAACTCGTGGACGTATGCGATCTGGTGCGGCGTTCGGCCGACGACGCACAGCAGCTAGCCGAGCGCCGGGGCAGCCGGATCGAGTTCAGGCTGCCGGCGACCGGGTGCTTCGCCGAGGTGGACCGGCGCCGGGTGGAGCGTATCCTGCGCAACATCTTGGTGAACGCGGTCGAGCACGGCGAGGGCAAGGACGTGGTGGTCACGACCGCCATCGACAGCGACGCGGTCGCCGTCTCGGTCCGTGACTACGGCGTGGGGCTGCGGCCGGGCGAGGACCAGAAGGTGGCAGCGGCCTGGGCCTGGCCATCTCGCTCGAGGACGCGCGGCTGCACGGCGGCTGGCTGCAAGCCTGGGGGGAACGCGGCAAGGGCTCGGTGTTCCGGCTGACCCTGCCGCGGGTAGCCGGGCAGGAACTCGCCGGCTCGCCGCTGCCGCTCGGCCCAGACGAGGCGGGGATCGCCACCAGCCTGAGCGGGAGCCCCTACCCCGCTAACGAGATAACCGGGGTGATCTCGCGTGGCTAGGACCGGCTGGGGGCCCGCGACCGGCTGGGGACGGGCGCGGCGGTGGCTGGCCCGCGCTCGGCTGGCGTGCGTGCTGACCGCCGTGGTGGCGTCCGCGGCGGGCTGCGTGGGCATGCCCGACAGTGGCTCGCCGGGTACGTTCGGCGCCACCCCGAAGGCCATGACGCCGGATTTCAACTTCATCGGGGCGATCCCGGCGGGACCCGAGCCCAACTGGACCCCGACCTGGATCGTGGAGGGATTCCTCAACGCCAGCGCCAGCTGGCCGACCTATTCCGCGATCGCCAGGCAATACCTGGTCAGCGCGGCCCGCAAGACGTGGGATCCGGGCTGGTCGGTCCAGGTGGTCGATAAGGTCAACGTGCCGCCTCGCGCCGACATCCTGCCGGGTGGCCGGCAGGCCAGGGTGGACGTCTCGGGTACGGTTCAGGCGTCGTTCGACGGGTCGGGCCAGTATGTCGGGGCCCAGCAGAGCGGCGGGAACGCCCAGGTGGCGAACCAGCATTTCAACTTGGTCAAGGTGCACGGCCAGTGGCGCATCGTGAATCCGCCCAAGTACCGGATGCTGACCGAACCCGACTTCGCGTCGGTCTACAAG
>WNFF01005064.1_pt1 | contig 20847 bp, 19 predicted proteins | sample 5400441 | NCBI WGS metagenome assembly WNFF01 (sample SAMN13153345, study PRJNA577476) | soil metagenome | isolation source: 120 cm saprolite under Douglas fir tree site 2 hole 3 replicate 1 | place: USA:California | collected 2015-04-18
TGAGGAGGGCACCGGCCAGAGGCTCGGGCCGGCCTTCTTCCACCGCGTCCTCAAAGCCGACGAGACCGACGAGATCCGTCTCTACATGCTCGGCGGCGCCGACCGGGTGGTTGTGGAGGGCCCGGCAGGGAAAAGCATCCTGGTCCGGATCATCACTCCCGGCGCGGAGGCGCAGATTATCGACCGGTCGCGCTGCGGGGGATGCACCGACATCCGCCACGTCGGCGACGCGACGGTTGCGGCAGGCCCCCACGCCTCGGCCGCCCCGCGCGAGAGCCTGAGCGCCCGTTTCGAGACGCTGCGCGACTGGGGCCACGACCTGCTCTTTTTTCCCCAGCTCGCATTCGACACCAGCCGCGGGCTGGTGGTGGGCGCGACCGGGATGCTTACCCGCTACGGGTTCGAGCTCGATCCCTTCTCCGACAAGACGACGCTCGGCGCCGTGTACTCGACCGGCGCGAACCAGCCGCGCGTCGACTACACAGGTTATTTCCGCACCCGCTCACCTATCAGCGTTCTCGCGTTCGCCAGTTATTCCGGCATTGACCAGCTGAACTTCTTCGGCCTCGGCAACGAGACCATTCGCAACTCCGCGCTCGCGGCCAGTGGGTTCTACCGCGTTGACCAGAAGAGGCTCACCCTGCACCCGCTGCTCGACTTCGCGGTGTCAGGCCCTGTGCACGCGCGCCTGGGCATGCTGTTCAAGTGGGTATCGAGTGTGGAGGGAGCGCCGATTGCGGCCGGCCGGCCGGGATTCGGCGCGATGACCCTCTCAGCGGCGGAGGCAAGCCTGAACATCGACCGCACGCAAGGCTCTGCGATCGCGGAGCGGGGCTTCCGACTCTCGCTGATCGGGCGCTATTACCCTCGAGTGCTGAGCCTCAGCTCCGACTTCGCCAAAGCACGCGCCGAGGCCTCCTACTTTGTCGGCGCCCACCTGCTCACCGATTTCCTGCTCGGGCTGCACGCCGCAGGCGAGAAGAATTGGGGCAGCTATCCTTTCTTCGAGGCGGCCTTTCTCGGCGGCATTCCGGGCGTGGTGGGCTTCGAACCGGGAGCGATGACCGGGAACCTTTTGCGCGGCCACGACCTGAACCGATTCGCGGGCGACGCGGCTCTCGTGGGCAACACCGAGCTGCGCGCAGCGCTCGGCAGTTACAACAGCATCCTTCCGATGAGGTTCGGCCTGCTCGGTCTCGCGGACGTGGGGCGTGTGTTCCTGGCCTCCGAATCCTCGAAGCGGTGGCACACCGGAACTGGCGGAGGCCTCTGGCTTACGATTCTCGCAGCGGTGCCGGGCTACCAGGTTTCCACCATGCTGAACGCAGTGGTGGTGGCCTCCGACGAAGGCACTAGCTTCTACCTCTCATCCGGGTCCGCCTTCTGATTCTGTGATTGAATGCAGGCACGGCATGGGTAAACACGACTTTTCGCGCATCTCCGCCTGCCGTATCGCGCAAACTCGTAGCTCTCGCTTCACCCTGGTGGGGTTGATCCTCCTGACTCTCTGTCCCGGAACGAGCCACGCCGAACCGGACCAGGACCCGGCTTTCTATTCCCTCGAGGATTGGGCTCCCGTACAAAAGTGGGAGTATTTCGCAGTCCCCACGGCTCTCGCCGCGACGCTGGGACTGAATCTGGCGGGCAGTCCGCCGTCGCGATGGCGGGGAGGCATCCTCTTCGACGACTGGGCGAGAAACGAGCTGGAGCTGAAATCCGAGGCGGCGCGGTCTCACGCGGCCACGGCGAGCACGGTATTGCTTTTCGGAGTAGGGGGTCTCCCATTCCTGCTGGATGCCGGTCTGCTGACGGGATTGATTCACCGGCGAAAAGACCTGGCCTGGGAAATGTTCGTCATGGACGCCGAGGCTCTCACCTTGGCAGGATTGATTACCGAGGCGACCAAACGAATATCCGGGCGGGAGCGACCGACGGGTCCCGGTGAGAATGACAGCTTTTTCAGCGGACATACCTCGGTTGCAGCAGCAGCCGCTACCTTGGTGTGCTTGCAGCATGTTCAACTCGAGTTGCTTGGGAATAGCGCCGCGGATGCGGCGGTCTGTGGCGCCGCGGCCGCTACAGCGCTAACCACGGGTTTGTTGCGCGTGATGAGCGATCGACACTACGCCTCTGACGTCATCGTCGGCGCCGCAGCCGGGGCCGGATCTGCTCTCCTCGTTTACAACCTTCACGTGCGCCGTACTCCAGCCGAGCGAACAGCATTGCGAATCAGTCCCCTCCTGCGTCCCGATTCTCTTGGGCTGTCTTTCGCAGGGGGCTTCTGAAAGAGTCTGACGAGAACGGAGGAGCACATGGATGTCATTTCGAAGTTTGCGCAGGTCGTCGGTCGCGTCGCGCTCGTAACGATCTTCATCGCCAGCGGACTCGGAAAGCTTGCGGGCTGGCGCGGAACCGTCGCGTATGCGGGCAGCAAGGGCGTTTCGGAGACTCTGCTCGCGATCGCTACCGCCCTCGAGTTGATCGGGGCCGTCTCCGTCCTGGTCGGGTTCAAGGCCCGCTGGGGTGCGCTCGCGCTGATCATCTTCCTCGTGCCAGTGACGCTCGTGTTCCACAACTTCTGGGCAGTCCCTGCTGCGCAACAGCAGACGGAGATGGTCAACTTCCTCAAGAACCTCGCCATCTGCGGGGGGCTATTGATCGTTTTTGGAAGAGGAGCAGGCGCCTTCAGCATCGACAGCAGCCGAACACCCGCGAGCGGCGAATCGGTCGCGTTCACGAGGGCCGCACAATAGGGGTCAAGCGGCCCGATGCGAGGCGAGGAAGGCGACCACTTCGGCGATCTCCTCGGGAGACGCGGGGCGCTTGAGGGCCGTGGTCGACCCCGGTAGTTGACTGCGGGACGCGAAGGCACGAGTGTGTATTTTGGCACTCAACCCCGGGGGGAACTCACATGAAGCCTCTTTCAATTCTCGCGCCGCTCTTCGTCGCGTTTGCCGCTGCGGCTCTGCCCGCCGCCGCGAAGGCGGAGTCCTTTCACCTCGTCGAAGCCACCATCGACGACATCCAGGCCCAGTATCGGGCGGGGAAGCTCCGTCCCGAAGACGTGGTGCGGATGTATCTCGCCCGAATCGCCGCCTACGACCGCTCCAGCGTCGGGCAGCCGCTCAACGGCGGAGTCGGCCAACAGCCTTTGAACGCCTTCATGCACGTCAACGAGGAGGCGATCGAGGCCGCGCAGCGGCTGGGTGACGACTTCGAGGAGGGCGACGACGACGGCGGCGGGAAGCCGCTGTTCGGAATTCCGGTCATCATCAAGGACAACATCGCCACCAGCGACATGCCCACCACCGCGGGATCGGTCGCGCTCGGCGGATCGCATCCGGAGAAGAGCGCTTTCATCGCTCGCAAGCTCCGCCGTGCCGGCGCCATCATCCTCGGCAAGGGCACGCTGACCGAGTACGCCAACTTCATCGCCCTAGGGATGCCGACCGGGTTCAGCTCGCAACTGCGCTTCCAGCTGTTCCAGGTGCCGGGCGCCGATCTCACCAAGGTCGGCTTCGGGTTCAACTCCTACGATCCGCGCATCGACCCCAGGCCCAAGGTACCGGTGGTTCCTAACGACGGCCGCCCGGTGCTGGCGACCGGAGGGTCCAGCTCGGGACCCGGCATCGCGGTGGGCGCGAACCTCGCCACCGTCGGCGTCGGCACGGAGACTTCGGGATCGATCCTCAGCCCGTCCGGTCAGAACAGCCTGGTCGGCATCAAGCCGACGCTCGGCCTGATCAGCCGGCACGGCATCGTGCCCATCACCGCCGATCAGGATACGGCCGGCCCGATGGCGCGGACGGTGAGGGACGCGGCCAGGCTGTTGGGCGTCCTCGCCGGCTTCGACGAGAAGGACCCGGCCACCGCCGCCTGCCGCACGCCCGGCAAGTGCTTGCGCGACTACACGCAGTTCCTCGACCCGAATGCGCTGAAGGGGGCGCACATCGCGGTGCCCAAGAAAACGTACTTCGTCGATTTCGGCCTGGGCCCGGCGCGGACGGCTCTGATGGAGGACGCCATCGCCACCATGACGTCGCTCGGCGCGACGTTTGACACCTGCGAGATCCCTTCCCAGAACAAACTGAACAACTACGGCACCTGCGTTTGCGACATTCCCGACCCCAAGATCTGTGACCCCAGCCAGAATCTGAGCGTCCGCAGGGCCGCCGGCGTCGCGGGAACGCCGCCTCTGTGCTCGACCGTACTCCTGTTCGGCTTCAAGCGCGATCTGAACACCTATCTCGCCGACAAGTCCTTCGGGCCCGGCGTGAGCGCTTCCAACGCGCAGATTCCGGTGCGCACGGTCAACACGCTCTCCGACGTGATCTCCTTCGACGCGGCACACCAGGAGGTGGCCCTGAAGTATGGACAGGCCATCGCCATCGCAGCCGACTCGCTCAACCTCGGGCCCGGCCAGGATCTCGACGATTACCTGGCCGATCGCGCGCTGGATCTGAAATTGACCCGGACCTGCGGCCTGGACGTCCTCTACACCGGCGTGGTCCCGAAGGAGTGCACGGGGCTCGTGGCCGACCAGGGGAGCTGCGCCGGCAAGAAGTTCGACGCGGTCCTTTTCCCGGCGAACTTCGGCGCCAACGCGCCCGCCCGCGCGGGGTACCCGAGCGTGATCGTACCCGGGGGGTTCTTCGCCCCCACCTTCTCGGTGCCTTTTCCGGCGGGCTTCAAGCCGGAGCCCTCGCCCTTCGGCGTGACGTTCTCGGGCCCGGCGTTCAGCGAACCCAAGCTCATCGGCTATGCGTACGCCCTCGAGCAGGCCACGCATCACCGCGTGCCTTCGCCGAGCGTGCCGCCTCTGCCTTCGGATACCGTCACGCGCCGCTAGCACGCGCGAGCCCTCGGGTCGTGACCGGCGCGGCGCCCTCGCTCAGGCGCCGCGCTTCTCTCCGTAGATGTCCCGGATGAGGGGCGCGAACTTCTGGTAGATCGCCTTGCGCCGCACCTTCATGGTGGCGGTGACCTCGGCGTCGTCGTGATCCAGCTCCTTCTCCAGCAGGCGGAAGGCGCGCACCTGCTCCACCGGCGCCAGCCCTTCGTTCGCCTTCTCCACCTCGCGCCCGATCAGGTCGCGCACCTCCGGGAGCCCCGCCAGGCTCTTGAAGTTGGTGTACGCGAGCTTTCTCTCCGTCGCCCACTGGCCCACGTTCTCGGGATCGATCTGGATCAGCGCCGCCAGGAACCGCTCTCCGTCCCCGAGGGCCACCGCCTCCTTCACGTACGGCGACACCTTGAGCGCGTTCTCCACCAGCGAGGGCGAGACGTTCTTCCCGCCCGCGGTGACGAAGATCGCCTTCTTCCGGTCCACGATCCGGAGCTGGCCGTCGGGATCGACGCTGGCCACGTCCCCGGTGTGCAGCCAGCCGCCGCGGATGGTGGCGGCGGTGGCGGCCGGATCGCGGTAGTAGCCGAGGAACACTCCCTCGCCGCGCTCGAGGAGCTCGCCGTCGTCCGCGATGCGGAACTCGAGGCCCGGAAGCGGGTGCCCGACGGTGCCCGGCTTGATGTTCCCCTCGCGCTGGACGAAGGAGAAGCCGGTGCATTCGGTCATCCCGTAGCCCTCGCGGACGGGAATCCCGATGGAATGGAAGAAGAGGACGACCTCGGGCGAGATGGCGGCGGCTGCCGTGAAGGTGATCCGCGCCTTGCGCAACCCGGTGAAGTTCTGCAAGGCGCGCAGGACGAGCACCCGGTACCCGAACCGCAGTGCGCGTGCGCCGAGGCCGATCCCCTGACCGGCGATGGCCGCCTTCGCGCAGCGCCGCCCGTGGCCGAGGGCGCGCTCGAAGAGCGCCTGCCGCCAGCGCGGCGCCTCCCTCATCTTGACCAGGATCGCAGCCTGCATCTTCTCCCAGATCCGGGGCACGCCGAGGAAGACGCTGGGGGCGATCTCCCGCAGATCCTCCTGCACGGTGCGGATGCTCTCGGCGAAGCTCACCGCCATCCCCAGCCAGACGGGAAGGAACACCGAGAAGATCTGCTCGGCGACGTGACAGAGCGGCAGGTAGGAGAGGACCGTGTCGTGCCGGGAGATGGCGGTCGCATCCACCACTGCGCGCGCCTGCGCCAGGACGTTGCGGTGCGAGATCATGGCGCCCTTGGGAGACCCGGTGGTCCCCGACGTGTAGATGAGGAAGGCGACCTCCGATGCGTCCGTGGCGGACACCAGCTCGTCGAAGAGCGCCTGCCGCCAGCGCCGCGCATGTCGGCGACGACGATGTGCTTCACGCGCGGCAGGTCGGCGGACACTTCCAGGATCTTGTCGACCTGCTCCTGGTCCTCGCAGACGACGAAGGTAGCCTCCGAGTGCTGCACCACGTGCCGGACCTCGGCGGCGGGGCTGGTCGGGTAGACGCCGACGCCGACCGCCGACGCCGACATCGCGCCCAGCTCGGCATAGACCCACTCGCGGCAGTTCTCGGAGAGGACCGCGACCTTGTCGCCCCTGGCGAGGCCGAGCGCCGTGAGCCCGAGGGAGAAATCGCGCACGTGACCGAGGTACTCCGCCCAGGTCACGCGCTGCCAGATGCCGTAATCCTTCTCACGCAGCGCGACCGCGTCCGGCGCCACGCGCGCCCGCTCGCGCAAGAGCTTGGGCAGCGTGTCGGCGGTCACGACAGCCATCGCTTCCGTCGCTTGTAGTGCTTCACCTCGCGGTAGCTCTTCCGGCGTTCGCCCCGGCGCCCGAGGTAGAACTCCTGCACGTCGCGGTCCTGCTTCAGCCGCGCCACCGGACCGTCGAGCACCACCTTTCCCGTTTCCATGATGTAGCCATGGCTCGCTACCTCCAGGGCCAGGTGCGCGTTCTGCTCGACGAGCAGGACGGCGGTGCTCTCCTCCCGGTTGATGCGCTGGACGATGGAGAAGATCTCCTCGACCACCAGGGGCGCCAGGCCCAGCGATGGCTCGTCGAGGAGCATGAGCGTGGGACGCGCCACCAGGGCCCGGCCGATGGCCAGCATCTGCTGCTCACCGCCCGAGAGATACCCGCCGAGCTGGGTGCGCCGCTCCGCCAGCCGCGGGAAATATCCGTAGACCCGATCGAGGTCGTCGGACAGGCGCTCCCGGCCGCGCCGCGCGTACGTGGCGCAGGCCAGGTTCTCCGCGACAGTCAGATCCTCGAACACGTGGCGGCCCTCGCGCACCTGGAACACCCCTCGGCGGGCGATGAGGTGCGGGAGCAGGCCGGCGATCTTCTCGCCGCGGAAGACCACCTCGCCGTCCGTGATCGCGCCGTCCTCGAGCGGCAGGAGCCCGGAGATCGCCTTCAGGGTGGTGGTCTTGCCGGCGCCGTTCGAGCCCAGCAGGGCGACGATGCGCCCCGCCGGGACCGCGAGCGAGAGCCCCTTCAGCACCTGGACGTTGTGATGGTACACGACCTCCAGGTTGTTGACGGCGAGCAGTGGCTGGGCGGGGGCCTCGCTCACTTCAGGTAGATCCAGTCGGAAGCGGGCTCGAAGACGCCCTTCTGCACGTTGGCGCGATACACGCGCCCGACCGCCGCCTTGTTCTGCACGAAGGAGACCTTGCCGCTGAGACCGCCGGTGTCCCAGTCCTTGATGGTGGCGAGCGCGTCCTTGAGGTTGTCTCCCGTGATCGGCTTTCCGGCGGCCAGCACGCGGCGCGCGGTCTCCGCGTAGATCATTCCCGTGAACCATCCCTGGATGTACGAGTTGGGCCGGTACTTCTCGGCCGGGTGGACGCGCTCGTTGTACTTGCGCATCGCCGCGATCCCCGGCGCGTCGTCGTAGTAGTAGGCGTAGGGGTTCACGCCCATGTAGCCCTCGGCATCTTGTCCGAGCTTGTCGATGATGGTCTTGTCCATCGACCAGAACGTGCCCATGAAGGTGGTCTTCAGCCCATGGTCGTGCGCGCTGCGGATCACTTCCGGGATCGGAGCCAGCACGTAGCCCTGGAAGATGACGTAGTCCGGCTGCGCCTTCTTGAGCGTGAGGACCTCGGTGGTGACGTCCACCGCGCCTACCTTGGTGACGATGTCGGCGACCACGTCGATCCCCAGCTCGGCGGCGCGCTTCCTGGCGAAGGGGATGGGGTCCTTTCCGAACTCGGTGTCGCTGTAGAAGAGGGCGATCTTCGGCTTCTGCTTCCCCTTCGCGTTCTTCGCGATGTAGTCGAGCAGGATACCGAACATGTCGGAGTACGTCGGGCCTGACACGAAGGAGTACGGGTGCGACTTCGGGTCCGCGAGCTCGCTCGAGAACGATGCCGACCCGTAGAGGACCTTGTAGCGGGAGTTCAGCTCGGGCCCGATGGCCTTGCCCAGCCCGGTGGATTCGCCGTACATCATCACGGGGCTGTACTGGGCCATGATCTTCTTGAAGGTAGCGACCGCCTTCTCCGTGTCGTAACCGGAGTCCTCGTAGAAGTAGGTGAACTTCTTTCCCTTGAGGATGCCGGCTTCATTGGCGTAGTTGAGATAATCCTGAAGGCCGGCATTGATGTTCACGCCCGCAAACGCGAAGCGGCCGGTGATCGGTTGGCAGGCGCCGACGCGGATTTCCTCGTCGGCGGCGTGGGCGGAGAACGCCGCGCAGGCCACTGCGGCCGCTGCGAGAGCGCAGGGGATCGGACTCTTCGACATGGCTCACCTCGGTCCATCGTTCACTTCGGGAACGGCCACAGCGCGAAGAACCGCCGGGTGCGGTTCCACATCTCGTTGAGCCCATGCGGCTCGAAGATCAGGAAGGCCACGATCATGGCGCCGAACACGATATCCCTCAGCGGGAACAGATACGACATGGCCTCGGGCGCAAAGGCCCGCGCGCCCTGCGCCAACGCCTTGAGCACCTCGGGCACCAGCGTGATGAACACGGTGCCCATCAGCGTGCCCTTGATGGAGCCCAGGCCGCCGACGATGATCATCGCCAGGTACTGGATGGAGAGCGAGAGCGGGAAGTTCTCCGGCGTCACCACCCGGGTGAAGTACACCCAGAGCCCGCCCGCGATCCCCGCGAAGTAGCTGGAGAGCATGAAGGCGAGGATCTTGTAACGGAAGAGGTTGATGCCGATCAGCTCCGCCGAGATGTCCCGGTCGCGGATGGCGATGAAGGCGCGGCCGATGCGCGTGCGGAAGAGATTCGCCGCCGCCCAGGTGTGCGCCGCGGCCAGCGCCAGGATGAGGAAGTAGAGCCGGCGATCGGTGTCGAAGCCGAGTCCGAAGATCTGCGCTGGAGGCACGTTGATCCCGCGGATTCCGCCGGTCACGCTGCTCCAGTTGGTGAAGATCCACTCGAAGATGACCTGGGCGGCAAGCGTGGCGATCGCCAAGTACAGCCCCTTGATGCGGAGCGAGGGAACGCCCACCACCATGCCTGCGAGGCACGCGGCGGCGCCGCCCGCCGGCAGCGCCAGCCAGAACGGCCAGCCGGCCCGCGCCGCGAGGACCGCGGTGGCGTAGGCGCCGATACCCATGAAAGCGGCATGCCCGAGCGAGATCTGGCCGGTGAAGCCGGTGAGGATGTTCAGCCCGAGCGCGCCGATGGCGAGCACGCCGACCAGGTTGGCGAGGTACAGGAGGTAGTCGCCCGCGAGGAAAGGAAACCCGATCGCGGCGGCGGCCCCGACGGCGACCCAGGCGCGCGCCGTGGGCGTCCTGAAAAGCGCCTCGTCGGCGGCGTACGTCTCCTTGTAGTTCCCGATCAACATCACAGCCTTTCGATCTCGCGCGTGCCGAACAGTCCGTAGGGCCGGAACATGAGGATGACGACCAGCGCCACGAACGGCGCGACCTCCTTGACCCCGCCACCCTCGAGCAGCGGGTCGAGGTAGCCACCGGCGAGGTTCTCGAGGATGCCGATGACCACTCCGCCGACGAGCGCCCCGCCGATGCTGTCGAGGCCGCCGAGGATCACCACGGGGAAGATGCGCAGGCCTACCGCTCCGAGCTGCGGGCTGATTCCGCCGATGGTGCCGATGACGATTCCGGCCACGGCCGCCGTGACCGCGGCGATGCTCCACGAGAGCGAGAAGATCCGGCGGATGTCGATGCCCATGCCGAACGCGGTGGCCTGGTCGCTGGCCGTGGCCCGCATCGCGATGCCCGTGCGGGTAAATCTAAAGACGAGCGCAACGGCTAGAATGGCAACCAGGGCCATGAGGAAAGGGTAGGCCTGGCGCGAGGGCAGGATCACCGATCCGAGCACGACCGGAGCACGGGGGAAGACGGGCGGAAAGTTGCGGTACTCGCCGCTCCAGACGAGCTGTGCGAGCCCCTTGAAGACGGAGGAGAGACCGATGGTCACCATGATCACGGAGATGGCGCGCTGTCCGAGCAGCGGCCGGAGCACGACGCGCTCCACCACGGCGCCGAGGGCAGCCGCGCCGATCGCGGCGACGAGGAGCGCGACGACGAAGGGCGCGTGGGCCACGGTCATCGCCGTGTACGCGAAGAAGGCGCCCAGCATCATCAGTTCGCCGGTGGCGAAGTTGATCACGCCGGTGGCCTTGTAGACCACCACGAATCCCATCGCGATCAGCGCGTAGATGCCGCCGGTGACGATTCCACTGACCACGAGCTGGAGGAAGTAGTCCATGCGCGCCTCTCAGCGGGTGCCCAGGTAGGCCCGGATCACCTCCGGAGAGGACTGCACCTCGGCCGGCGTTCCCTCGGCGATCTTCTGGCCGAACGAGAGCACCGTGACGCGATCGCAGAGGTCCATCACCACGCCCATGTCGTGCTCGATGAGCACGACCGTGATCCCGCGTTCTTCCTGGATGTCGAGGATGAAGCGGGCCATGTCCTCCGTCTCCTCCTCGTTCATTCCGGCCACGGGCTCGTCGAGGAGAAGCAATCGGGGCCGCATGGCGAGCGCGCGGGCCAGCTCGACGCGCTTCTGCAGCCCATAGGACAGGCTCGCCACGCTCCGCCAGCGCAAGTGCTCGATCTCGAGGAAGTCGATGATCTCCCGCTCGACCTCCTCGCGGAGCGCCAGCTCTTCCCGCCGGGCGCGCGGCGAAAAGAGCAGGGCGGACACCACGCCGGTGCGGAGGTGCGCGTGCGCGCCCAGCTTGATGTTGTCGAGGACCGTCATCCCCTCGAAGAGGGCGATGTTCTGGAACGTGCGGGCGATGCCCATCGCGGCGCGCCGGTCCGGCGAGACCCGCGTCACCTCCTGCCCACCAAACCTGATAGCGCCCTGCTGGGGCCGGTAGAAGCCGGTCACGCAGTTGAGGACGGTCGTCTTCCCGGCCCCGTTCGGGCCGATGATGCCGCTGATGGATCCCGCGGGCACGGCGATGTCGACGCCCGCGAGCGCGCGGACCCCGCCGAAGGAGAGCGAGACGCCCTCGAGGCGAAGCATGTCGGGGGCGGTGGTCAAGGCGGGCTGCGCTGCAGGCACGCGTCCTCCGCGCAGTCAGAGGACCGACTGTAGCTTGCGAGCCCGTCTTCCGACCAGCCCTCAGCCGGGTGGCCGGGGATCGCGCGCAAGCTCACGCGCGCTCGGCGGCGATCTCCGCGTCGCGCGCGTGCATGCGCGCCCTGACCAGGTCGCGCAGGCCGGGCCTGGCCCGAGCGGCATCGCCGGCGTCGAGCGGCGGCTTCGGGTCGTACTCGAGCCCGAGTTGGATGGCCTCGGCGACGTCGCGGCCCGCCAACTCGGCCGCGAGCGTGAGCCCGAGGTCGATGCCCGCGGAGACGCCGGCGGCGCTGGCGTACTTGCCGTCGCGCACCACGCGCTCCGCGACGGGCAGCGCGCCGTACTCGAGGAGCCTCTCGCGAAACGCCCAGTGAGTATTGGCGCGCCGGCCGCGCAGGAGGCCTGCGGCGGCGAGCACCAAGGAGCCGGTGCAGACCGAGGCGGTGATACGGGTCGTGCTGTCGACGGCGCGCAGCCAGCAGAGCACGCGCTCGTTGGTCTCCAGCCTGCGCGTGCCGAAACCGCCGGGGACGATGAGGAGATCGCAGGCAGCGATCTCGTCGATGGCTGCGTCCGCGCTGAGACCCACGACATTGTTGTCCGTGCGCACGGTTCCCCGCGCGCGTCCGACGAACGTGGCGACCGCGCCGGGCATCCGAACCAGAACGTCGTAGGGCCCGACGACGTCCAGCGCATCCATGCCGTCGAAGACGAAAAAGACGATGTTCATGCCTCAGCTCCTCTGCGCGGCGCGCCGAAGCGGGCGCGATACTCGCGGGGACTCAGTCCGACCCGGCGCGCGAAAGCGCGGCGCAGTGTCTCGGGCGTGCCGAAGCCAGAGGCGGCGGCGACTTCCTCGACCGAGCGCCCGTTGCTCTCGAGGAGGCGTCGCGCAGTTTCGATGCGCACCCGCTCGACGTACGCGGCTGGCGAGAGTCCCGCTTCGGCGCGGAAGACGCGGCCGAAGTGGCGGACGCTCATCGCCGCGCGCCTGGCCAGGGCCGGCACGTCGAGTGCAGCCTCGGGATGCTCGACGATGAACGCCTGCAGTTCGCGGATGGGTTCACGCTCGGCCGCCTGCGCTTGCAGCTGCGCGCTGAACTGCGATTGTCCACCCGCGCGGCGGACGAAGACCACCAGCCAGCGGGCGATCAGCATGGCGAGATCGCGGCCGAGGTCCTCTTCGACCATGGCCAAGGCGAGGTCGATGCCCGCAGACACGCCCGCCGACGTCCACACCTTGCCGTCGCGGACGTAGATGGGATCCTTCTCGACGCGCACGCGCGGGTACGCCCGGGCGAGCGCGTCGCAGTAGGCCCAGTGGGTGGTGGCACGGCGCCGGTCGAGCAATCCGGCCGCGGCGAGGACGAAAGCGCCGGTGCATACCGACGCCACCCTTCTCGAGCGCGCAGCCGCGCGCGCGACGAGGCGCAGGAAGGCGGCGTCACGCGCCGCGGCCCGCGTTCCTTCTCCGCCTGCGACGATGAGCGTGTCGATGGCGGGCGCACGGCGGCCGTCACGGCCGCAAGCGTCGCCTGCGGAAAGATGTCGAGCCCGCTCTCGCTGCGGACCGGACGGGTCGTCGCCGCGACCAGCGGCGCGTAGCCCGGGTCGCGCGCCCGCCGGCGGACCTGCGCGGCGCGTGCGCCGGAGAAGACCTCCAGCGGTCCGATGACGTCCAAGGCCTGACAACCATCGAAGGCGACGATGACGACGCGCCGGAGCATGGGCCGGAGCCTGTCTCAGGAGCGGCGGTGGCGCAAGGACAAGGATCAGACGTTTTCGGCCAACCCCCTGGTTACTTCTCAGCAGCCTTCTTGCTCGGGTCGTCGGCGGGGTTCACGTAGGTGATTCCCCAGGGAGCGATAGCGTGGACCTGGTAGATGGTCTGTCCCTTCGCCATCGCGAAGTGGTGAACGCCCTTGGGGACGGCGTGGAACCCGCCGGTCGGCACCTCATGAAGAGCGCTTTCGTCGAACTTGTCGCCCATGCCCATCCAGAGCGCGCCTTGCAACACGGTCACGTGCTCGTCGGCGGGATGGAAGTGCGGCGGGACCTTCCAGCCATCCGGCACGCGCGCGCGCCAGGTCGCCAGCGAGCCCTTGGTCTTCATGTCGCCGTCGAGCATGGCCACTTCCGCACCGGCGGGAAGGGTCGGCGGAGCAGGTGCCCACTTGATCGTGTCGGGCGTGGTGATGTGGGCCGGCGCGGAGGCCTTCATCTCCGCCGACTTCTTCGGCTCGTCCGCCGCGAGCCGGGTGGACAGCGTCAGTGCAGCGCAGACACCGCAGAGAAGGACGGTTCCAGCAAGATACAGTTTCATAAGTCCCCCTTCGTGAATTGCGCCGCGATCAAGAACTCCCGCCTGGCAAAACGCAAGCCCGAACGCTGCGGCGGGCGGATTCCTCGCGATCCCTGTTCAGTCCCAGGCGCGCAGGTGTAAGGGTTGCTGGCCGCTTGGTGCCGGGAGGAGCCGTGAAACCCATCTGGAAGAAGCATTGGCCCGCGACCGTCGACGAAAAGTCGATCCGTCTCCCCGAAGAACTCCTCCCCGCCACGCTCGCCCGGCAGGCGAAGCGCGTCCCCCATCGTCCCGCCATCCACTTCTACGGGCGCGCGATCACCTTCGCCGAGCTGGATGCGGCGGTGGGCCGCTTCGCCGGCTTCTTGCAGGGCCGTGGCATTTCGCCGGGCGACCGCGTGGCGATCTTCCTGGAGAACTCCCCCCAGTTCGCCATTGCGTACTACGGCACCCTGCGCGCGGGCGGCATCGTCGTGGCGCTGAACGCGATGCACAAGGCCGTCGAGCTGTTGCACGAGTTCGAGGACTCCGGCGCGCTCGCTCTCGTCACCTCCGATCTGGCCTACGACGTGGTGGAGCCCATCCGCGCGCAGACGAAGCTTGCGACGGTGGTGCTGACGGCCTACCGCGACTTCCTGCCCGAAAACCCGACCCTGCCGCCCCCGCCTTCTTTCCTGGCGACCAAGGGCGGCCAGCGGCCGGCAGGCACCGACGCGCTGCTCGACGTGTTGCGCACCGCTCCCGAGCTGAAGATGCAGGTCCCGCGCGCGCTGAGCGACACCGCGCTCCTCCAATACACCTCCGGCACCACCGGTACCGCCAAGGCGGCCGAGATCACCCACGGGAACCTGGTATCGAACTGCGAGTTGCAGCGCGTCTACATCGGCGCGGGCGACAACGACGTGACGCTCGGCGTTTTGCCCTGGTTCCACATCACCGGCATGGAATGCCAGATGAACATGATGGCCTACATGGGTGCGACGCTCGTGGCCATCGGCCGCTTCGACCTCGTCACCGTGCTGCGCGCCGTCGAGCTGTACCGGTGCACGACGACCACGTTCATCGCCACCGTGAACGTGGCCATCGTCAATTTCCCCAAGACGAAGGAGTTCGATCTGACTTCGCTGCGGCACTGCTTCTCCGGCGGCGCTCCGGTGCCGCCTGCGATCGCGCGCCGCTGGGAGGAGGTCACCGGCCACAAGCTGATCGAGGGCTACGGGCTGAGCGAGACCACGGCGCCCACGCACCTCAACCCGCCGCACCGGCCCAAGTACGGGACCGTCGGCGTGCCGCTGCCGCTGACCGACGCGCGGGTCGTCGATCCGGACGACGGCGCCACCGAGCTGGAGATCGGCAAGTCGGGCGAGATCGCCGTGCGCGGCCCGCAAGTGATGAAAGGGTACTGGCGCAACCCCGACGCCACCCGGCGCGCGTTCCGCGACGGCTGGTTCTTGACCGGAGACATCGGCCGGGTGGACGAGGACGGCTACTTCTCCATCGTGGAGCGGAAGAAGGACATGCTCAAGGTGTCCGGCTTCGCCGTCTTCCCCGCCGAGGTGGAGGCGATCATGTACCGCCACCCGGCGATCGCGGAGGTGGGGGTGGTCGGCGTGGCCGATCCTTACCGAGGCGAGGATCCGCTGGCGTTCGTAGTGCTCAGGCCCGACGCCAGGGGCAGCGTCACCGAGGAGCAGCTCGCCGAGTGGTGCCGGACCAACATGTCGGTCTACAAGGCGCCGCGGCAGATCTGCTTCGTGGAAGCCTTGCCCAAGACCGCCACCGGGAAAGTGCTCAAGCGCATCCTGCGCGAACAAGCGGCGGCCCTGAAAGGGAGGTGAGCCGTGCAAGCGCTGCTCTGCCGCGAATACGGCCCCATCGAGCGGCTGCGCGTGGAGGAGATCCCTTCGCCGCGGCCCGGCCCGAACGAAGTCGTCATCGAGGTGAAGGCCAGCTCGCTGAACTTTCCCGACACTCTGATCGTGCAGGGCCTCTACCAGGTGAAGCCGCCGCTCCCCTTCTCGCCTGGGATGGAGCTCGCCGGGATCGTCAAGGAAGTGGGCGCGGGCGTGCGCGGCATCGCGGCGGGCGATCGCGTCATTGCCTCTCCGGGCCGCGGCGGATTCGCCCAGGAATGCCTCGTCGCCGCCGACCGCGTCTCGCCGCTGCCCGCCGGAATGGACTTCGAAACCGGCTCGGCGTTCGTGCTCACCTACTGCACCACGCTGCACGCGCTGAAAGATTGCGGTCATCTCCAGCCGGGCGAGACGCTGGTGGTGTTGGGCGCCGCCGGCGGGGTCGGCACCTCGGCCATCGAGGTGGGCAAGGCGATGGGGGCGAAGGTGATCGCGGCGGCCTCCAACGAGGAGAAGCTCGCCTTGTGCAAGAAGCTCGGCGCCGACGACACCATCGACTACGAGAAAGCCGATCTGCGCCAGCGCATTCTCGACCTGACCGGCGGGAAGGGAGCGGACGTCGTCTACGATCCGGTGGGAGGCGCATATACCGAGGCGGCATTGCGCGCGACCGCATGGCGCGGGCGGCTGCTGGTGATCGGGTTCGCCTCGGGGGTCATTCCACAAGTAAAGCTCAACCTGGCGCTGCTCAAGGAACGATCGCTGGTGGGCGTCTATTGGGGGGACTGGACGCAGCGCGATCCGCAGGGCCAGCGGCGGAATGTCGAGCAACTCGCCGCGTGGTTCGCAGAGGGCAAGATCAAACCCGCCGTGAGCGAGCGCCTCTCGCTCGCCGAGGCGCCGGCGGCGATGATACGGCTACTCCAGCGCAAGGTGATGGGGAAGGTGGTGGTGGTGCCCGGCGCCTGAGGATCTCTACGTCGCCTCGAAGAGGCCCGGCCCCCTTGCGCGCATCGTTTCGCCGTGCGAAACCACATTCCGTGCCACGGGGCCGACGGAATACGGCAAAAACGGAATTGGCAAGCCCGCCCGACCGCAAGTTCGTGGGCGCGCTGGGGCGGGGCCTGGACGTGCTGCGCTGCTTCGGGCCGCGCGATCGCTGGCTAGCAAACCAGGAGATCGCCGCCCGGACGGGGCTCGCCAGACCCACCGTCTCGCGGCTGGTCTATACCCTGACGCAGCTAGGATTCTTGCGCCACGCGCACGCGATGGCCTCGGTGCACCTGGCCATCAACGACGGCCTGCACATGCAAGTGATCGACACGTACTGGCACTCCGCCGTGTTCGTCATCGACATCGGCTCGCGTGTCCCAATCGTCACCACTTCCCTGGGCCGCGCCTACGTTTGCGCGCTGCCCGAAGAGGAGCGCAGGTCCATCCTGGAGCAGATCCGTCTGCGCCGTCCGGCGGACTGGCCTCTCGCCCGGCGGCGCTTCGAGCAGGCCTTCCGCGACTACGAGCAGTATGGCTTCTGCCTCGCCCTGGGCGAGTGGCGCCGCGACGTCAACGCCGTGGCGGCGCCGTTCGACCCCCGCGACGGAACCAAGCCCCTCGTCGTCGGCTGCAGCGGGGCCGCCTTCCAACTCCGCCCCGAACTGCTCAAGAGCGACATCGGACCGCGGCTGCTCTCGCTGGTGGGGAACCTGCGCTCCTCGCTTCAGCCCCAGTAAGCCGCGTGCCCCTCGTTCCCTGCTACCGCGGCAGCGTCAACGCCTGGGAGTGCGACGAGAACGATCACCTCAACGTCCGCTTCTATCTCGCCAAGGCCAACCAGGGACTGCCCTTCGTGCTCGAAGCCATCGGGCTGCCGCCCCTTTTTCTGGAGAAGATGGACGCGCGGCCGCGCATCCGCGCCCAGCACGTGCGCTTTCTCAAGGAGGCGCGGCCGGCGGCGCCGCTGACGGTCTACGCCGGGCTCGCGGCGAGCGAGGGCCACCAACTCACGCTTTACGCGGAGGTTCGCCACAGCCTGGGCGGAGAGGTGATGGCAACGTTGCTCACCGAGCTCGATCTTCTGGGCAGGGATGGAGCGCGGCGCCCGTTGTCGCTGTCGCCCGATGCACCGCGCTGCACGGTCCCGGAGTACGGAGCGCCGCGCGGCATCAACTCCGGGCTCGATCCGCTCCGGCCCGACTACGGCAGCATCGGAGAGATGGGGTTCGTGGAGATCGGCCGCGGGGCCGTCGCGCCGCGGGAGTGCGATCCGGCGGGCGAGATGGAACTGTTCCAGTACGTGGGACGCATGTCCGACAGCGTGATCAATCTGCTCGTGCACTTCCAGACCGGCGAGGAGCTGGCGCGCCGATCTCACGGCATCGAGGGGGGCGCACTGGTCGAGCTGCGCATCGCCTGGCATGCTCCGCTCCGCGCCAGCAGCCTCTTCACAATCCACTCCGGGGTCGCGGCGGCCGGGCGCAAGACGCAGCACTTCGTGCATCTGTTTTTCGACGAGGGTTCGCGCGCCTGCGCGGCCACGGCGCAGGGCATCGCGGTGGCGATGGACCTCAAGACCCGCAAGGCCATCGAGCTGCCCGAGGCGCGGCGCCGGCGGATCGAGGCGCGGTTGCTTCGCTTGCCGCGTTGAACAGCTCTTCAGCGCGGCTTGAAGGCCAGGTCGGGCTTGAAGGTATAAGGGTCGGTGGGACTTCGCTGCGCCACGATGTCCTGCAGCCTCAGCTCGACGGAGGCCAGCATCTTCGGGTGCGTGACGACGTAGAAGCGGTTCTCCCGGACGGCGTCGAACGTCATCCGCGCCACCTCGGCCGCGCTCAACCGGCCCGAGGCGACGGCCCTCGTAGAGCGCTCCCGGGCCGCGGTCTGCGAGGGCGTGGGCCGCGCGTCCTCGGTCAGCTCCGCGGGCCGGTTGCGCTCCGAATAGCGGATGTTGGTGGGCACGTAGGCGGGGCAGAGCACGGAGACGCCCACCTTGGCGTTGGCGGCGCGCAGATCGTGGAAGAGCGTCTCGCTCACCGTCACCACGCCGTGCTTGCTGGCGTTGTACGCCGCCATCAGCGGGGCGGAAACCAGGCCCGCCGCCGACGCGGTATTGACCACGTGGCATTCGCAGTCCTGCTTCAGCATCAAGGGAACGAAGCTGCGGATGCCGTGCACCACGCCCATGAGATTGACGCTCATCACCCATTGCCAGTCCTTGAGGCTCACCTCCCAGACGAAGCCGCCGCCCGCCGCCACGCCTGCGTTGTTGAAGAGGAGGTGCGCGGCGCCGAACTTCTCCACCGTCCGCGCCGCGAGGCGCTCCGCAAGTTCCCGCGCCAGGCGGTCGTGCGTCGAGAGGCTGCCGATGACGAAGCCGCCTCCGTGCAGGTACAAGAGGCCAGGCGACCTGGCCGCCGCGTTACGTGGGACATGGAGCCGCGACGTGCCCGCGCCGGTGATGACGGCGACCCTGCCCGCCAGGTCCTTCATCGCTGCCTCCTCTGGCCCCGATTACCACGGGACCTGAAAAGGTGCTTTCATGGCCGCGCGCCACCGCGAGCCGGGCAGGGTGGCGGCCTGCGCTCCTGAGGGAGGACGCTGGTGAATCCGCAGATCCGCGCGTTCATCGAGATGCTGAAGGCCACCATTCCGGCTGATACGCCGAAGATGTGGCAGCTCACGCCGCCGCAGGCGCGTGAGCAGAGCGAACGCTTCTTCGCGCCGTTCAATGCCGGCGGGCCCCAGATGGCCGAGGTGCGCGACGTCCAGGTGTTCGGCCGCCGTGCCCTTTCGTCGCGGCTCCATGTCCCACGTAACGCGGCGGCCAGGTCGCCTGGCCTCTTGTACCTGCACGGAGGCGGCTTCGTCATCGGCAGCCTCTCGACGCACGACCGCCTGGCGCGGGAACTTGCGGAGCGCCTCGCGGCGCGTTGCGTGGACGGCGCGCGCTGGCTCGCGGCGCATGCCGGAGAGCTGGGCATGGATCCCGCGCGCCTCGTCATCGGCGGCGATTCGGCCGGCGCCAGCCTGAGCGCGGCGACGCTGCTGCGGCTGCGCGACGAGGGTTCGCCGCCGCTCTTCTCCGCGGCGATCCTCCTCTACGGTCGGTTCACGGACGGCGAAACCGAATCGCTGCGCGCCTGGGGCGATCGCGAGCTGATGCTCTCGCGCAAGCAGATGAAGTGGTTTGCCCGGGCCTACCTCGACGGCGGCGCGCCTCGGTCGGGGCCGTACCTTGCGCCGGTGGAAGCGGATCTGCGGGGGCTTCCGCCGACAATCCTCATCGTGGGGACGCTGGACCCGCTGCTCTCCGACTCGCAGCTCTTTGCCGCCGCGCTGCGGAAGGCCGGCGTTCCGGCCGAGCTGAACGTCTACGAAGACGGTATCCACGCCTTCCTGCAGATCCCGACGTTCGACATGACGCGGGACGCGCTGGAAAAGATCGCTACGTTCGTGCGAAGCCGGTTCGTGGGCGGGGACGCGCGATGACCATATGAGGCCGATCGGCCGCCGGGCGATCGGGGGAGCCGTTTCGCCCTGCGAAACCGCTGTAGGACACGGGTTGCAGTTGTGCTGTCAAGCAGAGAACATGCGCCCGCCCGAAAGTCACCCGAGGGGATCTTCCCGCCTGCACCCCCCGCCAGCAGAGGAGGAGCACATGCGAAGTCTCTCAAAGGGAAAGATGCGTCTCGTTCACCCGGCCGCGCTGACTGCGCTGATCTGCGCCGTCGCAACAGCTGCGTCGGCGCAGTCGACTCCGCCCCCAACGGCTCCGGCCAGGTCAGCAGAATCGCCCGTCCCGACCTTCGCGATACTCGGTCCGTCGCGTGAGATCAAGCTCGGCGATAACACGTGGTTCCGCTTCGGCGCCCAGGTCCAAGCCTGGTACAAGGTCGCTCAGGACCGGATCACCCAGCCGGACGGATCCGACGGCTCATATGCCATGGACTTCTACTGCCGCCGCTGCCGTTTCTTCGCGACTGGATCGGTGGTCAAGGACATCTACTTCAACGTCCTGTTCGAGGCATCGAACGTCGGCAGGGCCGATCCCGTCACCGGCGCCAGGAACCTGCCGACGCCCTCTATCCTCGACGCCTACGGCCAGGTCAAGTTCGCCGACTTCTTCTGGCTGAGCGGCGGCAGCATCCTGATGCCCCTGACCCGCAACGGCCTGCAGCCGACGACCACCTACGTGAGCATCGACAACGCCAACGTCGACACCACGCCGGTGGCGCAGGGCAACAGCAACGTCCTCCGCGACCTTGGCTTCCAGGCCAACGGTTTCTTCGCGGCGAAT
>WNFF01005266.1_pt1 | contig 20831 bp, 19 predicted proteins | sample 5400441 | NCBI WGS metagenome assembly WNFF01 (sample SAMN13153345, study PRJNA577476) | soil metagenome | isolation source: 120 cm saprolite under Douglas fir tree site 2 hole 3 replicate 1 | place: USA:California | collected 2015-04-18
GCACGCGAAAGATGCAGACTCAATGAGGAGGTTGATTGGCTAATATCACCATGAAGGAGTTGCTCGAAGCGGGCGTCCACTTTGGGCACCAGACGAAGCGCTGGAATCCCAAGATGAAGGAATACATCTTCGGTGAGCGCAACGGGATTTACATTATTGACCTGCAGAAGACGCTGAAGATGTTCAAAGAAGCTTCGAAATTTGTGCAGGACCTGGCCTCCGAGGGCAGGCTTGTACTCTTCGTTGGAACCAAGCGCCAGGCGCAGGACGCGATCGCCGAAGAGGCAAAGCGTTGTAACATGTTCTACGTAAACCAGCGCTGGCTAGGCGGACTGTTGACCAACTGGGTCACCGTGCAGAAGTCGGTGAAGCGGCTGAAGGAACTCGACGAGATGGCCACGGATGGCCGTTACGAGCTGTTGCCCAAGAAGGAAGTTATAAAGCTTGAGCGCGAGCGCAAGCACCTCGAAGCCAACCTTTCCGGGATCAAAGACCTCAACAAGCTGCCCGACTCAATTTTTGTCATCGACTCCAACAAGGAGCAGATTGCGGTACGCGAGGCGCGCAAGCTCGGCATTCCTGTGGTCGCTGTGGTAGACACCAATTGCGATCCAAGCGAAGTGGATTACGTAATTCCCGGCAACGACGATGCGTTGCGGGCAATCAGGTTGTTCGCCTCCAAGATTGCCGACTCCATTGTCGAAGGCTCGCAGATGGCCACTGATAAACAATCTGCTGAGTTGGCTGCGGCTGCCGGCGCCGCCCGGCAAGCCGAACTCGCCGCTACTGAAGCTCCGTCCGAGGGCGCAGCTGACATTCCCCCTGCCCAAGCCGGCGCGGACGATTCGGGATCGGAAGACATCAGCATGGAAGAAGTGCTGGGCGCAGGGACGCGCAAGCAGCCTGCTGTTGCTAAGGAAGAAGAAGCCGGCGAGGTGCCAGAGGTCGAGACTCAGACCTATTGAGCACACCCGGTCAAAGAATCCGACCCGCGCGCGTTTTGTCGCCGCGGGTCAAGTTTTGTAAGAGCAATTTCGCGACCTGACTCATGCGGTTCGCTTCTTAGCGAGCGTAGAAGCATCTAATAAGAAAGTGTTTTAACAATATGGGCACAACTACAGTGAATATTTCTGCGTCGCAAGTGAAAGAGCTCCGGGAAAAGACCGGGGCGCCAATGATGGACTGCAAACAGGCACTGACCGAATCCAAGGGCGACCTGGACCAGGCAGTGGTTCTGCTGCGCAAAAAAGGCGTATCGGTTGCCGCCAAGAAGGCAACTCGCGTGACCAGTGAAGGATCGGTCGCCAGCTATATCCATGCCGGCGGAAAGATCGGCGTGCTCGTGGAAGTAAACTGCGAGAGTGATTTTGTGGCGCGCACGGATGACTTCAAGGAACTGGTGCACGACATCGCCATGCACATCGCGGCCTCTGATCCGAAATTTGTCCGCAAAGAGGATGTCACGCCTGAAGCCTACGAACGCGAGAAGGACATCTATCGAAGCCAGGCTGCAGCTACTGGCAAGCCGCCGCAGGTGGTCGAGAAAATCGTCGAAGGCAAAATGAGCAAGTTTTATGAAGAGGTTTGCCTGTACGAACAGCCCTTCATTAAGGATCAGACGATCAGCATCGCGCAGCTCATCGCCACCAAAATTGGCAAGTTGGGGGAGAACCTGGCGGTCCGCCGTTTTGCTCGATTTAAAGTGGGTGATGTGGGCGAGACGATTGCGGTCACCAGGCCTGGTGAAGCCAAAGCCGAATAATTTAAGGGGCGCCACGGCGCCCCTTTTTGTTTTCCCTTCTGAGACAATAGGTATCCGAGAACCGACAACTCAATGTCCACAACTACAGTCTTTAGACGCATCCTGCTCAAACTTTCGGGCGAAGCCCTGGCCGCAACCCAGGGATTCGGTGTCGATCCTCTTCGCATCCACGAGATCGCCGCGGAATTGGCCGATGTGCACTCGCTGGGTGTGCAGATCGCAATCGTAGTGGGCGGCGGGAATTTTTTTCGCGGCGTGGCCGAGCAGGCGCGCAACATGGACCGCGTTTCCGCGGATCACATGGGCATGCTATCTACCGTAATTAATGCCCTCGCCTTGCAGGATGCGCTGGAAAAACAGAATGTTTATACCCGCGTCATGTCTGCCATCGAGATGAACCAGGTAGCTGAGCCGTTCATCCGCCGCCGGGCCATCCGCCACCTGGAGAAAGAGCGCATCGTGATATTCGCCGGCGGAACCGGGAATCCCTATTTCTCGACCGATACAGCAGCTTCGTTGCGCGCCATGGAGATCAAAGCGGAAGCTATTCTGAAGGCCACGAAAGTTGACGGCATATACGATGCCGATCCCCTTCTGGTGAAAGATGCCAAGAAGTTCAGCCAGATCAGCTACATGGAAGTCCTAAAGCAGGGTCTAAAGGTGATGGATTCTACCGCCATTTCCATGTGCAAGGACAATAACCTGCCCATCATCATCTTTAACCTGAATCATCGTGGCAATATCCGAAAAGTGGTTACAGGCGAAAAGATCGGCTCGCTGGTAAGCGCCTGAACTGTAAATGCCGTTCTCCTGACTTACCGGCAAGAATCCAGTCAGTATCTTGTAAATCGCGACTAAACGTTCTTAGGTTTATAATGCGACGTTTTGATTGCTATAGTTTTTTGGAGCTGAGAAATGGCTCAAAGTACGATGGCAGCGGTACCAGGTCTGAGAGAAATGAATATCCAATTGAAGACCCGCATGGACAAGGCGGTGGAGGATTTCCGCAAAGCCATGGCCGCTACCCGCACCGGTCGCGCCTCGGTGCACATGCTGGACAACGTGAATGTTGACTATTACGGCTCACAGATGCCGCTGAACCAGATCGCGCAGGTGCATGCCCCGGAAGCTCAGTTGATCACCGTGCAGCCGTTTGATCCGTCGTCACTGGGAGCGATTGAGAAAGCGATTCGTGCAGGTGACCTGGGGTTGAACCCTATGAATGATGGCAAGATCATCCGCGTGCCTGTCCCGCCGCTCACCGAAGAACGTCGAAAGGATATGGTCAAACACCTGCACAAGGTGCTGGAAGAGCATCGGACAGCCATTCGAAACATTCGTCGGGATGGGAATGATGGGATCAAGAAGGCACTGAAAGACAAGAAGATTACCGAGGACGAAGAAAAGCGGGCGTTAGACGAGATTCAACGGCTAACGGATGACGAGATCAAGAAGATGGAAGACATGAGCAAGGCGAAAGAGAAAGAAGTACTGGAGCTGAAGTAAGCATGTGTGAAGTGGTCCAACCGTTTTTGAGACCTGGTGCTCCTGGTAAAGACAAGAGTGTCTGAATCCCTCCGTGCCTCAGTGTCTCTGTGGCAAAATTGAATTTATAATCACGAAACCATGAAGAAGGTCGTCCACGCTGCGTGTCCGCATGACTGTCCGGATGCTTGCGGAGTTCTGATTACGGTTGAAAATGGGCTGGCCACGAAGATTCAGGGGGACCCTGCCCATCCCATCACTCGCGGTTTTCTTTGTGGCAAAGTGGCGAAGTATCTGGACCGTGTATATTCGCCGGAACGCGTGCTGTATCCCATGCGGCGGGTACTGCCGAAGGGGCCGCAGGCCGAAGCGGGCAATTCCACGCGCACCGGATCGACGGCAGCCCTCCAACGCATCACCTGGGACGAGGCTTTCGACGAAATCACGGTTCGCTTTAAGACGATCATCGAGGAATTTGGTAGCGAGGCCATCCTGCCGTATTCCTATGGCGGCACGCTCGCGGTTTTGAATGGCGCTTCGATGGATCGCCGTTTCTTTCATCGGCTGGGCGCGTCGCAACTCGATCGCACTATTTGTTCCACCGCCGGCGAAGAAGGGTTGAAATCCGTCATTGGTGTGAAGCTGGGTACCGAACCGGAACAGTTTCGCGATTCGCGCTACATCATTGCGTGGGGCGCAAACATTCACGCCAACAACGTCCACTTGTGGCCGTTTATCGCGGAAGCAAGGCGGTCTGGCGCCAAGCTGGCCGTCATTGATCCTTATCGCACGCGCACCGCAAAATGTGCTGACTGGTATCTGCCAATCAATCCTGGGACGGACGCCGCTCTGGCGCTCGCCATGATGCACGTCATCATCAACGAAGGTCTTTTTGATGGGGACTATGTCGCCAAATACACACTCGGTTTTGAACAACTGTGCGCCAAAGTGCAGGAGTATCCGCCAGAGCGCGCAGCGCAATGGCTGCCCTGCATCACAGGATCGTGGAAGGAAGTCGGAGGTGGACTCCAACTCTCCACCAGCGGGGCGTACGGGTTGAATCGTGAGGCCCTGCAAGGCGAGAACCTCATGCAGGAATCGCTTGGACGTCCGGCGCGCGTCGTGAACATGGTCGAACTCGGCAAAGCGCTGAACACACTCGACAAACCACCACTCCAAGCTTTGTTTGTTTACAATTCAAACCCTGCGGCTGTTTGTCCTAACCACAACGATGTCGTCCGCGGACTGCGGCGTTCCGACCTGTTCACCGTGGTCCACGAGCAGTTCTTAACCGACACCACCGATTACGCCGACATCGTCCTGCCGGCGACGACATTTTTCGAGCACAAAGATCTACAGACGGCCTATGGTCACTATTACCTCCAGATTTCCGACCAGGCCATTGAACCGCTCGGCGAGTGCCGGTCGAATGTGGAGGTGTTCCGAGGATTGGCTCAGCGGATGGGCTTCCAAGAGGATTGTTTCCGCGAAACTGCGGACGACATGATCGACCTCGCGCTGCATTCAGACGATCCCTGGCTAGAAGGGATTGATCGCGAGCGGCTGGCACGGGAAAAGCATGTGCGCCTGAATTTCGACGTTGCCGGGCAGCCTAAAGCCAGTTTCGAGAAGGCAAAAGCCGCGTGCAAGGGCTCCCGCACCACCCAGGAGAGTCCGTTCCTTCCGTTTGCTCACGGTGACTTCCGGACCTCGAGCGGCAAAGCCGAGCTGTACAACGAGCGCCTCAAAGCACAAGGGCTCGATCCGGTGGCATCATTTCTTCCGCCGAGCGAATCGCGTCATGGGAAGCATGCGAAGTCATTTCCCTTGGAATTGCTGGCTCGTAAGGCGGACAATTTTCTAAACTCAACTTTCTCCAATCTACCCTCAATACAGCAAATGGAGGAACCAAGCCTGTTGGAACTCAACAGCGCGGACGCGCGAGCCAGAGGCATCGCGGACGGCGACATGGTCCGGGTCTTCAACCAACGCGGTGAAATCTTACTTAAGGCGCGAGTAGACGGAGCTGTTCAGCCTGGAGTGGTCTCAGCACACCTCAACTGGGCGAAACTGACACCCGGAAGACGTAACATTAACGTCCTCACTTCGGAAAAACTTACCGACATGGGCAACTCGGCCACGTTTTATTCCGTCTTGGTTGAGGTGGAGCTAAAAAAGCCAGCCGACTGAATCGAAGCAGAAGGCTGCGTTCTTGGACGCTCCGCATTGCTCTACCGTATAATTGCGGTTTTCCATCATCCCAGAGATTGAGGTAGTGGCGATTCTTCGTTCTCATCAGGATAGTCCTGTCGGCACGAAGAGCGGGTACACCCGCTCGAGCTTGGTCCCAGGCTGGTTATCTTTATTTCCTTCATTTCCAAGAATTTGCCGGAAGCGAAACCGCTGCCTTTGGACCCTGTCCGTTATCTTCCCGCTCCTGCTGTTGGTGGTGCTTTCCGGACAAGGATGGGCAGAGCAGGACGTTATTTCCGGTATTAATGTCCACGGTCAGCGCCGCATCCCTGCCGAGACTATCAAGGCGCGTATTTTCACTAAGCCGGGTGACATTTACGATCCGGCAGCCCTTGAAAGAGACTTCAATTCTCTGTGGAACACCGGTTACTTCGAGGACATTCGTTTCGAACGCGAGCAGACGTCGAAGGGATGGATCATTCACGTTTATGTCAAAGAACGGCCCACCATTCGCGAAATCAACTATGTCGGCTTGAGTTCAGTGTCGACCAGCGATGTTCTCGATCGATTTAAGGATCGCAAAGTCGGACTGTCAGTGGAGAGCCAGTATGATCCAACCCGAGTGAAGAAAGCCGAGGTCGCGATTAAAGATCTGCTGGCCGAGCACGGGCGGCAGTTTGCCACCATCCGTACCGAGGTTCGCGCCATTCCCCCGAATGCTGTCGGCATCACTTTCGTCGTCAGGGAAGGAGCTAAAGTCAAAGTCGGAAAGATCACCTTCGTCGGCAATAAGCACGTGAAGACCCGTACGCTGCGCGCCGCCATGAAGAACTTGCGGCCGATCGGAATCCCGCACTCGATTTTTCTGGAAAATCTCTTCTCAAAGACCTACGACGCAACCAAGCTGGATGAGGATGTTGAACGCGTTCGGGCAGAGTATCAGAATCGGGGATACTTCAAGGTGCTCGTGGACAATCCAAAGACAGAGATTCACGACACTGGACACACGGGATTTCACATTCCCCTACTTCAGAAAGGACCAGGCAAAGCAGTCGATATCACCATCCCCATCGAGGAAGGAGATCGTTACCGCCTGGCCAGCATAACTTTCAAGCACAATAAAGCCATCGCGAACACGACCGCGCTACGCGGACTGTTTCCCATAAAAGATGGCGAAATCTTCAGTCGCGAGAAGGTGGCCAAGGGCCTGGAAAACCTGCGAAAGGTGTATGGCGAACAAGGGTATATCAACTTTACGCCTGTTCCGGATACCAAATTTGATGATGAAAAGAAACTCATCACGCTAGAGATCGATTTGGATGAGGGCAAGCAGTTCTACGTTCGCCGCATCGAGTTTCAAGGAAACACCACCACGCGTGACAAGGTAATCCGGCGCGAAATTGCACTGGAAGAAGGCCAGGTCTACAACTCGCGGTATTGGGAGCTCAGCTTGCTACGGCTCAACCAACTCGGTTACTTCGAGCCGCTTAAACCTGACGATCCCAACACCACCGAACGCAAATTGGACGAGAAAAACGGCAGGGTTGACCTCACACTCAAGGTTAAAGAAAAGGGCAAGAATCAGATCGGCCTGCAGGGAGGAGTTAGCGGGCTTTCGGGCGCGTTCGTTGGTATCAGCTATTCCACCAATAATTTTCTGGGACTGGGAGAGACTCTTCAAGTGCAAGCCAGCCTCGGGAACCGCCAGCGTGACTTGCTGTTTGGCTTTACCGAGCCGTACATGTTTGATCGCCCGCTGCAGCTTGGCTTTACCGTTTACACGCGAAGATTCAATTTTGACCAAGCCCAGCAACTCTCCATTCTGTCAGGTCAGAAACTGAACCTCCCCTCTCCGTTCTTGCAGAACCTGCAGAACTACACACAGTCAAGCGTGGGTTTCACGACATCTGTCAGTTACCCGCTGCACCACTCTTTCAAGCGCGTGGGTATCAGTTACTCGCTTGATCGATCGTCGTTGGTCGCTGTGAGCGACGCATCCAAGATTCTCTTCCAAAACTTAGCCTTTCGTGGAATTTCCGGTCCAAACTCGCTCAGCGGTATCATCACCAGCAAGGTTGTGCCCAGCTTTTCGTTTAGCTCAATTGATAGTCCTTACGCCCCCAAGACCGGACACAGCCTCTTCCTCGGCGGCGAGATCAGCGGCATTGGGGGAACCGTGAAGTCACTGCGGCCCATCGTGCAGTACAAGCAGTTCATTCCGATGCAGAACCGCCGCAATGCCATCGGTTTGGTGGCACCACCTTTTGAACGTTTCTACTTGGGTGGGGAAAATGACTTGCGTGGCTTCGACATTCGCTCGGTTTCTCCCATCGCGTTTTTGCCGGATAAGGCCGTCATTAGCTTGACGAATCCTGATGGCACAGTCGTGCCGAAGGATCCCAGTAACCCGCGCCGGGGCGCTTACACCATCCCAATTCCGACGGAAAGGCTAGTATTCCCCGGTGGGGATATGAGTCTGGTGGGCAACCTCGAATACCGCATCACTATCGTCGGGCCAGTCGCTCTCGCTCCCTTCGTGGACACTGGTATCAATCCCATTCTTCGAACTTCGCAATTGCGCATCAATTCAGGACAACTGAATGACATAAACAATACGATCTTTGGTTGTCCCACACTGGATGTAGGTTTGAACTGCGTTGGGGGCCAAAGCATGACGTTCTCGCAGTTCCTGAAGCCCGTTGCCGGCACCAACTGGACTCCGCGCATGTCCACCGGTCTGGAATTGCAGGTAATGTTGCCGATCATCAATGCGCCATTCCGGATTTATTGGGCATACAACGCGCTGCGGCTGAATACCACGACGTCCTCCCCGGTTCCGATTACCCGCGACATGTTCCCGGCGGGTGCGGCCGGCGATTTTACTTTCCAGGAGGCCGTCCAGTCTTTAGCGGGGAACTTTACCTTGCGCGAGCCGCGTAAGACATTCAGGTTTTCAGTTGCGACCACATTCTGAAAAATGCCTGCTGGTGCCGGTCTGAAGGAGCTTGGTTTCGGACGCAAGCGGTTTGCGCTCAGCCGAAGCTATCCGTATAATGCGGGTATCTACACCCTGAAAATTGGAAAGTATAGGGGTGATCATCACGTCAGCAGATTCGGCGTGACGAGCTGGGAGATCCGGCCCACCTTCCTCGCTTGCAGCGAACGTCAGATTAACGGCCAGGTAGACCTTGTGGCACGGCCCAGCGTTGCCTGGGGATAACATTCTGTGTAGTTTCTGGAAACATTTTCCAAGGAGTACAAACGATCCGATGACAAGTAAGTTTGCGCAAATTCTTCTGGCCACGGCCTTGGTCTTTTCCCTGGCCGCATTGGCTCAAACCAACGCTGCGGCAGCCTCCCCTGCCCCGGCATCTCCGTCCGCGGCATCCCCAGCCGCGGTCCCCCCTGCACCTTCTGTAAGCGGGACGACTGGTACTAAGCTGGGTACCATCAATATTGAGCAGGCCATCTTTGCCACTAATGAAGGTCGCCGCGATTTCGAAACCCTGAGCAAGAAGCTTGAACCAAAGCAGACGGAACTCAAGGGCATGAACGACGAACTCGAGGGCCTGCAAAAGCAACTCAACACTCAGAGCGACAAGCTGAACGATGAAACGCGTGCCAACCTGGTGAAACAGATCGAGCAGAAGAAGAAAGCATTCGAGCGCGTCCGCCAAGATGCCCAGGAAGAGGCGCAGGGCCAACAGAACGAAATTGCGCAGCGCATCCTCCAGAAGATGGCTCCGGTGCTCGTAAAGTACGCCGGCGACAACGGCTTTGGCATCATCATCGATACTTCGCAACCCTGGCCGCAGGGGCCAGTGGTCTGGCAGAGCCAGGCCGTCGATGTGACTAAGCCTATCGTAGATGCGTACAATGCGCAGTCTGGTGTGGCCGCCCCAACAAGCTCTGGGGCCGCACGACCCACCGGAACTGTCACGAGGCCGGCTGGCACCACGACCAAGCCTGCTACTCCGCCACCGAGCAAGCCGCAGACCACCTCGCCTCCGAAATAGATCGCTTGCGACACCTCCGGTGCCGCGAAAGTTTCCAAGGGCCGCGCTCACGCGTGGCCTTTTTTATTATTGTGCGGCGCCCACTCCAAGAATCCCTGGTGTCTTTAGAGATATCCGCAGAAGAACATCGGCGAATAACTCAGGAGGACACATGTTTTCCGACAGCCTGCTGGAATCTCACTGGGGCCCCAGTTCATGGGAACATCGTTCACATCGCGGTTGGACCACGCTGCTCTCGTTCACGCTGCAAGGAGTTGGCATCAGTTTGCTGCTCCTCTTGCCTCTGATCTACACTCAAAAGCTTCCGCAACTTCGCAACTTGGAAGAAGGATTGGAAGTTCTTCAACCACCACCTCCCACACCGCCTGCGCGTTCTCAAGAGCGTTCCTCGGTTACAGCGCAGAGCAACTTAGATCATGGTGTTCTCATTCCGCCTCGTGAAATTCCCCACGTCATAAGTATGATTGCCGATGAGGTTGCTCCTCCTCAGGTGAATCTCAATGTCATAGGCGCGCTTGCCGGCACCGGCGACCCGAGGTCGACGGGAATAATTAATTCAATCGGAAACTCGATTGCTGCTGTGATCCCTCCGCCACCCGCGCCAGCCGCCCATCCGCTGCGCGTTTCCCGCATGATGGAAGGCAACCTCATCCATAAAATCCAGCCCGAATATCCCCTTGTCGCAAAAGCAGCGCGGATTCAGGGAGCGGTGGTGCTCCGAGCGCTCATCAGCAAGGATGGCAGTATTGAAAATTTGCGAGTGCTCGGCGGACATCCCATGCTGGTCAAGGCTGCGATTGATGCGGTTTCACGATGGCGCTATCGGCCGTACTACCTGAATGGCGAGCCGGTCGAGGTGGAGACGCAGGTCACCGTCAATTTCGTTCTGGCTGGCGGATAGATTGGAGAGACGTGCCGATTGCTGGAAGCACGTCACACTCTGGATGTCGGCAGCGCGGTAAACGTCTGCGCTGTGGTAAAAGCTCATGCGTACGGACACGGGTCCTTAGAGTGCGCTCGCGCCCTGGAATCAGAAGGCGCGAAATGGTTCGGAGTGACGTCACTGGATGAAGCGATTCCGCTCCGCGAAGCCGGCATCACCGCTCGCATGCTCCTGATGACCGGCTTTTGGCGAGGCGAAGAGGAAGAAGTGATTCGCCTACATCTCACTCCAATCATTTGGGAACCGTGGCAGGTCGAGTTGATGGAGAAGGCTGCCGCCACTCTCGGCGTGTCCCGGCAACCTATTCATCTCAAGGTCGATACGGGCATGGGACGACTGGGAGTGGCCTTGTCCGATTTGCCTGCAGTTTGTTCTGCGCTGCACTCAGCCCAACACCTGCGTTTCGAAGGACTTTCCACTCATCTCGCGTCCTCCGAAGTACTGGACTCTGACTCTGTCGAAAAACAACTGAAGGCTTTCGAACAAGCCCGCAGCGTCGTGCGGGCAGCCGGACTGTCGCCAGAATTCGTTCACGTGGCCAATACCGGATCGATGATTGCGCGCAGAGAAACCTGGAACAATATGGTGCGGCCCGGAATTGCGCTGTACGGTTACCACCTTCCGTTTCAGCGCGCGGCAAAGGAAGTCAACGATGGTTCCTCGCAGCTCGCCGTCATGCCTGTACTCACATGGAAGACTCGCATTCTTTCTATTCGTGATATGGGCCCAAACCAACCGCTGGGATACGGTGGAACCTACGTTACTAAGTCCCAGGCTCGCATTGCAGTACTTCCGGTAGGGTACGCCGACGGCCTCAACCGGCAACTTTCTTCCCGAGGTCGAGTAATCGTGCGTGGAAACTACGCGCCGATTGTCGGCCGCATTTCAATGGATTTAACACTCGTGGATGTAACCGGCATCGATTCCATCGCAGTCGGAGACGAAGTGATTCTGCTGGGATCGTCAGGTGATCTTTCCGTGGACGCCTGTGAGCACGCCAGGCTTGCCAGCACTGTTCCTTACGAAATTCTTTGCAATATCTCGAAAAGAGTTCCGCGAAGGTACAGCAGCTAGCACTTGCCACTCATGACTTGGCGTCTCCGCTTGGTGGCCGAACCCTAAGTACTGAATGCCGATTGGCGCATTTCGCTGTTTCCAACCTGAACTTCAGGCTGCGCCTTTGTTATATTCCAAATAACTCATGGGCACTCGCTACGCACAGTGGATGTACAACTGGGAAAATCGCCTTACATCGCTAGATAACAACCGCATCGTTCGTCCCTTGGAATGGGGAGTGGAATGGGCTGCTGAATGGCCTTGTCGCAACGGAGTTCCTGCGGGACAGCCGCCGGTCCATCCTGAAAGATTTTTTGCTGAATATAACCAGCGAATCATCGCCCGTAGCGATGAGTTCTATTCCTACCGCAAGCCATCGGACTTTCGTCTAGAGCGACGCGAGGTACAGGTCTTCAGCACGCGAGAGATTCCGGATGCGAAGCTCGAGGCCAAGGTCCGTGGAACCAATTCCGATTTCCTGCGTTTTACATCGCCGGTGCGCACTCCATTTCCAGAAAATAATCTGGCGAATGCCCGGTGGTTTCCAGCGCGTGGCCGTCGGGCTGTCGTGTTGCTGCCACACTGGAACTCCGACGCAATTGCCTACACAAGTCTTTGTCGGGTGCTGAACTGGCTAGGCATCGCGGTGTTACGCCTGAGCCTGCCATACCACGATATTCGCATGCCGGCTGAGACCAGGCGTGCAGATTACGCCGTTTCCGCAAACATAGGACGCACGCTGGATGCCGTCCGCCAGGGCGTCGTCGATACCCGCTGCTGCCTGGATTGGCTGGAGCAGCAGGGATACAACCGGCTCGGAATCGTGGGCACCAGCCTGGGTTCCTGCTGTGCATTTATCGCGTCGGCGCACGATCCTCGCATTAGGGTGGCCGCATTCAATCACGCCTCTACGTATTTTGCTGATGTAGCCTGGCACGGACAGACGACCAGGCACGTACGAAGAGGACTTGAAAAAGAAATCGATCTGGATCGATTGCGTGGACTTTGGCTTGCCATCAGCCCGATGGTGTACTTCGATAAATTCGCCCGCTACCCAAAGAACTCTCTTATCGTATACGCCAAGTACGATATGACCTTCTTGCCGGAATTCTCAAGGCAGGTGGTGACCGAGTTCGAATCCCGCCGTCTTGATCATAAAGTGGTTGTCCTGCCTTGTGGCCACTACACAACTGGTGAGACCCCTTACAAATATATGGACGGTTGGCAGCTCGCATCGTTTTTTCGTATCGCGTTTGAGAGTGTGTAGCAGCCTCGTCCCAGCCGCTGTACTATCAACACATGGCTATTACGACGGAAAAGCGGCAAGCGGAGCTGTACGAACGCCGTCGGGACGAGTTCCTATTGAGCACCGATCGGTCGCGTCTAGATCTAAAAACAATCCATGAGTTCCTGACTGACTGCTACTGGGCAAACGGAATTCCCAGGGAAACTGTGGCGCGCTCCATCGAGCACTCTCTGTGCTTCGGCATGTACAACCCAGAGACACAGGTGGGTTTCGCTCGCGTCATTTCCGACTATGCGACCTATGCTTATCTCGGCGATGTGTTTGTTTTGGAGCCATACCGCGGCAGCGGTCTGGGCAAGTGGATGATGCAGTGCATCATGGCGCATCCTTGGTTACAGGGTTTGCGACGCTGGAGTTTGCTTACGCGCGATACTCACGGGCTGTATGCGCAATTTGGCTTCACCCCGCTTAAAACGCCGGAGAGATACATGGAGATTCACAATCCTGGGGTCTACAACGCCACTGCTGTGCAAGAATAAAGGTGAGAGATGCGCATATGAAAACTGCTGCCATGTACCGCCCGCTGTGGGAGGCTGATCCACAAATTGCCGCGGCCATTGACAACGAAGTTCGCCGCCAGCACGACGGACTGGAGTTAATCGCATCCGAGAACTTCGTCAGCGAGGCCGTGCTCGAAGCCATGGGTTCGGTGTTTACGAACAAGTATGCCGAGGGATACCCGGGCAAGCGCTACTACGGCGGCTGCGAGTTCGCCGACGTGGTGGAAGAACTGGCTCGCACCCGCGCTAAGCAGTTGTTTGGCGCTGAACATGCCAATGTGCAGCCACACGCCGGATCGCAAGCCAACATGGAGGCCTATGCGGCAGTTCTGCAGCCGGGCGACACGATTCTAGGATTGAACCTGGCGCATGGCGGCCATCTTACTCATGGCCATCACCTCAATTTTTCGGGAAAAACCTATCGCATCGTCCCCTATGGGGTGACCAAAGAAGCGGAGACGATTGATTACGACGATCTGGAAAAACTCGCGGAGCGCGAGCGCCCCAAGCTGATCATCGGTGGCGGCAGCGCGTATCCGCGAATCATTGATTTCGCCCGAATGCGCCAGATTGCTGATAGAGTCGGCGCACTGTACTTGGTGGACATGGCACACTTCGCTGGGTTGGTTGCGGGAGGTGTGCATCCTTCTCCGGTGCCCCACGCTCAAATCGTGACTTCGACGACGCACAAGACTCTACGCGGGCCGCGCGCTGGAATGATCTTGTGCAAACAAGAACATGCCGTAGCCATCGACAAGGTAGTTTTCCCCGGAATGCAGGGCGGCCCGCTGGTGCACGTCATTGCCGCTAAGGCCGTCTGCTTTCACGAAGCCATGCAGCCTTCGTTCTGTGATTACGCGCTGCAGATTGTGGCCAATGCCAAGGCACTCGCTGAGACGCTCGCAACGGAGGGCTTCCGCATTATTTCCGGTGGCACTGACACTCACTTGATGCTGGTAGACGTTTTTTCTCAAGGTATGTTTGGCAGCGAAGCAGAGAAAGCTTTGGGCGAAGCAGCTATTACCGTCAACAAAAACGCCATCCCCTTCGACACTAATCCGCCAATGAAGCCCAGCGGCATTCGCATCGGCACTCCTGCGCTGACCACGCGAGGCATGAAGGAATCGGAGATGCGCCAAATCGGGCATTGGATTTCTGAGGCGCTACACAATCGTACTGACACGGCCGCGCTAGCCCGAATTCGCAAGCAAGTGCTGCAACTCGCGGAAACATTTCCGCTCTACCCGGAGCGCAGAGCGAGGGCCCAGGCTGAAGTTCGCGCCTAATCCTTAAAAGCGGACGGAGCGTGACTTCCAAGAGGCCTCTGCCGGACTCATATTCACCACTGGCAGTTCCAGTTCCGGGAAAGTCTCCTCCTCAGCGGCTCTCAATTTTGCGGGTATACTCGTCACGTGAAGATTGGCATTGATATACGGCGGATGACAGAGTTCGGCGTCGGCACTTACATCCGCAACGTGGTGCGGGCACTCGGACGGCAAGATCATAACAACGAATACTTCCTCATTGGTTCGCCGGTTAAGGTCGACGAAATAGGTCCATTACCGGTTAATTTTCATACTGTCCCGCTGCTCGTTCCAGACACCGAAGCCAAGGGTTATTTTGAATTCCGCAACATTCTGAAGCGACTGCGATGCAACCTGGTACACATCCCGCACCTGTTTTGGTTGCCTCGCGCACTGCCCTGTCCGTATGTGATGACGGTTCACGACGTACTGGAGCACTTGTACCGGGCACGCGATCATTCCAATGTCCGACGTGCTCTGCACCTGCATCTCACACGACGAGTACTGAAGAATGCCGCGCGTATTTTCGCTGTCTCGCAATTCACTAAAAACGAGATTGAAAAATTATTTGGTATCGCTCCCGCGCGTATCGATGTTGTTTACAACGCTATCGACGAGCGCTTTCTGAGGGGACACGCGACCGACGCCGACCGTCAATTGATCGCTGAGCGATACCTGGTGACTTATCCCTTTGTGCTCTATGCGGGGCGTATCAGTCCCCATAAAAACCTGGTGCGAATCATTGAAGCTTTTTCGGCACTGAAAACCGAACTCGAAAAAGAAGACAAACTCCGTGATCTGAAGTTGATCATCATTGGAGACGACCTCTCCAGCCATCCCGACTTGCGCCGCACCGTGATCAGAAGCGGAGTACAGAACGATGTACGGTTTCTGGGATTCGTGCCGATCGAAGTGTTGCGAATCTTCTACGACGCCGCCAAGGTCTTCATATTTCCTTCGCTGTACGAGGGGTTCGGGCTGCCACCGCTGGAGGCCATGGCGCATGGAACGCCGGTGGTGACTTCGAATACATCTTCCTTGCCCGAGGTGACCGGCAACGCGGCGGTGCTGGTGAATCCGGAAAATGTGTTTGAGATCATGCGCGCTGTACACCGTGTGCTCGTCGATAAACTGCTGCGGGACAAACTCAAGCAGCGCAGCTACGAGCAATCCAGCAGGTTCTCCTGGGACGGTTCTGTTCGACGGATTCTTTCGGTGTACGAGCAGGTCGCGGGAGGCGTCAAACTAACGGATGATTCCAAGACCCGCCCAGGAGTCCACAGCGTCCCCGCCTAATGCTGAGTTGGTTCAGCTTTGTTTCAGTAGTGGGGTTCCAGGTGAGTTCAAACCGAGGCGATTGATCTTGGCGGTGATCCGGTTTCGATCGGTTTCCGATGAGGCTGCAGTCAATCGCTTCCGCAACTTTACGATTTTTTCCTTACGTGTGCGCCGGCGACGGATTTCCGGACGGCGGCTAGGTGCTGACATGAGGGCACGACTCCTGATTGAATTTAATTGAAAGCAGATTGTTGCTGCGGTAATTCTATCTCCTGCGAAGAGAACACGGAGATATTTGTTACTCGGATTAAGCTCACGTCATTGACCATGGTGCAACGGCGCGAGCCGTTGGCCCGCGCCGCTGTCTGCACCGTATGACACGTTATAGCCTATGCCACTCGTTCTCCTTTGGTGGCCGCCTTCGCGGCTGCTTTGGGATTCAAGGCAGCGAGCAGTTTGGTTCCATCAGGAGTTCCCCACCCTGTGCAGGGATCCCATCCGGAGCCTGCGTTATACGACCCATTGTTGCCATTGGTGATGTCATGGAGTGCCCCGGACTGGGAGAGTAGACCGTAGAGCAAGGGATTCAGATAGCCTACAGTCTTCCCTAGTTGTTGATTGATTCGTGCAATCAGTCCGGCCCAGAGCGGCGCCACGGCGCTGGTTCCCCCGATAACCGTGTCCTGCCCGTCCACGAGTACTTGATATCCGGTGTTGGGATCGGCATCTCCGGCTATATCGGGGAGGCCTCTTCCTTTGTGGTGGTCAGGATTGACCGATGCCGGTATGTTTGCTCCCGATTGCCAGCTCGGTACCGGGAAGAAGTCACTGATTCCCCCGCCAGTGGCGCTATCCGGAGCATCGTCCCAGACGGTTTCCGAGGAAATCGTCTTTCCAGAGGCTTGTAGAGTTGTCCCACCACAGGCCAGAGCAAAAGGACTAGATGCGGGAAAATCGACGTGCTGCAATCCATCGCTCACCCCATCGGCTGAGCCGTTATCGCCGGCGGCGCAACAGACTGTCACACCTATCGCGGCCGCATCCTGAAACGCCTGGTCAAAAGCCTGTAACGCCTGCGTCGTCCAAGCGGATTCCGGGCCACCCCAACTGATCGAAATGACGGATGGATTGTGTTGCTTATCGTGAACCGCCTTTATGATCGCGTCCAGGAATCCCTGGTCGGTGTTGGGAGCGAAATAGACGACCACCTTACTCTTGGGTGCGATAGCGCCGGCCACCTCGATATCGAGCATGACCTCACCGTCCGCATCCGAGCCGGGGTGATTGTGACCACCGTCCACGGACATTGCCCGAACCGTCGGATGAGAGACGCCGAGCTCGTCGAAATATGTCTTCAGATCGCGAGTACGGTAGCCTCCACCCAATTCGATAAGGGCTATGCATTGCCCGGTGCCATCCCCGGACGGAAAATTGTACAGATCTGCAATTTGCGTCGGGGTAAACGACGTTCCGGCAGTCCGCGCCCCTAATCCCCTGGGCTGCCGGGGTCTCTGAAAATGAGTTTTTGCCTGCGGGCGGTTGTCCAGCCCAAAAACACCCTGCACGATGTTGGCTATGTCGGCTGGAATGTGCACTGGGCCGGTGCGGCCGCGATACGAACCTTGAGCATGCTCGAAGCGCTGCAGTTCGACATCAAAGGCCTGGTTAAAGCTGCCCACTGTGCCGGACAATACGACACGGCGTTCGGCGGGGTTGGCTTCAACCACGGCCAGGCGGTGGTCGTTGGCAAACGCTTCTATTTTGGCGATATCTTGTGGATCAGCGCCGCGATTCTTTTCCAGATCTTCGCGGGTCATGTGCTGGCGTTCTTGTGGCATACGGGAGGCCAGCAGTTCGATGTTGGACGAATCCTTTGAAACACGCGGACGTAGAAGAATCGTCACCTGAATGGATTCATCTGGATTAGCCGCACCAACGGCACGTGCGCCGGGCAGAGGAGCACGTTCACTGCCTGGTACAGGAATGCGATCTTTCGGGGATGACATATTAGCCTCTCTGTTCCGGGGAGAGGTGAGAATGTACAGCTACGGAACACCAACAGCCAAGATCCGCTAAAGGTAACGGGTCTACTGAAGGCAAACTAGGGGAAGAGAGGGTTCGGCCTGAGAGCCTCTGTACATCTGAAAGATGTCCCCGGAAACTGTCGACCAGCTTATCAAAACAATTAATAGGCGGCAAATCAAAAGTGAGGTGACAGCGGATGGGAAGTCAGGGTGGTTCGGTTCTGAAATCCCCAAAAGTGTGGCTCCGCAAAGTCAGCTACGAAGGATATACAGTGCTGACCGTATGGACAGCAATTAGTCAGTCCTTTAGGGTCTGCGGAGAACAGTTCCTCTAGGAATCTTGCTTCCGCATATGGGAAAAACAAGGCCAGAACAGCGGTATCCGTCCGGCTTACCAGCAATTGGGACGCTGCAACGTCGTGGGTTTCTGAAAGGGTTGGCTGTTCTAGGGATTACATCTTCAGTAGGGAGTGATTTTATGGAAGCACAGAGTTCCCAAGGAGACATGCCGTACCGCACGCTGGGAAAAACGGGGGAAAAGATTTCAGCGATTGGAATGGGAGGCTTTCATATTGGCCAGCCGAAAATCGAAGAGGCTCAGAGCATCCGCCTGATCCGCTCCGCCATAGACCGGGGTATCAACTTCATGGACAACTCCTGGGATTACAACGAGGGGCAGAGCGAGATTCGCATGGGGAAAGCTTTGCAGAATGGATATCGTCAGAAAGTTTTCCTGATGACCAAGCTCGACGGCCGCACCAACCAGGAAGCCGCCAAACAAATCGACGAATCGCTCAAACGGCTACAGACCGATCACCTGGACCTGATCCAGCATCACGAGATCATCCGCTTTGAAGATCCAGACCGGATCTTCGCCCAAGGTGGGGCGCAGGAAGCGTTGCTCGAAGCCAAAAAGGCCGGCAAGATCCGCTACATTGGGTTTACGGGCCACAAAGACCCGCACGTCCACCTTTACATGTTAAAAGTGGCGGCGGACCACGGATTCCACTTCGACACCGTGCAGATGCCGCTCAACGTGATGGATGCACATTTCCGCAGCTTTGAAAAGCTGGTGTTGCCAAAACTGGTGGAACAGGGGATCGGCGTGCTGGGCATGAAGTCTATGGGTGACGGGATTATTTTGAAAAGCAAGACGGTGCAGCCGGTCGAGTGTCTGCACTACGCCATGAATCTGCCGACGTCAGTCGTGATTACCGGCATTGACGGCGAGAAGATTCTCGATCAGGCAGTCGAGGCGGCACGTAGCTTTCATCCTCTGAGCAAGGACCAGGTAGTAGCACTGCTGAAAAAAACCGAGCAGGCCGCGGCGAGCGGTCATTACGAGCTATTCAAGACCTCGGAGCATTTCGATTCTACGGCCCACCATCCGGAGTGGCTGGGCGGCCAGGCGCCACATGTCGAGCAACTGGCGGGACCACCGTCGTAGGCTGAGTCATTCCAGTACGACCATTCCCGACACAATCATAATGAGCGAGGTGCGACATCACTCATAGGCCAGCGCGTCGATAGGGTCCTTCTGCGCCTCCTTGTACGCGGGATAAAGGGCGCCTAAGATCGCCCCAATAAGAGCGATGACCGTCGCTTTGAGGATCCAGCCTCCCGTCACCACCACTCGCAACAATGGCAAACGATGGAGGATACCAACTCGAGCCGCCAAGCTGAACAAGATCCCCACAACAATACCGGCGATGGCTAAAAGTACTGTTTCGCGCAGAATGACATTCACAATGTAGAACTTCGATGCGCCGATAGACTTTAAGATTCCGATCTCGCGGGTCCGTTCCATGACTGCTGTGTACATCGCCTGGAAAATTACGATGAATCCGATGATCACCGAAATCGCAATCACTACGTCTATAAAGCTCGATAACCCAGGGTAATTACTCGGCGTCATCAGGGACAGATAATCCCGCATGGAATGAACATTGTAGTTTTCCATGCCGGGCGTGCTTTTAATCTCTTTCACAACAAGCTCAGCGTTATTGGGATCGTCCAGCTTCGTATAAAAAGCCGATGCTTTACCCTGAGCCCCGATTAAATCCTGTAAAGTGCTCATGGGAAGAAACTTACGTGCCCCACGGCCATGCTCGACGATGCCTGCGATGCGGAACTCGTGGTTGAGAAGTTCAATGCTATCCCCGACTTTGAGATGCTGCGACTTGGCAATCAAATCATCCACCAGGACGTCATTGGGTCCTCGAAATGGTCCGCCAGCTACATACCGGAAGGGCCCTCCTAGCCTCTCGAAACTCTTCAAGTCAATGCCGTAGATTATCTCGACCGCGCCCGCGCTCGAGAACTGCATCACAACCGGCGCCACCGCAACCACATGAGGTAGTTTGGCCAACACATCGCCGACTTTTATCGAAAAAGGCGCTCCAGAGACTCCCGAAATGACCGATGATCCTGAGGGCAGGACAATCACATCTGCTCCCATTCCTGCCTGGCGCTGTCTTACGTCATTCAAAATGCCCAACGATAACCCAACGATCAGCAGAATCAGCGCCACCTCAAGTGCGATGGCAACAATACTGATCGCCGAGCGGATCGGCCGATGCACGAGATTTGCGACAATCATCCGGTTCATCATGGGTTAGTAATTAATGGGTTATCTAACGCTTAACGATTTAAGTGCACAGTCTGCCGAAAAAAGTAAATGCCAACTGCTTGCCAAGTGCGATCTCGCCTATTTTCCATCGGTCCCATTCGAGCTACTCGACCGTCCGGCTTGCGGTTGATCCAGGCGGACGACTTCAGCTCCCGGTGGCTGCGGCAACACAAATTGATCATCAGTCAACGACTGGTTGAGTTGCAGCTTCGCGATCGTGAGCGTGATGTCGTACTCCTCCTGCGGCCGATAGATCTCAATGTGAGTGGAAAATTTGATTCCAGAATAATCCTTGTAGTTTTCATAACTCACATCGGTGGCGAGGTTGCCATTCT